>Ga0247727_10006523_pt1 | contig 22896 bp, 20 predicted proteins | sample WisWelCaveWW1625_FD_202498 | JGI IMG/M metagenome (GOLD analysis project Ga0247727, IMG submission 202498) | Biofilm microbial communities from Wishing Well Cave, Virginia, United States - WW16-25 | ecosystem: Environmental > Aquatic > Deep subsurface > Groundwater > Cave microbial mat | place...
ATCGGCGTCCGCATCCGTGTCCGTGTCCGTGTCCGCGTCGGTGTCCGCATCTGAATCGGCGTCCGCGTCCGTGTCCGAATCCGCGTCCGTGTCGGTGTCCGCGTCCGTGTCCGCGTCCGTGTCCGTGTCCGCGTCCGTGTCCGTGTCGGCATCCGAATCCGCGTCCGAATCCGTGTCGGCATCCGAATCCGCGTCTGCGTCCGAGTCCGAGTCCGTGTCGGCGTCCGAGTCCGTGTCGGCGTCAGAATCCGTATCCGCGTCCGAATCTGCGTCCGAATCCGTGTCCGCGTCGGTGTCCGAATCGGAGTCGGTGTCTGCATCCGAATCGGAGTCGGTGTCGGTGTCCGAATCGGAGTCGGTGTCGGTGTCCGAATCGGAGTCGGAGTCGGTGTCCGAATCCGCGTCCGCGCCCGCGTCGTCAGGCGAGCCGTCGGGCCCGGCGTCGTCTCCTCCGAAGCCATCCTTGCCATCTGCACCACCGCAGTCGCAGCCGGCCACGGGCAGGAGCCAGAGAACGAGTGCAGTCCGCATTTTTCACTCCTCGAAGTTACAGGATTTGTAAATAGTTACCGCGGGGGCAAACACTGCCCGAGAGAGGAGCCCTCGGTCAAGTTCGCGCTGGAGCCCACTGCCCGGGCCACCCGATCGCGTGCTCACGGCATGAGCCCCTCGCGCGCGGCCTGAGACCAGCGAACGTCGCTTTCCGCCTTCGCGCGCGCGATCACGTCCGCGAGGCGTCCCTCGGTGCGAGCCTGCTCGAAGAGGAAATGCCTCTCCCACCAGGGTGCGTTCACGAACCCGGCGCGCAGACCCCGCTCCGCCGCCCACGCGACGGTCTGGGGGTCCCCGACGAACGCCGCGAGCTCCGCGACCTGGACGGCGACGAGGCGGCGGTGCACGGGAACCAGCTCGCTGCGTTCCGCGATCCGGCGCAGGTCCGCCAGATGCCGGCGCGCGCCCGCCTCGTCTCCCGACGCCTTCGCGATCAGGCCGTCGAGGTGGGGGGCGTCGAGGTGATCGAATGCGGTCCGGTCCACCTCGCGCGCCAGGCGCGCTTCGCCCAGTCGTCCGGCGAAGACGCGCGCCGTGACGCGCTCCATGGGCGCCAGCACGGCCTCCCGCGCGGGATCGTCGAGGAACTGCGAGGCGGCGGCCGGACCGTCGTCGAGGATCGCTTCGCGCAGCGCGAAGGTCCCGCACTGCTTGTTCGCCGGGTCGATCCGGCGGCACCGCGCCAGCTCGCGCGCCAGATCCTCGCGCCGCCCCCAGAGCCAGAGGACCCGGATCCGGCCCGCGATCCCTTCCGCAGATCGCGGGGCGATCCGATCGAGCGTCTCGAACGCGCGCAGCGCTTCGAGGTCTCGTCCCATGTAGTACTCGAGCCGGCCGAGAACGACGTACGCCGCCGGATCGTCCGCGGATAGCTCGATCGCCCGCGCGAGCAGCGTGCGCGCCTCCGCCGCCGCGGGGTGCCGCCGTCCCTCCTGACCGTGCACCGTCTCGTTGACGAGCCCCTCCGCGACGAACCGCAGCGCGCGCGCGTCGTCGGGCGCGAGGCGCATCGCTTCGCGCGCGAGATCTTCCCGGGCTTTCCAGTCGAGCGTGCGCTCCGCCCGCGACAGCAGGCTTCGGACCTGCGCGCGGCGCTCCTCGCTCGAAGGGCCGGAGGTGCGCAGCCAGCCCGACAGGATGCCGGCCGTCACGAGCCCGATCACGACGACCGCGGCGCCGATGCGCGCCGCGCGCGAGCGCAGACGCCTGCGCAGCGCCGTCCCGCGGACTCCGGAGACCGATCGTCCCTCCCACGCCGCCTGCAGCGCGCTCTCGAACTCGGCGACGGACGCCCACCGGCGCCCGGCGTCCTTCTCCATGCCGCGCATGACGACCTCATCGAGGGGCCTGCACTCCGGCGGGGCCCCCGCACGCGTCGGCGGGTCCGGGTCGAAGAGAAGCACCCGGCCCAGTGTCCCCTCGAACCCCTCGCCGAAGAACGGTTGCACGCCGGACAGGCACTCGTACGCGACCAACGCCACCGAATACACGTCGCTGCGCTCCGTCGCGCGCAGGCCGCGCACCTGCTCGGGCGCCATGTACGCGGCCGTGCCGAGCACCTGCCCCTCGACGGTCAGCGTCTGACCGTCCTGCGCGCGCGACAGCCCGAAGTCGAGCAGCTTGACCGACTCCTTCCCGTCCGGCGCGCGTGCCAGGAAGACGTTCTCGGGCTTGACGTCCCGGTGCAGGATCCCAGCGCGGTGAGCCGCCCCGAGCGCGTCGCACACACGCGAGACGACTTCGATGGTCTCGGCGGCCGGCAGGCGCCCCTGGCGTGTGATGCGCGCGCGCAGATCCTCACCGTCGAGCTTCTCCATGACGACGAACGGCAGCCCGTCCGGACCGACGTCGAAGTCCTGGACCGCGACGATGTTCGGGTGGCCGATCCGTGTCGCCGCCTCCGCCTCGCGGCGGAGCCTCTCGATGGCGCCCGGATCCGCGCTCGCGGTCAGGCGCTTGATCGCGACCGTCTTTCGCAGCGCGAGGTGCTCGGCCTCGTAGACCGCGCCCATGCCTCCGCGGCCGAGCAGGCGCAGAACGCGGTACTTCGACCCTACGTCCGGCAGCCCTTCCTGCCGCCGCGCGGTCGGCGTGCCCGCCCGCGTCTCGATCTGATTCGGAGCCTCCTCGCGGGTGCGAAGCGGACACGCGTCCGACCCCGCCTCGTGCGCTCCGCCGCAGGCTTCGCAGGACATCGCCGCGGCCGAGCCTATCAGGCACGATGCGCCCGATGACGGTCTACCTCGCCGCGCTCGCCTCGTCCCTGCATGTGCTGTCCATCTCGACGGGCCTCGGCGCGTTCTTCTTTCGCGCGCGCTTCCTCCGGCAGCCCCTCGACGACGCCGGGCTCGGGCGCGTCTTCGCCGCGGACAACGTGGCCGGCATCGCGGCCCTCTTCCTCGTCGGCTCCGGCCTGTGGCGTGCCTTCGGGGGGATGGAGAAGGCATCGACCTTCTACACGAGCAACGGGATGTTCTGGGTGAAGATGGGCCTCTTCGCGGCGATGTTCACGCTGGAGTGCGTCCCCATGGTGACCCTGATCCGCTGGCGCATCGCGAAGAAGAAGGGCCGGCAGCCCGACGTCTCCCGCGCGCGTGTGCTCGCCCGGTGTACCGACGTGGAGCTCGCGATCGCCCTCCTCATCATCCTCGTGGCGCCGCTCATGGTCCGCGGCGTCTGGCTCCTCGCGTAGAAACCTTCAGGACCCGCAGGCACAGGTGCGGGGACGGAGCTCCTCCGTTCGCCTCTCCGGGTATGCGACGTCCACGCCCCGCCAGGTGCGCACGACCAGCTCATCAGGGGATCGCGAGACGACGAAGTCCGGCGACAATGGCACTTTCCCCTCGCCGCCCGGCGCATCGAGGATGAGCCGCGGCATCGCGATCCCCGACAGTCGGCCCTGCAGCGCCTCCACGATCCGCAGGCCGACGTCCGTCCGCGTGCGCAGGTGCCCGGTGCCCGAGACGGGATCGCACTGCAACAGGTAGTACGGCTTGACGCGCGAGCGCACGAGCCGCCGGAAGAGCTTTTCGAGGACGCAGGCGCAAGAGTTCACGCCCGACAGGAGCACCGCCTGGTTCATCACGGGCATGCCGTGGTCGGCCAGCCGCTCGCAGGCGGCCATGGCCTCGTCCGTGCACTCCGCCGGGTGGTTGAAGTGCGTCATCACCCAGATCGGATGGAACCGCGCGAGCGTCCGGCACAGCGCGTCCGTGATCCGCATCGGCAGTGTCACCGGCGTGCGCGTCGCGACCCGGACGACTCCGATACTGCGAATCCGGCGCAGGCGAGAGAGCACGGCGCCGATGCGCTCGTCGGACAGCGTGAGCGGGTCTCCGCCCGAGACGATCACCTCCTCGACCTGCGGATTGGCCTCCAGCCACTTCATCGCGGGCTCGAGCCCGTCGAGACTGCGCGCGCCGCCGTCCGACCCGACCATCCGGCTTCGCGTGCAGAACCGGCAGTACACCGAGCATCGATCCGTCACGAGCAGGAGCGCGCGATCCGGATACCGGCACACGAGGTCCGGTGCGACGGCGTGCCGCGGGTCCTCCTCGCCGAGCGGATCTTCCATGTCCCCGGGCGACGCCTCGCCTTCCTCGCGCCGCGGCACGCACTGCAGCCGGATCGGGCAACGCGGATCGTCCCGGTCGGCGAGCGACAGATAATACGGCGTGATCGCCATCGGAAACCCGCCAGCGATCGCGCGCAGGGCGCCTTCGCGCTCGCTCTCGGTGAGGTGGATCGCCGCTTCCAGCGCGTCGACGGTACGGACGCCGCGGCGCAGCTGGTCGCGCCACGCGGCATCGGGATCGGGGAGCCGGACGACGTCAATCACGGGACTGTCGCCAGCTCGGCCCGCTCGCCGTTGAGGCGGAACACGTTCTGACGCGCACTCCCGCCGAGCACGTAGACCGCCGCTTGATCGTACGAGTCCTGAAGCCCGGCGCCCGCAACGTCCAGCATCGGCGTCGCCGCTGCGCCCCGATCGATCTTCATCGCAGTCACGACGCCGGCCGCCGCGAGCGCGTCGGCGAGCGCACCTTCCGGTCCGTCTCCGTAGACGAGGCGGCCGTCCGCCGTCACGCCCACCGCCGCTGCCGCCGCCCCGCCCTCCCGCTCCTCCCCGCGCCCCAGCCACGAGCCCTGCACGGCATCGACGGCACCAGCGACCGGCCAGGCGGCGACCGTCACCTCTCCGCTCTCGGTTCGGACGAGCGCCGGCTCCCCTTCTCGCAAAGGAAAGTAAACGCGCCGCCCGATCACGATCCCACCGGCGAACGTCGTCCCCGGCCTCCCCGCGCCGAACCCCAGCAGCGCCCGCCGCGCGACGTCGCTCTGCAGCTTCGACGGCGGAACTTCCCCGGTCCCGGTCGCCGGCTCGGTGGTCGCGGCCCGGACGGCGACGTCGACTCGGTCTGTGCGGATGGAGACGACGCGCACGCCGCCGCGCACCGTCCGGTACACGGCCGGCATGAACGCCGGCTCCGGCTGCGGCATTCCCTCTGCGCTCCAGGTCGCCCCGGGCAGCGGCGCCGGCTGCGCCCGGCGCAGCGTCACGTAGAAGAAGTCCTTCGGCGCCCATTTCAGATAACGGTTCAGGCCCATGATCATCCGCGGGTCCATTGGCCGGACCTTGTAGTCGACGTCGATCTCGCGCACAGCGTGGTCGTCGACGCGCAGCCAGTACAGCGACGTGTGGTACGGGTTCATGTCGAGGTGGATGCCGTACGAGCATCCCGCGAGCAGCATCGCGCGGCCGAGCGCCAGCCAGTTGACATCCTCTCCCCAGAGATACGCCATGTGCCCGCCCGGCATCTCGCACACGCCGCTGCGGTGGGTTTGCATCGCCTCCATGCTCGACCCGCCGCGCGCCCAGCCCCAGATGCGGCGCCGCGTGGGGTTCAGGACCCCGTCGGCGACGAGCGGCTCGAGGTTCTGCCGGAACGACACCATGCCGGGCGGGATCGACGGATCCGCGTCCCAGCTTCCGAGGCCGATGCGTCCGTCGGCGAACGTCGCGACGGTCGCGCCGCCCGGCACCGGCGGCAAGAGCACGCGCCCCTCGACCATCATCCCGTACTCGCCGTGCTCGGTCTTGAACGCGCCGTTGAACGCGGCGACCAGGTTGTCGAGCACCTCCGGCCGGCGCGGGATCTTCCCCGACCCGTACGCGCCGGTCGTCGGCTCCGGATCCTCGAACCCGCCTTCCATGCCGAGCTCGAGCTGCCGACCATCCATCGCCAGGACGAGGACGCGCGAGTACGGCCGCTCGAGATCGGGCCGGACGAACGTCTCGTAGAACGCGGGCGGAGCGCCCGGGAGCTTGCGCAGCCACTCGGGTGCCGACGGACGCCACTCGCCCTCCCCCTTCGCGAGCTTCGCGAACGCACCGTGCAAGCGTGGCGGCGGCCAGGTCCCGGCGCCCACCGCGACGTACGGCCCCAGACGGTCGGGCGCGGCCGCCGCTTCCTCCCCTTCGGACATCCTGTAACGAGTCCGCCGCGCGACGTCCGCCACCGCGAATACCTTCGTCTCGAGCCACGCAATCGGCGCCGTCCCGACGAAGGACCGGACCGTGTCGACCGCCCACAGGATCGGCCGCTTCGGCTCACGCGCCTCGCTCGCGACCTCCACCGAGGACGCCGACCGGCCCGACACGCCGCGCGTCGTCCAGGTCGCCTCGCCGGCGCGCCACCGGATGCCGAGCGCACCGTCCGCCCACGAGAGCGAGACCTCGTCCGGCGGTGCCTGGAACCGCAGGCGCGTCCGCGCGAGCCCGCGCGCCCGCCCCGTCTCGATCGCGTTCGTGACCGACGCCATCCAGTGGTTCGCGCCGGTGAACCGCGCGGCGTCTCCTCGCTGGTCCAGGCGCAGATCCAGCACGACGACGGCAGACACCTGCCCGAACGACCTCGCGCGGTAAGCCGCCCTCCCGTCCGCGACGGCGAGTTCCCCCTCGTCCGCATGCGGCGTGCGCGTCAGGTTCACCAGGGCATCGACGTGGACGACGTCGCCCGCTGCCACGCGCGCCCGGACACGATACAGGTCCCGTGGGCGGCCCTCGTTCTCCGACGCGACCACGAGCGCCCACTTGCCTGCGAGCGCCGCGCCGATCCCCTCGCCATCGTCCTCCCAGGCGACGTCCGTCACGGCCAATCCCTCGCGCGCGAGCGCGCCGGCCAGGTCAGCAGCGCCCTCCCGCGCATCGCTGCCGACCGCGAGCCCAACGCCGATCCCGCCCGCCGCAACGAGCACGAGGGCGCCATGCGAGAGGAAGACGCGGAGCAAGGGGGCGACAGGGTAACGCGGGACGGCGAGGCCGTGAACGACGTTCGCCGATCGATCCTTCGCCCTCAGCGCTGCGGGGTTGGGCAGATTTCGCCCGGAATGTCTCGGTTTTCCGGCCGGCCACCCCGCGTTACGCTCGCGCCTTGGGCACCGAGCTATGCTGGAGTCCTTGGCACGCCTGAGGCTCGTGTAGACGCATGCGTCTCGCCGCGTTGCTGTGGTTCACGCCTTCGCTACACGCCGGGTGCACGCAGTCCGCGGCAGACCCCGCGAGCGATCCGGACGCCGACGCCGACTTCGACTGCGACGACGATCCCCCCGACGTCCCCCAGCCGGCGGCGCCGCCGAGCGGCTGTCTCTCGCCGAGCGTGAGCGGCTGGCGCGACCTGCGCTGGTGGTCGCCGCCCGACGGCGCCCACCCCGGGCCCTGCGGCTCGGTGCGCGAATCGCTCCAGAAGGACGGTACCTGGGCCGTGCGGGAGACGCGTCGGTACGCGATCGAGGCGGATGGCCGACTCCTGGTGGAGTACGGAGAGACCGACCAGCATGAGGACGGCTCCATCGACTCCACGGAAACGCTCGTGTACGGAGCCGGCGAGCACGGAACCTGCCGCATCGGGAAGGATTACGGCGCGGACTGCACTCGCGATTACCTCGTTCTTCTCGACGCGAGGGGACGAAGCCTCCAGCAGGAGTGGACCTACGAGTTCGACGAACGCAGCAATCCGATCTCGTCTTCGGGCGACGGCACGGATTGCGCCTACGAGTACGACTTGCACGACAACCTCCTCGTCGAGGAGTGCACGGAGATCTACGAGGCGTCGTCGTACGTCCAGGAAACCCGCGTAACCTGCCGCGGGTCACCGGCGCAGAGCGCCCGGAGGAACCGCAAGTCCGAGCCCCTCCGCGACGAAATGCCGGAAGTCGAAATCTCGGGTCACGATCGGAACCTCGTGGTCGATGCACAGCTGCGAGATCAGCGAGTCGGCAAGGCGCGCCCGCATTCCCCGTGCGACGACCCGTGCCCGCAGCAGGCCCGCGCGTTCCCAGAAGCCCTCGGTCGGGTCCAGCCGAGGGATCTCTCGAAAGGCGGCCGACAGGCTCGGCGCGAGGCGGGGATGGCTCAGAAGCTCCGTCACCACGACCGCAGGAAGCACGAGATCGCCTCGGGCCAGGCAGTCGTCGAGTGCGTCGACGTCGGGTCCGTTCTCTCCCGCCAGGTACGCGACGATGGAGCTCGAGTCCGCGGCAATCATCGGTCTTCGCGCAGCCGGTCGATGTCCCAGTCGAGTCGAACGCGGCCCTTCATCTTGCGGATCCGCCCATACGCTCCCCGTGCCGCGACGAGCTCCAGGCCGCGCCGGATCGTCGGCGTTACGCCCTCCCCGGATGCATCCTGAGCCCGCTTCAGCAGGTCCGCAGCCAGAACGACGGTAACCTTCTTCGAGCGCCCCATGCCAGCAAGGATACCAGCATGAGAGCTGGCAGCAACGAGGGTGAACGGTGGCCGATCCCTGATAGGCTTACTTGGATTGATGCCCTCCCGATTCGCAGTCGTCCTGACCTCGTGCGCGCTGTCGACTCTCCTCTATTCGTCTCCGGGGAGTGCTCAATCTCGACCCAATCTTCCACGCGAGCTCTCGGGTTCCGATGCGGAATCAGCGCCGCCGGGATATCGCCACGAGCGCCGCGTGCGGAAGGGGCTTCTCATCACGGGAGGAGCCCTCCTCCTGGTCTTCTACTCCATCGCGGTCGTAAGCGTCTCTTCGCTCGAGGACTTGAAGGGAGAGGCGAACTGGATGTACCTGCCCGTCTTCGGCCCTGCCTTCCACATGGCCAGCTTCGGCTCCCAGTGCTCCTCCGGTCTCGGGTGCAGCACCATTCTGGTCGTCGATTTTCTCGTTGCCGCTGGCCAGCTGACCGGCGCCATCCTCCTCACCGTCGGCGCACTGGTGCGGAAGAACGTCTACGTCCTGGAGGAAACAGCAACGAGTCGCCGACCGAGCGGAAACGGCCATGCGGGGGATTGGACGATCCGACTCCTGGGAGTTCGCCTGTAGATTGGACCGAGGTCACCGAAGTCCACACGCCGATCGCCTCAAGGAGCCGTGCAGGTGAAGACGGGCCTCCCGAGGCCCTGCGGACCGGTCGCGCAGCCTTGGCTGATGGAATTCTCGAAGGCCGGTCCCCATGCTCCGGTGAAGCAGGCGCCGGCCTCGTCGATCCACATCGATGAAGTGCAGCAGGACGCGACGCCCAGCGAGTCGCAGCCGAGCGCAGCGGAGACGTCGTCCAGAACCGCTGCGGACCAGTCCATCGGGACGCTCGCGTCCGTCGGCACGAGCCCCTCGCGTGCGCACGCGCCAGCGTGGGCCTCCAGGCAGTCGGAGGCGGGGACCCAGCAGACACCGTTCGCGTCGCCGGTCCCGGCGGGGCACCTGGCAGACGGATCGACCTGCGCGCACCTGGCCACTCCGTCGACCTCGACGCATCGAGACCCGTCGGCGCAGATGCCTTCGCCGTCGCCGCAGAGCTCGCCGGAGCCGGGCCGGTATTCGTCGCCCGGCACGTCGCGGCCGACCTCGACACCGCCGCCGGCGCCGACGAAGAGCGTACCGACGAGCGGCTCCTCGGTCAGGATCTCGCACGTAGACTCCGTGGTCGGGTCGAAACAGCAGACGTTGACTGCCCCCGACGCGATGCCGGTGTCGAGCTGGAACTCGTAGATCGTGTGCGGTGTGCTCCAGCCCGGGCTCGACCCGAACCCGTATGCGCCTGTCACGAGGTCGTCCGCGCGCGCGCCGTCGAGCCTCGCGGTCACCTCGCCGGAGCCGAACACGCGCACCTCGATCTCTCGCTCCTCGACCCATAATACGAAGAGGTTGAAGCAGTCGGGTCGCACGCCCTCGGTATTCGCGCGCCAGTCGTTGAGGAGGTAGAGGTACGGCGCCTCGAAGTCCAGATAGAGATCCGTGAGCCTGCCCTGGAGGGGATTCGCCGAATCCCATTCTCCCCCCGAGAACTCCCCGTCGATGACGTGCTCGACCGGGGCCACGCCCTGTCCATCGAGGTCGTCAGGGGCCGGGGGACCGCACCCGTAGACGTCGTCGAGGCCGCTGTCGGTGTCGGTGTCGGCGTCCGTATCGACGTCGGCGTCCGCATCGGCGTCAGCGTCCGCGTGAGCGGTCGTGCTTCCTGGCTCCTGCGGGGGTGCACAACCGAGAGTCGAGACGAGCAGAGAAACGGTCCGCATACCGGTCATGGACCCCGGCCGCGGCTTGAACGTCCACTGGCGGGGCCCCATCCGCACGAACTCACCTCGGGACGATCTTCAGGATCATCCCGTCCCCCGAGTAGGGGCCGTTCGCGATGTAGATCTCGCCTTGCGAATCCTCTCCGAACGACGAGATGTTTCCGTCGACGTCGAGGCCGGCCCAGTTCTCCACGCTGCTGCCGGCGGAGTCGATGGAACGCACCCAGGCGCCGCAGACGTCGCCGAAGAAGTACTTGCCGTGGTGGCCGGGCATCAGGCACCCGCGGTAGGCGTACCCGCCCGTGACGGAGCAGCCCTCGCCGTGGTTGTACTCGTAGACGGGGTAGGTCAGGCCCGAGTCGTCGCAGCCGCCTCCGCCGAAGCATTGCGTGGCCTCCATGATGTTCCAGCCGAAGTTGAGCGGGCCAGCGGGGAGCGGCGCGGCGACGAAGTCGATCTCCTCGTAGGTGTTCTGACCGACGTCGGCGATCCACAGATCGCCCGTCAGCCGGTCGAAGCTGTACCGCCAGGGGTTTCGCAGTCCTAGCGCCCAGAAGACCGGATCGGTCCTGGCATCGACGTCGAAAACGAGCATCTTGCCGAGGGGGTCGTCGGGATCCTGCGCGTGGTCCTGCGGGTCGCCGCCCGATCCGCCGTCGCCCGTCCCCACGTAGAGCAGGCCGTCGGGACCGAAGACGAGATCGCCCCCGTCGTGGTTCCAGTACGGCTGCTCGATCATGTAGATCTCGCGCGCGCTCGTCGCATCCGCGACGTTCAGGTCCGCCGACACCTGGAACTCGACGATGTGGTTGTTGCGCGCGTCGGAGTCGGGCGCCCAGTCCGCGTTGTCGTTGCCGGTGTAGTTCACGTAGAAGAGACCGTTGGCCGCGTAGTCCGGGTGGAACGCGAGGCCGAGCAGGCCCTGCTCGCTCTGCCCGTCGCCCACGTCGCCCGTGATGTCGAGGAAGAGCGACGCCGCCCCGTCGTTCACGACCTGGATCGTCCCGGGCTGCTCGACCACGAACATCCGATCGTCGCCCGGCGGCCACGCGAGCCCGACGGGGCTATCGAACGGTCCCGCGACCTCCTCGAGCCCGAGGTCCGGCGTTCCCTCGACGGGCGTCACACCCGCGCACGGGTCGCCGCCCGTGCCGGTGTCCGTGTCCGTGCCGGTGCCCGTGTCCGTGTCGGTGTCGACGTCCGTGTCCGTGTCGACGTCCGTGTCGGTGTCGGTGTCCGCGTCGGCAAAGTCGTCCGAGTCGTTGCCGCCACAGAGGCAGCCGGCCGACGCGAGCGCGAGGAAAAGAGAGAGGAAGGTCGTCTTCATGCGTTTCAGGCTATCAGCCCCTAAGGCGCCGCACCAGACGGGCTCCGAACATCATGGCGACCGCGAGCAGTCCTCCGCCCGCCGCGGCGATCTCGATCCAGCCGACCGAAGCGCCCTCGGCTGGCCGAACGGGCCGACGTCCCCCCCGACATTCCCACGCGCCGCCCTCCAGCACGCAGGACTCGATCGACGTGCCGTCGGGTCGGACCGCGGTGACCCGCAGCCCCGCCTCCTCGCTCTCGACGCGCAGGTAGTGCAGCGTCGCCTCGAACCGCTCCTGGTACGACTCCTGCCGGTTCGTAGGGTAGAGCGGCGCCCCGCCGCCGCCGGTCACTACGAACGGCAGGTCCGCGACGCCGCGCTCGTAGTCGTGGTCGTGCCCGCAGAAGACGACGTCCACCCCCGCGCCGCGCAGAAACTCGACCAGCCCGTCCCGCTTCATCTCCTCGTTCCCGCCGTGATGCCCCGACGAGAACGGCCCGTGGTGCAGCACCGCGACGCGCCAGCGCACCGTCCGATCGTTCGCGAACGCCTCCATGCGCCCCTCGAACCAGCGCCGCTGCGCGGCCGGAAAGCCGGCGTTGTTGCTCGACATCAGCAGGAACACGGTGTCGCCCCAGCGCGCGACCGCGTCCTCCGTCGCGCCTTCGCGTGCCCCCGCGAGCGCGAGGTGCCGCTGGTACGCCTCCTTGCCTCCCGGCCTGTAGCTCTCGTGGTTCCCCATCGTTGGAAGGATCATGGCTCTACGCAGGAGCCGCTTCGCGACGTCGAAGTACGTCACCCATCCGTCGTCGTCGGCACCGTCCGCCACGTAGTCTCCCGTGTGGACGACGACGTCCGGGCGCTCTCGCAGCATCGCGCGCACCACCGACGCGTGGTCGTCGTGATTCGTGCGCGTGTCGCCGTAGACGAGGTACTTCGCCGGCCAGTGCAGCAGCGGCGCGGCCATGAAGGTCCCCTCGGGCACTCGGCTCCCCTCGACCTCCACCCGAAACCTGTATCGCCGCGCCGGTTCGAGCCCCGTCAACTTCACGCGGTGCAGCGTCTGCGCCCTCGACGCCACGGTCCGCTCCTGCCCCCCGCGATCGACCAGGACGACGTTCGCCGGCGCCTCCGCGTCGAGCTCGAAGACGATCGTCGCGCGATCTCCTTCGACGTCGAGAATCCACGGCCCCTTCACGACGCGGGCCGCGAAGGCCGCGGAAGGCGTCAGGAGCAGGGCAAGTCCGACGACGCGCACGTCCCCGTGTCTAGCAGGGTTACAGTGGCGAGGCGATGTCGCCGCGAGACGAAGCAGTCAGGGACGCGCTCGACGCTCTCCTCGCTGGGACGGACGCACGGGTGCGGACCGCGAACGATCCCATCGAGCTCGTGCACCGCTTCGAGGACGACGGCGACCGCGAGGTCGTCGGGCTCGTCGCATCGTCGCTCGCGTTCGGAAACGCGAAGGCGATCCGGGCGAAGGTCGGGGACGTCGTTGCCCGCCTCGGACCTTCCCCCGCGAATCGGATCGGGTCCGTGGGACCGACCCGACTGGTCAACGACCTCCACGGCCTCGTCCATCGGGTCTACCGAGGCGAGGACATCGCGCGCTTGCTGTCGGCGGCGGCGGAGGTGCGCCGCGCGCGCGGATCTCTGGGCGACGCCCTTCGCGTGCACTTCGAGCAGGCCGGCACGATCCGCGAAGCCCTCGCGCGACTGCGCGACGACCTTCTCGACGCCGCCCCGCCCGCCCGCATGCGCCGCGGCTTCCGGCACCTGCTGCCCGACCCGCGCGCAGGCAGCCCCTGCAAGCGCCTGAACCTGTGGCTGCGCTGGATGGTCCGCGGACCCGACGGCGTGGACCTCGGCATCTGGCGCCTGCCGAAGTCGGCGCTCGTCGTTCCCCTCGACGTCCACGTGTTCCGCATCTCCAGGAACCTCGGCCTGACGCGCCGCAAGACGCCGCGCTGGGAGACGGCAGAGGAGATCACCGCGCGCCTGCGCCGCTTCGACCCGGACGACCCGGTCAAGTACGACTTCGCCATCTGCCATCTCGGCGTCGCCCGCGACTGCCCGAGCCGCCGCGAACCCGTCAAGTGCGGCCGCTGCGTGCTCAAGGGCGTGTGCCTACGCTGGGCGTCGTCGCGCGAGGCACAGGCTCGCTCCTCCGGAGCGCAGCCCCCGTAGTAGCGCTCGTCGCAGCGTTCGCCCTGCGCGCACCGGATTCCGCAATCGGAGCATAACGAGCGTGGCGAGGCGCACGTCCTACAGCCTCGTCAGGTCGGACCATCCGAGCGCGGGGCCCAGTTGACTGCCGGCGGGCAGAGGAAGGCTCGCCCACCAGATCGAGTGCTGGTTCACCGCCGCTTCCCACGTGCGGGCGACGGGTACTCGTCCCAGACGGTCGCGTCGAAGAACTCGGCTCCGTCCGTCGCCGGCTGCCATCCGTACGCGCGCGCCGTGTCCCGCTCGGCGATCTCGTCCAGCGCACGACGAATCGCCAGGCGGATGAAGGCCGAGCGTTTCCTCGCTCCCGCCGGGGCGACTCGCTCGAGTCGGCTCGCCGTCACGTCGTCCAGCTCGATCAGCACCTGCTTCATTGGCTCGAGTATAGGTTCGAGTCGTTGCTCGTCCGATGGGATTCCCGCGGCTCGGGCCGTCAGAGCAGGAACACGCGGACCAGCACGTCGGTGATGCCGATCAGCGCGGCTCCCGCGATGAGGCCGGCGCAGATCGGCTCCTGCGTGTCGATCCACAGGCGCGCGCCGCGGGATTCGGGGCGGCTGGCGTAGCGGCGCTGCATCAGCCAGAAGAACACGCCGCCCGCGAACATGGCCATCGTCGCGTCGGGCGAGATCACGACGCCCAGGCCGATGGCGAGCGGCGAGAGCGGCATGCGTCCGCCGGTGCGGATGCGCGCGATCTCCAGCACGAACCCCGCGACCGCGGCGACGCCCATCGCGATCACGGCCGAGCGCGCGATGGGCGAGCGGCCCTCGTGGAACACGGCGGCCACGAGGTCCGCCACGCCCTTCCACTGCAGCGCGTTCGGGAAGCCGAACGTGTCGCTCACCATCAGGTCGTACACGTTGGCGCCGGTCCGGTACTGGGAGAGGAACAGGAGGTAGAAGAGCGGCGTCGAGGCCAGCGCCCCCGCCACGATTCCGATGCAGTGGCCGATCGCCTGCTGGCGGGGCTTCGCGCCGAGCATGTAGCCCGGCTTGATGTCCATCAGCAGGTTGGACGCGTTCGACGCCACCTCCTGGGTCATGAGCGCGGTCATCAGGTTGGTCTGCGGATGCCTCGGGTCGATCGTGCCGAACAGGAACTGGGGAATCTTCGAGAGCGAGCCGCTCGGCGTGATGCCGGTGAGCGCGGTCGAGTTGGCCGCGATGAGCGCGAGCACGATGAGCAGCGGAATGGCCAGGAGCCCCAGATCCCAGCGCACGCCGAACCACTCGTGGGTCATCCAGACTCCCACCAGCCCGACGACCGGCACGCCCACCAGCGAAAGGGTCATGGGCAGCTCGATGTGCTTCACGACGTCCTCGCCCGCGGGCTTCTTCCGGAAGAACCCCGTGAACGCGGTGATCAGGACCTTGGGCTTCGCGAAGAGCGAGGTCAGCGCCGCGACGACCATGATCACGATGCCCCACCACAGGGCCCAGGTGTTGACCACGTGGATGCGCGAGAAGGTGCCGTCCGGGCGCGGCGCGATCTCGCCCTTCGCGATCATGGCGGGCACGATCACGACGAAGTTGAGCACCATGCCCACGAGCAGGCTCAGCCCGGCCCGGACGCCCATGAGGCCACCCGCGCCGAACATCGCGAGGTCCAGCGTCGGCGAGAGGCCGAGTTGCCGGACGTCGACGCCCGCGAGCTTCGGGATCGGCACGATCCTGCGCTCCGCGAGCGAGTAGTACCAGGCGAGGATCTGCTCCGGCAGGTGCCACGGGTGACGGATGCCGAGGCCTCGCTGAAGCCACGTCATGATCGCTTCGCCCGACACGAGCTTGAGCCCTCCGCCGATCGCCGCCGCGATTCCCAGCGCCTTGGCCTTGAACAGGCCCACCGAGGCCTCGGAGGTGTAGAGCGTGTCGAGCACGACGCCGCAGGCACGGCCTTCGGGGAATGGTTGCTGCTCGTCGTTGATGAAGCGGCGCTTCATCGGGAACGCGACGAGCACGCCGAGCACCGAGAGCACGACGTTGAACACCATCATCTGCCACCAGGGCAGAAGCTCGTTCTGCACCATCATGTACGCGGCCATGCCGCCGATCAGCGGCCCCGTCATGTACCCGGCCGAAGTGGCGATCGACTGCATCGCGTTGTTCTCGAGGATCGTCATGTCCTTGGCGCCCAGCCGCGAGAGCACCTTGAACATCGAGAACGCGAGGATGACCGACGTGATGCCGACGCCCAGCGTCCAGCCCGTCTTGGCACCGACGTAGAGGTTCGTCGCCGAGAGGATCCCGCCGAGCAGGAACCCCGTGACCGCGGAACGGAACGTGAGCTGCGGCATGTCGCCGCGGTACACGTTGTCCAGCCACCAGCGGTCCTTCTGCTCCCGCGACCAGGTCCGGACCTCTTCCGGGCTCAGATGCTTGAGCACCGGCCGCTTGTATCACGCAGGAGGCGCTCGGTCCTCGCGCGGAAGCCACACCTCCACCGTGCAGCCGGCGTCCGACGCCACGATGCGGGCGTCGCCGTTCTGCTCGCGCGCAAGGCGGCGAACGAGCGACAGGCCGAGGCCCGTGCCGGTGCCGGGGGCGGTGCCGGCGCGGTAGAAGGTCTCGAAGACGCGTTCGCGCTCCGGCTCGGGGATGCCGGGGCCGTCGTCGCTGACCTCCAGGACGGCGCGTTCGGCCGTCGCGCGGACGCGGACGCGGACGACCTTCTCGGCTCCCGCGCCGTACTTCACGGCGTTGTCCAGCAGGTTCGCGACGATGGCGTCGACGCTCTCGCGCTCGAACGACGTGGGAGCGTCGGCCGTCTCGACGTCCAGCTGGAATCCGCGCAGCTCGACGAACCGTCGGCGCTTCTCGGCCGCGTCTCGCACCGCAGCGCCGAGGTCACCCTGCGAAGGCTCGGGCGCGCGTCCGCGCTCGAGCCTGGAAAGAACGAGCACGTTCTCGACGAGCTGGCCGAGGCGCGTCGACTCGACCACGAGGTCGTCGTAGAAGCGCGCGCGCGCGGCCTCGTCGACCCAGCCTTCGCGCAAGAGCTCCGCGTGCATGCGCAGCGTCGTCAGCGGCGTTCGCAGCTCGTGCGAGACGCTCGCGACGAAGTCCCGCTGCATCGCCGCCAGTCGCGCCGCTCGGCGCTCCGCCCGCAGCAGAGCGCCGCCACCCGCAACGACCAGCAACGACAGGCCCACGAGCGCGGCGATCTGCCAGGTCATCGATCCCGCGACGGAGGCGCTCGCGCGCGACGTCAGGCACAGCTTCGTGTCGTCGAGGGGCGGCGGCATGTCCCGTGTCGCCGCGCAGCTCGAAGGGTCGCCGTCGAAGCGCACGCGCGAGACCGCGCCCGCATGGCGCGCCGCGACGTCCGGAAGCCACCTCCCTTTCATCTCGCTCTCGTCGAGCAGCAGGCCCTGCACGCTGGCCGTCCCCTCGCTCGACACGACCCGGTAGAGCGCCAGGCGCCCGCCGAGCCGCCCGTAGGCCATCGGCGTGTAGGCGACCTCGCCTCGCCGCGCGGCGGTCGGAGCGCCCGCGGAGACCTCGCGCCCATGCAGCCACACCGTGTGATGCCCGAGCGGCAGCGTGACGGTCTTCGCCTCGCCCAGCCGGCCGTCGACCGTCACGTGGACGTCGCCCTCCACGGCCTCCCAGCCGGCGTTCGCCCGGGACGGACGCACACCGCGCCCGAGCCGCGTCAGGTTGTCCTTCATCTCGAGCGATCCCTCGTTCGCCTCGCGGATCGCGTTCGCGAGGTTCGTCGCCCACTCGCCCTGCGACTGCACGGGGTTGCCGGGCGCGCTCCAGCCGCTGCGTGCCTGCGCTTGCGCCGTGGCGATCGCCATCGGCGATCCGTGCGTGAGCGGCCGGCACGCGTCCGCGACCGGCGACCCGACCCCACGCAGGAAATCCTCGCCGTGTCGGCGAACGTCGTCCACGGCATCGGCGTGCACGGACGGCGAGCGGATCGTCCCGCCCGGATCGACCTGAAAGTAGCCGAGCACTCGCGGGTCGGAGGGTCGGCCCGCCAGCGGCGACACCGCGACCGCCTCCTCCGTCGCGAGCACGTTCTCCGGCGCGTAGTAGTAGGAGTACTCGTCGTACGCGCGCGCGTCTTCCCTGGCTCGTAGCTCGTCCAGGCTCTCCGCCACGGCCGCCACCACCTCGTCCGCGGCGCGCGCCACGGCCGAGCGCGCCTTGCGCTCCTCCATCGCCTGCTCGCGCCGCGCGGCGAGCAGCCACCCGACGCCGAGCCCGACGGTCGGCACGGCCACGAGCAGGACGTACAGGGCGATGCGCTTCACCGGACGTCGCCCGCGAAACGGTACCCGCGGCCGCGCACCGTCTCGATCCACCCCTCGCCGCCCGGCAGCGCCGCGAGCTTCGCGCGCAACTTCTGCACGTGCACGTCGACGGTCCGCGTCTCGATGCCGCCGTCGCGATAACCCCACACCGCGACGAGCAGCTCGTCGCGCGCGACCGCGCGGTGCCTGCGCGCCACGAGGAACGCGAGTAGCGAACTTTCCCGCGCCGAGAGAGAGACCTGGACGTCGTTGCACGACGCGACCAGGCCCTCGAGGTCGAGATCGACGTCGCCCACTCGGATCCTGGAAGGCTCGTCGGCCCCACGGGACGAACGGCGCAGCAGTCCCTTCACCCGCGCGACCAGCTCGTGGACGCCGAACGGCTTGGTCACGTAGTCGTCGGCGCCGCGCTCGAGGCCCTCGACCACGTCCTTCTCCGAGCCCCGGGCCGTCAGGACGAGCACCGGAGTGGCGTCGCCTGCGCCGCGCATCTGCGAGAGGACCTCGAACCCGGAGGGCCCGGGCAGCATCAGGTCGAGGACGACGAGGTCGAAACCGCCGCCCGCGACCTTCTCCAGTGCCACATGTCCGTCGCCTGCAGTCACCACGTCGAAGCCGTGGTGACGGAAGAGCGTTTCCAGCCCCGCGAGGATCGGAGCTTCGTCCTCCACCACGAGCAGCTTCTCGGCCATCTCGGTCATGCTAGCTCAGCGTGCGCGCGACGACTTCCTGCGCGCGCTCGGTCGCCTCGGCCTCCTGCTCCAGCTCGACGGCGACGCGGATCCGCGTGTCCGCGGCGGAGACCTCGCCGGTCAGCCACGCACGCTCCAGGACGCCGGACATCCGCACGACCCGCGCGGCGATCTCGGCCCTGCGATCGTCGGCGAGGATCCCGCCGACCTCCGCGAGGCGTCCCATCGCGCGCCCGTCCGCGGCGAGGGCGCGGGCGAGGTCGCCCGCGCGATCGCGCAGGGCCTCCGGAGCGTCCGAGCGGGCGATGCGGTCCGCGAACGCGGCGCTTCGCCGCAGCGCATCCCCCGCCGGCGCGCCGATCCCCCGTGAAGACCGGCGCAGCGCGAGCGCCTCGTCTGTCGACTCGGGCACGATCGTCGGCGCCGCGAGGGCGACGCCCGCCAGGACCGCCGCCGCGATCTGCAGCCCGACGGAGGGCGAGGCGAACCCAGCAAATATCGGCGCGACCGCGCCGCCGGCCGCCGCGAAGGCGACCACGAGCGCCGAGTCCCACGCGTTCGCAGTGCGACGCGCCCGGGGGAGGAACGCGATCGCACAGGACGCGCCCACCGCGAGCCACGCGGGCTGCAGCAGGACGAGGACGACGCCCGCGAGGGCGCCGCAGGGGACGGCGGCCGAATCGGGACGCCGGGTCGAGAGCAGCGCCAGCATCGTCCCCGCGCCGACGGACAGCAGGGCGTCCGTCCAGGGTCCGGAGGGAGAGAGCCGGACCGCGAGCGCGATGCCGGCTCCTCCGAGGACTGCGATGGCTGTCGTGCGGACGAGCGTCACGGGCGGGCTCCGTCGCGTTGCGCCCGACCGCGGTTCGACACCGTGATGTCGCGGACGTGCATCCGTCCGTCGACCGAAGTGGACGAGACCGAGTTGAAGAGCCCGACGTGGCCCTCGTACTCGCCGATCTGCGCCTGGATCGAGGCGCTCCCGAGCGCGCCGTTCGCCTCGCGCAACGCACGCAGGTTGTCCTCGGCGATCTGGTTCGCCCGGGCGACGTCGCCGTTCTCCCACGCCGTCTTCGCCTCGTCGTGACGGACCGCCGCCGCGACCTCGACGCCTTCTTCGAGGCAGGTCGGGTTCGTCAGCCGTGCAACCGCGCGATCGTCCTCGGTCGCGACGAGCGGCATCGCTTTCCAGGCCAGCGCGACCTGCCGTTCGCTCTCGCGGTCGACGTACTGCACCCTCGTCGCGAGCTCGCCGATCGGGCCAGGCCGGCCCGGCTCAGTACGCAGCTCGAGCACCGCGCGGCGCTCGTCGCCGGCGAAGAGGGATCCGTAGCGCACCGTGACGATGGACCCGGACTGCGACGCCGAAACGCCGTTCGCGCGGACGAAGGACACGCCGCGCGGCAGCTTCACCTCGGCGACGACGTCCCGGGCGACGTTGGCGCCGAGCTCGCCGTACTCCGCCGCGAGGATGCGATCGAGCTCGGTCGTCTCGCGCAGGAAGTGGTAGTTGCCGAACGAGGCGTCGGCGATGCGCGTCATGAGCGACTCGTTGTAGTCGGCGCCGATGCCGACCGTGGAGACGGCCACTGAGGCCGTCGCCGCACGATTCGCGACGGCGACGATCGTCTCGAGCGGGCGTCCGGACTCGTCGATCCCGTCGGAGAGCAGGACGATCCGGCGGACGCGGTCCGAGTTGCCGCCTTCGAGAGACCCGAGCCCAAGCGCCAGCGCGTCGCCGATGTTCGTCCCGCCGCCGGCCCACAGGTTCGCGACCGCCGACAGGGCCTGCTCGCGCACGTCGCCAGCCTTGCCGCGCGCGACGACGGCGCGCGGGTACGAGTCGTAGACGACCACGGCGATCTCGTCGTCGTCGTCCACCGCCCGGATGAACCGGGCCGCGGCCTCGCGTGCGGCGTCGATCTTCCCGTTCGCGGCCATCGACCCCGACTTGTCGATCACCAGGACGAACGTCGCGGGGGCGCGATCGGTCCGATCCGAGCGGTCGGCGCCGACCGTCACGGTGGCGAAGACCGTTTGTGGACGGGCGGCCGAGACCGCGCCGTGAGAGAGCATCGCGGTCGCGTGGACGCGTCCCGGCCACGAAACGACCGTCCCGGCGGGGAGGTCCCGCGGGGGACGGACGGCCGGCGGGACGGCTCCGCTGGCGAATCGAGTGGATGCGACGAGCGCCGCCGCACAGGTTGCGACGGCCAGGACCAGGACGCTCTGCAGGATCCGGCGGCGGTGCGTGCGAAACAACGTGGAAACCCTCTTTTTCATCGTGACCTCCCTCTCCCCTTCCGACAGTCAAGGTGAGGGATTTGTGCGGCCCGGGGGGTAAACCTTTCGTAAAAGGCGCCGTTGTGGGGGACGTGCAGGCCGCTCGCGCCCGGACCGAGACGCCATTTCTCGCTACGGTCCAGCCCGCCCTCGACGGCCGCTACGTCCTGCTGCGCGTGATCGGGCGGGGCGGGATGGGAACGGTCTTCGAGGCCGAAAACGTCGCTCTCGGTCGACGCTTCGCGGTCAAGATCCTCGAGCCCGAGCACGCGGGCGACCGCCGCATCCTCTCGCGCTTCCTGCGCGAAGCCCGGGTCGCCGCGCGCATCGGCCACCCCCACATCGTCGACGTGCACGACTTCGGCGTGGCCGAGGGTCTGCCCTACCTCGTCATGGACCTGCTCGAGGGCGAGAGCCTCGCGTCGCGCCTGAGGTCAGGCCCGATCTCCCCGTACGCCGCGATCGACCTCGTCGAGCCCGTCCTCTCGGCGCTCGAAGCGGCGCACGCCGCGGGGATCGTCCACCGCGATCTGAAACCGGAGAACGTCTTCCTCACGCAGCGGGGAGGGCGCGACCACGTGAAGGTCATCGATTTCGGCATCGCGAGCCTCGTCGAGGGCGGTGCGGGCGTCAGCCGCCTGACCCGCCAGGGCTCGGTGCTCGGCACGCCGTCGTACATGTCGCCCGAGCAGGCGCGCGGCGCGGCCATCGACGCGCGCAGCGACGTGTACTCGGTGGGCGTCATGCTCTACGAGATGCTCTCGGGGCGGCTGCCGTACACCGAGGACCACCCGGCGCTGATCCTCGCCGCGATCGCCACGCGGGACCCGCTGCGGCTGACGGAGATCGCGCCGCACCTGCCGCGCGCCCTCGCCGAGATCGCCGATCGCGCGATGGCGCGCGAGCCCGGACGCAGGTTCCAGACGGCCGCCGAGCTCCGCCACGCGCTCGTGACGCTGCGAGGTCTGAAGTTGCTCGACCGCGTCCCGTCGAAGTCGTCCGACCGTGCCACGTCGATGCCGACGCGCAGGGACCTGCCTCCTGCGCGGCGCGCCGCCGGCTGGATCGCCCTCGCCGGCGTGGCGGCCGCGACGGTGGCCTCGGCGATCGCGGCGCTGTCGTTCTAGCGGACTCCTTTGACACGAGGGTGGATCCTGCGATGCTCGAAGTCGAATGAACCGGAGGAGAAGTGGCCCTCGTCTTCGAATGGGATCCACGGAAGGCCTCGAGGAACGAGGAGGCGCACGGCGTCTCCTTCCACGAGGCTGCGACCGCATTCGGCGACCCGCTCTCGGTGACGATTCCGGATCCGGATCACTCCGAGGACGAGGATCGCTGCGTCTTGATCGGCCTGTCGGCGTCGAGCCGCGTAGTCGTCGTCGTCCACACGGAACGGGACGATCGGATTCGACTCATCAGCGCACGTTCAGCGACACGCAGAGAGAGGCGAGCGTATGAAGAAGGCGAAGAGACGGACTGATCCCGACCTGCGCCCCGAGTACGACTTCCGAGACGGCGTGCGCGGGAAGTATGCGGCACGGTTTGCAGCCGGGACGAACATCGTCGTGCTCTCCCCGGACGTCGCCAAGCACTTCCCGGACTCGCGGTCGGTAAACGACGCGCTCCGGAAGCTGCTTCGAATCTCGAACCGTGCCGCGCGCCGTCCGGCGCGCTGACCTACGCAAGCAGGCGGACGACGGCGTTCGGAAAGGAAAAGAGTAGCGGGGGCCCGCTACGCGCGCTGGAAAGCGGGCTCGCCGTCACGATCCTGGTGCGACTCGCGGCGGCTTGCCGTCCTGCGCCGGACCGCCTTGGACGCGGAGATGTACGAGATGCGCATCAAGACGCTCGAGCCTGCGTCGCGCGCTACCTGCGGGGCCGTGAGTCCTCATCCGAGCGCGACTTCCCGACGAAGGCCAGCGCGGACGCCGAACCAGAGGAGGAGGCCGATCGGTGCGAGTGCGAAGGTCACGACGAGGCACGGCGCGGCGAAGGCGTGCCGGATGCCGAGGCGCTGGGCGTCGCGCAC
>Ga0247727_10006524_pt1 | contig 22894 bp, 27 predicted proteins | sample WisWelCaveWW1625_FD_202498 | JGI IMG/M metagenome (GOLD analysis project Ga0247727, IMG submission 202498) | Biofilm microbial communities from Wishing Well Cave, Virginia, United States - WW16-25 | ecosystem: Environmental > Aquatic > Deep subsurface > Groundwater > Cave microbial mat | place...
CCGGTCTGCCCAGCCAGCCTTACTGCCTCTCGCTTGAACTCCGCTGCATATTTCTTGCGTTCCATCTGACACCTCCGATAGCATCTTCGCACCTATCAAAAGTGTCCGGAATATCGGGGGAAGCCCAGACTGTCTCGCGCGCAGGCACAGCCGATTATCGCCCGAGGCGGCACTCGGGCAGCGAGCGGTACACCATGCCGTTGCGCCCCGACACCGCCGCGAAGACGAAATCGGAGCCGCCTTGCGCCATGCCGCGCCTGCCGTAGCGCACGAAGACGCAGCGGCTTTGCAGCGAGGGCTCGATCATGTAGTCGCCCTCGGGGTCTGAGCGCGCGATCTCGAGGCGAACGTCTGGTTCGGCGACGCGTGTAAGGGTGAAGTCGAGGTCGCGGCCGACCCGGTAGCGGCAAGAGAGGGTGCCCGAGGGATCGAGATTGCAGCTTGCGCCGCGATTCGTCGCCGCATAGGGCGTCTCCAGCGCCGCGGCCGGCGCCGCGCAAAGCAGGGCGGCGGCGAGCGCGCCGCTAATTCGGCCCGTGGAAACGGGACCACTGCATCTCAGGCCGCGTGCAGGAGCGATCGGCGTACTGTCTGTGGCAGGTCGACCACCACGAACCGTTCGACGGGGTAGAGGTAATCCTCTCCGCTCTCGTCGACCACCCGAATATCACCGTCCTCGGCGGCATCGCTATCAGGCAGGATCCGGTAGATTTTGTGCAGTTCCAGGGAGGCCGGGTAACCCCTGTTGTCGATGCAAACGGCGAATCGCTTCGCGGAAGACTTAAGTCGTTTCATAGTCGTCATCCAAATAGTGCTTTCGCTTGATTTCCTTTTTCCCGATTCCATGGGCTTCGTACCAGTGGCGCTCGGCGAGCCGTACTCGGCCGTTCGGGAGGCGAACTCTAGCTATGCCTTTCATCTTTCGCCACCTGCCCCTGCCGTAATTCCGCCGCAAGCGTCTGAGGTCCCGAATCCCACTTCCTGCCGCGATCGTCTCGACCGTAGTGATGTCGCCGACGATCTCGAAGTCCATCCATGAATTCTCCCACCATTCGCTAAACCCGCCGGCCGGTGTAGTCCTCGGCAATCTTGTCGTCGTAGAACGTGGTCGGGTTGGGCGCCGCCATGAACTGGCGGTACACCTCGGGATAGACCTTCACGTACTGGTAAACCTGTCCGTTGGACAGTTCCACCTCCAGCGTCTGGCTCTTCTCGTCGTAGCCGACCGCGCGGACCTTGGACGAGTTGACGCGCTTGCGCTCCATCACTTCACCAGTGTTGCGCCCCACGGCGCTCTTGCGCCGCCGGTGTCCACTTCGCCCTCGATCGCGCCGTCCTTCACTTTCCCGATGAATGTGGTCTTGCGTCCGGCGAGGCCAAAGGAGATCTGCTCGCCGTGCAGCTTCAGGTCCTCCAGCACGACCTCCTTGCCCTCCAGCCTGCCGCTGCCGGAGACGCGCGTCACCTGCTGGCGCAGGGTCAGGCTCAAGGGGCCTTTGCCGACCGACGCCGGTACCTTCGCGTTCCAATGGCCCTGCACCTTCGCCGGCACCATGTAGAGGTAGATGAGGGTGGTGGTGACCCCGCTGATCTGCACCTTGTCTTCCAGGTCCATCTGCACGTACTTCTCCGGGATCCAGCCAGCGAGCGGGTAGTCGTGAGACAGCACCTTGGTCCCCGGTTTGAGCTCGGTGAGCAGCTTGTCCTTCAGCATGTTCACCGTGTTGGGCAGCAGGTACATGGTGAGCACGGTGGCCTGCGAGATGTCGGTCTTGAACAGGTCGGCCTTGATGAATTTCACGCGGTCGGCAAGGCCTTCTTTCCTGGCCGCCTCGTTGGAGAGTTTCACCAGCGCGTCCTTGATCTCGACGCCGAAGCCGCTCGCGCCGAATACCTTGGCCGCGGTGAGCACGATGCGGCCGTCGCCCGAGCCGAGGTCGATGACGAAATCACTGGGTCCGATGTCCGCCAGCTTGAGCATGTCCGAAACCACGCTTTGCGGCGAAGGGACATAGGGGCCGGCGTCGAAGGGCGGCGTCGCCGCGGGCTTGTCGGCGGCAAGCGCGGCGAGCGGCAGGGCGAGGAGGAGGGCAAGCGCTTTCATGAGGTCTCTACGTGCTCCACGTTGATCTGTACGGACTGCAGCCCGTTGTATTCGTTCACGCTCAGCCGGTAGGCGGCGCGAAAGCGCGCGGGCAGGGGATCGAGCGAGTTGAAACGCATGGCTTCCAGCCGCCTGCCGTCCTTCATCAGCTTCAGTTTCGAGTGCTTGTCGCCGACGACGCGCTGGTTTTCGAGCGCGAATGTATCGCAGAACAGCGGCTGCGGAAAGCCTTGGCCCCAGATGCGCTCTTCCAGCAGTTGCGCGAGGCCGAGCGAGAGCTGCGAGGGTTCCAGCGCGCCGTCGGTCTCCACGGTGCGCGTGAGCGCCTCGCGCGGCATGGTCTCCTCGGCCACCGCGGCCAGGACGTCCTTGAAACGCCCGAGGTCCGCTTCGCGCAGCGTGAGACCGGCGGCCTGCGCGTGGCCGCCAAAGCGCAGGATCAGTCCCGGTGCGCGCTTGGCAACGAGGTCCAGGCAGTCGCGCAGGTGAAAGCCCGCGATGGAGCGTCCCGATCCCCGCAGCTCGCCGCCATTCGCGCGCGCGAAGCAGAGCACCGGCCGGTGCAAGCGCTCGCGCAGGCGCGAGGCGAGGATGCCGACCACGCCCTGGTGCCAGGCGGGATCGAAGAAAGCGGCGGCGGCGCCCGGGGCATCGGCGACCGTATCCGCCGCCGCGCGCGCCTGCTCCAGCATTTCGCCCTCGATCCTGCGCCGCTCGCGGTTCAGGCGATCCAGCTCCTGCGCGCAGTTGGCGGCGCGCGCTTCGTCGTCGGTCACCAGGCACTCGATGCCCAGGCTCATGTCGGCGAGCCGCCCCGCGGCATTCAGGCGCGGCCCGAGCACGAAGCCCATATCGAAGCCGCTCGCCTGCGCGGCGTTGCGGCCCGCGGCGCGCAGCAGCGCCTCCAGCCCCGGCTTGCCTTGCCCGGCGCGCAGGCGCTTCAAGCCCTGCGCGACGAGGATGCGGTTGTTGGCGTCGAGCGGCACCACGTCGGCCACCGTGCCGAGCGCGACCAGATCGGTGAGCGCGGCGAGATTGGGCTCGGCTTTGCCCTTGTAGGCGCCGCGCTTCCTCAGCTCCGCGCGCAGCGCGAGCATCACGTAGAACATCACGCCGACGCCGGCGATCGCCTTGGAGGCGAAGCCGCAGCCGGGCTGGTTCGGGTTGACGATGCACTCGGCGCGCGGCAGCTCGGAACCGGGCAGGTGGTGGTCGGTGATCAGCGTGGCGATGCCCAGCGCGCGGGCGCGCTCCACGCCCTCGACGCTTGCGATGCCGTTGTCCACCGTGATCAGCAGATCGGGCTTGCGCCCGGCCGCGATGTCCACCAGTTCCGGCGTGAGGCCGTAGCCCAGCTCGAAGCGGTTGGGCACCAGGTATTCGACCTGGGCGCCGAACTGGCGCAGCGCGCGCACGCCGACCGCGCAGGCGGTGGCGCCGTCGGCGTCGTAGTCGGCGACGATGAGGAGCTTCTTCCCCGCGGCGATGGCATCGGCGAGCAGGCTCGCCGCGCGCTCGCAGTGCGCGAGCGAGGCCGGCGGCAGCAGCCGACTGAAGTCGTCGTCGAGTTCCGCGGCGCTGCGGATGCGGCGCGCGGCATACACGCGCGCCAGCACCGGGTGCAGCCCGGAGGCGATCAGCGCCTGCCGGTCGCGTTCCGAATACTTGCGTTCAACGAGGCGCATGGCTCGCGAGCGCGCGCGGCCGGCGCCAGAAACGGCGCAGGTCCGGACGCGTGGTCTCGAAGCTTAATCCCGCATCGGGCACCTGGATGGTCAGCATGCCGACGCGCCCGCTCCTGAGCGCCTCGAGCAGCGGCGCGAACCAGTCGGCCTCGAGCGCCGCGGCTGCACTGTCGAGCACCACCAGGTGCTGGCCATCCTGCGGAGTGGCGCTTGCGAGCCAGGACGAGCCCGTGCGCGGCGGCACGCGGTGGCCGATGCCGGCGACGCGAGCGAGGCCGAGCGCCACCGGCTCGTTCGCCGTCAGCGAGCGCCAGCGGCTAGAGGCGGCAAGCGGCAATTCGCCGGGCCCCCACAGCCACACGCTGTTCACCGGCTGCTCGCGCGCCTCGTTCACCGGGTGCTCGTGCAACACCATCTGGATCTCGTTCAGCAGCGCCGGCCACGGCGCGCCCGGCAGGTGCGCGTCGAAGTCCTTTCCCGCGACTTCGCGGGTCGGGAGCGTTCCAAGTGTGTCGATGGCGGCGGGCGCCATGCGCACCACCCAGCAATCCGGCAGCGGGCAGCGGAACTCGTGCGTGCCGGCGAAGTGGCGGTTGAGCGCCGCCACCAGCTGATCCGCCTCGTCCGGCCGCAGGCCGGAAACCGGCAGCAGCACCATCCGGTCGCGCAGCAGGTGCAGGTGCACGGGATCGGCGCGCAGCCAGAATCCTCCGGCGGACGCGCTCAGCGCTCCGGCGGGAAGCGGCTCGATGCCGAAGGCTGCGCCCAGCCAGGAAAAATAGCCCTGCGCATCGCCCGCGCTGCTGCGCCCGCGCGCCAGCAGCAGCTCGAGCGCCGGCAGGCGCGTGTCTTCGGGCGCGGCGAGCAGCCCGGGGACGATCAGCTCGACGTGCACGGCAATTCGACGACGCGCGTGCGTTTCGCGCTCAGGTGCCTGACGAGGATCTTGTACTGGTCCAGGTCGAAGCGCAGCCGCCGTGCGCCATCGAGCAGTTCCGGCACTTCGGCATCCGACTTCGCAGTGCCGAGGTAGCACCACTGGTGGATGACGTGCAGTTCGGTCGCCTCGCGCGCCGCGTCCTCCTCGACCACGCCCACCGGCCCGCGCCATGGCCAGGCGAGGCTCTTCAGCGCGGCGAGAGCTGCAGCCAGGCGCGCGTGGTGCGCCTGGAAAGTCTCCTTGCCTGCGCACAGCCCCGCGCAGCGCCGGATCTGGTGGCGAAAGCACGCGCCCTTGCGCGCGGGCTCGAAGCCAAGGGTCTGCAGACAAAGTCCGTGCCCGTCGGCGATGCCGCGCAGCGCTTGGAGCGCGGCGCGCTTGGAGCGGAACAACCCGTGCACGAGCGGCAGGCTCCCGGCGTCGAAGTCCTGCACCAGCCGCAGCTTCTTCGCGTTGAAGGCGAAGCCGCAGAGCTCGGCAGGCCTGCGCAATTGCAGGTTGAACACCGGCAGCAGCGCCTTCACCAGCTCCGCCTCGCGCAGCAGCGCGCCCAGTTCGCCGGCGGTGCGCTGCCATTCGATGCGCCGCACTTCGCGCGCGAGCTGCATCTCCTTGGAGGAGCGCAGGTCGTCGCCGAAGTGCTGCAGCACGCGCGTGCGCATGGCGATGCTTTTTCCCACATAGAGCGGCGCCGCGCCCTCGCCGTAGAACAGGTACACGCCGGGCGCGTCGGGAATGGCGTCCACCATGGCCCGGTCGATATGCGCGGGCAGCGTCGGCTGCTTCGCCACCTGGCGCGCCGCCACCGCCAGCACGTCGTCGCCGCGCTCGGCCGCCGCGACGCGCAGGAACTGCCATACCGCCTCGGCGTCGCCCATGGCGCGGTGCCGCGCGCGGCACTGAATGCCGTGGCGTTCGATCAGGCTGTCCAGGTTGTGGCGGGCGTGCTCGGGGTACAGCCGCCGCGAAAGCTTCACCGTGCACAGCGTGCGCGCGCGGTAGGCGAGCCCGGCGCGCTCGAACTCCTGCTTGAGGAAGCCGTAGTCGAAACGCGAGTTGTGCGCGACCAGCACCCGTCCGGCAAGGCGCGCGTGCAGCTCCGCCGCGAGCGCGCCGAAGCGCGGCGCATCCGCCACCATGTCGTTGGTGATGCCGGTGAGCGCCTGGATCGCCCCCGGGATGCTGGTGCCGGGGTTGACCAGCGTGGACCACTCGCCGGTCACCTCGCCTTCGTCGACCTCGATCACCGCGATCTCGGTGACGCGGTCGTGCGCCGGATGCGCGCCGGTGGTCTCCAGGTCGACGATCGCCAGCGGCGCGTCGAGCAGCAGCATCACTGCACTTTGACGTTCGCCGCCCTGATCACTTCCGCCCACTTGGCGGCGTCGGACTTGATGCGCTCGACGAACTGCTCGGGCGTGCTGCCGACGGGCTCGGCGCCAGCGGCGGCGAATCGCTCCAGCAGGTCCGGCGCCTTCAGCGCGGCCAGCACTTCCGCGTTCACGCGCACGACAATCTCCTTCGGCGTCCCGGCCGGAGCGAACATGCCGAACCAGGTGTAGCGGTCGAAGGCCGGCATGCCGGCCTCGGCAAGCGTGGGGACTTCCGGCATCAGGGCCGAGCGCTTCTGCGCGTTCACCGCCAGCGGCCGGACCCTGCCGGACTTGATGTGCGGCTGCACGCTTGCCAGGCTGTCGAACAGCATCGCCACGCTCCCGTTGGCGACGTCCGGAATGGACAGCGCGGTGCCCTTGTAGGGAATGTGCACCAGGTCCACGCCGGCCAGCATCTTGAACAGCTCGCCGTTGAGATGCACGATGGTGCCCACGCCGCTGGAGGCGAAGTTGAGCTGTCCGGGGCGCGCCTTGGCGTAGGCGATCAGCTCCTTCAAACTATTCACGGGCAGCACCGGGCTCACCACCAACACGTTGGGCACGTTGGCGACGTGGGTAATCGGCGCGAAGTCCCGCAGCGGGTCGTAGGGCAGCTTCTGCAGCGCGGGCCCGATCGAGTGCGTGCTGGAGGTCGCCATCAGCAGCGTGTAGCCGTCAGGTGCGCTCTTCGCCGCGAGGTCGGAGCCGATCGAGCCGCCGGCGCCGGGCTTGTTCTCCACCACCACCGACTGTCCCATCTGCTCGCCGAGCTTTTGCGCCACGATGCGTCCGACGATGTCGGTGGCGCCCGCCGGCGGGAAGGGCACGATCAGCCTGAGCGGGCGGTTCGGGTACTGGGCGAGGGCGGGGTGGGACAAGGCGAGCAGCAGCAGCGCAGCGGCGAGCTTCATGGCCATTCCTGTATATACGTTCAGTGCCGGCACTCTACCGCAAAAGCTGCGCGAACTGCCAGGCGGCGAAGCCGAGGATCGCGATTCCGGCAACGACGTTGATCGCGCGCAGCAGGCGCGGGCCGAGGCGAGCGCTCAGCGCACCCGCTCCCGACGCGAGCACACCCCACCACGCCGCCGACCCCCAGGCCCTTGAGGAAGAGCACCTCCATCCCGGCTCAGCTCCAGTACCTGCGCAGCCAGTTCGCCGCAGGGGTGAGGTCCACCTTGCCGGCGAAGGCCACCATCTCCGGGATTCGGTCCACGCAATCCAGCGGAAACGCCTCGTCCGGCGCGAAGGCGGGGGCGAGGCGATGGTAGCGGGCGCCGAGCATCTGCCTGCACTGGTAGTCCGCGATGCCAATGGTGCCGTCGAACATCACCCCGAGCAACGCCTGCGCCCACTGCGCGTAACCCCAGTCATGCTTTGCGCCCTTGACGTAAATGAGCGAGCTGCCCGTGCCCAGCGACAGCAGAGTGACGCCTTCGAGCGCGGCGGTGCGCCCGATACGCGCATCCTGGCTCTGCGCCAGCGCGCACATCGATGGATTGCTGGCGAACACGCCGCCGTCCACATAGCCGTCCACGGTGGGGAAGTAGGTCGGCGCGGCGCAGGTGTACAGGCCCACCTGCCAGGCGCGCATCGCGCCGTCGCTGTCTGCGCCGGGAAAGTTGTGGAACAGTTTCGGCTTCCAGCGCCGGCGCCCGGGCTCCGGGTGCTCGTTGTCGAGGTCGAAGGCCGTGACCAAGACGCGCTTGCGCAGGTCGCGCAGCCGGGAGGTGCCGAACAGGCGCCGCAACTCGTGCTTCAGGCCGTCCGTGCGATATTGCGCGCCGAGGATGGTGCCGAGGTCCTTGACGTTGTCCAGCCAGGAATCGTCGAAGATCCTTTCGGCCCTGTCGTGGTAGAGAGCGAGGATTTCCTCCAGGCTGCGGCCCTTGGCGAGGCTGAGCGCGATCAGGCCGCCGGTGGAGGTGCCCGCCATCAGGTCGGCGCGCCCGAGCCAGCCGGAGAGGCCCCGTTCCGCCTCCAGCCGCATCAGCAGGATGGCGGTGATCAGACCGCGGATGCCGCCGCCGTCGAGCGAAAGGATGCGGTAGCGCGCCATGGCGCAAGTCTAGAGTGCCGCCTGCATGAGCTGGGCGGCGGACAGGTTGTGGATGCGCCCGAACCCGGCGACGAAGCGCGCGTCGCGCGGCGCGATGCGCCAGAAGGAGAAATCGGGCAGCTCGAAGTTCACCGCCTGCGCCGGGAAGCGCGCGAGCCACCTTCGCTTCAGTGCGCCCTGGTCCTCGATCTGGCGCGCCTCGCCGCGGAGGGTGACGCGCATCAGGGTGAACGGATCTTCGCGGCGGTCGTCCGTCTCGGCGATGGAAAGCGCGACGCGAGGGTCGCGCTGCATGTCCTGCGTGTGCCAGGCAAGGCGGCTGACGTGCACGTGAAAGGCGCTGAAATCTTCATGCGCGAGGTAGAGCGTCATCGAGGCCATCGGCGCCAGCTCGCGCAGCGTGGCGAGGTGCGCCACGCGCTCGGAGCGCAGCAAGCGCGCGAGGGCGGTCCGGGTGTCTCCGTCCATCGGCGCATTCATGCATGCAATTCTAGAATGGTGCGGCGTGAAGCGCTGCCCGAGTTGTCGGTGATAGCATTCATTGCAGTTTCCGAACCGGAGGTGCGATGAACAACCCGAAAGCGGAAGTCGCGGCTATGTTGCAGGCCTTGCCCGAGGACGCCAGCTTTGAGGACATTCAGTACCACTTGTATGTACTCGAAAAGGTCAAGCGCGGGCTGGGGCGGGCCGAAACGGAGGGCGCTATTTCTCACGAGGAAGCCAGGGCCCGCCTCGGCAAATGGCTCGCCGCCTAGCTTGGTCGCCGGAAGCCGTCGAGGACATCGAATCCATCGTTTCCCACATCGAGCGCGACTCGCCTTGGTACGCGAAGGCCGTCGCCTCGAGGATCGTCGAAACCGCGGAAGCAATTCCGTCGTTTCCTGAGCTGGGGCGCATCGTTCCGGAGATCGGCGAAGCCGCGATACGCGAGCGTCTTGTTTACAGCTACCGGATCATCTACCGCCTCGAATCGGAACGGGTGCTGGTTGCGGCGGTCATTCACGGCAGCCGCCTGCTGCACGCTTTCATTCCAAGAATAGAAGGTGCGGAAAGGTCCGATTCCTAGCCAACGCGGACGTACTTGCACTGGCAGTGCGTGTTCCCCAGCCGACATGCCGGTCGTGCCTCCAGCGTCGAGCCTGGCCGCCCGACGAAGGCCGTCGCAAGAGCCCGTCGCATCGATTGTAGTATCCTCGCGCAGCCGTGCGTTACGAGCTCCTCGTCGGCCTGCGCTACACCCGCGCCAAGCGCCGCAATCACTTCATCAGCTTCATCTCGCTCACTTCGATGGCCGGGATCGCGCTCGGCGTCGCCGCGCTGATCGTGGTGCTCTCGGTGATGAACGGCTTTCAGCAGGAATTGCGCTCGCGCATTCTGGCGGTGGTGTCGCACGTGCAGCTCACCGGTCCGGGCAACCGGATGGAGGACTGGCGGCGCGTGGCCGAAGGCGCAGCGCGCAACCCGCGCGTGCAGGCGGCGGCGCCCTTCGTCAATGCGCAGGGCATGCTGACCTACGGCCAGGGCGTGCGCGGCGTGGTGGTGCGCGGCGTGCTGCCGGACCAGGAGGACCGCGTCGCCGACATCGGCCGCCAGATGCGCTCGGGCAAGCTGGCGGCGCTCAAGGCCGGCGAGTTCGGCATCGTGCTCGGCGGCGAACTGGCGCGCGCGCTTGGCGCCTTGCCTGGCGACAAGCTGGCGCTCATCGCGCCGCAGGGGCAGGTGACGCCGGCGGGGGTGATTCCCCGTGTGAAACAATTTACCGTCGTCGGCACGTTCGAGATCGGCATGTACGAGTACGACTCGAGCCTCGCCTTGGTGCACCTCGAGGACGCGCAGCGCCTGTACCAACTCGGCGGCGCGGTGTCGGGCGTGCGGCTGAAGTTGGACGACCTGTTCGCCTCGCGCGCCGTCGCGCGCGAGCTGATGGCGAGCCTCGCGCCCGACGTGATCGCCTCGGACTGGACGCGCAGCCACGCCAATTTCTTCCGCGCGGTGGAGATCGAGAAGCGCGTGATGTTCATCATCCTGACCCTGATCGTGGCGGTGGCGGCGTTCAACATCGTGTCCACCCTGGTGATGCTGGTAACAGACAAGCAGGCCGACATTGCCATCCTGCGCACGCTCGGCGCGGCGCCGGGCAGCATCCTGCAGATCTTCGTGGTGCAGGGCGTGATGATCGGGGTGATCGGCACGCTGATCGGCGTGGTGAGCGGCGTCCTGCTCGGCTGGAACGTGGACACGGTGGTGCCGGCAATCGAGAACGCGCTCGGCTTCAAATTCCTCGCCAAGGACGTGTACTACATCTCCGACCTGCCTTCGGACGTGCAATTGCGCGACGTGCTGACCATCGGCCTGGTGTCGCTGGGCATGTCGCTCGTTGCCACGATCTACCCGAGCTGGCGCGCCGCGCGCGTCAATCCCGCCGAGGCGCTGCGCTATGAGTGAGGCGGTGCTCGCCTGCCGCGGGCTGCGCAAGACCTACCAGGGCCCGCAGCCGGTGCAGGTGCTCAACGGCGTGGATTTCTCCGTGCAGGCGCGCGAGCGCGTGGCGATCATGGGCAAGTCGGGTTCGGGGAAATCGACGCTGCTGCACCTGCTTGGCGGGCTGGACGCGCCGAGCGCCGGATCGGTCGAGGTGCGGGGCAAGCCCTTCAATTCGATGGGCGAGGCCGAACGCGGCCGCGTGAGGAACGCGACGCTGGGCTTCGTCTACCAGTTCCATCACCTGCTGCCCGAATTCACCGCGCTCGAAAACGTCGCCATGCCGCTCTACATCCGGCGCATGGACAAGGCTCACGCGCATGCCAGGGCGCGCGCCACGCTTGGCGAGATCGGCCTGGGCGAGCGGCTGGAGCACCTGCCGGGCGAACTCTCGGGCGGCGAGCGCCAGCGCGCGGCCTTCGCACGCGCGCTGGTGACCGAACCCGCCTGCGTGCTGGCCGACGAGCCCACCGGCAACCTCGACGCGCATACGTCGGACGAAGTATTCGAGGCGATGGTGAGGCTCTCGGCGGTGCGCGGCACCGCCTTCATCATCGTCACGCACGATACCGCGCTCGCCGCGCGCGCCGAGCGCGTGCTCGAGCTGCGCGAAGGCCTGCTGCACCCGGCACGCTGAAAATCGGGGTCAGGGCCCGAAATTCGGATATGCGAAATATCGGGCCCTGACCCCGACTTAGTTTCTCTCCTTTTTCCGCCGCCGCCAGGCGAGCATCACGTAGGCGCGCCAGGCGCATTGCACCGCCACATAGCCGAGCGCGGCGAGCGTCAGCGCCAGCGCGGCGAGCCCGGCCAGCAGCGGCTTGCCCAGCGCCAGCGTCCATTCGGCGAGCCGCAGCATCGAGTCGAAGAAATGCGCCCAGTCCATCTCGAAGTGCTGGATTTTCGGCTCTGCATGGTTTTGACCGAGCAGCAGGTTGCCGTAGGCGTAGGCCAGCAGGTACAGCGGCACGATGGTGAAGGGGTTGGTGTAGAGCGTCACCAGCAGCGCCACCGGCAGGTTGCGCCGCAGCGGTATCGCCAGGATGAGCGCGGTCAGCATCTGCAGCGGTCCTGGCACCAGACCGGAAAACAACCCGATCGCCACGGCACCCGCGACCGAACCGCGGTTCAGGTGCCACAGGTTCGGGTGATGGAGCAGGCTGCCGAACTTCGCCACCCAGCGGTTCTCGCGCACGCTGGCGGCGGTGGGCAGGTACTTGCGGAAGAACTTGCGCGGCATCGGGTCATCCGGCGCAGGGCCGGCGCGTTGATTCTAGATGACTGGCGCGGCGCTCGCTTTCACTTCCGGCGTGTTTTTGCTGCAGCAGCAGGCGGCGCTGCCGCAACTGCCGTGGCTGCTGCTGCTTCCCGTTTGCGCCGCGCTTGCCGCGCGGCAAAGGAGTCTCCTCCTTCCCGCGGCGTTCGCCATCGGCTTTATGTGGGCTGCGGGACACGCGCACCTGCGGCTCGGCGAGCGCCTGGCGCCGGAGCTCGAAGGCAGGGATCTTGAGGTCGCGGGCGCCGTATCGAGCCTGCCCGCGGCCACCGAGCGGAGCGTGCGATTCGAGTTCGAGATCGAATCCGCCGCACCGGGTCTTCCGCGCCGCGTGCTCCTGTCCTGGTACCGCAGCCTGATGGCCGACGAATCGCCGGCGTTGCTGGACGGACCGGTGCACCCGGGCGAGCGCTGGCTGTTCACCGTGCGGCTGCGCCAGCCGCACGGCAACCTGAACCCGCACGGCTTCGACTACGAGGCCTGGCTGACCGAGCGCGGCATCGGGGCCACCGGCTACGTACGGCAACGCGGCGCGCAGCGGCTGCTCGGCAGGCGCGACAGCCTCGCCGATCGCATCGAGCAGGCGCGCGAGGCGGTGCGCGACCGCTTCAAGCGCGTGCTGGGCGAGACGCCTTCGGCGGGCATCCTCGCCGCGCTCGCGGTCGGCGACCAGCGCGCCATCTCCAACGAGGAGTGGCGATTGTTCAGCCGCACCGGCGTCACCCACCTGATGAGCATCTCCGGTCTGCACGTGACGCTGATCTCCGGCCTTTGCGCTTGGTTGGTCGCGGCGCTGTGGCGGCGCACCCCGCGCTTGACGCTGCGGCTGCCCGCGCGCAAGGCCGGGGCGCTGGCGGCCATCGGGGCGGCGCTCGCCTACACGCTGCTCGCCGGCTTCGCGGTGCCGGCGCAGCGCACCTTCATCATGGTCACGGTGGTGGCGCTCGCGCTTTGGTCCGGCCGCATCGCCTCGCCGATGCGCACGCTGGCGCTGGCGCTCGCGGTGGTGACGGCGCTCGACCCATGGGCGGTGCTGCAGGCCGGGTTCTGGCTCTCTTTTGGCGCGGTGGCGCTGATCTTCTACGTTGCGGCGGGCTGGACGGGCAGCGAAGCCCGGCCCCTGCAATGGCTGCGCGTGCAATGGGCGATCACCGTGGGGCTCGCGCCGGCCGCGCTGTTCCTTTTCTCGCAGATCTCGGTGGTCGGGCCGCTTGCCAACGCGCTCGCCATCCCGCTGGTGTCGGCGGTGATCACGCCGCTGGCGCTGGTCGCCGCGCTGCTGCCGGTGGACGCGCTGCTGCAGGTCGCGGAATTTCTGACGCAGTGGCTGCTCGAATACCTCGAATGGTGCGCGCAGCTGCCGGCCGCGACCTGGCAACAGCACGCACCGCCGCTGTGGGCGACGCTGCTGGCCCTCGGCGGTGTCGCATGGCTGCTCCTGCCGCGCGGCTTCCCATGGCGCGCGGGAGGCGCCGCACTGATGTTGCCCGCGCTGGCGCTGCCGGCTCCGGCGCCCGCGCCGGGGGAAACGTGGATCATCACTCTCGACGTCGGCCAGGGCCTCGCCGTGCTGGTGCGCACGGCGAACCGCACGCTGCTCTATGACGCAGGGCCCGCCTTCGGCACCGAGGCCGACAGCGGCGAGCGCATCATCGCACCTTACCTGCGCGCCGCTGGAATCGCGAAGCTGGATGCGCTGGTGCTCACGCACAACGACACCGACCACACCGGCGGCGCGCTGTCGCTGCTGGAGGGCATGGAGGTGGGCCGCGTGCTGTCATCGCTGCCCGAATCGCACCCGCTGCTCGCGCTCGCGCCTTCGCCGCGCCGCTGTCTGCGCGGCATGGCCTGGGAATGGGACGGCGTGCGCTTCGAGATGCTGCACCCGGCAGCGGGCAGCGCGGCGCGGCGGCGCAATGACGAGAGCTGCGTGCTGCGGGTGAACGCGGGAGGCCTCTCCATGCTGCTGACCGGCGATATCGAGCGCGGTGCGGAAGCCGAGCTCCTGCGCACGGTCGCAGTGCGCGCGGACGCGCTGCTGGTGCCGCACCATGGCAGCCGCACCTCCTCGACCGCCGAATTTCTGTCCGCGGTGCAGCCGCGCCTCGCGCTGGCCGCCGCCGGCTACCGCAACCGCTTCGGCCATCCGCACCAGGAAGTGCTCGGGCGCTACTCGGCCGCGGGCGTCGAGCTGCTGCGCACCGATCGTGACGGTGCGCTGACCGTGCGGCTGGGAGCGGGGACGATCGCAGTCGAGGCGGAAAGGGCCCGCCGCGCGCGCTACTGGCACGTCCCGCCCCGCCCGGCGTAAACTCACCGCGCGGGATTCTCCCGTCCAAAACCAAGGAGGAGTTCATGGCTAAAGGCGACAGTGCGGTCTATCGGGTCACCGAGGTCATCGGCACCAGCCCGAATTCGTGGGAAGACGCGGCGCGCAACGCGGTGAAGGCGGCGGCCAAGACGCTGCGCGACTTGCGCATCGCCGAGGTCACCAAGCTCGACGTGAAAGTGGAGGACGGCAAAATCACGCAGTTTCGCGCCCGCATCCTGCTCTCCTTCAAGTACGGAACCTAATTGGGGTTTTCGGCGGTCGTGCGCGTTACCGGCGGCGCGGGCCGCTTCGAGGATTTCCAGGAGCGCGTCCGCTGGCTGCTGGTGCGCGACGTCGACACCGAACCCTACACCGAGCACCATGGGCCCGGGCGGCTCGAGTACCGCTTCGAGTTGAGCAAAGGCCTGCCGTTCCCGGCGTTCGTCACGGCCACTGCCGAGTACCCGGAGCTGCGCGTCGAGGTGCAGTGGGACAAGGACGGCGCACGCGGCGGCGCGGCGATCGAGGGCGGCAGGCTGGTGGACAAGTGGGCCGGCGACAGGGGTCCGGCCTGAGCGTCCAGCCGCGCCAGCGCCACGTGCAGTGCGCCTCGAGCGCCGGGCTGCACCGCATCGCCTACCTCGAATGGGGCGAGGTGGACAATCCCGAGGTCCTGGTCTGCGTGCACGGCCTGACGCGCTGCGCGCGCGATTTCGACAAGCTGGCGCGCGCGTTGTCGGATCGCTACCGCGTGGTATGCCCGGACGTCGCCGGGCGCGGCGATTCCGACTGGCTCGCCGACCCGATGCTCTATGCCATCCCGCAGTACGTCGCCGACATGGTGACGCTGGTTGCGCGCCTGGACGTCGAGCAGGTGCACTGGGTCGGCACTTCGATGGGAGGACTGATCGGCATGGCGCTCGCCGCGCAACAAAGCACGCCGGTGACGAAACTTGTCCTGAACGAAGCGGGTCCGGTGGTCGGCAAGGCAGCCCTGGAGCGCATCGCGACTTACGTCGGCATGTGGCCGCCACTGCCCAGCCTCGAGGCGGCGGAACGGCTGGTGCGCGCGGTGGCGGCGCCCTTCGGGCCGCATTCGGACGAGGAGTGGCGCTTTCTCACCGAGGTGGTGGTAAGAAAAAACGCGGACGGGAGCTACCGCCTGCATTACGACCCGAAGATCGCGGAACCGTTTCGAAAAAACATGCCGGAGGGCGACTTGGAGCTCTGGCCGGTCTGGGACGCCGTGCGCTGCCCGACCTTGGTCATCCGCGGCGCGCAGTCGGACCTGCTGTCGAAGGCGACAGTGGAGCAGATGACGGCGCGCGGGCCGATGGCAAAACTGGTGGAGCTGCCCGGCATCGGCCACGCGCCGACGCTGCTGCACGCCGACCAGATCAGCCTGGTGCGGGAGTTCCTTCTCTCATAGTTTCCGGTTGGCGGCATCCCAATGCCGCTCGAGATTCGCGATCAGCGCCGGGCTGAAGTGGCACTGCGCCTGCTCGCGCGCGTACACCGCCATGTAGCGCCGGAAGGTGTCGAGCGGCTCCTCGCCGGCGCGGAACGCCCGGCGGTTGCCCGCGGCGCTCACAACGCCAGAGTTGGTGAGGTGGTCGATGGTGCGCTCGATCGCCTGGTCCATGCCGCTCGCGTGAACGATGTCGTCGCAGATCATCCGCCCCTCGGGCGAGGCGCAGTCCAGGCGCCGCTCGGCGAGGATCGCCTGGCGCGCGATGCGCGCACCGACGAAGCGCGGCAGCCGCAAGTTGGCCGCGCCCGGGATGATGCCTTCCTTCCTCGCGGGCAGCGTCATGTAGGCGTCTTCCGCCGCGATCACATAGTCCATGGTCGGCAGCATCTGGCAGTGCCCGCCGATGGCGAAACGCTCGACCGCCGCCACCCAGGGCTTCTCGATGCAGTTTTCCTCGGGCGACGCGTCGGGCAGCGCCAGGCCGCGGTACAACTTGTTGACGAAGCCGAGGTCCCGGATCAGGTACCACAGGAAGCGGATTTTTCCCTGGTAGAGGTGCGTCAGGTTGATGCCCGCGCCGAACACGCGGTGGCCGGCGTGCTTGGTGTGCGTGACCGTGTCGCCGCGCAGCACGCAGAGTTCGGACTTGCGGTCGAGCAGCGCCACGTCCACCGCGATCTCCATGCCCTCGAGCGTGGACTCGTCCTCGGCGTTGAGGTATCGCGGATTGCGCATGGTGAGCACCACGGCCTTGCCCTGGCGCTTGAGGTGTGCGCCGGCGAGGGACAGTTCGCCCTGCGCTTCGAACTGCGCAAGATGCTTTCCGGAATCCGCGAGCGGCAGCAGCATGGCGTGGCACAGGTGCCGGCCGGCCGCCGGGTCGGAGAGCACCGCGGCGAGGAACGCGCCCTGCGCTTTCTCCAGCCCCTGCTTGTCGCGCTGGGCGCGGCCCGCCTCGGCCTCGAGTTCCGTCGCCCCCGGAACGAGGCCGGCGAAGCGCTCCGCCGCCAGCCGGCACAGCTCGTCCACGCGCACGAAGCGCGTGCGCCCCGCGGTCAGGGCGTCGTAGGCGGCAAGCGGAGCGTGGGTGGGCTGGGCCATGGCCGCAGTGTACCGAAAAGCCGCCGCCGGCTGGACATTAGCTGCCCAGGCAGGTAACTTGCTGCTTTGGCAGCTATCGGGGAGCGGCATGGGACTGTACCGGGCGGACTCCTATCGGGTCGAGGACAGCGTCGGCTACCTGGTGACGCGCGTGCGCGCCTCGATCTTCGCCGCGGTGGACCGCGAGCTCGCGCAGTGGGGCATCTCGGCCGCGCAGGGCTCGATCCTGATCTACGTCGCGCACGGCCGCGGCGACCGCGCCGCCGACATCGCACGCGACTACGACTACGACACCGGCTCGATGACGCGCATGGTGGAGCGCCTGTCCGCCAAGCGACTGCTGCGCCGCGTGCCCGACGAGAACGACCGGCGCGTGCTGCGGCTCGAGCTGACTGCCGCCGGGCGCAAGCTCACCGAGCAGATGGCGGTGGTGGCGGCCAAGGTGCTCAATCAGCATCTGCGCGGCTTCACCCGCGCCGAGCTCGACCAGCTGAAGGCGCTCCTCAACAGGATGCTGGACAACCGTGGCTAGCCGGCGCCGCACGCTGCTGCTGCTGACCCTGCTGTTCGCGGCCGCGCTCGCCGCCTGGGCGGCGTGGTGGCACACGGTCGGGCGCCATTACGAATCCACCGACAACGCTTATGTCGCCGGCAATCTGGTGGAAGTCACACCGCAGGTGGCGGGCACCGTGATCGCCATCGGCGCCGACGACACCGACCGCGTGCAGGCCGGGCAGATGCTGGTGCGGCTTGACGCGGCCGACGCGCAGGTGGCCTTGGACCAGGCGGAAGCCGAGCTTGCGCGCGCGGTGCGCGAGGCGAGGACGCTCTACGCCAACAACCTGACGCTGCAGGCCAATGTGCGCGTGCGCGAGGCGGAGCTGCAGCGCGCCGAGGAAGGGCTGGCGCGCCGCGCGTCGCTCGCCGAGAAAGGCATGGTGACGCGCGAGGACTACGAGAATGCGCGCGCCACGGCCGCGGCCGCGCGTGCCTCCCTCGTGGCCGCGCGCGAGCAACTCGCCGCCAATCGAACGCTCACCGACCGGGTGCGGCTGGAGGAGCACCCGAACGTACTGCGCGCCGCGGCGCGGGTGCGCGAAGCGTTCCTCGCGTTGAAGCGCGTGGAGATCCCTGCGCCGGTCGGCGGCTACGTCGCGCGCCGCTCGGTGCAGGTGGGGCAGCGCGTGGCGCCGGGCGCGCCGCTGATGGCGATCGTGCCGCTCGAGCAGCTGTGGGTGGATGCCAATTTCAAGGAAGTGCAGCTGCGCGAAATGCGCATCGGCCAGCCGGTGCGCCTCAGCGCCGATCTCTATGGCAGCAAGGTCGAGTACCACGGCAGGGTCGCGGGCCTCGCCGCCGGCACCGGCGGTGCCTTCGCGCTGCTGCCGCCGCAGAACGCGACCGGAAACTGGATCAAGGTGGTGCAGCGGCTGCCGGTGAGGATTTCGCTCGACGCGGAACAACTGCGCAAGCATCCATTGCGCATCGGGCTGTCGATGAAGGCCGAGGTCGAGATCCGCGACGCGAGCGGGCAGCAGCTGGCGAGCGCGCCACGAACCGATCCGGCCTACGCCACCCAGGCGTTCGCCGCGCCGGCCACGGAAGCCGAGGCGCGCGTGCGTGCCATCATCGCCGCGCACCGGTGAGCGCGCCGATCGGAGTAACTGCAGTCATCCCCGCGCCCTTGGCCGGCGCCGAGCGCTTGCTCGGCGCGGTGATGCTCGCCGCGGCGACCTTCATGGTGGTGCTGGACATCACGGTAGCCAACGTCTCGGTGGCCACCATCTCCGGCGACCTCGGCGTGAGCGCCTCGCAGGGCACCTGGATCGTCACCTCCTACGCCGCGGCGCAGGCCATCGCCATGCCGCTCACCGGCTGGCTCACGCGGCGCTTTGGCCAGGTGCGCCTAATTGTCGCGTCGGTGCTGCTGTTCACCGGCGCGTCGTGGCTGTGCGCACTGGCCGAGAGCATCGAGACGCTGGTGGCTTTTCGCGTGCTGCAGGGGCTGGTGGCGGGACCCATGGTGCCGGTGTCGCAGTCGATGCTGCTGGCCACGTTCGGGCCGGGCGGCGCCGGCACCGCGCTCGCCATCTGGGCGATGACCGCGACGCTGGCGCCGATCACCGGGCCAATCATCGGCGGCTTCATCACCGAGCAGATCTCCTGGCCGTGGATCTTCTACATCAACGTGCCGGTCGGACTGCTCGCCGGCGGCATGATCTGGCTGCTGTACCGCGAGCGCGAGACGCCCACGCGCAAGGTGCCGATCGACGTCGTCGGTTTGCTGCTGCTCGTCGTCTGGGTGGGCGCGCTGCAGGTCATGCTGGACAAGGGCAAGGAACTGGACTGGTTCGCCTCCGGCGAGATCATCGCGCTCGCCTGCGTCGCCGTGGCGGGCTTTACGCTGTTCCTCGTTTGGGAGCTGCTCGACAACCCGCACCCGATCGTGGACCTGCACTTGCTGCGCGACCGCGATTTCTGGACCGGCACGGCGACCCTCTCGGTGGGCTACGCCGTGTTCTTCGGCGCCATCGTCGTGCTGCCGCTGTGGCTGCAGGCCTCCATGGGCTACTCGCAGACCTGGGCGGGGCTGATGATGATGCCCTTCGGCATCCTCGCCCTCATGCTCGCCCCCATCATCGGCAGGACCCTGCACGTGGTGGACGCGCGCTTGATCGCTTGCGCCGGCTTCCTGATCTTCGCGCTGGTGTCGTTCATGCGCGCGGGCTTCAACCTCGAGGCCGACTGGGCCAGCATCGCGCTGCCCATGTTCATCCAGGGCGCGGGGAACGTGATGTTCTTCCTGCCCTTGACCGCGCTTGCACTGCGCGGCATGTCGCCCGAGCGCATGCCGGGCGCCACCGGGCTGCAGAATTTCCTGCGCTACATGGGCGGCGCGGTGGGCGCCTCGCTGGCGATCACGCTGTGGGACGACCGCGCCAAGCTGCACCGCGCGCAGCTCGCCGAGCACGTGGTGCGCGGCGATCCGGCCACCGAGGGCGCGCTCGCCGCGCTGCAGGCGCAGGGCCTGTCCGCGGGGCAGGCGCTCGGGCGCATCGACCTCGCGCTCGACGCGCAGGCGAGGATGCTATCCACCATCGACCTGTTCTGGCTCTCGGGTGTGCTGTTCCTCGCGCTCGCCGCGCTGGTGTGGCTGGCGAACCCGCCGCGCGCCGCTGCTAAGATGGCGGCAGGCACAGGGAGCCACGAGTGAGTTCGTCCGGCACATCGGCTACGTGATCGACAAACGCCCCTGGCGCAACGCGCTCGTCACGAGCGCCTCGATCATCCATCGCACCACCGCTTCCGTCTCCCGGTCGCTCGCGCCGCAGATGTCCTTCAGCACGATGAACGGCTCGATGCCGTACACCACCGAGAGTGCATTCAGCAGCCGGTCGTAGGCCGGCTTCGACAGCCTCTTCCGCAACGGCTCCGTGGCGAGCCTGAGGATCTCCCGCCGCTGCCCGCGCCGGAACGGCTCCTCCTCCAGCAGGCCCGCGCGTTCCAGCGCCCGGTGCTCCAGCGCGAGCTGCAGCGCGGCGCGCATGTGCGGCTCGTACTTCCTGAAGCGCGGATAGGTCTTGTCGATCAGGATGTTCAGGCGCGCCAGGCCATCCTCGCCCTCCCGCGGCACGTACTCGCGCACGGGCGCCAGCGCCTCGGCCACCAGGGCGCCGATCAGCTTGCTGCGCGTAGGGAAATAACGATAGGCGGTGGCGCGGGACACCCCCGCGTTGTGCGCCACCTCGGCTACCGATGGGATGCGTCCCTTGCGGACCAGCGCCAGCGCCTTGTCCATCAGCAGGCGGAAGGTGCGGCCGCGGGCCATGCCGCCGCCGATTTTGGGCACGGTGTAGAACTTGAGCGCGCGCTTCGGCATTTTGCTTGACAAGGGGCGTGCGGCCCGCCTAGTGTCGCATTGTTTGCGTGAGACGGGTGTCTCATTTTTCGGACACCCGCGTCATTGCGGCGCGGCAACTTTGGAGGAGAGGCTGCTGAAGATCGCCACCTACTGGTGGGGCGGCAAGCGCCACGTCGGCCGGCTGAGCGAAGACGGCAAGGACGTGCAGCCGCTCGCGCTCGGGCCGCTTGCCGAGCGCCGCGGCGCGCTCGCGCTGGTCGAGGCGATGGCCGAAGGCAGGCCGCCGCCGCGGCCGGCCGGCCCCAAGCTGCCGCTCTCCGCGATCAAGCTCGACGCGCCGATTCCGCTGCCGCGGCGCAACATCTTCTGTTCCGGGGTCAACTACCGGGCCCACGCCGTAGAGTGGAGCCAGGCCGGCTTCGACGCCGCGCCCGCGGCGCAAGAAGTGCCCGATGAGCCGGTGATCTTCTCCAAGGTGCCCGAATGCGTGATCGGGCCGGGGGTACCCATAAGGATTCCGGATGCCTCCAGCGCCATCGATTACGAGGCCGAGCTCGCCGTGATCATTGGCAAGGCGGGTGTGCGCATCAGCGCCAGCCGCGCCATGGAGCACGTCTGGGGCTACACCGCGTTCAACGACGTCACCGCGCGCGACCTGCAGAGGAAGCACCGGCAGTGGCTGATCGGCAAGTCGCTGGACAGCTTCGGCCCGATGGGCCCCTGGCTGGTGAGCGCGGATGAGCTCGACGCAGCGGACACGCGAGTGCGCTGCTGGGTTAACGGCGAGCTGCGCCAGGACGCGAGCACGCGCGACCTGATCTTCAATATCCCGAAGCTGATCGAGTCCATCTCCGCGGGGATCACGCTGCGCCCGGGCGACATCATCGCCACCGGCACGCCCGCGGGCGTGGGCATCGGGTTCAATCCGCCGAAGTTCCTCAAGCGCGGCGACCGCGTGAAGGTGGAGATCGAGGGCATCGGCGCGCTGGAAAACCCGGTGCATTGACCCAATGGCGACCCAGTTCGTCGAGCGCATTGCCATCGAGATCGACGGGGAGGGCGAAGCGGTGGTGATGATCCACGGCCTCGGCGGGACTTCCAACACCTGGGCGCCCCTCGACGCGGCCTTCGTGCGCAATAAGCGCGTGCGCCTGGACCTGCCGGGCTCGGGGCGCTCGCATCGCGTGGAGGGGCCACTGTCCATCGCGCGCTTCGTGCAGGCGACGCTGCGCGCCATGGCCGCGGCGGCGGTCGAGCGCGCGCACCTCGTCGCGCACTCGATGGGCACCATCGTCGCCGCGCATCTCGCGGTGGCCGAGCCGAAGGCGGTTCGCAGCCTCGCCCTGTTCGGGCCGTTGCTCGCGCCGCCCGAGCCGGCGCGCGGCGCGATCCGCGCGCGCGGGCAAAAGGCGCGCACCGAGGGCGTCGAAGGCATGCAGGCGATCGCCGATGGACTGGTGCAGGCGGCGACTTCCGCGGAAACCAAGGCTCTCCGCCCGGCCGCGGTGGCCTTCGTGCGCGAGTCGCTGATGCGCCAGGACCCCGATAGCTACGCGCGCAGCTGCGAGGCGCTGGCGGATGCGCAGCCGGCGGACGCTTCGAGGATCGCCTGTCCCGCGCTGCTGGTGACCGGCGACGAGGACGGCGTGGCGCCGCCGCAGGCGGTGCGCATGATGGGCGAGAAAATCGCCGGCAGCCGCATCGAGGTGTTGCGCGGCTGCGGGCACTGGACTCCGCTGGAAAAGCCCGAGGAGTGCGTCGGACTGCTGCAGCGGTTCTACATGCAACGTATTTAGGAGGAGAGCCATGGCAAACGTTTTGTTCACGAATGCACGCATCCTGGATGGCAGCGGGGCGCAGCCCTACGCGGGCGAGGTGCTGATCCAGGGCAACCGCATCTCGCGCATCGGCCGCGGCGCGCGCGCGCTGCCGGTGAGCGGCGTGACGGTAATCGACGCCGCAGGCGCCACCCTGATGCCGGGCATGTGCGAGGCGCATACGCATTTCGGCTGGACCAACTCCAAGACGCTCGACGCCATCCAGAAGATGCCGCACGAGGAGCACACGCTCTGGGCGGCGCAGGTGGCCAAGCAATACCTAGATTGCGGCTGGACTTCCTGCGTCGGCGCCGCGACGCCCAAGCCGCGCCTGGACTGCATCATCCGCGACGCGATCAATTCCGGGCAGATTCCGGGACCGCGCTACATCGCCGCCAGCCAGGAGATCACCGT
>Ga0247727_10006525_pt1 | contig 22893 bp, 15 predicted proteins | sample WisWelCaveWW1625_FD_202498 | JGI IMG/M metagenome (GOLD analysis project Ga0247727, IMG submission 202498) | Biofilm microbial communities from Wishing Well Cave, Virginia, United States - WW16-25 | ecosystem: Environmental > Aquatic > Deep subsurface > Groundwater > Cave microbial mat | place...
CCGCCAACAGTGCGAGCTGCGCCGCAATCCTTACGTGCATAAAGGTCCCCCGAGGTGCGCCCCGCGCCCGGCCCCTGAAATGGCCAAGTTAGCGATCGTTTGTCCCAACATTGAGACGAGATTGTGAGCGATAGTAGTTGGCTTCGTCTCGCAGACAAGCGCCACCGCGCCACTGTCCCCCGCAATTGCCGGAGCCTGACGCCATCACCGGCCCCGGTACGGCGCGTCCCCGCCGTCCTCGTCGAGCACCTGGCGGCGGCCGTTGCTGCCCGCCGTGCTGATGACGCCTTCGGTCTCCATGCGCTCGATCAGGTTGGCTGCCCGGCGGTAGCCGATGCCGAGCTTGCGCTCGAGATAGGTGATGGAGGGGCGTCCATCGCGCAGCACGAGCGCCACCGCCCGGTCGTAGAGGTCGTCCCGGCCGAGGCGGGCCGGCGCGTCCGCGAGATCGCCGTCGGCGGCGACGTCGGTGATGCCCGCCACGTAGCGCGGTGCGCCCTGCTGGCGCAGGTAAGTCGCGACGCCCTCGACCTCCTCGTCCGAGACGAACGTGCCGTGCACGCGCATGATGCGCCCGCCGCCGCCGGAGAACAGCATGTCGCCCTGCCCCAGCAGTTGCTCGGCGCCCTGCTCGTTGAGGATGGTGCGGCTGTCGAACTTGGAGGCCACCTTGAAGCTGATGCGCGTCGGGAAGTTGGCCTTGATGGTGCCGGTGATGACGTCGACCGAGGGCCGCTGCGTGGCCATGATGAGATGGATGCCGGCCGCGCGGGCCTTCTGCGCCAGGCGCTGCACCGCAACCTCGATGTTCTTGCCGGCGGTCATCATCAGGTCGGCGAACTCGTCGACCACGACGACGATATGCGGCATGGGCACCAGGTCGGCCTCGCGCACGACCGCGGTGGACAGACCGGCACGCTTCTGGGCGCGACGCGCGCGCTCGTTGAAGGCCTCGATGTTGCGCACCGCCTGCCGCGACATGCGGCGATAGCGCTCGTCCATCTCGCGCACGACCCAGTCGAGTGCGGCCACCGCCTGCTGTGGATCGGTCACCACAGGGCAGAGCAGATGCGGGATGCCGTTGTAGACGGACAGCTCCAGCATCTTCGGATCGATCATCAGGAAGCGGCAGTCCTCGGGCGAAAGCCGATAGAGCAGCGACAGCACCATGGCGTTGACGCCGACCGACTTGCCAGCGCCCGTGGTGCCAGCAACGAGGAGATGCGGCATGGCCGCCAGGTCGGCAAACACCGGCGCGCCGGCGATGTCCTTGCCGAGCGCCAGCGGCAGCGCGGCGCGCGTGTCCCGGAATGCTTCCGTCTCGATCAGCTCGCGCAACTGCACTTTCTCGCGCCGCGGGTTCGGCAGCTCGATACCGATGGCGTTGCGGCCGGCAACCACGGCGACCCGCGCCGACGCCGCGCTCATGGAGCGGGCGATGTCGTCGGCAAGGCCGATGACGCGTGCCGACTTCACGCCGCGCGCGGGCTCGAGCTCGAACAGGGTGACGACGGGGCCGGGATGGATGTTCTTGATCTCGCCCTTGATCCCGAAGTCCTTGAGGACGTCCTCGAGCAGCCGCGCCTGGCCGCGTAGCGCGCTCTGGCTGATGTCGCCGCCGGACCTGGCCACTGGTGCGCGCTTGAGCAGGCTGGGCGGGGGGCGGCGCCAGCCCGACGGCGGGGGGCCGATGACGCTTGTGACTTCCGGATCGATCGCAGGCGGCGCACGTTCGGCGCGAGCCTCCGCGCCGGGCGGCGCGAAGCGCTCGGCAATGTCGCCGAGGCCGGGGATTTCGCCGTCCTCGGCGATCGGAGGCGGCTCGTCGAGCAGGTCCTCGACAATGGGCGGACGCCGCGGCTCGACAGGCGCCAAGGGCGGCTCGCGCACGAGGCCGCCCCGGGGCTCCGGGGGCCGCGTGAATATCCGCTCGCCGCGGGTGTAGGCGATACTGCCGAGGCGGCGGCACCAGCCGCCGAGCCCCGTGAGCCCCAGCTGCGGCCCGGCCTGGCAGATGAGCTTCAGGTCCCGCTGGGTCAGGCCAATGCTGCTCATGAGCACCAGCAGACCCGCGGCGAAATAGAAGAGCCCAGCGGCGGCGGCCGAGCGCTCGGGATTGACGTGGCCGAGCAGGCCCGTCAGCAGCCCGTGGCCCAGATCGCCAAGCAGGCCGCCATAGCCGTGGGGGAGGGGCCAGGCCGCGGCCGAGGGCACGGAGGACATGGCTCCGGCGAGAAACAGGATGGCAGCCGGCGCCAGCATGAGCTTGGCGCGCAGGCCGTCGAGGCGGCTCGCCGTGACGAGCTGCAGGCCCCAGAACAGTGGCGGCAGCAGGACGAAGACGCCTGCCAGGCCCAGCATCTGCATCATCAGTTCGGAGAGCGTGGCCCCGGGCGGTCCCAGCAGGTTGCGTGGGGCCCCCTTGGTCCAGGAAAGCAGACTCACACCGGCCGCCGTGCAACTCGTGAGCACGGCGAAGCCCAGCACTCTGCAAAGCCAACCGGCTAACCAGGCCCTGACTGCGGCCGGAAGCACGGGGGCAGGATCTTCGCCCCGATACGCCATACACCCGAGGAGCGTTTACGCAGACAACCGAACAATACGCTCGAGTGCTTCCCTGACGGTCGCCACGTCGTGCACCAGCGCGACGCGCACGTGCTGGCGGCCGGGATTGACCCCGAAACGGTCCTCCTGCGCCAGGTAAGCACCCGGCAAGACCTTGACACCGCACCGTTTCCATATGGTTAAGGTGGCCTCCTCGGCGCCGCCCAGATGGCTCATGTCGAGCCACAGGAAGAAGCCGCCGGCCGGCCGTGCGTAACCGAGGCGGCCTTTGAGGAGCTCGTCGCAGACGGCGAACTTGGCGCGGTAGGCCTGGCGGATGACGCCAACATGCTGCTCCTCCGACCAGACGGCGGCAGAGGCGTGCTGGATGGGGCCCGGCATCTGCGGCGCGGTCAGGTTGCGGATCTCGGCGAACGTCTCGAGGAAGTCGCCGTCGCCGGCGGCGAAGCCCGAGCGCAGGCCTGGCAAGTTGGAGCGCTTGGACAGCGAGTTGAAGATGATGAGGTTCTTGAAGCGCTCGGGCGTGCGGGCTGCAACCTCGAGGCCACCTGTCGGCGCCTCGCCGCCATAGATCTCCGAGTAGCATTCATCGAGGAACAGCAGGAAGTCGTGCTCGCGCGCCAGTGCCAGCGCCTTGGCGATGTAGGCGGGGCTGGCGACGGCGCCCTGCGGGTTGGCGGGGGAGCACAGATAGAACGCCACCGCGCGCCGCAAAATGTCCGTCTCGCGCGCCAGCGCGTCGAGGTCGGGCAGGTGCCCGCTGGCGGCCGAGGCGCTTACGAACACCGGCTCGCAGCCGGTGCCGTAGGCCGCGCCGAGGTAGGCCTGGTAGAATGGATTGGTGATCAGCATCACCGGTCCGCCGTCCACCGCCTTGCGGCCCACGGCCGGCAGGGCTGCAAAGAACAGCCCCTCGCGCGAGCCGTTGAGAGGATGCACCTCGCGCGCCGGATCGAGCGTCACGGCGAGGTCGTAGCGTCGGCCGATCCACTGCGCGATAGCCCCGCGCAGGTCATCCGAGCCGCGGATCTTCGGGTAGGTGGACATCAGGCCCTTGGCCTCGACCAGCTTGTCGGCCACGAAGCCGGGCATCGCCTCGCGCGGGTCGCCCACCGACATGTCGATCATTTGCTTGTGACCCGGCTCGATGCCGGCGATCAGCCGCGCGAGCCTCGTGAAGGGCGACAGGACCGCGCCGTGCGCGAGCGCGGAGAGGCCGGAAAGAGCGGTCATGGCTGGGCGGTTCCTCGGGTCGTGGAGGGGCGGGTTTGGATCCCGCGCGTTGCCTCGACTTGGTAAGGCCAAACCGGCGGCCGGCACAATCCCGCGCTCGCGGCCCTGCGACTGCATCATCGCCGGGGGCGGGGCTGCAGACCCGCCGTCACCGGCTTGGTGAGTGGCGCTAAGCCGCCCTTTTCAAGAGCTTGCGGTTGATCAGCAGCTCGGCGATCTGCACCGTATTGAGCGCGGCGCCCTTGCGCAGATTGTCCGACACGATCCACATGGCGAGCCCGTTCTCGACGGTGGCATCCTCGCGGATGCGGCTGATGTAGGTGGCATCCTCGCCCGCAGCTTCCTGCGGCGTGATGTAGCCGCCGGGCTCGCGCTTGTCGATGACGAGGCAGCCTGGCGCCTCGCGCAGGATCTCCCGCGCCTCCTCCGGCGTGATCGGCTTTTCGAACTCGATGTTGACGGCCTCGCTGTGGCCCACGAACACCGGCACGCGCACGCAGGTTGCCGTCAGCTTGATCCTGGGATCGAGGATCTTCTTGGTCTCGGCCATCATCTTCCATTCCTCGCGGGTGTAGCCGTCCTCCATGAAGACGTCGACCTGGGGAATGCAGTTGAAGGCGATCTCCTTGGGGAATTTCCTCGGCTCGAACTCTTGGCCCGGCACGTACTTACCCTTGGTCTGGCTCCACAGCTCGTCCATGGCATCCTTGCCGGCGCCGGAGACGGACTGGTAGGTCGCCACCACCACGCGCTTGATCGTAGCACGGTCGTGCAGAGGCTTCAGCGCCACCACCAGCTGCATGGTCGAGCAGTTGGGGTTGGCGATGATGTTCTTCTTAGTATAGCCGGCCACCGCGTCGGCGTTCACCTCGGGAACGATGAGCGGCACGTCCTGGTCGTAGCGCCAGGCCGAGGAGTTATCGATGACGACGCAGCCCTTGGCGGCGATCTTGAGCGACCACTCCTTGGACACCGCTCCGCCGGCCGACATAAGGCAGAAGTCGGCCTTGGAGAAATCGAAGGTCGCCAGGTCCTCGCATTTGAGCGTCTCGTCGCCGAACGACACCTCCACGCCGACCGAGCGGCGCGACGCGATGGCATGCACCTCGCGAACGGGGAACTGCCGCTCGCTCAGGATCGAAAGCATCTCGCGGCCCACGTTGCCCGTGGCGCCGACGACGGCGACGGTATAGCTCATAGTCGTTGTCTTTCGAGCGTTTTGCGTTGAAAAGCGCCAATTTGCGGGCGTGCTTGTACTCGCAGCCGCTCGTTGTGTCCACGAGTTTGGCTGCGGCCGGACCCTTTGTCCCGCGCCAGCCACAATATCCAACTATGCGGCGAGCAAGGACACCGGCAAACGTCATTTCGAGTGCTCGCATGAACTTTTTGGCAAGACTGGCGGCTCTGGTCCTGGCGGCTGGCGGCTGCCTCGTCGGCACGGCCGCGTCCGCCCCGGCCAAGCCGCCCTGGATGACCGAGGAGGCGATCCGCTCAGGCTTCATCGGCAAGACCCTCGATGGCCATTACATCACCGGCGAGCGCTGGACCGAGACCTACTTCGCCAACGGTCGGCTCGACTACCGGGAGGTGACGCGGCACGCCACCGGGGATTGGTCCTTCCGCGGCTCGGTGTTCTGCACCTTTTATGATCCCAAGTTCCGGCCGGCACTCAACGGCGGCTGCTGGACGGTGCTGACCAGGGGCTCCAACTGCTTCGAGTTCTTCCTGGCCGGCACCAACCGGGACGACCCAGACAGCGACGACGTGGAGGGCGCCGGCATGCGCTGGAACGCGCGCGGCTGGCGCCAGGGCGAGCCCTCCACGTGCGAGGAGAAGCCCGCCGTTTGACGGGAGAAGCCCCGCCGACCCTGCAACAAGCCAGATCGAGCCGTAGCAATGCGCCTTGCGAGGTTGGGATTGGCCGCACGTCGCGTTGCGCTGATGTTGGCCGGACTCCCTATGGTGTCGGGCACTGCAGCCGAGGAGACGCGGTGGATGACCGAGGCGGCCATGCGCGCCGAGTTCATCGGCAAGACCATCGATGGCCACTTCCACCATGGCGGGCTCTGGACGGTGGCCTTCTTCGCCGACGGCGGCATGGACCACTATCAGGATCGCCGGCGCAGAATGGCGGGCCACTGGTTCTTCCGCGGCGTGGTATTCTGTTCCGTGCCCGAGCCCGCCTTCCGAGGCGATTCCAAGATCGGCTGTTGGTCGATCGTCAAGGCGAGCGCCAATTGCTACTACTATTATCGGGTCGCGGCCGGGGAGGATGAGCCCACGGATACGGTGTCCCGGGATTCGCGGTGGTACGCGCGCGGCTGGCGCCAAGCGGAGGCCTCGACCTGCGATGAGAAGCCCACCGTTTGAGCGGCCTCTGCCAAGCCGGCCGCGCGCTCGGCGGACACGAGCCCAGCACAGAATCCCCTTGCCTAGATCCCTCGACCTGTCGTTATTCGCAGGCACCCCTTCCCCGCAACCCGCAGAGGACATGCGCGATGTACACATCCCTCGAGCACTACATCGACGGCAACTGGGTCAAGCCTTCCGGCTCGAAGAGCCAGGAGGTGATCAATCCGGCCAACAGCAAGCCGATCGGCGAGCTGGGCCACGTCTCCAAGGGCGACCTCGACAAGGCGCTGGCCGCCGCCGACAAGGGTTTCAAGACCTGGCGCCGTGTATCGGCCTTCGAGCGCGGCAAGATCCTGCGCAAGGCCGCCGATCTCGTGCGCACCCGCGCCGACGAGATCGCCAAGGTGCTCACCCTGGAGCAGGGCAAGGTCCTGGCTGAAGCCAAGATGGAGGTGCTGAGTGGCGCCGACATCATCGACTGGTACGCGGGCGAGGGCCAGCGTGCCTACGGACGCATCATCCCGGCTCGCGCCGACGGCGTAAGGAACATGGTGATCCAGGAGCCGATCGGCCCGGTCGCCGCCTTCTCGCCCTGGAACTTCCCCGTCACCCAGGCCGTGCGCAAAATCGCAGCGGCCCTGGCGGCCGGCTGCTCGATGATCATCAAGTGCCCCGAGGAAACGCCGGGCTCGCCCATCGGCCTCGTCAAATGCTTCGCCGATGCGGGCGTGCCGGCGGGCGTCATCAACCTCGTCTATGGCGTCCCGGCCGAGATCTCGGAATACCTCATCCCGCACCCGATCATCCGCAAGGTGTCGTTCACGGGCTCCGTGCCGGTCGGCAAGCACCTGAACGCGTTGGCGGCAAGCCACATGAAGCGTGCCACCATGGAGCTCGGTGGCCACTCGCCCGTGCTCGTCTTCGACGACGCCGACGTGGAGGGCGCGGCCAAGCTGATGGGCGCCTTCAAGTATCGCAACGCCGGCCAGGTATGCGTCTCGCCCACCCGCTTCTTCGTGCACGAGAGGGTCTACGACACGTTCGTGGGCAAGTTCATCGACATCGCCAGCAAGACCAAGGTCGGCGATGGGCTGGAGTCCGACACGCGCATGGGACCGCTCGCCAACCCGCGTCGGGTCAACGCGATCGAGGCGTTCGTCACCGACGCCCAGGAGAAGGGCGCCAAGGTGGCAACCGGCGGCAAACGCATCGGCAATCAGGGCAACTTCTTCCAGCCGACCGTGCTGGAGAACGTGCCCGAGAGTGCTCGCATCATGAACGAGGAGCCGTTCGGGCCCGTGGCTGTGATGCTTCGCTTCAAGGAGACTGATGAGATGCTCGCCCGGGCCAACAAGCTCCCCTACGGGCTTGCCAGCTATGCCTTCACCAAGGACGCCAAGACGGCGACCAAGGTGGCGGACGCGCTCGAGTCCGGCATGGTGACGATCAACCACTTCGGCATCGCGCTGCCCGAGACGCCGTTCGGTGGCGTCAAGGACTCGGGCTACGGCCACGAAGGCGGCGTAGAAGGCCTGCAAGTCTACTTGCAGACCAAATTCATCAGCCATTTGGGCTGATCGGGTTTCGCCGATCGCCTTTGTCAAGCTTCAGGGCCGGACCGTCGTGGTTCGGCCCGTTTGCGTCCGTGTCTGCGTCTGGCCGGCAGGGTAGTGTCTCAGATACTAGCCGACAAAACCTGACTTGCTGATTCGTAGGACGGTGCCGTATGCTGACACTGGCACGACTGGCTTGGTCAAGAAGTGTAGCGTTGCCAATCGATCGGGCCGAGGGTGGGGCGTCGGCATGGCCGCGAAGGGCGAGTACGAGCCTAGGCTCACGTCTGTCCTTTCTGCCGATGTGGTCGAATACAGCCGACTGATCGACGACGACAGGGTGCGCACCGTGATGGGGCTGCGCGCGTGCCATAACATCCTCAAGGGTCTCGTCAAGACGCACGGCGGCCGCATTTTCGGTCGGGCCGGCGACAGCTTCATGGTCGAGATCCCCCAGCCCGCCGCAGCCGTGCGCTGCGCCGTCGCCCTGCAAGGCAGGCTTCGGCAGCGCAACTGCGATCTCCCCGAGACTGAGCGAATGTGGCTGCGGGTCGGTGTCAGCTTCGGCGAGGTGATTGAAGACGAGGGCGCCCTACACGGCCAGCGGGTGAATATCGCCGTGCGGCTGCAGGAGGCCTGCCCGAGGGACAGCGTCGTCATCTGCGATGCGCTCTACGCGCGGCTCGGCAGCGAGACCGAGTTCGGCTTCCGGCCGCTCGGCGAGCTGCCCCTCAAGCACATCGAGCAGCCCATCGCGGTTTACGAAATCATCATGCCGGAGTCCGATCTGTCGGACAGCACGCCGGCCATGTCGGTTGTGGACCTGAGGCAGCCGGTCCCGGGCTTCGCCGGCCGGCCCGCGCTCGCCGTGCTGCCGTTCGAGAATGAAAACCCCGATGCCGGCCACCTCGACTATCTCTCCGACGGCTTCAGCGAGGACCTCACGACGCGCTTGTCGCACCTGCGCTGGTGTCCAATCATCGACCGCAACTCGAGCTTCGCCTTCCGCGGGGCCACGACAAGCTCGCGCCGGATCGGCAGGCTGCTCGGCGCCCGCTATCTGCTGCAGGGGGGGCTGTGCCTCAGCGGCGATCACATGCGGGTGACGGCGCGTCTGATCGACAGCGAGGCGGCCTACATCTTCTGGTCGCAGACCTACGAGATGGGCCTGTCCGATCTGCATGCCACGCTCGACGAGGTCGCTACCTCGATCATCGCCATGCTGGAGTCGCGTATCGCGCGGGTTGAGCAGGGTCGCGCCAGAGCCCGTCGGCGCAGCCGTCTCGACACTTGGGGCATGATCTGGCGGGGGCGGTGGCATCTCAATCGCCTGACCAGCGCCGACGCGGCGGAGGCACGTCGCCTGTTTACAGAAGCGGTCAAGCTGGACCCGGAGTCGGCCGAGGCGCAGATTCATCTGGCGTGGTGGACATGGTACGACGTTTGGAGCCAGCGTCGGCCGCGCGAGGACATGGAGGCGCTCAGGGAGCTTACGCTGCGTGCGCTTGCGGCCGATGTGCTCGACAGCCGCGGGCATCTGCTCGCCGGGTCTGCCGAGATCCTCCTGCGCCGCCCGGAACAGGCGCTGCGCCACCTCGAGGAAGCTGTCCGGCTCAATCCGAGCCTTGCCTACGCGCACGCCCAGATCGGCAGCAGCCATATGCTCGCCGGTCGGCCGCGCGATGCGATCGTGCCGCTCAAGACGTCGCTGCGCCTCAACCCCCAGGACCACTATGCGTTCTACGCACTCGGCGAGCTCGCTGCCGTTCACTGCATGATGGGCGACTGGCAGCAGGCCATTGCGCTCGCCGACAAGTCGTTGAGCCTCCGCTCGGCCTATTGGTTCGCGCGCCTGAGCAAGATCGGTGCCTTGGCTCGCAGCGGCGACGAAGCGGCGGCTGCCTGCGAGCTCGATACGCTGCTTGCGCAGCATCCCGGGTTCTCGCGGACCTACATCGAATGGCTCCCCTTCGAGGACCGCGCCTGGATCGACTATTTTGCCGAGGGGCTAGTGATGGCGAAGAGCGGGAAGACCGGTCTTGACGCCGGCGAGCGCTCGGGCATTGATACCACCCATAGTTTCGACCAGCACACCGTTAGCTGATCGCCCCACCTCCGGCGTTCGGCGAAATTGTTTTCGAAAGGTCGCCCTATGCCTACGGTCAAATACTATCGATCGATTGAGACTGCGCAGCAGGCCGACGCCGGCAAGGAGCCCTCGCCCGACTTCGACCTTAGAGACCTCGGCAGCGGCGGCATTGCCGGCAAGGTTCTCTCCAGTCACCTGTTCTGGGCGTTTTTGCGCACCTGGTGGCCGATCGTGCGCATCGGCCGGTTCGGCCTCGTGACGCGCTATGACGACGTCGTCGAGCTGCGCCAGCGCGACGACGTGTTCGAAGCGCCCTTCAAGCTCGAGATGACGGAACTCGCCGGCGGATCGAACTTCGTGCTCGGCATGCGTGGCGGGCCGGAGCACGAGCGCCAGAAGAAGCACATCCTGGCGGCGTTCCACAAAAGCGATATCGACGAGATCATCGTCCCGACGGCGGCTCAGGTCGCAGAGACGCTGGTGGCGAGCTTTTCCGGTCGCATCGATGCGGTGAAGGACCTGCTGATGCGCGTGTCGGCCGAGACCTGCATCACTTATTTCGGCCTGGACGTGGAAGATCAGCAGGCTTTCGCCGACTGGGTGCTGTCGATCAGCACGCTCCTGTTCGCCGATCCCTTCGGGGATGCGACCGCACGCCGGCTGGCGCTCACCGGCGCGAGGAACGTGCGCGCCGTCATTGGGCGCTCGATCGAGCAGGCCAGGCAGGGCCACGTTGCGCCGAACACGCTGATGGGACGCCTGGTGGCGATGCAGAAGTCGGACCCCGACGGTCCGACCGATGGCGAGATAACAGCGATGCTGATGGGGCTGGCCGTCGGCTTCATTCCGACCGACACGCTGGCCTCGGGTCATATTCTGGAAGTGCTGTTCGACAAGCCGGAGGCGATGGCGCAGGCGAGCGCCGCGGCCCGCGCCGACGATGACGCCAGGCTCGAACGGTGTCTGATGGAAGCCATGCGCTTCAAACCGCCGATCATTCCGGGCCTGCCGCGCTACGCGCTGCAGACGACGACGCTGGGCAAGGGCTGGTGGCGCCGCAAGACCATCCCGCAAGGCACCACCGTGATCGGCGCCACCATGTCGGCGATGCTCGATCCGAGGCGGGTCGCGCATTCGAGGCGGTTCGACCCCGACCGCTCCCAGGACGGTGATCTGCTGTTTGGCGGGCGCGACTTTCTCCACTACTGCCTGGGCGAGCGCATTGCCCGGGCCCAGATCACGCAGGCCTTCAAGCCGCTTCTGCGCCAGCAGGGGCTGCGGCCGTCCAAGGGCAAGGCCGGCCGGCTCACGAAAGTGGGGCCGTTCCCGCGGCACATGGAGGTGACGTTCGAGCCGAGCGCTGGCTATCGCGATCACTCCATGATCACGATCTGCGTACCCATGTCCAAGAGGGTGCCGGCGTCGGTCGTGCAGGAGGAGATTGCCAAGCTCGGCAATCCGGCGCTGCCACCGATGCGCGCCGCACTGGACGCGACCGAGCGGGTGCACTTTGCCAGCATCGCCGCCATCGACGGCGACCAGAAGAGCGGCGAGCCGTCCTATCTCGTCGTGGAGATGAGCGTCGACGGCCCCGAGGGCGCGGCGATCGAAGCGATCGTCGACAAGGCCGGTCCGCTCCTGCTTCCGATCCTTCGGGTCGCCTGCGGCACGCGCAGCCTCCACGAGTTGTCATCCATTCTGCGCAAGAACGTCATCCACCTCGAGACGCGGCCCCGCGACCCGAGCGGCCTCAATTTCTGCGGCACGCCGGAGCTCCCCGTCACGCAGATCGAGCGCGAGCGTCAGATCGCGGTATCGGCGTACGCCCATCTCGGCGAGTGGCTGGGGCATCACGCGCAGTTCGGCACGCTCGCCATGTCGGCGCTGCGTTTTGTGCGCCAGCGGCTGCGGGCCCACGACATGACCTGGGCGCTGGCCCAGCCCGTCTCGCCAGAGCCGGCCGTGTCGCGACGGACCGACATTGGTAGCGGGCAAACCATCAGGTCGCTCCTTACGGAGCGGGGGCTAGTTGTCAGGCTCGCCCTTGTGGTGCTGGCGGCCGGCCTCGTGCACTTTTTCCTCACGCGCGACGCCGGCGGGCTCTTCGATTGGACCGGTCTGGCGCCGGAAGAGGCAGTCTACAGGGCGCTGGTGATCGCCTGGTACGCCGCGGGCTCGCTCCTCAAGGGGGTGCTCTATCTGGCCGTCGCGGGGGCGGCAGGTGTCGGCGGTCTCATCTGGCTCTTCAGGCGGCAGGAAGCGAAGGACGAAGTGCAGGACCTCGACCCGCGGCATGCGGATGTCGAGAAGCTGCAGCAGCTCGAGAACCCGCCGGGCTACGTGCAGAACCACATCACCGCCGTCACGCCGCTCAAGCCCGGGCGGCTGCGCCGGCTGACGTTGGCGCTGTCCTTCTGGGGCATCAAGAAGCTGGTCCAGCACCGCTTCCGCCCCGGCTTCGTGCTCGACATCGGCACCATCCACTATGCCCGCTGGCTGCGCCTGCCGCGCACCAACAAGCTCGTGTTCTTCTCCAACTACGACGGCAGCTGGGAAAGCTATCTGGAGGATTTCATCACCAAGGCCCACTATGGGCAGACCGCCGTGTGGAGCAACGGCGTCGGTTTTCCGAAGACGCGCTATCTCCTGTTTGGCGGCGCCGACGACGGCAAGCGCTTCAAGCGCTGGGTGCGGCGCCAGCAGATTCCGACGCGCTTCTGGTATTCTCGCTTCCCCGAGCTGACCACGGACCAGATGCGCAACAACTCGCTGATCGCCTACGGGCTGGCCAATGCGCGCACCGACAGCAGCGCGCAGGCCTGGATCGATCTGTTCAACTCCCGCCCGCGACCGCGCGAGTCGCTGGAGGCGCACGAGATCCAGGCCCTGATGTTCGGCGGCATGGGCAAACTCGCCTCCGCCGAGCTGATCGCACTGCGTTTCCCCACGCTGCCCGACCAATCGCGGGCATGGCTGCGCGAAATCATGAACCTCGAGGGTCACGGCCAGGGGGGGCCCACGGGCGTCGAGGGTCGAGGGGCGCCCATGCGCCTCGTCACCCGTGCGGGCGGGTCCGAGTACACGCCGGTCCGCAGCATCACGTTCGGCGACGTGCTGCCGGAGACCGAGGCGATGATCGTGGGGTTGTCGGCGGACGGCCTCCGCCGACTAGGCCTCGACAAGATGGGCGTCGGCAGCAGCGTCGAGGCGCTCGACACCTTTCCGGCTGCGTTCGTGGACGGCATGGGCAGCGCCAGCCGCGCGCGCATCCTGGGCGATGCTGGAGACAGCGCGCCGGCCAATTGGCACTGGGGGGGCCCAGGCAACGTGCCGGATGCGGTGCTGCTGCTCTATGGCAAGGATCGCGCCGCGCTCGACGCCGTCAGGCAGCGCGAGCTGGCCAGCCTGCGCAACCATGGCCTTGCCGTCGTTCACACGCTCGTCATGGGCGACCGCCCGAGCCAGACCGAGCCGTTCGGGTTCAGGGACAGCATCTCCCAACCCATCATCCGCGGTACCCGGCGCTATCACATGGGCTTCAATCCGATCCACGTGGTGGCGCCCGGCGAGTTCGTGCTGGGCTATCCCGACAACCGCGGCGAGTTTCCGCTGACACCGGTCATCGCCGCCGACAAGGACAAGGACGGCTGCCTGCCGACCTTGCCAGAGGCGCTGCCGGACCGCTTTCCGTCGTTCGACGACGACCATGGCGCCGCCGTGCGCGACTTCGGCCGCAATGGCTCGTTCCTGGTCGTCCGCCAGCTCGAGCAGGATGCGGCGGGCTTCGATGGGTTCCTGCAGCGCACCGTCGACGATCTCAGGGCCCGCTATCATGGGCTCGAGGTCTCCACGGAGTGGGTCGGCGCCAAGATGATCGGACGCTGGCGCAACGGCTCCTCACTGGCCCGCAACCCGAGCAAGGCCGGAGCCCAGCCCGACAACGACTTCCTCTTGGGTGTGGATGATCCGCAGGGTCTCTGCTGTCCCTTCGGCGCGCATATCCGGCGCGTCAATCCGCGCGACAGCTTCAATCCCGGCAACCAGGAGCAGCTCGACATCTCCAACCGACACCGCATCCTGCGGGTCGGCCGCACCTATTTCGATAGGTCCGACGGTGCAAGCAGCGGCGGCGCACAAGGCGACGCCAAGGGTCTGGTATTCATGTGCTTCAACGCCGACATCGAGCGCCAGTTCGAGTTCATCCAGCAGACCTGGGTCACCTCGCCGTCGTTCCATGGCCTGCGCGATCAGGTGGACCCCATCGCCACGCCGCATCGCGACCCGCGCACAGGCGACACGTTCACGATCCCGACGTCGGCCGGGCCGATCGATTTGCAGGGGCTGCAGTCGTTCGTGCGGATGCGCGGCGGCGGCTATTTCTTTCTGCCGAGCCGCGCCACGCTGCGCTTCCTGTGCCGCGGCCCTTGAGTGGGGGATCTCAGCCGCGGAAGGCGGGGTGGCTGCGCCAGACCTGCTCGAGCTGGCGCAGGGCCGGTTGCGGCAGCGGGCCCATCTCCGCGGCGGCGAGCGCCTGATCGAGATGCCAGCTCTCACCGATGCCGACCACGATGGTGGAGAGCAGAGGGCAGGCGAGGCCGAAGCGCAGCGCGATCTGGGCCGGCGTGCCGAGCTGTTGCGATGCCAGGGCATCCAGGACGGCCTTGGCGCGGACCTCCTCGGCGGCACTCTCGGTGTTGGCGGTGATCGGCACCTCGCGCCCGTGGCGCTCGGTGGTGGCCAGGTGCCCCGCCGCGAAGATGCGGATGTTCATCACGCCCATGTCCTGAGCCGCGCAGCGGTTGAGCAGCCCGTCGAAGTCGGTCGAGTTCCAGCCCGGCCCCGCGCCTTGCGCGGCGGTTGGATTGAGCATGTTGTAGTAGATCTGGACGACGTCGAAGCGGCCGCTGTCGATGACCTGGTGCAGGGCCCGCGGGTCGCCGAGCCCGGTCAGGCCGATCCAGCCAAAGAGACCCTTGGCGCGCAGCTCGTCCATGATATCGGCGACGCCGCCAAGTCCGAGCACCTGCGCCGGCGTGAGGCTGCGGTTGTTGCGGTCGGGATTGCCCTCGTCGACGATGCGGTTGTGCAGGATCAAAACGTTGACCCGGTCGAGCCCGAGGCGGCCGAGGCTGTCGGCGAGCGAGCGCTCGATCTGGTCGGCGAAGTCCGGCGCCGAGGAGTCGACGTTGAACTTCGTGGAGAGGCGCGGGCGCTCGGCTTTGGCCCGCTTCGCCAGCCACTGGCCGATGACGGTCTCTGAAGCGCCGTTACCGTAGGCGGCCGCCGTATCGATCCAGTCGATGCCGGCGGCGAGCGCCCGGTCGAGCAAGGCGTCGCGCTCGGCCTCCGAGCTGCGGATGATATAGCCGCCGACCCAGCCGCCGCCATAGGTGAGCGCCGGCACCTCGAGGCCCGTCCTGCCGAAGCGTCGCCTTTGCATGAATAACCTGTCCCTGTACGCGAGTGCTGCTGCAGCTTGCAGGCTGCAGCAGCCGCTGTCGACAGCCGTGGCCGATGTTTAGCCCGCCGCTATTTCTGCGGGCGGTTTTTTGCCCACTCGGTGTACTTCTTGGCCTTGGCGTGCGCGTCGGCGAAATATTTGTCGTACTCCTCGCCCACCATGATCTTGATGGCAATACCCTGATCCTCGAGCTTCTTGACGTGCTCGGGGTCCGCCATGGCTTTCTTGAGGACATCGCGCAGCTTGGCCACGACCGGAGCCGGCATGCCTTTCGGGCCGGCAATGCCGCGCGTGGAGCTGGAAATGACGGTGGGGTAGCCCAGCTCCTTCATGGTCGGCACGTCGGGTAGGAACTTCGAGCGCACGTCGTCCGTCACCGCGAGCGCGCGCACCTCGCCAGATTTGACCCGATTTACGATGCTGCCGACGTTGTCGAAGGCGACGTCGATGTTGCCGGCCATGATTTCCTTGAATTGCGCCGCTCCGCCCTCCAGATGCACGAGGCGGAAGTTGACGCCCGGCGCCGCCTCCTCGGTCATCAGGATGGCCAGGTGATCGTCGGAGAGGATGCCGGTGGTGGCTGCGCGGATGGTGCCTGGCGACTTCTTGGCGGCCTCGAGCAGGTCCTTCACCGTCTTGTAGGGGCTGTCGGCCCTGACCCAGATCACGCCCGGGTCCAGCACCTGGTTGATGATCGGCGTGAAGTCCTTCTCCGTGAAGATGGCCTTGCGCTCGGGATCGAGGATCACCGTGTTGGTGGCCGGCAGGTTGATGAAGCCGATGTAGTAGCCGTCGGGCTTCTGGCGCACCATCTCGGTCCAGCCGACCTGGCCGCCGGCGCCGCCCTTGTTCACGACCGTGATCGGCTGGCCCAGCGCCTTTTCGGCGATTGCGCCGACGATGCGCGCAGCGATGTCGGTCGAGCCGCCGGCCGGGAACGCGACCATCAATTGGATGGGGCGGGTGGGATAGTCCTGCGCGACGGCGCTGCCCGAGGCCGCAAGCAGCATCGAGGCTGCGCCGAGAAAGGTAGTCAGCAAGCGAGACATGTGCATTTCCTCCTTCAGTTTGATTGTCGTTACGTGTCTGATTTCCGCACCTCCGGCGGCGCCAGGTTCAGTGCCGAGGCGATCAGAACGACGGCGGAGATCACCAGCAGCCCGAGACACAGCGGCCGGGTAAGGAATATCGAGAAGTCGCCGGCCGACATTTCGAGCGACGTTCGAAGAGATTTCTCCAGGAACGGCCCGAGGATCAGTCCGAGCACCAGCGGTGCGATCGGCAGGTCGATCTTGCGCATGCCGTAGCCGATGATACCGCACACGATCATCACGCCGATATCGAACACGTTTTGCTGCAGGCTGTAGGCGCCGATGACACAGAAGAGCAGGGTGCCGACGCAGACATACTGGTAGGGCAGGCGCAGGAGCCGCGCCCACAGCCCTACCAGGGGCAGATTGAGGATCAGGAGCAGGATATTGCCGAGCAGGAAGCTGGCGATCACCGCCCAGACGAGATCGGGGCGCTCCTTGAAGAGGAAGGGCCCGGGGGTGAGGCCGTTGACGATGAAGGCGCCCATCAGCACCGCGATGGTCGGCGAGCTCGGGATGCCGAGCGTCAGCAGCGGGATCATCGCCGCGTTGGCGTAGGCGTTGTTGGCGGTCTCCGGTGCCGCCACGCCCTCGATGGCGCCTTGGCCGAACCTCTCCGGCGTCTTCGAGATGCGCTTTTCCACGATGTAGGCGACAAAGGTCGGGATGATCGCGCCGACGCCCGGGATCAGCCCTAGGAAGAAGCCGATGCCGGTGCCGCGCGTTATGGCACCCACGCAGCGGCGCCATTCCTCGCGCGAGGGCAGCAAGGAGGCGAGGTTGGTCTTGATCACCTCGCGATAGGGTCTCTCCACGGTGAGCAGGATCTCGGCGACGCCGAACAGGCCCATCACCACCGGAATGAAACCGACGCCATCGTAGAGGCTGGGGATGCCGAAGGTGAAGCGCGGCGCCCCGCGCACGGGGTCGATACCGACCATGGCAATCAGCAGCCCGAGCACGGCCATGGCGAGGCCGGCCAGCAACGAGCGCCCGGCGAGGCCGGTGACGAGGCACAGGCCGACTAGCATCAAGGCGAAGAACTCCGGCGGTCCGAAGCTCAGGGCAAACCTGGCGAGTGGCGGCGCGACCACAATCAGCGCAATAGTGGCGACGATACCGCCGATGAAAGAGCCGATGGCCGCGATGCCGAGCGCGGTGCCGCCCCGGCCCTGTTTCGCCATCTGGTGCCCGTCGAAGCAGGTAACGACCGAGGCCGCCTCCCCCGGCACGTTGATCAGTACCGAGGTGATGGTGCCGCCGTACATGGCGCCGTAGTAGATGGCCGACAGCATGATAAGCGCGCCAGTCGGGTCGAGCTGGAAGGTGAGCGGGATCAGGATGGCGGTGCCCGCCGCCGGCCCGAGCCCCGGCAGCACGCCGATCAGCGTCCCCAGGATGCAGCCGATGAGCGCAAACGTGAGGTTCTGCAGGCTCATTGCCGCCGCCAGGCCGGCCATCAGGTGCTGAAAGGTGTCCACGCGAGTGACCTCAAATTCCGAGCATGCCGATCGGCAGCGGCACCTTGAGCCAGTAGAAGAAGACGTGGAACACGCCGAAGCTTCCAGCGAGCGCGCAGAGCAGCACGGCGACCGGCGCGCGCACGCCCAGAACCAGCAGCAGGCTCGGAATGAACAGCAGCATGGTCAGCCGGAAGCCGAGCGGCTCGAACAGTGCAGCGGCGAGCGTGAGGGCGACCAGCACGCTGCCGGCCTGCAATGCCGCAGGTCGGTCGGGCAATATCTTGGTGTCGGCGTCTGCAGGCTCCGGGCTGCGCGTGGTCTGAACCAGGATGGCGAGCGTCAGCACGCCGCCGATCAGGCTCAGCCAGAACGGAAAGAAGCCCGCCCCAGGACCCAGGGAATCGAACAGGGAATATTCGAGCGAGACGACGAGAGCGGCTGCAAAGACGCCCATTAACATCACGCACGCAACCTGCCAGCCGCGCCGCACGTTTCCTCCCTTCGAACTTCGTCCCTTTGCAGGGACGCTAACAGGTCTGCCTAAGCCGGACAATCCGGGTCTGATTGGCCGGGTCTGATTGGCAGTGCGGCCGCCAGTGACGGCCCGGCCGCGGCGAGCAAGACCCGGAACCGACAACGGTCTATGCTCCGCCGCATCAGGATCGACGCGAGGACCGAGCAATGTCACAGCGCGCCGCCAAGCCGCTCAAGACTGCGGAGGCCGCTGTCGACCGCCTCGAAACGCTGTATGGCGCGGCGAGCGCGGCGCTGGTGGCGGCGCTCGATCGCTATCTCGGCACCGGCGAGCCGCCGTCGGCGCAGACGCGGGCCGCCTTCCGCTATCCGCTGCTGCGGATCGTCCACCGCGACCTGGCGCGGCCGCAGCCGACCCATCAACGCGCCTTCGGCCGCCTCCAGCATGCGGGCATCTACGAGACGACCATCACGCATCCGCGTGCTTTCCGCCGCTATCTGCTCGAGCAGCTGCAGCCGCTGCTGGCCGAGTACGGCGCCAAGATCGAGGTGGCGGTCAGCGACCAGGAGATCCCCTACCCCTACGTACTCGAGCGCGCCGATGAGCTCGCGCGCGGCAAGGTCACCGCCGCCGACCTGGCCCGCCACTTCCCCACCCCGCAGCTCGCCGCCGTTGGGGACGAGATCGCCGATGGCCAGTGGGAGAATCGGAAGGGACAGCCAAGGCCGCTGTCGCTGTTCGACGCCGCCCGTGTCGACTATTCGCTGCGCCGGCTCGTGCACTACACCGGCAGCGACTGGCGCCACGTGCAGAATTGGATCCTGCTCACCAACTACCACCGCTATGTCGACCAGTTCGTGCGCTGGGGGCGCGAGCAGCTCCACGCCGGCGGGCCGTTCCAGCGCCTGGTGCTGCCCGGCAACCTGGTGGTGGAGGCGAGCCACTCGGCCGAGCAGGCCGATGCCATCGTCGCCGCCTGCGAATGGCATCGCTCGCAGATGCCGGCCTACCACCTGGTCGCGCCCGAAGGCGAGGGCGTCACCCTCGTGAATATCGGTGTCGGCCCCTCCAACGCCAAGAACATCACCGATCACCTCGCGGTGCTGCGCCCGAACTGCTGGCTGATGGTCGGGCACTGCGGCGGCCTGCGCGTCACACAGCGCATCGGCGACTACGTTCTCGCGCACGCCTATCTGCGGCAGGACCGCATCCTCGATGCCCTGCTGCCGCCCGAGATCCCGCTGCCGGCGCTGGCCGAAATCCAGGTCGCCCTGCAAGACGCAGCGGCGACCGTGACCGGCGCCCAGGGCGAGGCGCTGAAGGGCCTGCTGCGCACCGGCACGGTCGTGACCAACGACGATCGCAATTGGGAGCTGCGCTTCACGCAGGAGAGCCGGCGCATCAATCTGTCGCGGGCGATCGCCGTCGACATGGAGAGCGGCACGATCGCCGCGCAAGGCTTCCGACTGCGCGTGCCCTACGGCACCTTGCTGTGCGTGTCCGACAAGCCCCTGCATGGCGAGATCAAGCTGCCGGGCGGTGCCAATGCCTTCTACGAGCGCGCCGTGGCGCAGCATCTCGAGATCGGCCTCAAGGCGCTCGACCTGCTGCGCCTGCGCCGCGATACGCTGCATTCGCGCAAGCTGCGCAGCTTCGATGAGCCGCCGTTCCGGTAGTCTCCGGCCCCCGACCAGGCTGCGGCGGCTGCAGGGGTGGGCATCCACCAACGCGATGCTTGGCACTTGGAGCCGGCCCGGTAGTCGTGCCAGCTTCAGATGTGAATTGACGCTTGTTTGATGGCTCGCGAGGACCGACCGCTGCTGCGCCTCTCCATTCTCGATCAATCGGTGGCCGTGGCGGATGGCACGCACGGGGCGGCGATCCGCAACACGATCGCGCTCGCGCGCGCCAGCGAGGAGCTCGGCTACGAGCGGTTCTGGGTTTCCGAGCACCACAGCAACGCCACCATCGTCGGCACCGCGCCCGAAATCCTGGTTGCGGCCATCGCCGCGGTCACCAAGCGCATCAGGGTCGGCAGCGCCGGCGTGATGCTGCCGCACTACTATCCCCTCAAGGTGGCAGAGCAGTTCCGCGTGCTCGACGCGATCGCGCCGGGCCGCATCGACCTGGGGCTGGGCCGTGCGCCGGGCTCGGACGGGCGCACCGCCTTTGCGCTGAATCCGCTGGCGAACGAGCGGCCGGCGCAGTTCCCCGCCGACGTGCGCGACCTGATCGCCTGGTCGAGAGGCGAGCCGCTGGCCGAGGGGCACCCGTTCGCCTCGATCAAGGCGTATCCGGGCGGGGAGACGGCGCCCGAGATCTGGATGCTCGGCAGCTCCGACTACGGGGCGCAGGTCGCCTCCCACTTCGGGTTGCCTTATGCCTTCGCCTGGTTCTTCACGGAGGGAGCGGGGGCGGCCCAGGCGCTCGACATCTATCGCAAGCTCTACCAGCCGAGCGCGCGCCATCCCGAGCCGCATACGGCGCTGTGCGTGTGGGCGCTGGCGGCCGAGACCGAAGAGGAGGCGCAGTTTCATTTCAGTTCGCGGGCGCGCTTCCGTCTGCTGCGCGATCGGGGCATTTTTGCCCCACTGGAGGCGCCCGCCGCCGCGCTGGCGCACGCCTACACGGACGCAGAATCCGCCCGCATCGCCGACCTGCGCAAGCAGGCATTCGTGGGCACCGGCGACCAGGTGGCCGAGCGCATCGCCGACCTCGCCAAGCGGCTTGATGTGCAGGAGATCGCCGTGGTGACCTGGGCCTACGACGAAGCGGTGCGGCACACGAGCTATCGGCTGCTGGCGGAGGCTGCAGGCTTGCAGGCGGGTGTGGCATAGGGATCGTACTCGACCCCATCGCGAGGATGAGCTGATGCCCCTGCTGGACGGCGTCCGCGTCTTGGACATGACCAACGTGCTGGCGGGGCCGTTCGGCTGTTATCAGCTGGCCGTGCTCGGCGCCGACGTCATCAAGGTGGAGATGCCGGGCACGGGCGACCTGGCGCGCGAGCTGGGTGCCGTCCCGGCCCTCAACAAGGCCCTGCTGGGCACCTCGTTCCTGGCGCAGAACGCCGGCAAGCGCTCAATCACCATCAACCTGAAGAGCGAGGCCGGCAAGGCGCTGTTCCGGCGGCTTGTCACCACGGCCGACGTGGTGTGCGAGAACTTCCGGCCGGGTGTGATGGACCGGCTGGGCCTCGGCTACGCCGCCCTCGAGGAGATCAAGCCCGACCTTATCTATTGCGCCATCTCGGGCTTCGGCCAGGACGGGCCGCTGCGCAACAATCCGGCCTACGACCAGATCGTGCAGGGCCTGGCCGGCGTCATGAGCGTGACGGGCGACGAGACGAGCGGGCCGCTGCGCGTTGGCTATCCCGTCTGCGATACCATCGGCGGCCTCACGGCCGCATTTGCGGTGGCCGCGGCGCTGTTCCGGCGCGAGCGCACGGGCGCCGGCGACTTCATCGACGTGTCGATGCTGGAGGCGACGCTCGTCACCATGGGCTGGCAGGTGTCGAACTGGCTGGTGGCGGGCCTGAGCCCCCGCCTGATGGGCAACGAGAACCTCACCGCCAGCCCGTCCGGCACGTTTGCGACCGCCGACGCGTCGCTCAACATCGCCGCCAACAAGCAGGATCAGTTCGAGACTTTGTGCCGGCTGATCGGCCGGCCGGAGCTGGTGCGCGATCCGCGCTTCGTGGAGCGTGACGATCGCATCGCCAACCGCTACGAGCTGAAGGCCGCGATCGAGGCGGTGCTGGCGACGCGGACGGCCAAGGACTGGGCCGCGCTTCTCAATGCGGAAGGCGTACCGGCGGGAGAGGTGCTGACGGTGCCCGAGATCCTGGAGCATCCCCAGGTCGGGGCGCGCGGCCTGGTCAAACGCTTCGCCTCGGCGCCGGGTTTCGAAGGCGAGCTGGCGGTGGTGCGGGCGGGCTTCCGGCTGGCGAGCGGCGATCCCGAGCCGACCTTGCCGCCGCCGCTGCTGGGGGCGGACACCGAGGCCGTTCTGACGGAGCTCGGGCTGTCGGAGACGGAGATCGCGGACTTGCGCGAGCAGAAGGTGATTTGACCCCGTTGCTCAACCGCGCTCGATCTCCTCGCGCAGGATCTCGAGCTGGAGCCAACGCTCCTCAGCTTCCGCCAGCTCGCCTTGCGCCGTCGCCAGCGCGTCGGAGGCCAGCACGAAGGATGCGCGGTCGCGGGTGTAGAGGTGCGGATCGCCGAGGCGGTGCTGCAGCTCGCGGATGGTCGTCTGCAGCGTCTCGATGCGCTTCGGCAGGGCCTCGAGCGCGTGCTTGTCGTTGAAGCTCAGCCGCCGCCTGGCGGCCTTGGCATCGCGAGCGGGGCGGGCGGTCTCGTCCAGGGCCGCGTTGGGCTTCAGCCGCTGCCGGCTCGCGAGGTCCGCGCCGCGCTGGGCCAGCATGTCGCTGTAGCCGCCCGCATACTCGACCCAGCGGCCATCGCCTTCCGGCACCAGCACGGCGCTGACGACGCGGTCGAGGAAGTCGCGGTCGTGGCTGATGAGAATGACGGTGCCGGCGTAGTCGGCGAGCATCTCCTCCAGCACGTCGAGCGTCTCGAGATCGAGGTCGTTGGTCGGCTCGTCCAG
>Ga0247727_10006526_pt1 | contig 22893 bp, 24 predicted proteins | sample WisWelCaveWW1625_FD_202498 | JGI IMG/M metagenome (GOLD analysis project Ga0247727, IMG submission 202498) | Biofilm microbial communities from Wishing Well Cave, Virginia, United States - WW16-25 | ecosystem: Environmental > Aquatic > Deep subsurface > Groundwater > Cave microbial mat | place...
AGGTCCACCTCGTCGAGCAGGAAGAAGATCCCGAGCGCGATGATTACGATGCCGAAGATCACCCGCCCCGTGATGCGGGACCCGCGCTCGATCATGGCTGGCCTCCCTCGCCGCGCACCGTGCAGCAGGTGTCCTCGCCGGAAAGTGCGCGGACCACGACGCCGACCCCGACCGCCACGAGGAGCAGCGGCCAGAAGTTGCGATAGGACAGGCCGAGCCAGCGCAGCTCGGCCGCGAAGAACGCGAGGCTCATCAGCATCAGCATCGCGGCGGTTCCGAAGCGCCGGTCGAGCACGTGGCCGACGCCAACCACGAGGAGCCCCGCGGGCCACCACTGCGCCAGGTCCTGAAGCTCGATCCAGCCGAAACGCTCGAGCAGGAACACACCGCCGAGCGCGATGAGGAACACGCCCCACAGGATTCTCCGGTTCCGGCGGAAGGCCGTTTCCATTCTCATCGTGTCCCTCCACCGGGGCCCATCCCCGCCTCGAACGCCACAATAGGGCGAAGCGGGTGAGAGCGGGACGGGTTTTCGGCGAACCCGCGCCGGCCGTCGGCGAGCGACGCCGGGGGGAGTTCATGCGAGTAGGGTTGCCGAAACGGAACCAAGCGTGCCGGTCATGAGCCCTCGAGCATTGGACGAGCGGCTACGATCCGACGCTGTGACCGTGAATCGACTTGCCGGCCGGAGAAGCCAGGCGTACGCTTCCGCGCAGTGGGGTGAGCGATCGTGGACAGGCCCGTCAACGGCAAGCTCGAGTACGAGGACTACCTCACCGCGCCGGAGGACGGAAAGCGGTACGAGCTCTTGCAGGGAGAGCTCTGCGTGACGCCGGCGCCGAACCCGGTCCACCAGCGGATCGCACTCGGCCTGGCCATGCACCTCGTCAACTACTTCCACGGCCGGGGTCTCGGGGAGGTGTTCGTTGCCCGATCGACGTGATCCTCGCGAAACGCGACGTCGTTCAACCGGATATCGTCGTGGTGTCCGACGCGCGGCAGATCTCGGAGCGCGGCATCGAAGGCCCACCATTGCTCGTGGTCGAGATTCTCTCACGCTCGACGCGCGAGCGCGACCGGACCGTCAAGGCTCAGCGATACGCCCGGCTCGGGATCCAGCACTACTGGCTCGTCGATCCGGACGAGAGGCGCGTCGAGTGCCTGCGGGCGAAGGACGGCGTCTACGAGCTCATCGTCTCCCGGGTACGGAGCGAGATCCTGACCCATCCGGATTGGGACGCATTGAGCCTCCCCGGCGAGATGACTTCCCCCTCCGTGTCTCCCCGTCAGCGACCGCCACTGCCGGGCGGCGATGCCGGTTTCATCGCGGAGCGATCGGGCGTGGCCGAAGTGCTCTCGGCCTCGATTGCGATCGCGTCCGGCGCGGGCGCGGAAGTGGAAACGCCGGCGACCGCGGCGATGCCGCTGCGGAGCTGCCCGCCGTAGACTCCGTACCAATAAAAATCAGCACCAACGTACACAACCCCGTCTCCCGCCTCGAGGGTGCCCCCCTGGGGCCCCGGGGGGCTGAAGTCGAGGCAGCACTGACCGGAATAAAAGGACGGGTTCCAGGACGCCAGAGCGCCGGTCGTGGCATCGATTGCCCCGGACCCCCCCAGGTAGACGATGCCGTCCATGATCGAAAGCGGGGCGGAGCCGCCGCCAGGGTTCCACGGACTGGCGAGACCGGTCACGGGATCGACCGACGCGAGGTTGAGCCTGTCCTGTCCACCGATCGTGCTGAACAGGCCTGCCACGTAGACCAAGCCACCGTCGACTTCGAGAAACGGGAACGAAAGACTAGTCGCGGGAGTGTTCGGATTCGGATCCCAAGGAGTGGCAAGACCGGTCGCGACGTCGATCGCCGCAAAGTGGTTGCGCGGTACGCCGTGGGCGCTCGTGAATACACCTCCTATGTAGACGCTGCTGCCGGCGACCTCGATGTCAGACACAGTTGCCGGCCCCCCCCAGCGCGCCGCTCGAGGTCGTCCGCCGTAGCCCCGGGTTCCACGACGTGATCGCACCGTCGTCAGTGTCGAGCGCCATCGCGCCGTCGTCCCAGTTCTGCCCTCCGCCGCCCAGGTACAACACGTCGCCGCCGAGCGCCATCGCGTTCACGCCCCAGCCGTGTGGTAAGGACTGCGTCCAGTGGACGCAGTTCGCCGAAGCGGGCGAGGAATCCAGTGCGGTCACACCGCTCTGATTCACACCGTGTAAGCCAGCGAGATAGACCACGTCGTCCGTCGCGGGCTGCTCGGGGCCACAGCGTTGATCGTGGTACTCGTCCGCGGGATCGCGGTCCGCCTCGATCCGTCCGAGACGACCCGATCGCCGAGCTTCGATCGGATGCACGTCTCGCAACTGACCGCGACCGGCAACGTGCTGTCGGGAACGATCTCACCCGACGGCCGGCACGCCGCGTACGTCCGCTACGAACCCACGGGCCATAGCCTCTGGATCCAGCCGTTGCCCACGGGCAACCTGTCGCGACTCGTCGCACCGGAACAGGTGTTCTACTGGTCCCTCTCCTTCGCGGCCGACGGCAAGTCGCTCTACTACGTCGCCGAGGACGTCGAACAGCCGGTGGATGGAGCGCTCTACGAGGTATCCGTTCGCGGCGGAACGCCGCGCCGGCTGATCACCCCGATCGCGAGCGTCCGCGCCGCGCCGGACGGACGGCGCCTGCTGTACCGGCGCTGGCAAGGATCGCCGCGCGTCAGCGCGCTCGTGCTCGCGAACGTCGACGGCAGCGGCGAGCGAGTGTTGACCGTCGGCAGCGCGACCCGGAAGCTGCAGGATTTCGCCTGGTCGCCCGACGGCGAAACGATCGCCTATGCGTTCTCGGATCGGGATGCAGCGGGCGAATACTGGTCGTTGATGGAAGCGCCGCTCGACGGGCGGCTTGAAACGACGATCCTGGCCACGCGCCGGCAACGGATCGGCGGGCTCGCCTGGCTCCCGGACCGCAGCGGCCTGATCATGAACGCCGACGACGAGTCGCTCGGCATCGGTCAGCTCTGGCACGTCTCCTACCCGGATGGCGCTACGACGCGCATCACCCACGACCTGAACAGCTACGGCTACCCGGAGCTCACAGCCGACGGACGGACGCTGCTCACTCTTCAGGGCGGCCGTCCCTCCCGAATCTGGATCGCTCCGCGCGACGATCCGTGGCGCGCCCGGCCTGTCGTGACGGGAACCGGCGAGTACGGCGATCTGGCGTGGACGCCCGACGGGGGCCTCGTGTACGTTCTCGCGCGCAACCTCTGGGTCCTCGATGCCGGGGGCGGAGCGCCGAGACAACTGACGGCGAACGCACGCGACAACTGGATGCCCCATGTCACGCCCGACGGCCGCTTCATCGTCTTCCTGTCCAACCGAGCTGGCGACATCCGCCTCTGGCGAATCGACGCCGATGGTGACAATCCGGTCCAGCTCTCGGACGTCGAGGCGGCATCTCCGCAGTGCTCGCCCGACGGTCGCTGGGTCTTGATTCTGCGGTCGATCGACGACAGATCGACGATCTGGAGAGTACCGATCGAGGGCGGCACCCCGGTGCCGTGGATCGAAGACGAAGCCCACCGTCCTGCGCTCTCGCCCGATGGGCGGTGGTTGGCCTACGAGTATCCCGACCTGTCTCGGACCGCCACGCATGTGGCGGTGCGCTCCACGGCGGGCGGAACGCCACTGAAGACCTTCGACTTCGACGCCGGCTACGGAACGATTCGCTTCAGTCCCGAGGGCGACGGCCTCGTCTACATCGGCAACCGGAACGCCGAGATCCTGCTCCAGCCACTCGCGGGTGGGCCGCCGAGGACGCTGGTCCACTCCGCGTTCGAGACGCTGTTCGCGTTCGCGCTCTCCCCGGACGGCAAGCAGATCGCCTACACGAGTGGCCTCTTGACCTCGGACGCGGTCCTGTTCCAGGACCTCCGCTGACGAGAGCCGCGATCCAGCTACTCGTCCGAGGAAGTCCGTGGCGGCCGAACACGCTCGAGCCGCGGGGCTTCTTTCGGACAGGACCGCGCGGCCAAGCTGCGTGACACGTCGAGCAGCAGGCATGCGGAGCAGGCTTCCTCCACGGCCCGCAACGGGGCTCCGCATTTCGCGCATCGGACCGCTTTGCGCATCGTGCCTCCTCGACGGTCCGGTCGGCGCCGACGTGGCCAGCAGCGGCCCGCTCGACAGCGTGCGCCCGAGGCCTCGATCTCTTGCTACGGGGACTCCTGACCTTTGTTACCGGACCGTCGGGGGTAACTACGCTCGGGAATCGCCGTAGAGTCAGAGTAGGGAAGCAGCCGGCGCCGGCTGAAGGGAGCCTCGAACGAATCGGCCGACTCGATCCCCGAGTCACGCGCTGCGGCTTCGATCGGACCCACCCCTGTGGTAAGTTTCGCGAGGACGGCTGCGCTGCGGACCGCGAAACGTCTGGGGGGGACAGATGGCCGGCGCCGACGGTCGCTTCGACACGACGCGCTGGTCGCTCGTGCTCGCCGCGAGCGACGGTGCCAATCCCCGAGCACGCGAAGCGCTCGACGCGCTGTGCCACAGCTACTGGCCGCCGATCTACGCCTATCTGCGCCGACACGGCTGGGACAGCCGGCAGGCGGAGGACCTGACCCAGGGCTTCTTTCTCAAGCTGCTCGAACAGGGCGGGATCGGACGCGCACGGGCCGAGCGCGGCAAGTTCCGTACGTTCCTCCTGAGCTCGCTCAAGAACTACATCGCGGACGAGCACGACCGCAAGAGCGCGCTCAAGCGCGGCGGCGGCCAGAGCGTTCTCTCGCTCGATGCGCGCGACAGCGAGGAGTGGCTGGTTCATGAGCCAGCGCACGACGAGTCGCCCGAGCGGATCTTCGACAAGCGCTGGGCCGGCACCCTCATCGCTCGCGCGCTCGTGCGGCTCGAGCAGGTCATGACCGGCTCCGTCGGTCCCGAGCGCTTCGCGGCCCTGCGCCCGTTCCTTTCGGGCGGCAAATCCGGGGCCTACGCCGAAGTCTCCCGCGCGCTCGGCATCGGCGAGTCGGCGGTGCGCGTCGGCGTGCATCGGATGCGCCGGCAGTTCGGCGAGCTGCTTCGGGACGAGGTCGCGCAGACGGTCGAGTCCGCCTCGGACGTCGAGGACGAGCTGCGTCACCTGAAGCGCATCGTTGGATCATGAGCCCGGGCGCGAGCGACAGCTGCGAGCAATGCGGTGGGCCGCTTGCGGCAGACGGGACTTGCCCGAACTGCCTGATCGCCCTGGCCTTCGAAGCGCCGGGGGAGACCGAGACGCACGTCGATCCCCCGGTCGTTGCGGCGGGGGAGCGGATCGGCCCCTACCGCATCCTCGAGGTCCTCGGGCAGGGCGGGATGGGGATCGTCTACCTGGCCGAGCAGGACCGGCCGATCCGGCGCCGCGTGGCGCTCAAGCTGATCAAGCCCGGCATGGACAGCGGACAGGTGCTCGCGCGCTTCGAGTCGGAGCGCCAGGCGCTGGCGCTGATGAGCCATCCCAACGTGGCCAAGGTGTTCGACGCCGGTGTCAGCGACGACGGCCGCCCGTACTTCGTCATGGAGTACGTGCCGGGCCTCCCGATCACGGCCTACGGCGACCGGGAGCGCCTCTCGGTGCGCGAGCGTCTCGATCTGTTCCTGCAGGCCTGCGACGCGCTGCAGCACGCGCACCAGAAAGGGATCATCCATCGCGACGTCAAGCCGTCGAACGTGCTCGTATGCAGGGAGAACGAGCGAGCGACGGTCAAGGTGATCGACTTCGGTGTGGCCAAGGCCACGAGCCAGAAGCTCACCGAGCGGACCCTGTACACCCAGCACGGCATCGTCCTCGGCACGCCCGAGTACATGAGCCCGGAGCAGGCCGGAGCGACCGCGCTCGACGTCGACACACGGACCGACATCTATTCGCTCGGCGTCGTGCTCTACGAGCTGCTCGTCGGCGCGCTGCCGTTCGACTCGCAGTCGCTGCGTGCGGCCGCGAACCTCGAGATGCTGCGGATCATTCGCGAGGTGGATCCACCGCGGCCGTCGACGCGCATCCACAGTCTCGGCGAGTCGGGGAAGGAGATGGCGCGCCGCCGCCGGACGGACCTGACATCCCTCATGCGGCTCGTTTCGGGCGAGCTCGAGTGGATCACGCTCAAGGCGCTGGAGAAGGACCCGGGACGACGCTACTCGTCGGCGTCGGAACTCGGCGCCGACATCCGGCGCTACTTGGGCGACGAGGCGGTGCTGGCCCGGCCACAGACCGCCATGTATCGCCTGTCCAAGTTCGTACGGCGGAACCGCGTGACGGTCTTTGCGGCCACGGCCGTCGTGCTCGCACTCGTGGCCGGGCTCGTCGTGAGCACCGTGCTCTACTTCCAGGCCACCCGCGCGCGCGACCAGGCACGCATCGAGGCCGACAAGGCCCGCGCAATCAACGACTTCCTCCAGGAGACGCTCGGGTCGGCCGAGCCCGGAAAGCAAGGGCGCCAGGTTCTCGTCTTCGAGGCTCTGCAACGGGCCGCGTCCCAGGTCGACGAGTCGTTCGCGGAGCAACCCGACGTGCGCGTCGAGCTGCACAGGACGATCGGCGGCGTCTTCGATCACCTGGGCATGATGAACGAGGCCGAGCCGCAGGTCCTGAAAGTGCTGGAGCACTACCGGAGGACGCGGGGCGAGGACGCACGAGAGACCATCGAGACGCGCGTCTGGCTTGGCATCCTGCGCATGGAGTCGCGCCGCTACGCGCTGGCGCTCGAGGACTTCTCCTTCGCGCTCGAGCACGCGCGACGCGCTTTCGGTCTCGAGGACAGCGCCACCGCGGACGCGATGCACTTGTTGGGCAACGTCTACAACCTCGTCGGGCGATACACGGAGGGCGAGCCGTTGCTCGTCGAGGCGCTGCGGCTGCACGAGCGCGTCAACGGTCCGGAACACTTCCTGACCGCGAGAAACCACATGTCGCTGGCGACGATGTACGCGTTCTCGCAGCGGCTGGACCCGGCGGAGGAGCACTACCGCCGCGCCCTCGAGATCTACGGCAAGACGGTCGGCGACGTGCACTGGATGACCCTGCGCTGCCAACAGGAGCTGGCCGACGTGTACATCCGCCAGGGTCGGCTCGCGCTCGCCGAGCCGCTGGCGCGACACGCGTTCGAGGTGTGCCAGCGCGACCTGGGGGAGACGCACACCCAGACCGGCTTCGCCGCCGCCGCCGTGGCCCAGTTCGAAGCCGAGCGCGGGAACTTCCCCGAGGCAGAGCGGATCCTGCGCGAGTTCGTCAAGCGGCATCGGGCGAACGACATGGGCGACCGGATCCTCCCCACCACGCTGCGCAAGCTGACCTACGTGCTGGCGCGGGCGGGCAAGGACGAGGCCGTCGAGTTCGGTCGGGAGACCGTCGCCGAGACGATCAAGGCGTACGGACAATCTCACTTCCTCTTGCCGTTTTCCTACCGGGCCTACGGCTTCGCCCTCTACCGGGCCAAACACGCCGATTTCCCGCAGGCCGAAACGGCGTTCCGCCAGGCCATCGCCATGTACCGTGAGTTGTACGGCGACCTCCATCCGTACCTCGCCTTGGCCTTGCAGGACCTGGCTCGCATGGAGCACGCCCGCGGTCGCCACGCGGCGGCCGCCGACCTGTTCGCCGAGGCGCTTCGCATCTTCCACGACCTGGTTCTCGATGCGCCCTGGATCACGTCCGAGCTGCAGAGCGAGCTGGGGGGCTGCCTGTTCGAGACCGAGCGGTACGCGGAGGCGGAACGCCCGCTGGCCGAGGGCTACGAGACGCTTCGCCGGAAACGCGGCGACGGGGCTCGGCTGACGATCGAAGCGCTGCAACGACGGATCGCCCTCTTCGAAGCGACGGGTCGGAAGGGCGAGGCGGTCGGGCTTCGAACGCGGCTGCCTGAAGGATCGTAGGCCACCGCCCAGACCACCCGTATACTCGGCGCTCGATCGATCGGGGGTCGCCCGAGGGGTTCCGCCGTGCGCACAGCGATGTGGGTCTGCGCGGTCGCGATGATCCTCGGCGTGGCGCATGCGCACGACCCGCGGTCGAAGAGCGTGTATCGCGTCGGGGTCTCTGCCGAGGGCGATGACCTGGCCCGCATCGTGGCCGAGGGCTTCGACATCGCCGGACGCGACCTGCGGCACGCGTGGGTCGAGATCCTCACCGACGAGACCGGCCTGGCCTGGCTCGAGCGCCGCGGCTTCGCCCGGGAGATCCTCGAGCGACGTGACGGCCCGCGTGCGCTCCGTGCCGAGCGGTCGCCCGATGTCGCCCAGGTCGTCGGCCCGGGCTACACGAACCCCGTGGAGCTCGAATCGTTCCTGATCCAGGTCCACGCCGACCATCCCGCCATCACGCGCCTCGAGCAGATCGGCTCGAGCGTAGAGGGCCGTCCGATCTGGGCCCTGATGATCTCGGACAACGCGGCCCTCGACGAGGACGAGCCGAGCGTCCTGTTCAGCGGCGCGCACCACGCGCGCGAGGTGATGTCGGTCGAGGCGACGATGGACGTCATCGAGCAGCTCACGGGACTCTATGGAACCGACCCGGCGGTGACGGCCCGCGTCGGCGCGGCTCAGATCTGGTGCGTTCCCCTGGCCAATCCCGACGGCGTGCAGATCGTGTTCGACGAGGACGATCTGTGGCGCAAGAACGCGCGGGACAACGACGGCAACGGACGCATCAACTGGAAGGACGGTGTCGACACCAACCGCAACTACGAGTGGTCCTGGGGTGGGGCGTGCCTGGGATCTTCGGGCACGCCGTCCACCGCCACGTATCGCGGACCTGCGCAGGCTTCGGAGCCGGAGACGCGCTCGTTGATCGAGCTCGCGCGGCGTGTGAGACCGGTGTTCGACGTCGAGTACCACAGCTACGGCGAGGACGTGTTCTACGCCATGGGTTGCGATCCCCTGTTCGGTCCCACCCTGGACACGATTCCCGGACCCGACCCGAGCATCGACCGTGTCATCGCCGAAGAATACGCCGCCCGGCTGATCCAGGGCGACGGCGAGCCCGGCTTCCTTCCGGCGCCCTTCGGCAATCGCGTCGACGGCATCGGTCGCGACCAGCAGGCGCACGAGCACGGATCGATCGCCTTCGTCACCGAGCTGAACAGCGTCGACGAGGGCGGCTTCCACCCCGATTACGCGACGTGGCGGGATGCGACGGTCGCGGGTCAGCGGCCGGGGTGGTCGTGGCTACTCGATCGCATCGCAGGTCCGGCCGTGGGGGGGCACGTCGTCGACGCCGCGAGCGGCGCCCCCGTGCAGGTGGACGTCGCGCTCGATCAGCTCAGGATCCGCGACGGCCGGCGGCTGACCACGCGCCCGGACACCGGCCGCTTCCACATCCTCGTCGTTCCGGGAGCGTACACGCTGCGCGTGTGCGCGCCGGGGTACGTGGAGGGCGTCCTAACGCTCGACGTGGGGAGCGTCTGGCAGCCCGTCGTCGTCGCGCTCGAGCCCGACGGCTCGACCCGGCTCGCGCGCACGGAATTCGAGGCTCCGTCCGAGACCCTGGGCTGGAGCGTAGGTGCGAGCGGGGACGACGCGGACTCGGGGCTGTGGGAATCGGGCGTGCCGCACGGGACACATCTCGGCGACGCGGTATCGGGCAGCTTGCAGATCGGGGCCCCGAGCTTCGACCGTACGCCGGGCACGGGCAAGCAGGCCTTCGTCACGGGCAATCGGCCCGCGGCGTCGTTCGACGAGGACGCCGTCACGCGCGGAACCACCACCCTGGTCTCTCCGGCCTGGAACCTCGCCGGGTGGTACGGCGTCGAGATCGACTGGCACCAATGGCTGCGGACCGACGCGGCGGATCCGCTCGACGGACTGCGGCTCGAAGCGTCGACGGACGGCGGCGCGACCTGGGTCCCTCTCGCGACCTGGCTCGACAGCTCGAGCGACGGCAGCGTCTCGCCCGCGTGGGTCCGCGAGCGCGTACGCCTAGACGACGTCGCCGCCCCGGCCTCGGCGACACGCCTGCGGTTTCGCGCCACGGACGGCGGACCGCTGAACGTCATCGAGGCGGCCGTCGACGATCTGGAGATCCGCGGGTTCTCGCTCACCGGGCAGGGGCGTGTCGCGGAGCTGCGCTTTCCGGGCAGCGACCCGGCGCTTCTTGCGTGGAACCCCGTCCCCGGCGCAGCCGACGCCACCTACGAGATCGCGCGCGGGCTGCTCGATCAACTCCCGATGGCGGGCGCCGAGGCCACGCTCGGACCTCTGCAGTGTTTCAACGCCGCGGGTCTGACCCTGCTCGACCCGGAAACGCCGCCGCCGGACAGCGGCTGGTTCTATCTCGTCCGGTTCCGCCTGGGCTGCAGCCGCGGCGACTGGGGGGTCGGCAGCGACGGCGCGTCACGCCAGGGCGACTGTCCTCCGTAGCGCGACGTGGCCGCGCGTCGCGCCAGACAAACGGATGGCTGACCCAGACGGTGTTTCTGCCGCGCTCGGCTCGAACCGGTTTCCGCGAGCGGACCACGCGCGGATACGACACGACACCTTTCACTCCACTCTCCCCTGCAGGAACCACCTTCGGCGCGGCCGGTCGTAGTACACCCAGAGCATCTCGCCCGCCCGTGTCTCGGCGAAGTGGTACTCGCGGTGCACGGGGCGCGCCCACCAGCCACCCGAGACGACGTACGGCCCCTCGACGCGCACGACCGGACCCTGGTCGAGACCGCGCAGCATCCAGCCGTCGGGCTCGTGCCGCTCGCGCGGCGGCAACGCCTCGGGACGCGGGAGGATCCGCCGGACGAGCCCCCCTGCCGCCGCGAGCTGCGGTCGCGGCTCGGCGAGCTTCCCGAGCGGCTCCCAGAGGAAGCGGCCCTCGGGCAGATGACCGTCGCGCAGCCGGGCCCGCACGACCGCCGCATCGCCGACCTCGGCGCGCACGCGCGCGAGCGCGCGGTTCGCCGCGTCGAGATCGCGCGGCGGACGGTCCTCGGCGAGCAGTGCCGGTTGCCGCGGCGGCGCCGCCACTTCCTCGGCCATCAGCACGATCTCGCCCACGCCGTCGGGCAGACGGCGCACGGCCCGAAGCCGCAGCCGCACGAGATCCAGGAGCTGCGCGACGTCGAGCGTCGGCGCCGCTGGGCGAACGATCTCGACGTGGTCCCCCAGACGATCGAAGCGCAGCCCGACCTGGACGCCGCCGATCGCTCGCGCCTTGCCCTCGACGGCTCGCACGAGCGCCACGAGGAGCGGCTCGATCGCCACGATGAGCCGCTCCACGCTCGTCTCGGCGTGGTCGAGCACGAGCCGCTCCATCCCCGATGGCACCGGGCGGTCGGGCTGCAGCGGCACGAGCAGATCGCCCGACGCGAGCCGGTGCTGGCGCACGGCCTCGGATCCGAAGCGGGTAGCGATCCCTTCGAGCGGCAGATCGACGAACGCTCCCACGGTCGTCACGCCGAGCCGCGCGAGGGCGTCGCGCGCACCGGGCTCGAGCGCGAGCCGGTCGAGCGGCACGCGTCGCGCCGCCGCGCGCTCCTCCGCGGGATCGTGGAGGACCACGACGCCCCGGCCCGCGCGGGCGAGCGCGTACGTGCCGAAACGGCCGAAGCCCACGACGAGCGCGAGCCTGTACCCCGCGTTCTCGAGGTCCGCGCGGATCAGCGCGGCCCAGCACGCGAGGGAGTCGTGGAGCCGCTCGAGCCCGCGCGCGTCGAGCCAGAACACTCCCGGCTCGCCCGCGGCCGGCTCGACGTGGGGCGTGAAGCGTCGCAGGCGCTCGCCGAGATCCGCGAGCGCCTCGTCGATCTCCGCCCGCGGCACGACCGCGGCGCGCAGCCCCGAGGCGAGCGAGAGCGCGGCGGCGTAGCGCATGCCGGGAAGAACGCCGAGCGCGCGGGCGCGCTCGTTGACCCACAGGATCTTGCCCTGGGACCGATCGTCGTCGACCACGGCCGCCGGGTGCGCGCGCCAATCCGGATGCCGCCGCAGCAGCATCTGTAACGGGAAGGCTGGGAGGTCAACACAAGCCATCCGGTCCACGACACACCTCCGCATGCTTCCAGCCGGGGCCGCGCCGCTTGTCTTTCAGAGCGCGCGCCTCGCAGCGGAACCGGTCCTGGCCATCGCGGGCCTTCGCCGTGTGCGCCCGCAGCGAAACGAGCGAGCCGAGCGACGGCCGCGCCGCGTCGTTCTCGGTGAGGCACACGAGCGCCGTGCCGTGCTGCTGGGCCAGGCCGGCGAGACGCGTCTGGGCGTGGAGCGGAACGCCGAGATCCGACCCGAGATCGAGCACGACGACACCGAACCCGCCCGAGCGCAGCAGGTGATCGGCGGCCCGTGCCGCCACGAGCGCGCCGGGCACGCGCACGACGGCGAGCGCGGCGAGATCGACCCCCGTCTCCGCCACGTCGGGTGGAAAGAACAGACCCGCCCGAGCGGCGATCCAGGCCGCGGGCTCGCCCCGCCGCTGCACCTGGAGCACGAGGCGAAACGCGAGCGTCAGTGCGGCGGTCGCGCGGTCGCCCGAGATCTCCGCGAGCCGGCCGGCGAAGGTCGCGAGGGTCCACTCGGCCGGAGTCGGATCGGGACGCCCGCCGAGACGCCGCACGGGCGGCGCCGATCCGTCGAACGACGCGAGGATCCGGTCGACGAGAGACGGCTCGCTCACGATCGCTCCAGATAGCGCCGCACCTCGATCACCTTGCCGAGCAACCGCCCTTCGGCCGGATCGAGGAGCAAGGGCTCGAACTTCGGGTTCTCCGGATGGAGCTCGACGCGCTTGCCCCGCAAGCGCAGCCGCTTCACGGTCGCCTCGTCACCGACGAGGGCCACCACGATGTCGCCCGACTCGGCTCGCGGCTGGCGGCGCACGACCACGACGTCGCCCGAGAGGATGCCGGCGTCGCGCATGCTCTCGCCCTGTACGCGCAGCCCGAACAGCTCGCCGGCGCGCCGAGCCTGGATCGGGAGGTAGCCCTCGAGGTCCTCGACCGCGGTATCGAGAGGGCCCGCCGGAACGCGGCCGAGCAGAGGCACGAGGACCGTGGGCGCCTCGTGCCGCATCGCGGGGAGCCGGTATCCGCGGGCCTTGCCCGTTTCTTTGGCCAGGAGGCCCGTTTCGACGAGCGCTTCGAGATGCTCGCGCGCCGTCTGCACGGAGCGGAAGTCGAACGCCGCCTGGACCTCCCGCACCGTGGGCGGCAGGCCCGACAGCAGGCGCTCGCGGACGAAGCGCAGGATCCGCTCCCGGGTCTGGCCTTTAGGGGTACGTCCCATGACGCCGGAGAGCGTACCGTACAAATGTACGGTATGTCAAGGCCTCTCGATCCGCGATCACGCGAGCGCGAGGTCGCTCGAGCGGGCGATCCGCTCGAAGTCCCTGTCCGCGGACAGCAGGAGACACTCGTGGCGGATGGCGGCGATGGCGATCTGACAGTCGGCGGTCGACACGCTGACACCCCTGCTGGCGCACCGCCGATGCAAGATGGCGGCGGAGACGTAGTCGGGTCGCGCGAGCTCCAGGAGCGGGAACGCCTCCAGGTGACGGACGATCGTGCGAAAGGAAGCCTCCGAGCGGAATGCCTGAAGCACTTCCTGGAGGATCAGCCCGGTCAGGAACACGTCCTCGTCCGCGAGGAGAAGGGATGCAAGTCTGCCGACCGCCGGATGATCGGCCGGACCCTTCTTCCGAAGCGCGAGGGACCACACCGAGGTATCCACCAAGACCCTCATCCCCGGCGCTTCCGCTCCGCCTTGTAATCGTAGTCGGGGTCCCAGTCCATCTTCCCGAGCAGCTGAACGACCGTGCGGCGCCGGCGGCGAGCCACGTACTCCGCGATCGCCTCGTTGACGGCGTCGCGCTTGGTACGGTGCTTCCCCAGTCGCTTCGCTTCTTCGACCAGCTTGTCATCGAGCGCCAGGTTGGTGGCCACGTCCGCACCTCCTACACATTCCGTCACACATAACGTCCCACGCGATGCCGCGACGGTCAAGTCGCGCGTCCCTTTCAGCGCCGGAACGGGTGCTCGAAGCTCAGATAGAGCAACACCGCTTCTTCGCCGGAGCTCGAGCCGACGCCGATCGGCACGGCGATGCCGGGAACGATCTGCAGGCCCGAGTCGAAGTCGATCGCCCAGCGCAGGCCCGGACTGACCAGGAAGTTCGTCGCGGCGGCGGTCGTCTCGTCCCCGATCACCTCTTCCGCGCGTGCGTACAGCACCTCGAGCATCACGTTGAACTTCGGCCGCGCGAGCCAGATGCCACTGCCCCCGTAGTGATAGCCGAAGAGATCGGCCTCCTCGCCGCTCGCGCCCTGCGCCGACGGAATCCAGGTCGCACCCGCGTTGGCGTGCGTAACCCACCGTTGCGACAGCACCACGCTGAGCGGCAGGTTGACCTGCGCGCCCACGTGGCCCGTCCCGAGGAGATCGCTCTCGTCGCCGGTCGGCACGACGAGGCTCAGGCGCGGCGCGAACGCCAGCGGCGCATCACCGCCGCCGATCGCTTGCCAGCGATAGTTGACGAGCAGGTCCGAGAACCCGACTTCGTCGCGCCCGTCGGGCTCGACACGGGCCCAGTTCAGCGTGAAGCCGAGCTGGTGCGTCTCGGCCGGCACGGGCCACTCCTGCGTGAACGAGAACGCCCACCCGCCGTCATCGCCGCGCGCGAACGTGCTGATGTGCTGGACGACCCCCGCCCCCTGGTTGTACGCCTCCTCGATGAGGAAGCTGTTGTCCTGGATCGGGCCGTCCTCGGCCGGGAGCGCGGGCGTCCCGGTCAGGCCGGCCGCGGCGGTCAAGACGATCGAGCGCGCCGTCGTGGTCATGCCGTTCATCCGAAGCGCGCCAGGATACGCAAAGGACGACGCTCCGTGGAAGCGCGATCAGCCGGCGGCGGCAAACCAGGCGTCGAGCGTCCGTCCGACGTCCATGATCTCGGCCGGCGAGACCTCGTGGGCCATCGGGTACGACCGCCAGTCGACACGCCACCCCAGGGCGACGAGCCGGTCGCGAGTCATCTGCCCTGCCACGAAGGGGACCATCGGATCCTCGGTGCCGTGCGCCTGGAACACCGGGGTCGACCGATTCGCCTCGGTCCGCTCGACTTCGAGCGACTCGGCGCGAACGAGATACGTCGACAGCGCGAGAATCCCGGCGAGCGGGTCGGGATGACGCAGCCCGGCGTGGAGCGCGATCGCGCCCCCCTGGGAGAAGCCGGCGAGCACGATTCGCGACGTCGGCACGCCGCGGGCGTTCTCCCGGGCGATCAGCGCGCGGACCTGCTCGGTGGACTCATGGATCCCCCGTTCGTCCGCGTCGCGATCGTCCGACAGGTCGCGGATGTCGTACCACGCGGGCATGCGCTGGCCGAGGTTGATCGTCACCGCCCGGCTCGGCGCGTGGGGAAACACGAACCGGACCGCGCGCGCCGGATCGATCCGCAGGTGCGGGACGATCGGCTCGAAGTCGCGGCCGTCGGCGCCCAGCCCGTGGAGCCACAGAACCGCCGCACGGGCCGGACCGCGCGGCGGCTCGACCTCGACGCAGGGCAGGAGATCGCTCGACGCCATGGGCCGGTCAGGATAGCAGCGCCGGCCTATAATCCTTGGCAGGCCCATGAACGCGATCGACACGAGCGTCGTTCCGACACGCCACTGGCACCAGCTCGAAGACGGGCGCGTGCAGTGCGACGTGTGCCCGCGATTCTGCAAGCTGCGCGACGGCCAGCGCGGGCTGTGCTTCGTGCGCGCGTGCGAGGGTGGGCGGGTCGTGCTGACGACGTACGGTCGGTCGAGCGGGTTCTGCGTCGACCCGATCGAGAAGAAGCCGCTGAATCATTTCTTGCCCGGCACGCCGGTGCTATCGTTCGGCACGGCCGGATGCAACCTGGCATGCCGGTTCTGCCAGAACTGGGATATCAGCAAGTCGCGCGAGATCGAGCGGCTGTCCGATGGCGCGTCTCCCGAGGCGATCGCCGCGGCGGCGGCGGATCTGGGCTGCCGCAGCGTGGCCTTCACGTACAACGACCCGGTGATCTTCCTCGAATACGCGATCGACGTGGCGCAGGCGTGCCGCGAGCGCGGAATCCGCACTGTCGCTGTGACCGCGGGCGAGATCTGTCCCGGGCCGCGGGTCGAGCTGTTCCGGCACATGGACGCGGCCAACGTCGACCTCAAGGCGTTCACCGAGACGTTCTACGAGAAGGTTTGCGCGGGTCATCTCGAGCCGGTGCTCGACACGCTCGTGTACCTGGTGCACGAGACCCGAGTGTGGCTCGAGATCACGAACCTGCTGATCCCGGGCCACAACGACTCCGAGGCCGAGACGGACGCCATGACACGGTGGATCGTCGAGCGGCTCGGGCCCGATGTGCCGGTGCACTTCACGGCGTTCCATCCGGACTGGAAGATGACCGACGTGCCGCACACGCCCCCGGCCACGCTGAAGCGCGCCCGGCGCATCGCTTTGGCGAACGGGATCCGCCATGCGTACACGGGGAACATCCACGATCGCGAGGGGGGCACGACGTCGTGCCACGGCTGCGGGGCCCCGCTGATCGTTCGCGACTGGTACGAGATGATCACGTGGAGCCTGGGCGCCGACGGTCGGTGCGCGACCTGCGGCACGCGCTGCGCCGGCCGCTTCGAAGCCACCCCCGGCAGCTGGGGCGCGCGACGATTGCCGGTGCGTCTCGCCGACTACGAGTCTCGCGCGCGGTCGTCCGAGGCTTGACCTCCTGTCCGATTACACGCCGCGTTCGGCGCTCCGTGCGCCGCTGGTCGGGAGGCACTACGTTTCGTCGCGGGATTGCGCGTAACGGCATCGAGGAGGAGAAAGCGTGGGCCGCGAGTGGATCCGTGAGAATCCGGCGCAGTGGGACGCCCACAAGGCGTCCGTGATCGGCGGCGCCGAGCCAGGGGCGCTCGACACGGTCGAGCGAAGCGTGGGCGACCTCCTGCCTGGCGAATGGTGGCGCGTCGAGGACGACGGGCGCATCGTCGGATACGGCTGGATGGACTGCACGTGGGGCGACGCCGAGATGCTGCTCGCCGTCGCGCGCGAGGATCGCAGTCGCGGCGTTGGCGCGTACATCCTCGACGGCCTCGCGCGCGAGGCCGCGGCGCGTGGCCTGAACTACCTCTACAACCAGGTGCGGCCGAAACACCCCGACCGGGATCGCGTGACCGCCTGGCTCTGCCGCCACGGCTTCACCGCGTCGGGCGGAGACCATCTCCTGCGCCGCCGGGTTCGAACACTCGTGCGCTGACTCCTGCGGTACCCTGGACCCGCGCGGAGGGGTGCGGGGTGCAGCTACGGGTCGGGACGAGCGGCTTCGCCTACAAGGGGTGGAAGGGCCCGTTCTACCCCGCGGACCTCGCCGACCGCGCGATGCTCGGGTACTACGCCGCGCGGCTCGACACGGTCGAGATCAACAACACGTTCTACCGCATGCCGACCGCACGGATGCTCGCCGGCTGGGGTGAGCAGGTCCCGGCCGGCTTCGCGTTCGCGCTGAAGGCGTCGCGACGGATCACGCACCAGCAGCGCCTCGAGGGCTGCGAGGACGCGCTATCCCACCTGCTCCAGGCCGCGACTGCGCTCGGCGATGCGTTCGGTCCGATCCTGTTCCAGCTCCCGCCGTGGCTGCGCAAGGACGTGCCCCGACTCACCGCGTTCCTGGCCCTCGTCCCCGCGGGAGTCCGTGCCGCGTTCGAGTTCCGGCATGCGTCGTGGATGGACGACGAGGTCGCGGCGGCGCTGCGCGAGCGTGCCTGTGCGCTCGTCGTCTCCGACATGGAGGACGGGCCGGACCCTGCGGTCGTCCCGACCGCGCGTTTCGGTTACCTGCGTCTGCGTCGGCCCGGCTACGCGCACGAGCAGCTCTCACGCTGGGCCGAGCGGATCGCCGCGCAGCCCTGGGACGAAGCGTTCGTCTACTTCAAGCACGAGGACGATGGTGCAGGACCCAAGCTCGCCGCCGCCCTTAGGGACGCCGCGGCATCGCTCGGAGGGAAGCCATGACGGAGACCAGGCTACTCGGCGCGCTCTTGCTCGCGGTCTCGGCGACTCATGCGGAGGCCCCGCCCTCCTTCACCGTCGGTCCGATCGTCGCACGAGCGGGCGAGATGGTCTCGGGCCTCGTTCCCGTACCGGCCGGGGTGGACGAGGGGACCTTCGTCCCGATCACGTTGGCGCACGGGAGTCGGCCGGGACCCGTCCTTGCGCTGATCGCCGGCAATCACGGCTACGAGTACGCTCCGATCGTCGCGCTGAAGCGGCTGCGCACCCGGCTCGACCCGCAGCGAATGTCCGGCACGCTGATCCTGGTCCACGTGGCCAACGTGCCGTCGTTCCTCGGCCGCACGATCTACTACGGCCCCGTCGACGGCAAGAACCTCAACCGGATGTACCCCGGAAAGGCCGACGGCACGGTCTCGGAGCGGATCGCGCGAGCCATCACCGTCGAGGTGATCGAGCGCGCGGACTACGTGCTCGACCTCCATTGCGGGGACGGCAACGAGTCGCTCCGACCGTACACGTACTGGGACGCGGGAGCCTCGGACCCGAGTGTGGTCGAGGCGTCGCGCCAGCTGGCGCTGGCCTTCGGGCTCGACCACATCGTGATCGACCGCGAGCGGCCACGCGATCCGGCGACGTCGGTCTACTGCTCGACGACGGCCACGACGCGAGGCAAACCGGCGATCACGACCGAGTCCGGAGCGCTCGGAATGACCGATCACGAGTCGATCGCCCGGATCGAGTGGGGCGCGACGAACGTGATGCGACATCTCGGCATCCTGGAAGGAACGGCCACTCTGGTCGAGCGGCCGATCTACATCGACCGCACCGAGGTGCTGCGCAGCTCGGCGACCGGGATGTTCGAGCCGCTCGTCGAGCGTGGCCACACCGTGGCCGAGGGAACGGTCCTGGGCCACGTCACGGACTTCTTCGGCGACCGCTTGCTCGAGCTGCGCGCCCCGTTCCACGGCGAGGTGCTCTACGTCGTCGCCACGCCCCCGATCCGCCAGGGCGAGCCTCTCGTCATGATCGGCCGGGTCGCGACCGACCCGCCGTGAGGCCGACCATCGCGGGTTCGCAGCTACCTGCTAGGATCGACGCGAGTCCGATTCCCGGGAACGGGTCGAGGGGCTGATCATGGCGAACGGTGCTGCCGCCGGGGCCGCGGCCGCCGCGGCGATCCAGGCGATCAAAGCGGCGGGGGCGGTCGTGCACATCGAGCCGCGCGACTTCGCGCGTATCGTCGAGCGGCAGGACGCTCCCCTCGTCGTGCACGCCGCCCCGAGCCTGTTCCACAGGAGCCACCGCTACCTGTGCGGCCACAAGGGCCTGTGCTTCTACGCGAAGTCGCGGCAGCCGCTGACGCTGCCCGCGTCGACCGAGCTCGTGCGCGCTCGTTCGTTCTGGATCCCGATCTGACTCGATCCGAATCGCGGCGCGATCAGTCGGCGGCGCTCGAGCGGCCCTTGCGTCCCGAGCCCGCGAAGGCGCCGAACAGGACCGCCACACCCACCGCGACGAGCAAGAGCGGCCAGTGCCGGTGGACGAGGTCGACGATGCGCCAGGCGTCCGGCACGGCGAACAGGATCAGCAACGTGCCCGGGACGAGCGGCCAGATCGTCTTTCGGCGCTCGTAGATCCAGGCGAAGGCCGACACGCCGAGAAAGCCGATCCCGAGCCACAGGGTCGACGACGCGTGGAACGTGGTGAGCCGCTCGACGAGATCTCCCGCTCCCATGCCGAGCATCAGCGCCGCCGGCACGAGGAACCCGAACGTGCGGCTCACGAGATACGCGGCGAGGAACGCGGTGCCGGCGACGAAGATCACTGCCGTGCGGCCGAGGCCAGCGTACAGCTCGAAGCCGTAGAGCGTCAGGCCGATCCCGATCAGGACGAGCCCGGCGACGACGCGTTGCCCCCTGCGCTGCTCCATCCTCGTGCCTCCTGCGACCGGTCAGTATACTGACGCCGTCGCGCCGACTCGGCGCGACGCACGGGAGCGCCTTCCATGACGTTCGTCGCCGAACTCGAGCCGCGGGCCGTGTGGGCCCATTTCGACCGGATCCTCACGATCCCGCGCGCGTCGAAGCGCGAAGACAAGATGCGCGACCACGTCATCGGCTTGGCGCGCCGGCGCGGGCTCGAGCACGAGACCGACGCGACCGGGAACCTCGTCGTGCGCAAGCCCGCCACCGCGGGTCGCGCGGGTGCGCCGATCACGGTGCTGCAGGCCCACCTCGACATGGTCCAGGAGAAGAACTCGGACGTCGCGCACGACTTCGCGCGCGACGCGATCCAACCGCGGCGCGACGGCGAGTGGCTGAAGGCCAGCGGGACCACACTCGGCGCCGACAACGGGATCGGCGTGGCCACGATGCTCGCGCTGCTCGAGGCCGACGACCTCGAGCACGGCCCACTCGAGCTCTTGTTCACGGTGGACGAGGAGACGGGCCTGACCGGGGCCACGGGCCTGTCGGCGACGCTCCTCCGTGGCCGCCGGTTGATCAACCTCGACTCCGAGGAAGAAGGGGTCGTGACGATCGGCTGCGCCGGCGGCGCGACGAGCCGTCTCGCGCTCGTGCTCGGTGACGAAGCCACCCCGGCGGGCGGAGCGGCGATCGAGGTCCGGTTGCACGGCCTCAAGGGCGGCCACTCGGGGATCGACATCCACCTCCAGCGCGGCAATGCGATCGCGCTCCTGGCGCGCGCGCTCCACGCGGCCACGCTCGGGACGCCGGGCCGCCTGGCCGGCTTCGCCGGCGGAAACGCGCACAACGCGATCCCGCGCGAGGCCCATGCGACCGTCGTCGCCCCCGGAGGCGCGCTCGACGGGATCCGGACGGCGATCGAGGCCGAGATCGGCGCAGTTCGGAATGAGTACCGGACTGCGGATCCCGGCATGGCATTGGAGGTCCGGAGCGCCACCCCGCCCGCACGGTCCTGGGACGGGCCGACCTCGTCCCGGGTCCTCGCGCTCCTCTGTGGGCTCCCCCACGGTGTCACGGCGATGAGCCTCGAGATCCCGGGTCTCGTCGAGACGAGCGACAATCTGGCCACCGTGGCGGTCGACGGCGGAAGGATGTCCGTGCTCCTGAGCACGCGCAGCTCCGTCGCCTCGGCGCTCGGGGCGCTGCGCCGGAAGATCCGCGCGATTGCCACGCTCGCCGGGGCGACCGTCGACGAGCTCGACGGCTACCCGGGGTGGAAGCCGGATGTCGCCTCGCCGCTCCTCGCCGTCCTGTCGCGCGTGTACGAAGAGAAAACCGGGCGCCCGCCGCGCGTCGGCGCGGTCCATGCCGGGCTCGAGTGCGGGATCCTCGGCGAGAAGTACCGGGGAATGGACATGATCTCGTTCGGGCCGCAGATCGAGTTCCCGCACTCCCCGGACGAGCGGGTCCGGATCGATTCCGTCGGGCGATTCTACGACCTGCTCGGGGCGACGCTCGCCCGCGTCGGCTGAGCCGGGACCCGGCGATTTGACAGCCCGCGAATGCTGCGGCTATAAACACTGGCTCCGGCATGAGCCAGTCGAGCTGCCCCGCTCCTTCCGGTCGTGGGGCCCCCGCAGCGTCCGAGGGACGTACGCGCGGCGATGGCTGGGCGAGCCGCGCCCGGCACGGGTGCGGCGCCGGGAGACACGGCGAGAGACACAGCCGCGGAGGACGCGATGATCGAGGTCCGGGACCTGCACATGCACTACGGGGAGACCCACGCCCTGCGCGGCGTCGGCTTCTCGATCGCGGGCGGGCAGGTCGTCGGCCTGCTCGGGCCGAACGGGGCGGGCAAGACGACGACGATGAAGATCCTCGTCGGCTACCTCGTCCCGACCTCGGGCACGGCTCGCGTCGACGGCCACGAGGTCACCGAGAACCCGCTCGAAGTCCAGCGCCGCATCGGCTACTTGCCGGAGAACGCGCCGCTGTACCACGACATGCTGGTCCAGGAATACCTGGCGTTCATGGCCGACGTCCGCGGCCTCGACGGGCCGACGCGGCGGCGGCGCCTCGAGACGGTGGTCGGCGAGTGCGCGATCGGGGAGGTCCTGACCCGGCCGATCGGCCATCTGTCGAAGGGCTACCGGCAGCGGGTCGGGCTCGCCGCGGCGCTGCTCCACGACCCGCCGATCCTGATCCTCGACGAGCCGACGGGCGGCCTCGATCCGAACCAGATCGTCGAGGTTCGCGAGTTGATCCGGCGCATGGGCCGTACCAAGACGGTCATCCTCTCCACGCACATCCTGCCCGAGGTCGAGGCGACCTGCGACCGCGCGGTGATCCTGCTCGACGGCCGCGTCCGCGCCGACGGGTTGCTCGGCGAGCTGACGCGGTCGCGCGTGCACGTCGTGACGCTGAAGTGCGACGACGCCGGCCGCGCGCGCGCGGTCCTCGAGCGCGTGCCTCCGGTGACGCGGGTCGAGGCGCGGGCCTCGAGCGACGGGTTCACCACGTTCCGGCTCCACCTCTCGGAGGAGCGGGAGATCGGCGAGGCGCTGGCCGAGGTCGCGCGGCGCGAGGGCTACGCGCTTCGCGAGCTGCGCCGCGACGATCGATCGCTCGAGCAGGTGTTCCGCGAGCTGACCGAATCGACGGCGGAGACGACGGCGTGAGCGCGACGGGCCGGCCTGCGGGCGGCGCGAGCCGCCCACCGAGCCGCGTGCGAGCGGTGGCGGTGCGGGAGCTGCGCGCCTACTTCGACTCCCCGATCGCCTACGTCTTCCTCACGGTGTTCGCGGGCTCGGCCCTGTTCACGTTCTTCAACCTCCAGGCCTTCTACACGCGGGGCATGGCCGACCTGCGCGGGCTGTTCGGCCCGCTCCCGTGGCTGATGATCCTGCTGGTTCCGGCGCTCACGATGCGGCTGTGGGCCGAGGAGCAGAAGCAGGGCACGCTCGAAGTGTTGCTGACGCTGCCGGTGCGCG
>Ga0247727_10006527_pt1 | contig 22890 bp, 21 predicted proteins | sample WisWelCaveWW1625_FD_202498 | JGI IMG/M metagenome (GOLD analysis project Ga0247727, IMG submission 202498) | Biofilm microbial communities from Wishing Well Cave, Virginia, United States - WW16-25 | ecosystem: Environmental > Aquatic > Deep subsurface > Groundwater > Cave microbial mat | place...
GAGACACGCGACTCACGAGTGGAAAAGCCTCCGGCTTCTCGATCGACTCGACGGAGAGATCGACGTCGAGCTTCGGCCAGTAGAGATGGCCCGGGCCCTGCAGCTCCACGTCGAGGATCTCGCCGACCGGCGCCTTTCGGAACCACGGGAATTGTTCGAACGCGACGAACAGCTCCCGGTCCCGGATCAGGAGCCAGAAGCCATGCCTCGAGAGATTCGTGATCTCAACTCCCAAAGTGGGCCTGCCACGCGCGACGGATTTCATCCTCGTGCCTCCGGACCAGGGTTAGCGCCGCCGTGATGCGGCGAGGGCTCAGGCCATGATTCCTGGCCAGCTCGATCTCCGGCTCCAGCCAGAACTTCGCTTCTCCGTCCGCATGATGCACGTGCACGTGCGGACGCGAGAAGCGGTGCTCGCGGTTCAGGCGCGCGGCGTCGCGGTCATGCAGCGCCTGGCGCAGCCAGCGACGGGCCTCCGCTCCGTTTCGGTCCTCGCTCATGGAGCACACGCGCCTCCCGCTCGACATGATGAGCGAAGGAGCGGCCTGCGGCGAGCATGCGCTGCCACTCCTCGGGCGTGTAGACCAGCGCCTCCACCGGCCGGCGCGGCGAGAGCGGGTGACACGCTTCGAGCACGCGGCCGATGCGGTCGCAGAAGGGGAGCGAGGTGGGGGCCACGACCACGAGGTCGAAGTCGCTCGCGCGATTCTGGTCGCCGCGCGCGAAGGAGCCGAACAGCAGGATCCGCTCCGGATCGAGGCACGCCACGATCGCACGCACGAGGTCCGCGAGCGTACGTTCGAGCTCTGCGCCCTCGAGTCGCTGGAGTTGCATGGGGGAGAGCCTACCGGAGCCGCACGAGCTTGGCGTACAGCTCCCGCACCTGGCGCTCGGTGTCCTCGGGCGTACCCGAGTTGTCGATCACGTAGTCCGCGAGCTTGCGCTTCTCTTCGATCGAGAGCTGTGCGCGCACGCGCTCGGTGGCGTGCTCCCGGCTCGAGCCGTCGCGCGCGAGCTGTCGCTCGATCTGCTGCTCCTCGCGCGCGTAGACGACGATCACCTCCGAGGCGGAGTCGGACGCCGTGCGTCCCGCTCCGCTCGAGCGGTCGGCCCGGCCCTCGAGCAGCAGCGGGATGTCGAGCACGACCAGCGCGGCGCCTGCGGCCCGCGCGGCTTCGAGGCGGCGCAGCGTTTCGCGACTCACCACTGGATGCACCAAAGCGTTGAGGCGCGCGCGCGCCGCGTCGTCGCCGAACACCAGCTGGCCGAGCCGCGCGCGGTCGAGTGAGCCATCCGGCCGGATCATCTCGCTGCCGAAGCTCTCGGCGATCTGAGCCAGCAGCTTCGTACCCGGCGCCTGGAGCTCGTGGACGATGGCGTCGGAGTCGATCACCACCGCTCCGAGTGCGGACAGCAGCCGGCACACGGTGCTCTTGCCGCTGCCGATGCCGCCCGTCAGACCGACCACCCGCGTCACGCGCTCAGTCTGGCACAAGGGACCGAAGCCGCTGAAAGCGCAGGGGTTTTCGCCGATTTCGGCTCGTGCTTTGGGTCCGGAGCCGTCCGCTCCGGTAACTCCGCGGAAAGGCGACGGATTCCGGCGCAGCGCGGTTTGACCGGGCTACCCCCGTCCGATACCCTGCGCGTGTTTTTTCGAGGGGTTAGGCGAGCTTCCGCGGTTTTCGCAGCGCTCCCCGGCGCCTACCCCGTTCCGAGCATGCCGGCATCCGCAAAGTCTGCGGATTGCCACGAGGATGGATGAACGAACCCGGCGCCACGAAGCCTGCGTGGGCGAACGAGCCGGCGGCCCACGCTGCCGAGCTGGAGCGCGTGCGCGAGCGCATCGACGCGGTGGATCGGGCCATCCTGGCCGAGCTCAACCGGCGCGCCGAGCTGGTGCGGGAGGTCGGGCGCCTGAAGACCGGTCGCCGCGACCTCGTGTACCGCGCGGGTCGCGAGCGGGACCTGGTCGAAGCCCTGCTGCGCGAGAACCCGGGCCCCTTCCCGAGCGCCGCCCTGGCCGCGGTGTATCGCGAGATCATCTCGGCGTCGCGCTCGCTCGAGGCGCGCCTGCGCGTGGCGTACCTGGGTCCGGAAGGCACCTCGTCGCACGTCGCCGCGCGCGAGGCCTTCGGCGCGCAGATGGAGTTCGTGCCGGTCGCGACGCTGTCCGAGGTGATCGGCGCCGTCGAGCGTGGCCTGGCCGATCACGCGCTACTGCCGATCGAGAACACCAGCGAGGGCGTGGTGACGCAGGCGCTCGATGCGCTGCTCGCCTGCGAGGTGTCGCTCGCGGGCGAACGCTGGCTGCGCATCTCCTATCAGCTCGTCGCGAAGGGCGGGGCGCTCTCGGACGTGCGGCGGGTTGCGTCCCATCCGCAGGCGCTGGCGCAGTGCCGGGGCTGGCTGGATCGCCATCTCGCCGCGGCCGAGCGGTTCGAGACCTCGAGCACCGCCGCCGCCGCGGCGCTCGCGGCCACCGAGGACGGCACGGCAGCGATCGTGAATCCCTTCCTCGCCGAGCAGTGCGGCCTGCCGCGACTGGCCGACGCGATCGAGGACCGCCGCGACAACACCACGCGCTTCCTCGTGCTGGGCGGAGCGCCGCCGGCCCCGTCGGGCAACGACCTGACCATGCTCGCCTACACCGTGCGCAAGGCCGAGTCGGGCGCGCTGCACCGGCTGCTCGAGCCCTTCTCGCGGCACGGCGTGAATCTCACCAGCATCCAGGCGCGCCCGCTGAAGGGCGCTCCCTGGGAGTACGTGTTCTTCCTCGACGTCGAAGGCCATCGCAGTGACGAGCGCGTGCGCACGGCGTTCGAAGAAGCCGGACGCGTCGCCAACTCGTTCCGCGTGCTCGGCTCCTTCCCGCGCGCACGCGAAGCGCGCCGCGAAGAGGGCGTGCGATGAGCCTGCCCGTGAAGCCGTGGGTGGCGCAGCTCGATCCCTACGTGCCGGGCAAGCCGATCGAGGAGCTGGAGCGCGAGCTGGGGATCGAGGGCGCGGTGAAGCTCGCCTCGAACGAGAATCCGCTCGGCCCGTCGCCGCTCGCGATCGAGGCGATCCGAAGTGAAGCCGCGAACGTGCACCGCTACCCGGACGGGGCGAGCTTCCGCCTGCGCGAGGCGCTCGCGGCCCGGCTCGGCGTGGCGCGCGAGTCGCTGGTGTTCGGGTGCGGTGCGGACGAGATCCTCGAGCTGGTGGCCAAGTGCTTCCTGGGTCCGGGCGACGAGTGCGTGTATGCGTGGCCCTCCTTCGCGATGTACCCGATCGTCGTCAAAGGAATGGGCGCGACGCCCGTGCCCGTACCGCTCGACGCGAAGCTCGTGCACGACCTCGACGCGCTGGCCGCCGCCGTGACGAAGCGCACGCGCGTGATGGTGGTGTGCAACCCGAACAACCCGACCGGCACGGGCGTCGGCGCGGCGGCCTTCGACCGCTTCGCCGCCGGGCTTCCGCGCGACGTGGTGCTGCTGATCGACGAGGCCTACGTCGACTTCTCCGAGCGCCCCGACCGCATCGACGCGCTCGCCTGGGTGGCGCGCCGGCCCGGCACGCTCTGCGCGCGCACCTTCTCGAAGTTCGCGGGGCTCGCGGGACTGCGCGTCGGCTACGCGGTCGCGGACCGCGAGCTCGCCGGCTACCTCGAGCGCGCGCGCCATCCCTTCAACCTGAACGTGCTGGCGGAGGTCGCGGCGCTCGCGGCGCTCGACGACCGCGAGCACCTGGAGCGCACGCTGCGCGTGAACCGCGAGGGGATGGCCTACCTGACGCGCGAGCTCGCGGCGCTCGGCATCGAGACCTGGCCGAGCGAGGCGAACTTCCTGCTCGCGCAGCCGGGCCCCGGCGCCTACGAGGGCTTGCTGCGCAAAGGCATCATCGTGCGGCCGCTCACCGGCTTCGGCATGCCGGGCCACGTGCGCATCACGATCGGCACGGCCGAGCAGAACGAGAGCCTGGTGAAGGCGCTGCGCGAGCTGCGCGAGGCCGCGCGATGACGCCGCTCTTCGAGCGGGTGGCGGTGCTCGGCCTCGGACTGCTGGGCGGCTCGGTCGCCGCTGCGGCGCGCGAGCGCGGCGTCGCGAAGCGCGTGGTGGGCGTGTCGCGCGGGCGCGAGAACGCCGCGGCGGCGCTGGCCGCCGGGCTGGTCGACGAAGCCACCAGCGAGCTCGGCGCGGGCGTTACCGGCGCCGACCTGGTGGTGCTGTGCACGCCGGTCTTCGCCATGGCCGAGACGCTCGGACGCGCGGCGCCACACCTCGAGGCGGGCGCACTCGTCAGCGACGTCGGCAGCGTGAAGGCGCGACTGGTCGAGACGCTGCCGGGCCTGCTGCCGGCGGGCGTTCACTACGTGGGCGCGCATCCGATGGCGGGCAGCCACGCGACCGGACTGCGCCACGCACGCGCCGATCTGTTCGCGGGCGCGGCCTGCGTGCTCACGCCGACCGCGGCGACGCCGCCCGCGGCCTTGGCGCGGGTGCGTGCCTTCTGGTCCGCGCTCGGCGCGCGGCTCTACGAACGGGACGCGGCGCAGCACGACGCCGAGGTGGCCTGGGTGAGCCACCTGCCGCATGCCGTGGCCTTCGCCTACGCCGCGAGTCTTGCTGCTGCGCCGCGCTCGGCCTTCGCGCTCCAGGGCGGCGGCTTCCGAGATTTCACGCGCATCGCGGCCAGCGATCCCGACCTCTGGGCCGACATCCTCACCACCAACGCGAAGGCGCTGGCCGCTCCGCTCGCGTCGGCCGCCGCCGCGCTCGGAAAGCTGGCGCGTGCGATCGAGGCGGGAGAGATCGACGCCGTGCAGCGCTTTCTTGCGGAGGCGAGCGAGGCGCTCGCAGCCGCGAACGACGATGCCCGATCCGGGGGCCAAGCCGGAAATTTCGTCGCCCGCGAGGCGACACCCAAGGAGTGATGGTTCCTTCATGACGCAACAAACCCAAGGCGGAGGCGAGAGCTTCGCCGACCTGTTCGAGCGCGAAGCGCAGCGCATCAAGGAGGGCGAGGTCGTCCGCGGCCGCGTCCTCTCCGTCGATGCCGACCACGTGCACGTGGACATCGGCTTCAAGTCCGAAGGCCTGGTGGACAGCTGGGAGTTCATGGACGAGCAGGGCACCGTGCTGGTCGGCCCTGGCGACATGGTGGACGTCCTGGTCGAAGAGACCGAAGACGAGGACGGCCGCATCGTGCTGTCCAAGGAGAAGGCCGATCGCCTCAAGATCTGGGACGACATCAGCAAGGCCTACGAAGCGGATCAGGCGGTCGAAGGCCGCGTGCTCTCGCGCGTGAAGGGCGGTTTGGCCGTGGACATCGGCGTGAAGGCCTTCCTGCCCGGCTCGCAGGTGGACCTGCGACCCGTGCGCAATCTCGAGGGCCTGATCGGCGAGCGCCTGCAGTTCAAGATCATCAAGTTCAACAAGCGCCGCGGGAACATCGTGCTCTCGCGCCGCGCGCTCCTCGAGAAGGAGCGCGAGCGCATGCGCGCCACCACGCTCCAGAGCCTCGAAGAGGGCCAGATCGTGGACGGCGTGATCAAGAACATCACGGACTACGGCGCCTTCGTGGACCTCGGCGGCCTCGACGGCCTGCTGCACGTCACCGACATGTCGTGGGGCCGCGTGAACCACCCGAGCGAGCTGTTCCGCATCGGCGACGAGATCAAGGTGAAGGTGCTGCGCTTCGACGCGGGCACCGAGCGCGTCTCGCTGGGCCTGAAGCAGATCCAGCCCGATCCGTGGCGCGACGCCGCCATGCGCCATCCGATCGCACAGCGCGTGCGCGGCAAGATCGTCTCGCTGACGGACTACGGCGCCTTCGTGGAGCTCGAGCCCGGCATCGAGGGACTGGTGCACATCTCGGAGATGTCCTGGACCAAGCGCGTGAAACACCCCTCGAAGCTGGTCAACCTCGGCGACCTGGTCGAAGCGATCGTGCTCGACGTGGACGAGGGCAACCGCAAGATCTCGCTCGGCATGAAGCAGATCGAGCCGAACCCGTGGTCGCTGATCGAGCAGAAGTACCCGATCGGCACGCACGTGAGCGGCGAGGTCAAGAGCATCACGAACTTCGGGGTCTTCATCGGCCTCGAGGAAGGCATCGACGGCCTGGTGCACGTCTCCGACATCTCGTGGACCGAGCAGATCAAGCACCCGAGCGAGAAGTACAAGAAGGGCGACGTGATCCAGGCGATCGTGCTCAAGATCGACCAGGAGAACGAGAAGTTCTCGCTCGGCATCAAGCAGCTCACGCCGAACCCGTGGGAAGGCATCCAGCGGCGCTATCCGCTGGGCACCTCCGTCACGGGCGAGGTCACGAGCGTTACCGACTTCGGTGCCTTCGTGAAGCTCGAAGAGGGGGTCGAGGGACTGATCTACAACTCCGAGTTCTCGGGCGACCCGAGCGGCAAGCCCGCCGAGCCGCCCAAGCCCGGCGACACGGTGATGGCACTCGTCACGAAGATCGACCCCGACGATCAGAAGATCTCGCTCTCGATCAAGGCCCTCACGGACCGCGAGCAGCGCGAGACCCTGAAGCGGCTGGCGGCGCAGCAAGCCACCACGCAGACGGTGACGATCGGCGATCTCTTGAAAGAGAAGCTGGCCAAGAAGGAACCGGGCGAGTGACCGTGTCGGGCGCGGCCGCGGGGCCGCGCCCGACCTTCCTCGGGAGCGAGCGATGACGAAGAGCGGGTTGATCGAGAAGGTTGCGGAGCTCACGACGCACGTCTCGAAGAAGGACACGGAGATCGTGGTGAACACGATCTTCGACGCGATGACCGAGGCCCTGAAGCAGGGCGAGCGCATCGAGATTCGGGGCTTCGGGAGCTTCCAGGTGAAGGTGCGCGAGGCGCGCGAGGGGCGGAACCCGAAGACCGGCGAGGAGGTCCAGATCCCCGCCAAGCGCACGCCCTTCTTCAAGGTGGGCAAGGAGCTCAAGGAGATGGTCGACGCCTCGCACGGGCCGCTCCCGCCCGACGACGAGGACGACAACGACTGAGCGGGGAGAGGTCGATGCGCATGCTGCGTCGTGTGCTGGTGCTGGGCGTCTTCGCCGCGTTGTTCGTCGGCGCGTGGCGCTTCGTGAGCGGCAACCGCGTGCCCACCGATCTCGATCTGGTGTTCTTCGACCTGCACCAGGTGCCGCTCTGGTCCGCGCTGCTCGCCGCCTTCGCGCTCGGCGCTGCCTGTGCGGGCGCGTCGCTCTTCTACGAGCTGGCCAAGAGGTCCTTTGCGGCACGGCGCTATCGCAAGGAGCTGGCGGGACTCGAGTCCGAGATCCACCAGCTGCGCAATCTGCCGCTCGCTGCGCCGGATGCAGGGGGCGGGCCCGCGCCGGCCGGCCGCGCCGCGGCGGGGACGCGGGGCTGACGGCATGCGCTTCCGGCGGGGGGGGTCGGGGCGGAGCACGAAGGTCGACGTCGCGCGCGTCGAGGAGGCCTTTCGGCTCGCGCTCGGCGGCCTGCTCGAAGACGATCTCGAGCGGGCGGAGCAGGCGCTCGCCGCCGTCGTGCACGACGACTCGACGCAGATCGAGGTCTACCTCGCGCTCGCTCAGCTCTACCGGCGGCGCGGCGAGATCGGCCGCGCCATCCGCATCCATCAGAACCTGCTGCTGCGCAGCGATCTCCCCTCCGAGCACCGCGAGCGCGCGCTGCGCGGCCTCGCGCGCGACTTTCGGAAGGGCGGCTTCCTGCAACGCGCCATCTCCGCCTTCGAAGAGCTGCGCGATCGCAAGCCGCGCGATGCGGAGGCGCTCGCCGCGCTGGCCCGTCTGCGCGCCGACGTGCGCGACTTCGATGCGGCCTTCGACGCGCAGAGCCGCCACGCGCGCAGCACGGGCCAGGACAGCCGCCCGGGCGAGGCGCGCCTCTGGCTCGAGAAGAGCGAGGCGCTGGCCGCCGAGGGGCGCAGTGACGAGGCGCGCCGCGCCCTCGGGAAGTGCCTGCGCTGCGATCCGACGCTGGCGCAGGCCTGGCTGCGGCTGGGTGAGCACGAAGCCGAGCGCGGCAAGAACAAGCAGGCGCTTGCCGCCTTTCAGCGTGCGCTGTCCGCCGACCCGCGCATGGCGGCGCGCGTCTACCCGCGCATCGAAGCGGGCTGGGCGGCGCTCGGGCGCGCGCGGCAGTTCGAGCAGGAGTTGCGCGCCACGCTCGCGGCGCGCCCCGGGGACGCGGAGGCGCGCCTCGCATTGGCGCGAACGCTCGCGGCGCGCGGTGAGCCGGATGCCGCGCTGGCCGAGCTCGAGACCCTGTTCGAGCGCGAGCCGGACCGGCTCGACGCGCACGCGCAACGGGCGCGCGTGCTGCTCGGCGAGGGGCGCGACGCGGAGTCCAGCAAGGCGCTGGCCGAGCTGCTCGACGTGCTCGAGCGCCAGGGCGCGTTGGTCGCGCGCGAGGAGCTGGCATGAGCGCCGCGCGCGAGACGCCGCTGATGCGCCAGTACCTGGCGGTGAAGGCGCAGGTGCCGGACGCGCTGCTCTTCTTCCGCATGGGCGACTTCTACGAGCTGTTTTTCGAGGACGCCGAGCGTGCGGCGCCGCTGCTGGAGATCGCGCTCACTTCGCGCGACAAGGGCAAGCCCGACGCGGTGCCGATGTGCGGAGTGCCGGTGCACAGCGCCGACGGCTACGTGAAGAAGCTGGTCGAGCTGGGGCATCGGGTCGCGATCTGTGAGCAGGTCGAGGACGCCCGCGCCGCGCAGGGCAAGCGGCTGGTGCGGCGCGAGGTGGTGGAGGTGATGACGCCCGGCCTCGCCGGCGATCCGGAGAGCCTCGAAGCAGCACGCGAGGTGGCGCTGCTCGCGCTCGCGCTGACGCCGGCCGAGGTCGGTCTCGCTGCACTCGACGCCTCCACCGGCAGCTTCCGTGCGACGCGCATCGCGCGCACTGGCAGCGAGCTGCCGCGGGCCTTCTTGGACGAGATCGAGCGCATCGCGCCGCGCGAGCTGCTGCTGGCGGAGGACGCCGACGCCTCGCTGCACGAAGCGCTGCGCATGCGGCTCCCCGCCGTGGCGATCGCGCGCGTGCCGGCGGCGAGCTTCGAGCCCGCGTCCGCTCCGGCGCGGCCGGACGGCTTCGACGCACTCGCTGCCGGCGCCGACCTGCGCGCGGCCGCCGCCGTCCTCTGCTACCTGGCTCCGCGTCAGCCCGCCGCGCTCCGGCAGGCGCCCCGGCTGCGTCGCTACGACCTGGCCGAGAGCATGATCGTGGACGCCGCCACGCGCCGGCATCTCGAGCTGTTCGAAAGCGCCGAGGACCGTTCGCGGCGCGGCACGCTGATCGAGCGCATCGACGCCACGCTGACGCCGCTCGGAGCGAGGCGGCTCGTGCGTTGGCTCGCGTACCCGCTCTGCGACGTGCCGGCGATCACACGTCGCCAGGACGCGGTGGCGACGCTGGCCGGCCGCGACCGCACGCGCGCGCGCCTGCGCGACGCGCTGGCCGAGGTGCGCGACCTCGAGCGCCGCTTCACGCGCTGCCAGCGGCCCGGCGCCGAGCCGCGCGATCTCGCTGCGCTCCGCAGCTCGCTCGCGGCTCTACCCGGCGTGCGTGCGGCGCTCGCAGCGGGCGAGGAGCTCGCGCTCGACGCTGCGCTGCGCGAGGGCCTACCGTGCCCGCGCGCATTGCCCGAGCTCGTGCAGCTGCTCCAGGAAGCGCTCGTGGACGAGCCGCGACCGCTGCCGCGTGGCTCGCGTGGCGCGGGCGAGACGGGCTACGTGCGCGCCGGCTTCCGGCCCGAGCTCGACGTGCTGCGCGAGAGCGCGCGCAAGGGGCGCGAGTGGATCCTGGGCCTCGAGCAACGCGAGCGCCAGCGCAGCGGCATCCCGGGGCTGAAGGTGCGCTTCCATCCGGTGCTCGGCTACGGGCTCGAAGTCACGAAGGCGAATCTCGAGCGGGTGCCGGGCGACTACGAGCGGCGCCAGACGCTCGCCAATGCGGAGCGCTTCACCACGCCCGAGCTGCGCGAGATGGAGACGAGCATCCTCGGTGCGAGCGAGCGCGCCGCGAGCATGGAGCGCGGGATCTTCGAGTCGGTGCGGCAGGAGGTGCTGCGGCAGGCCGAGGCGGTGCGCGACGCCGCCGACGCAGTGGCCGATCTCGACGCGCTGCAGTCCCTGGCCGAGGTCGCGCGCCGCGACGGCTGGGTGCGCCCGCTGCTCGAGAATTCCGGCGCGCTCGAGGTTCGCGGCGGGCGCCACCCCGTGCTGGAGCGCTTGCTCTCGGAGAGCGGCGGGGCCTTCGTGCCGAACGACGTCGAGCTGGGCGCGGACGGCACGCGCATCCTGCTGCTCACGGGCCCGAACATGTCGGGCAAGAGCACCTATCTGCGCCAGGTGGCGCTGCTGGTGCTGCTCGCGCAGATCGGCAGCTTCGTGCCGGCGGAGAGCGCGCGCATCGGGGTCGTCGACCGCATCTTCACGCGCGTCGGCGCCTCGGATCGGCTGGCGCAGGGCGAATCCACCTTCCTGGTGGAGATGCGCGAGACCGCCGAGATTCTGGCCCAGGCATCGTGCGCGAGCCTGGTGATCCTCGACGAGATCGGGCGCGGCACCAGCACCTTCGACGGCCTCTCGATCGCCTTCGCGGTGGCGGAGTACCTGCACGACACGCCCGGGCTCTGTCCGCGCACCTTGTTCGCGACGCACTACCACGAGCTGGCGGACCTCGCGCGCTCGCGCAGCGGCGTGCGCAACGCACACTTCGAGGTGCGCGAGTGGAAGGGCGAGGTGGTGTTCCTGCGACGACTCGTGCCGGGGGAGGTGAGTCGCTCCTACGGCATCGAGGTGGCGCGCCTCGCGGGCCTACCGGCCAGCGTGATCGCGCGGGCGCGCGAGGTGCTGGCCGAGCTCGAGAGCGAGCGACACGCCGGGGAGCGCGGCCCCGGCGCCGCTGCCCAGCTCACGCTGTTCGAGCCGCGTCGCAGCGATGCGGCGGCGAGCGAGGTGCTGGACGCGCTACGCGAGGTCGATGCGCTGGCCACGACGCCGCTCGCTGCGTTGGCGTTGCTCGCGCGGCTCGCAGAGCGCCTGCGCACAGGGGGCTCGCGATGAGGCGCCCCGCGCTGGCTCTGCTCGCGGGGGTCGCCGCTCTGGGCCTCGGCGCCGACCGACCCTCGGACGTGCGCGGCATCCGCCACTGGTCCTACCCCGAGTTCACGCGCGTTGCGATCGAGCTGACGCGGCCCACCGAGGCGCGTCTCGACCGCCTCCGCGCCGACCGCGAGGCGGGCAAGCCCGAGCGCCTGTACCTCGACCTCTCCGGGCTCTGGGTCGGTCATCACCTCGACGCACCGATTCCGGTGGGTGACGGGCTGCTGCGCGGCATTCGCGTCGGGCAGTTCACCAGCGACACCACGCGTGTGGTGATCGATCTACAGCGCTACGACCGCCACCAGATTCGCATGCTCACGAACCCCCACCGCGTGCTGATCGACGTGTACGGCACGCGCGGCCGGCCGTCGGCGCCGGCACCGCCGGCTGTGGCGGCGGCGCCGCCGAGCCGGGCGCCCGGGCCGAGCCGCCCGCCCACGTTGCCCCCAGCGGGCGGGCGCCGCGTGCTTGCCGTCGTCGTGGACGCCGGCCACGGCGGCAGCGACCCCGGCGCGCTCGGACCGGGCGGACTGCGCGAGAAGGACGTGACGCTCGCCGTGGCACTCGACCTGGAACGGCGCCTGGTGGCGCGCGGATTCCGCGTCGTGATGACGCGCCGAAGTGACAGCACGGTGAGCCTGGAGGAGCGCACAGCGCTCGCAGAAGGCGCCGGCGGCGACGTGTTCGTGTCCGTGCACGTGAACGCCGCGGCGCGCACCAACGCCAACGGCATCGAGACCTACTACCTGGACCGCACCTACGAGCGCCACGCGCTGCGCGTGGCGGCGCGGGAGAACGGCGTGCCGCCCTCGGCGCTGGATCCTCTCCAGCGCGCGGTGTCGGGCCTGCGCATGTCGGAGGTCGGCGCCAGCTCGGCGAGCCTGGCCCAGGCGGTGCATGGCGAGCTGATCCGCGGCGTGCGCGACGCCTTCGGCTCGGTCTCGAACCTGGGTGTCAAGCAGGGACCCTTCCACGTGTTGTTCCTCTCCGGTGCGCCGTCGATCCTGGTGGAGGTCGGCTTCCTCACGCATCGCAGCGAGGCGCGGCGCCTCGGCTCGCGCTGGTATCGACAGGTGCTCGCCGAGCACATCGCGCGCGGGCTCGCGCAGTACCGCAGCCAGAGGGCGCCGCTCTTGACGGCGAGGGTGCGGTGAGCGGCGCTCCGTCGATCGACGCGCACCTCCGGCCGGGTAGCGCCGTCGAGGGCGGAGCGCTCGGGCCCGCCGTGCGCGGCTACCTGTCGCAGGTACGCGCGCACCTCGCCACGTTGCAGCGCGCCGGCGCGGGCGGCGCGGCGGTGAACGCGGCGAACTCGGATGCGCACGACCGCCTGATCCGCCGGCTGTACGAGGCGGCGGAGTCGAGCCAACACGCCGCCGAGGGTCTCGAGGGAGCGCCGCGCTTCGCGCTGCTCGCGGCCGGGGGCTACGCGCGGCGCGAGATGTCGATCGCGTCGGACGTGGACCTGTTGTTCCTGGCCGAGGATGCGGAGGCAGGCCCCTTCGCCAAGCGCGCGCTGGAGATGATCCAGTACGCGCTCTGGGACGCGAACGTCGAGGTGGGTGCGGCGCTGCGCACGATCGACGAGTGCATCGAGCTGGGACAGCAGGACGAGACGGCGCGCACCACCTTGCTCGGTGTGCGCTTTCTGGCGGGCGACGCCGGCATGCTGCACGCGCTCGGCCGCGCGGTGCGCGAGCGGCTGGTGCCGGATGTCGCGGCTTTCATCGAGGGGCAACAGCTCGCGTTGGCGCGGCGGCGCGAGCGCTTCGGCGACTCCTTGTACCTGCTGCAGCCGAATCTCAAGGAAGGCGCGGGCGGCCTGCGTGACTATCACACCGCCTACTGGGTGGCGCGCGCGGCCGAGCCGCTGGTGCGCGAGGCCTCCGATTTTCTGCACGCCGGACTGCTGACGGAGGGCGAAGCGGCGGAGCTGCGCGACGCGCTCGACTTCCTGTGGCGCACGCGCAACCAGCTCCACCTCCAGGCGGGACGCAAGCTCGACCAGCTCAGCTTCGAGATGCAGGAGCAAATGGCGCGCGCCTTCGGCTATCCGGACGACGACGTCGGTCTGCCGGTCGAGCGCTTCATGCGTGACTACTATCGCCATGCGCGCGTGATCGGCAGCCTGTCGGAGATCGTGATCGAGCAGTGCCTGGCGCGTGCGCGACCGCCGCCGGCGCTGCGTGTCAGCAGGCCCGTGGAAGAGGGCTTCCGGCTGGTGGGCCATCAGCTCGAGATCCCGCACGCTGCGCACCTGCGCGAGCGGCCCGTACGCCTGCTGCTCGCCTTCGCGGTGGCGCAGGATCACCAGGTGCCGCTCTCGCGCATGGCGCGGCGCTTGCTGCACGAGAACCTGCACCTCGTGGACGACGCCTTCCAGCGCGACCCGGCGGCGGCGGCGGCGTTCTTGCGCATCCTGGCCTCGCCCCATCGCGTGATGCGTTCGCTGATGGCGCTGAACGAGACGGGCCTGCTCGGTCGCTATCTGCCCGAGTGGGAGCACATCGTCTGTCGCTGGCAGCACGTCATCTATCACACCTACACGGTGGACGTTCACTCGATCTTCCTGGTCGAGGAGCTGCGCCGGCTCTGGAAGGGGAAGTACGAGCGTGCGCTGCCGGAGCTGACCGGGCTGGTGCGCGGCGTGCCGGAGCTGCCGCTGCTCTACCTCGGCTGCCTGCTGCACGACATCGGCAAGGGCCGGCGCGGCGACCACTCGCTCGCCGGCGTCGAGCTGGCGCGCGGGCTGCTCGAGCGCATCGGGCTGCCCGAGGCGGATCGGGAGCGCGTGCTGTTCGTGGTGCGCCACCACCTCACGATGTCGCACGTCGCCCACCGCCGGGACCTCTCGGATCCGAAGGTGATCGTCGAATTCGCGCGCGTGGTGGGCGACCGCCAGCGCCTGCGCGAGCTCTATCTCGCCACCTTCGCCGACACTCGCGCGAGCTCGAGCACGGCCTGGACTGAGTGGCGCGGCGAGCTGCTGCGCGAGCTGTACGAGCGCACCTCCGAGTTCCTCGAGTCGGGCGACGACGATCCGGAGCGTGCGGCGGAGCTTGCGGTCGAGCGCGTCGAGCGCCGCAAGGACGCGGCGCGCGGGGAGCTGCGCGCGCTCGGGGTTGCCGAGACGCGCATCGATCAGTTCTTCGAGATGATGCCGCGGCGCTACTTCGTCTCTCACGCGCCACGCCAGATTGCCCGTCACGGCCTGGTGCTGTTCTCGCTGCGCCCGGAGAAGCGCTTCGCCACCGCGGTGCGCGAGCTGCGCAGCGAGCTGTCGGAGTTCATCATCTGGGCCCAGGATCAGCATGGGCTGTTCTCGGACGTCGCCGGTGCACTCGCGGCCACAGGCATCAACATCATCGGCACGCACGTCTACACCACGCGCACGGGGCTGGCGCTCGAGGTGTATCGCGTGTCCTCGCCGCCGGGTTCCGAGGCAGATCGACGCGAGCGCTGGCAGCGCCTCGAGCAGGCCCTGGCGCGCGTGCTGACCAAGCAGGTTGCGGTCGCGGACTTGATCGCGCGCCAACGCCGGCCCGTCGGTGGTGCCCGGCCGCCGCTCCAGTCGCCGCCGGTGGTCGTGGTGCGCAACGACGTGTCCGATTTCTACACGGTCATCGACATCACCGCGGACGACCGGCTCGGGCTGCTGCACGACCTGACACGCACCTTGTCGGAGCACGGGCTCGAGATCTACGTCTCGAAAGCCACCACGGTGCTCGATCAGATCGCTGACTCGTTCTATGTGAAGACGGCGGACCAGAAGCGCCTGACCGATGCACCCGCCATTGCGCAGCTGCGCGACGCGCTGTTGCTCGCGGCCGCCGGTGGCGAGGAGGCGGCACTGTGAGCGCGTCGCTCGACGCTGCCGTGGACGCTTTCCTGCAGCACGCCGCGGTGGAGCGGGGCCTCGCCCCCCGCACTCTCGAAGCCTATGGCCGCGATCTGGCCCGCTTCGTCCGCTACCTGACGGGGCTCGGGGTCGAACGCGTCTCCGCCCTCGAGCGCCGGCATCTGACGGGCTTCATCGAGGCGCTGGCGGCGGAGGGACTCGCGCCGCGCAGCCGGACGCGCATGCTGGTGGCGCTGCGGCGCTTCGTGCGTTTCCAGCTCGCAACGGGGCGTCTAAAGGTGGACCCGAGCGACGGCATCGCGAGCCCGCGGCTCGGACGCACGCTGCCGAGGCTGCTGCGGCCGGAGGAGAGCGCCGCCCTGCTGGCCGCGGCCTCGGGCGAGGATGCGCTGGCGCTGCGCGATCGCGCCATGCTGGAGGCGCTGTACGGAGGCGGCCTGCGCGTATCCGAGCTGGTGGACTTGCCGCGTGCCGCGCTCGACGCGCGGGCCGGCGTGCTGCGCGTTTTCGGCAAGGGGCGGCGCGAGCGGCTCGTGCCGCTCGGCGAGCCCGCGCTCGCAGCGGTGGCCCGCTACCTCGAGGCCGCACGCAGCGAGCTGGCGCGCGCCGCGCGCCGGCCGAGCGAGGCGCTCTTCCTCACGCGCCGGGGCGCGCCCATGACGCGGCAGCACTTCTTCGAGCGGCTGCGCCAGTACGCGGTGCGCGCCGGCATCCCGCGCGAGCGGGTCTCGCCGCACGTGCTGCGCCACGCCTTCGCGACGGACCTGCTGGAGGGTGGTGCCGACCTCCGGGCGGTGCAGGCGATGCTCGGCCACGCCGATCTGGCGACCACGCAGATCTACACCCACGTGAGCCGTTCGCGGCTGCGCGAGCTGGTGGAGCGGCATCATCCGCGCGGGGCCTCGCGCGGGTGAGGCGCATCGACGCACGTAGCGCGCGGCGGGCGCTGCCCGAGCGTCTCGCGCCCGTGGTCGATCGAATCGCCGCGACGGGGGATCGGCTGGGGATCGGCGTGCTGCTCGTGGGCGGGCCGGTGCGGGATCTGCTGCTCGGTCGGCGCGTGCTCGACGTGGACCTCGTGGTCGAGGCGCGCGCCGGCGGAGAAGCCGAGCTGGCCTCGCGTCTGGCCGAAGCGGCGCAGGCGCCCGGCGAGAAGCTGCTCGCGCACGCTCGCTTCGGAACGGTCACGCTCAGCGGGCCTCACGGCGCCATCGACCTGGCGCGCGCACGCGCCGAGACCTACGCCGCGTCGGCAGCGTTGCCGCAGGTACGTGTGGGCTCGCTCGAGGAGGATCTGGCACGCCGCGATTTCAGCGTGAACGCCATGGCGATTCCGCTGAATGACCACGCCCGCGCGGGGCGCGGCGCCCTGGTCGATCCGCACGCCGGGCAGCGGGATCTGGCAGCGCGGCGCCTCTCTGTGCTGCATCCGCTGAGCTTCTTCGACGACCCGACGCGCGCGCTGCGGGGAGCGCGGCTCGCGGCGCGGCTCGGCTTCCGGCTCGACGCCGCGAGCCGGCGCGCGCTCTGCGCGGCCATCGCGGCCCGCGTCTTTCGGGCGCTCTCCGGGGAGCGCACCCGGGCCGAGCTCGAGAGGCTGTTCGCGGACGCGCGGCGCGGCGTGGTGGATCCCGGCCGCGCCCTCGCGCTGCTCGACCGCGACGGGGTGCTGGCGGCGCTCTCGCCGGGCCTCGCGTGCACGCGCGAGCTGCGCGGCCCGTTGCGCTGGCTCGGCGCAGAGCTGGCGGGAGGGGAGACGCTGGCCGCCGACCCCTTCGAAGCCGGCCTCTCCGCCTGGCTCGCGCCGGTGCCCGCTCGGGTGCGACGGCGCGCGCTCGAGCGCTTCGCCATCCGCGGGCGGCCGGCGGAGCGCGTGCACGGCTTCCCGCGGCTGGCCCGCCGGCTGGAGCGCGCTCCCGCGTGGGCAAAGGGCCGTGGCGCCGAGGACGCCCTGCTGCGCGGCGTGCCCCCCGAACAGCTGCTCGCCTTTGCCGCCCATGTGCGCGCCGCGCGGGCCCCTGTGCTGCGCCACCTGCGCATCGATCGCGCACGCCGCGCGCCGCTCGGCGGTGAAGACCTGCTGGCGCTCGGGCTGCGCGGCCCGGCGCTCGGCCGCGCGCTCGCTGCGCTGCGCTCTGCCTTCCTCGATGGGGAGTTCGACGACCGGGAGCAGGCACAGGCCTGGCTGCGAGCGCGCCGGCAGCGTTTCGAGGGGCGCGCGCGGCCGAGCTGACCGCTATGGTCCGCTGCGCCCCCGCTCACCGTCCCCGCCTCCACGGAGAGCGCATGAACGAGACCTTTCCCACGGCCGCCGAGGCGCGCCTCGGCGGCGGCGTCGCTGCGAACGCATGCGCCATCAAGCTGCAGGTCTTCGAGGGCCCGCTCGACCTGCTGCTCCACCTGATCCGCTCGAACGAGGTGGACGTCACCGACCTGCCGATCGCCGAGATCGCGCGGCAATACGGCGAGTACGTCTCGCTCATGCACGAGCTCGACCTCGACGTCGCCGGTGAGTACCTGCTGATGGCAGCCACGCTGGCCTGGATCAAGTCGCGCATGCTGCTGCCGCCGAGCGCCGAGAGCGAGGATTCCGAGCTCGACCCGCGCGCCGAGCTGGTGGCACGGCTGCTCGAGTACCAGCGTTTCAAGGAGGTCGCCGAGCAGCTGGGCGATCGCACACTCGAAGGCCGCGACGTCTTCGCCGCACAGGCGCCGGGGGCCGAGCCGTCGCCCGACGAAGAGCGGCCGCTGGCGGTCTCGCTGGTGGCGCTGCTCGACGCCTTCCGCCGCGTGCTGGAGAAGGCCGGTGCCAAGGGCCGGCACGAGGTCACCGGCGAGCTGGTCAGCGTGCGCGAGCGTATGCGCGTGGTGATGGACATGCTCGGCCGCTTCGAGTCGATCGAGTTCGAGCGCATCTTCGAGCTGGAGCTGGGGCGGCCGCTGACGCGGCCCCTGCTGATCGCCACGTTCCTCGGCGTGCTCGAGCTGGTGCGCCTCGCGGCCGTGCGCGTATACCAGGGCCTCGACGAGGCCGGCGTGCCGCGAGGGACGATTCGACTGCGCCGTGCCGAGGGGCCGAGCGCCGACGATTGGTCGGCGGCGGTCGCCGAGGTCACCTGAGGGCCGAGAGCCCGAACGCCGAGGGCCGAGAGGCCCACGCTCCAGGGGGATGCATGGATCGGGATGCTCAGAAGCGGATCGTCGAGGCGCTCGTGCTCGGTGCGCCGGAACCCGTGTCGGCCGCCAAGCTCGCAGAGGTGGTGCCTGGCCTCGAAGCCGACGAGGCAGCCGCGCTCGTGACCGAGCTCGGACGCGAGTACGAAGAGCAGGGCCGCGCCTTCGAGATCTGGGAGGTTGCCGGCGGCTATCAGCTGCGCACGCGTCCCGAGTACGCCTCGTACCTGCGGCTGCTGCACCGCGAGCGCCCGCTGCGTCTCTCGCGCGCCGCACTCGAGACCTTGGCCGTGGTGGCCTATCGGCAGCCCGTCACGCGCGCCGAGGTCGAGGCCGTGCGCGGCGTCGAGGTGGACGCCGTGATCCGCAGCCTGCTCGAGCGTCAGCTCGTCCGCGTCGCGGGCCACCGCGAGGTGCCCGGGCGGCCGATGCTGTACGCCACCACCAAGCGCTTCCTCGAGGTGTTCGGCCTCGGCGAGCTCGAGGATCTGCCGACGCTGCGCGAGATGGAGCAGCTGCTGCCGCCGGCTCTGCCCGAGACAGCCGCCCCGCCGCCGCCACTCGGCGCGAGCGCCGATCCCGCGGACGCCGCCGATGAGCCCGGCGCCGAGCCCGCTCCCGAGCTGCACTGAGCGCGGGCGGACCTGCGCCGATGACGCGGCTCCGGCTGCAGAAGCTCCTCGCGGAAGCCGGTCTGGCATCGCGCCGCGCGGCCGAGGCGTGGATCCGCGCCGGCCGCGTGCGCGTGAACGGCAAGATCGCCGAGCTGGGTGCGAGCGCGGATCCCGTCGCGGACGACGTGCGCGTGGACGGGCGCCGCGTCGAGGCAGAGCCGCGCCGCTACTGGCTGCTGCACAAGCCGCAGAACGTGCTGACCACGACGGCCGATCCCTTCGCCGCAGAGGCCGGGCGGCGCACCGTGCTCGAGCTGTTGCCGCCGGCGGCCCGGCGCACGCGCCTCGTGCCCGTCGGCCGGCTCGACCTGAACTCCGAGGGCCTGCTGCTCTTGACCAACGACGGCGGCGTGGTGCAGGCGCTGCTGCACCCCTCGCATGGCTGCGAGCGCGAGTACCGCGTGGACGTATGGGGCAACGTCACGCCGGCTGCGGCGCGCCAGCTGGCGGCGGGCGTCGAGCTCGACGATGGCCGCGCGCTGCCCTGTCGCGTGCGCGTGACCGAATACGACGCCGCGCAGGACGTGAGCCGCCTGCTGCTGGTGCTGCGCGAGGGCAAGAAGCGCCAGATCCGGCGTTCGCTGCGCGCGCTCGGCCACCCGGTGCGACGCCTCGTGCGCCTGCGCATGGGACCGCTCCGGCTCGGCGAGCTGCCGCGCGGCCGCGCGCGCGAGCTGACGCAGGCCGAGCAGCGCGCGCTGCTCCATCTCGCCTACGGTGCGCGCGCGGGCGGCAAGTCACGCGCAACTCGCTCGAAACGGCCCGCCGCGGGCCCGCGCGCGGCCGGGCGCCGAGGGAGAAACCGGGGAAGCGAGCGCGACACGCATTGATTCTGTGCATTCCCATCGAGTAGGATGGGCTTTTCCGGACGCTTCCCATGCTGCCGCTGTTCTCTCGCTGCCTGCGTCTGCTGCTCGCCGCCGGGTGCGCGTTGCCCGCCGGCGCGGGCGCCGCGTCGCTCACCGGCGTCTGCCCGGATGGCAGCATCTACATCGTGCAGGAGGCGCGGCAGATCCCGTGCGCCGGCGCGAAGGCGGTGGCCAGCGACGAAGTACCGCCGATTCGCCCGGCCTATCTGCCCATGCCGTACACCTGGAAGGTGTGGAACGAGCGCCACGATCCGAACAACCCCTACAACGTGATCGACGCCGCGCGCCAGGTGCGCGGGCTCGAGGCGCCGCCGCCGGTGCCGGGCGCGGGCGAGGCCCGGCCCCAGCAGGCGACGGCGGCGCCACCGACGTTCCCGCAGGCTCCGTTCCAGCTCGGCCTGTCCGAGACCGAGCTGAGCGACCTGTTCCAGATCGTCGAGCTCTCCCAGGAGCGCAGCCCGGCCCGGCTCGCGCGCGAGACGGCCGGCGGGCAGGGCGTGTTCGAAGTGAGCTTCGCCCGTTCCGGCGCGCTCGAAGAGCTGCTGCGCGAGGGCTTCGCCACGCGCGGCGGGCTGCCGACCGGCGGTGTGCTGCTGTTCGCCGCGCGCTCGGCCCAGCCCGAGGAGTTCTACGCGAGCTTCACCTTCCTGCAGCAGCACCTCTCCTACCAGCCCGACGCGACGGATCCGCGCCAGCTCGGCGTGCTGCAGGGCCGGCTCGGCGCACTGGCCGGGGGCGAGGTCGTGCTCGGCTACATCTCGCTGCCGCCGAACTTCGATCCGGCGCAGGAGCTCGACATCTACTGGGACGACCGCCACACCAGCGTCCGCTTCGCGCCGTAGAGACGGCGCGGGCTGCTCAGCGCGGGAAGCTCAGGTAGAGCTGGGTGTAGAAGAGCCGCCCGTCGGGGGCACGCGCGATGCCGACGCCCGTGGCGTTCATCGGTCGCGACATCAGGTTCTCGCGGTGCGCGGGCGAGTTCTTCCAGCCCTCGAGGATCTCGAGATTCGGGTCGGCGCGGTTGGTCTGCCCGACGTTCTCGCCGGCCATCGAGAAGCCGGAGACGCCGGCCTGCGCGAGCCGCTCCACCCAGGTGTCGCCCTCGGGCGAGGCGTGGGAGAAGAAGCCGCGTCGCACCATATCCTCGCTGTGCGCGTGTGCGACGGCGTCGAGCTCGGGCCGCCGCTCGAGGGGGATCAGGTGCTGCTCGCGCCGAAAGTCGTTGACGGCGGCGTGGAGCCGGCTCTCGAGCAGGGCGAGGCCGGGATCCGCGGCGGCGGCCCACGGTGCGCCGAGCGGCAGTAGCAACACCAGCGCCAGCCAGAAGCCGCCGACGAAGCCGCAGGCGTCGAACAGCGTGCGCGGCATCAGGGGCGCGCTTCGCTCGGGCCGCTCGACCACTCGGCGCTGCTCAGGTCTTCCTCGTCCTCGAGGGCGTCACCCGCGGTCTCGCTGACCAGCTCGCGGCGCACGAGGCGCCCGGCCTCGTAGTAGGCGCGGGCATCGACCAGGCCGTCGCCGTCCTGGTCCTCGTCGCGCTGCGCGACGCGCTCGTCGGCGTCGTAGCGGGTCAGGCGATCGACCCGGCCATCGCCGTCTCGGTCGTCTCGTTCGAGCGCGAGGCGCCCCTCGCGGTAGAGCACCACGCGGTTGCGAAAGCCGTCTCCGTCGGGATCCTGCTCTTCGCGCGTGAGCTTGCCTGCGCGGTAGAAGCTCCAGGCATCCTGGCTGCCGTCGAAGTCCGAGTCGCGCCGCACACGCGCGAGCTGGCCGTCCTTGTACTCGGCGATGCTGTCCACGATGCCATCGCCATTGCGGTCTTCCTCGACGCGCTGCTCCTGGCCGCTGGCCGGATCGCGTAGCACGCTGCGGTCGGGCCGGCCGTCGCCGTTGTCGTCGAACTGCTCGCGCGCGGGTCGACCCTGCGAGAGATAGACCCAATGATCGGGCTGCCCGTCCCCGTCGCGGTCGAGCACGCGATCGGCTTGCGCCGGGCTCGCCGTGGGCCTCGGGGGCGCGAGCGGAACGGGCGCTGCCGCCGTCGTCGGCGTTGGCGTCGCGCCGACCGAGCCGCCGCGCAGCGCCGCGAGCTCGTCGGCGATCGAGGCGCGCGGGCGCGCGGGCGCGGGCGGAGTCGCGCTGCTCGTCTCGAGAGCGGGCCCGCTCGCACTGCGGGTGGTCTTGCCGCCGCGCCGCTCGAGCTCCTGTTCGAGGGCCGAGAGCTGCTCCTGCTCGTGCTGCGCCTGCGGATCGACGTTCGCCACGCGCGCCTGCTGGCTGCGCAGGCGCGGGTCGAGCGGCACCTCGTCGTCGGGGCTGATCACGTCACCGAGCTTCGAGAAGCCCGCCGCAACCAGCTTGAACGGGAAGAGCAGGATCACGAACGGCGTGCTGATCGCCTTCACCACCGGGTGGGGCTCGGCCTTGGTGGTCTTCTGCTTCTCTTCGATCACGCCGCCGCCGGCGATCGAGGTGTAGCCCCCCTGGCAGCCCGGCGTCTCCCCCGGCTCGGGCATGGGGAGGGTCTCGCCGGGCATCAGGATCGTGGCGCACGCGCCGCGCTCGACGATCGGCGTGCGGTAGACACCGCCGCTGGTCGTTCCGCCACACGCCAAGGTGAAGGCCAACGGGAGCAGCAGCGAGTGATCGAGCGTTCGCATGGGTTCTCCGCAGCGCGTCCACCAGCCGGGATCTCGTGGTTCGGGCCCCGGGACGCAGAGGCCCGCCGGTTGCGCTGCAAGTTCCGTGCGCAGGCCGCTCGAGCTGACGGCCTCGCGCCGAATCCGACCGCAGGTCGCGCCGGCGCGCGCTCCGTTGCACGCCCGCTGCCGGCGCCGCGCGAACGCGCCGAGGGAAGTGGCTTTCCCATTCTCGGAAGTCGAGCGGCTACGCTGCCCCCTCGAGTATGTGTGGACGTTTCACGCTGACCCGCTCGGCCGCTGAGGTGGCGGAGCACTTCGGGCTCGACGCCGTGCCCGAGCTGGAGCCGCACTACAACGCCGCGCCCACGCAGGAGCTGCCGATCGTGCGCGTGCGCTCGAACGGAGCGCGCGTGCTCGAGCTGCGGCGCTGGGGCCTCGTGCCACGCTGGGCGAAGCACACGTCGGTCGGAGCGCGCATGATCAACGCGCGCGTCGAGGGCGTGGCCGAGCGGCCCGCGTATCGCGAAGCGCTGCGGCGCCGGCGTTGCCTCGTGCCGGCCGACGGATTCTTCGAATGGCAGGGGCAGG
>Ga0247727_10006528_pt1 | contig 22889 bp, 22 predicted proteins | sample WisWelCaveWW1625_FD_202498 | JGI IMG/M metagenome (GOLD analysis project Ga0247727, IMG submission 202498) | Biofilm microbial communities from Wishing Well Cave, Virginia, United States - WW16-25 | ecosystem: Environmental > Aquatic > Deep subsurface > Groundwater > Cave microbial mat | place...
TGCGCCTGCGCAGCGGTGGCATCGGTATCATGCGCGAGATACGGACTGACTTCGAGACTGACAAATCCATCGCCGCCATTGGATTCTTCATAGAGCGGCGCAAACGCATCACACGCGGCTTTGATATCTTCGATGGCAAGTTGCCAGAAGATCTTTTCCGCATCCCAGCCTGCCCAGGCGAGCGGCGTGAGGGCGGAGTCGTAATCATTCGTTTTCGCAATCGCGTTGTTGAAGATGGTCGGGTTGGACGTGACGCCGCGAATGTCGCCGCGTTCAATCATGGCTTTGAATTCGCCGTTTTCCAAAATCTTTCTCTGGATGTTGTCGTACCAGAGGGATTGACCGAGGGAGGTGAGTTTTGCGATTGAGTCTGACATGATGTTTCCTCTATGAGTCGGTGGTCGAGTAGCGACGTCGTTCGTTGGCGTCACGTATCGGGACCACAATTTTTCAAGTAATCTTCTGTTTGCAGGTTATGGTGGTTTCGATACATCCGCGACGAGCATGCGGGACTACTCAACCACCGAGGTATAACAATAATTTCTATTTTCTTTCTTCATCCTCAATTTTATGTATCTTCTCCACACGCCGCGCCAACCTCTCTCCGCCCGCATCATTGCCAAGATAGCGCGCATTCAAAAACGCGGGGATGAGCGCTTTGGCAAGTTCAGGTCCAATCACGCGACCGCCTAAACATAAAACATTCATGTCATCGTGCAGAACGCCTTGCGCGGCGGAATACGTGTCGTGACATATAGACGCGTACACGCCCTTCATTTTGTTCGCGGCGATGCACGCGCCGATACCTGAGCCGCAGACCAAAATCCCGCGCTCGGCTGATCCGTTTTGGATGGCGCGTCCCACTTTTTCGGCGAAGTCGGGGAAGTCCACAGGATCGGCGGAATGAGTGCCGAGGTCAATGGGTTCGTGTCCCGCGTTGCGGACGGCATCGAGCGTGACTTGTTTGAGCGGGAAGCCTGCGTGGTCAAAGCCGATGGCGATTTTCATATAACTCCAATCGGGACGCTGATGAACGCTGAAAACGCAGATTTATTTTTTGTTTTGGGCAATGTACCATTCCTTACGATTGTTGTCGAATGAGCGGCGTTTGGTTTCGGGTTTAGGTCCAAAATTAAGCAGTAAGCCAACTTCATAAGGTGTTGCTTTCAGGTAGTTCAATAACTGCGCCTCATGTTCAGCGACAAGGGATTTCGTAGCTTTGATTTCGAGAATCACCAGTTCGTTCACGACCAGGTCTGCGAAATACTCGCCAACCAGTTGACCAGCATAATATACCTGAATTGGGAGTCTGTCCCGAACATTCATTCCGCAATTCTTTAATTCAATCATCAAAGCCTTGACATAAACATTCTCAAGGAACCCATAACCCAAAGCGGAATACACCGCATAAAACGCGCCGATAATTTGTTCGGTAAGTTCCGAGTGCTTGTAAAGTCACGCGCTATAAAGAGGCTTTTTATCCATCTTTCCTCCAAATCAAAACATCAGCGTCATCAGCGTTCATCTGCGTCCAACAGGTCTTTCGCCCGCGCGACGATATTCTCAACCGTAAACCCGAACCTCTCAAAGATGATCTTATACGGGGCAGACGCGCCGTAATGGTCGAGTCCAAGCACGGATTTGGCGTATCGGTCCCAGCCGAGGCTTGCTCCTGCTTCGACAGCGAGGCGCGCCTGAATCTTTTTCGGCAACACAGACTCTTTATACGCCTCATCTTGTTTCTCGAACAGCTCCCAGCTCGGGAAGGACACCACGCGCACGCCGCGACCTTCCTCGTGAAGTTTCCGCGCGGCATCCATGATCAAACTGACTTCCGAGCCAGAAGCCATCAGGATAAACTCAGGAGTACCGAAGTCTTTCAACACGTACGCCCCATAGGACAAATTGGCAATTTGTCCTACACCGAAAGTCGGCACAGCTTGACGAGTCAATGCCAGTGCGGTCGGTCCATTGCGGCGCGCGACAGCAACCTTCCACGCTTCGCGGACCTCGTTCGCGTCGGCGGGACGGATGACGACTAAATTTGGAACTGCGCGCAATGCCATAAGATGCTCGATTGGCTGGTGCGTCGGACCGTCTTCACCGAGTCCAACGCTATCGTGTGTAAAAACGAAAATGGTCGGAGCATTTGAAATCGCGGCAATGCGGATCGCAGGTTTCATGTAATCGGAAAAAATCAGGAACGTGCCGCCATAGGCGATGACGCCGCCATAAAGATTCAGTCCATTCAACGCCGCGCCCATGCCATGTTCGCGCACGCCGAAGCGCAGATAACGTCCTGTTGGATTGTCTTTTTGGAAATCACCTGCGCCATCAAATTTTGTATTGTTTGATGGTGTCAAATCCGCCGAGCCGCCGATGAGTTCGGGGAGTTTTGCGGATAACACATCCAACACTTTACCCGAGGAAGCGCGAGTTGCCATACCTTTGGGGTCGGCGGGAAATACCGCCAAATCGGAATCCCAGCTTGTGGGCAGTTCGCCTTTCAAGCGGCGTTCCAATTCCGCGCCCAACGCAGGATGGATTCGTTTGTACGCGTCGAAGCGCATCTTCCAATCTGCTTCGGATTCGCGCCCGCGCTCGATTGCCTCGCGATAAAACTCCAGCACATCGCCAGGGATGAGAAAGCGCGGCTCAGGGGGCCACCCAAGATTCTCTTTGGCCGCGTTCAACTCTTCATCACCGAGCGGCTCGCCGTGCGCTTTAGCAGTTCCTTGTTTCTTTGGAGCGCCGTAACCAATGGTTGTGCGGATACATATCAATGATGGACGCGGCTCAAGTTTTGCAGATTGGATCGCCTTGCCAACGGCTTCGACATCGTTGCCATCTTCGACAGTTTGAACGTGCCAGCCGTACGCCTCAAAACGCATGGCACGATTTTCGGTAAAGGCAAGATCGGTGGAGCCGTCAATCGAGATGTGATTATCGTCGTACAGGTAAACGAGTTTCCCCAACTGCAAATGCCCCGCCAGCGACGCGGCTTCGGAGGATACGCCTTCCATCAAGTCGCCGTCGGTCACGATTCCATAAATGTACGATTGAATGATTTCATGCCCAGACTGGTTGAACGTCGCGGCGAGATGCGTCGCGGCGATTGCCATTCCCACGCCCTGCGCAAAGCCCTGCCCCAGCGGACCTGTTGTCACCTCAACACCGGGGGTGAGTCCATATTCGGGGTGACCGGGTGTGATGCTTCCAAACTGGCGAAAACTTTTCAAGTCGTCAAGGCTTACTTCGTACCCGGTCAAATGGAGGAGCGAGTAAAGGAGCATTGAACCATGCCCACCCGAAAGGATGAAGCGGTCGCGTCCCATCCATTTGGGGTTACGCGGGTTATGCCGCAGGTGACGCGTCCACAACGTGAACGCCATCGCCGCCGCGCCCATCGGAAGTCCGGGATGACCCGAGTTGGCTTGTTGCACGGCGTCCGCCGAGAGAAAACGAAGTGTGTTGATCGCGCGGGATTGAAGGTCGTTGCTCATGAAGCACCTGACGAGATGAGTTTATGTGATTGTACCATCGGGCTAAAGATAGGTTGCGAGTGACATACCTCTGTCTGGGGCTTGGGACTTGAACTTAAAATAGAAACCGCCTCTCCCGAAGAAAGAGGCGGTTGTTACATCCAAATTATTTCCTAGCCGCGATCGGACCCAGATGTGAATCCAACAGCGCATCCATCTGCTCCAGCGACTCACACACGAAGAGCATCGGGTTGAAGGCATAAACCGTCTTCGGGATGCGCGCAATGGTCTCGATATCAAACGGCGCAACGATCACTTCGCCGCCGAACATCCCCTGCTGTTTGATTCCCAGATTCTGATACAGCGAAAGCACAACGTTCCAGCCCTCGTCGGCGGTGGACATCTGTCCCTTTTGGTGAAGCGCGTTCACCCCGTCAATGATGCGGTGCAGATTGTTTCGGTTGGCAAGGAAGTGCGCGTTCAACTGTTGGAAGATCGGGCGCGTGAAATCAATCACGTTATCGCGCCCGAGGCGATAGAACTCCATGATCGTGCGCGTCAACTCCTTGCGCCCTGAGATGATCCCCGCGCCGAAGACTTTGAAGCGATTATCCTCCACCACAAGACCAAACTCAGTGGTGTACCATGCCAGCCGCTTGATCACCTCGCGCTCTTCCTGAGTCGCCTTCACGTACGCAGGCGCAAACTTGTCTTCAATGGCAGCATAAAATTTCTGCGCGAGGAATGGGAGATGACCGAAGATGTCGTGGAACATGTCGGGCTCAGGCGTGAATTCCATCTGGTCGCGCGTGCGCAAATAATCGGTGATGAGGAAAATACGCTGGGCGAATTTTTTGTACCAGTCGTCGGCAACCGTATAGCGCACCATCGTTCGTTCGATGCGCCAGCCTGAACGCGGAGTAATCCGCTCGTTGAGATGTGAAACTGTGGAAATGCCGTTCGGGTCCAATTCCAGCAGGTCCATACCGTGCTTCCATTCGTGACAGATGTGATCGAGCAAATAGGATTGATGGACGCCCCGGTACAAATCCGCCCAGATCGAATGTTGCTCGGGGGAGAACGTCAATTCCTGGTTTTCTGCGGTGTATTCCTGCGAAGGGTCAATGTGTTGCTCGGCAATGTCCCCCGTATACAAGGTTGAACTTTGATTTTTAGCCATGGCTCACCTTTCGTTTGAAAATGGATGGCAGGTCGAAAACGGCTTCAAAAATATTATCACCAGCGCAAGGTCAAGTCAAGTGACAGGATGATGTTAGAATCCCTACATGTCTGATAAGCCTCTGAGTGGAAAAATCATCCTCGTCACCGGCGCGGCTCGCCGCATCGGGCGGATAGTTGCGCTGGCGTGTGCAAAGGCGGGAGCCGACATCTTCATCCACCATGCACGTTCAGACGCCAACGCCGAATCGCTTCGCACAGAAATCATCGGACTTGGTCGCCGCGCCTGGATTCTCAAAGCGGACTTCGCCGATTCATCCTCCCTGTTGAACCTGATTCAACAACTCGACCTCCCCTCCCCCATTTACGGTTTGGTGAATAGCGCGGCGATCTTTGAATCCCTTTCGTTCGCGTCAACCACTCTCGACGATTGGAACAAACATCTCGCCATCAACCTCACCGCGCCCTTCCTCCTCAGCCAAGCCTTCGCCGCCCAAGCGGAAGATGGCGCGCGCATCGTCAACATCCTTGATTGGCGCGCCCTGCGCCCCGGCGCGGATCACTTCCCGTATACTGTGAGCAAGTCCGCGCTCGCTGCGATGACCAAATCTCTGGCGGTTGCGCTCGCGCCGAAGCTGATCGTCAACGGATTGGCGCTGGGCGCGATCCTGCCGCCTGCCGATGGGAATGTGAACCCTGAAATCACCAAATCCATACCGATGAAACGCTGGGCACAGGAAAATGAAATTGAATCTGCCCTGATCTTTTTACTCACCGCCCCAGCCTACATCACCGGCGAGATCATCCACGTGGATGGCGGCAGGCATTTGGTTTGATAACAAACCGGTGGTTGAGTAGGCGACGTGATTGTCCGTCGCCGTATCGAAACCACCGACTACTCAATCACCGAGGAACAATAAAATGGACAAAATTCTCATTACCAACCTCATCGCCCGCGGGGTCATCGGCGTGACCGAACGCGAACGCCGGCGCCCGCAGGATATCCGCATCAACGTGGCTCTTTTCACCGATACGCGCCGCGCGGGCAAATCCGACAGCATCCGCTCCACCGTGGACTACAGCGCAATGGCAAAGAAACTGATCGCGCACGCGGAAAATGTCGGACGGCAAACCGTCGAAGCGCTGGCAAGCGATCTCGCCGAAATCTGCTTGAGCGAACAAAAGGTGGCAAAGGTCATCGTCCGCGTGGAAAAGCCGGGCGCGGTGCGCTTTGCCGAATCTGTGGGCGTGGAGATCGAACGACCCCGTTCGCCCGACACAAACGCGCTGTAGAAGCGAATGGGGTAAAGCCGCGATGCGTGAAACCCATTTGGCGTATTTGAACCTTGGGTCGAACATCCAGCCTAAGACAAATTTGCCGAAGGCTGTGGCATTGTTGTCGAAATTTGGGGAGATCAAAAAGACATCGAGTGTTTGGGAATCCGAGGCAGTCGGCGCCGATGGACCCAATTACTTGAACGTCTGCCTGCTCTATCAATGCGAATTCACACTTGCGGAGTTGAAGGAAAACGTTGTTAACCCCATCGAGTCTGCGCTTGGGCGGGTACGGAGCGGGAACAAGTTCGCCGCCCGAACCATTGACATTGATATTGTGGTGTTCGACGGTGAGTTTGTCAGCGAAGACAACTGGTCACTGGCTTACATCATTATACCCCTGGCAGATATTTTTCCCCGCTATCGAAACCCAAAGACGGAAGAGTCAATTGCAGTTATTGCGACGCGCCTCCGCAAACAAGTTTGGATGGAGGCGCGTCACGGGGTATTCACCGATTTGAGGTGAGGTCCGTCGAACGTCAGAACTGAACCGGTTTCGATCCTCTCGAAATATTTTCCAAAAATTCCTGCCGCGTCGCAATGTTCGCCCGAAACGAGCCGTGCATGGCTGAGGTGGTCATGCGCGCGTCATGTTTTTTGACGCCGCGCATCATCGAGCACAGGTGCATGGCTTCGACGACAACAGCCACGCCGTGCGGCTCGAGTGTGCGCTGGATGAAATCCGCGATCTGCCGCGTCATGCGTTCCTGCACTTGCAAGCGGCGGGCGTACATATCCACGATACGCGGAATTTTCGACAGCCCGATCACTTTTCCCGCAGGCAGGTATGCCACATGCGCGCGCCCCAGAAACGGCAGCATGTGATGCTCGCACAAACTATAGAACTCGATGTCGCGCACGATCACCATTTCGTCGTAACTGATGTGGAACAACGCACCGTTGATGAATTTTTCGGGGTCGGTGGAGTACCCGCTCAGGAGTTCGGCGTACATGCGCGAGACGCGTTCGGGAGTGCTCTTCAACCCTTCGCGCTCCGGGTCCTCCCCCACCGCTTGAAGCAATTGCAGAACGCTTTTTTTGGCGGCTTCGAAATCAATTCCTGCGCCGGCAAAATTACCTTCCTCGTTGTCGTCAAATTCCATGATTGCTCCTTTACGTGACCAGCCCGGCAAACCGCCGGGCTGGTATGGTTATTTCATCAGCCAACGATCGGCTCGATCAATCCATACGATCCGTTGCGGCGGCGATACAACACCTGGATCGAATTCTTCTCTGCATTGAAGAAGATGAAGAAATTATTGTGCCCCAGCAAGCGCATCTGCTCGACCGCTTCATCCTCATTCATCGGCATCACAATAAATTTCTTCCGCTTGGCGATCAACGGCAGAAGTTCACCGGTCTCGTCCACGGGCAGTTCCTCTTCATACACTTCCGCCGCCGAACGCCCGTCGCCGCGCCCATGATAGTGCTTGCCTTTGTAACGATCAACCTGCCTTTGCATCTTGTCGAGCGCGGCATCGAACGCGGTGTGTAAGTCGTCCGAGCGTTCCTCCGTCCGCAATATAAATCCCTTACCCCGCACGGTCATCTGCGCCACTTGCCGGTCGCCTGCCTGCCGCGCGGCTTTTTCGTGCGAAAGTTCGATGTGAATTTCATCAATTTCCTGAAGGTGGCGTTCGAGTTTGGCAGCTTTCTTCTCAACATACTCGCGGGTGTCATCGGTCAAACGCATATTTCGAGCCTGAACATCAACTTTGTCCGACATGGAGAACCTCCTGAAATTGTGATATCAACTGCCTCGCGGCAATTGTCAAACACGATTCAGATCATGATGTGAAAGTGCACGCGCAATCGTCAGCGCAAAAACCGCGTCCGCGCCAGCGGATAACAACGCCTCGGTCGCCGACGCAATTGTCGAGCCGGTCGTCGCCACATCGTCCATCAACAGGACGGACTTTCGCTTCACCACCGACGGGTCAGCTTGATACGCCTCCCGGACGTTACCCAATCGTTGGGCGATATTCAACCCAACTTGGGAGCGCGTCTCTCGAGTTTTCTTCAAACCATGAGGGGCATAGTCCAAGCCGAGTTCATACGCCAGTGGACGCGCCACCAGCGCAACTTGATTATATCCCCGCTCCTTCAAGCGCGCCTTTCCCAACGGCATAGGAATCAAGGCATCCACGTTCCAGTTCAAGGATTTCACAAATTCAACCAGTTGTAATCCAATCGAATCGGCAAGCCCGATATTGCGGCGATACTTTATAGTGTGCAGGGCATTCTGCACTGGCGAATCAAAAACCGCCCATGAACGCATCGTCCGATACGCGGGCGGGTTTGATTTGCATTTCTCGCAAAGATCAGCCCCGCGAGTGGGGATTCCGCATGTTTCACAGAACGGCTTGCTAATGCGCGGGACGCGCCGCTGACAATCCGAACACCAGCGCGAGCCAGGTTTGCCACATCCGCCGCATACAGGCGAGAAGAGTAAATCCAGCCCGTTCCAGGTCCATCGGTACAAGCGATACGACCAGGGAACTGTCTTCACAAAAATATATTTGTTATTTCAAACTCTACAATGCGCCTGCAATTTGTAACGCGGCAGGCGTTAAAATGATGATCATGATCGAGGGGAAAATCAACAACGCCATCGGGATGATCATCTTGACCGGCGCCTTGTGCGCGGCTTCTTCGGCGCGCTGTCGGCGCTTCACGCGCATCTGGTCCGATTGAATCCGCAACACCCTTGCCATGCTGACGCCCAGCATTTCACTTTGAATGATCGCCGCAACAAAACTCGACATCTCCGGGATGCCAAGGCGATCAGCCATATCCTTCAAGGATTCGCGGCGGGTCTTGCCCAGTTGCACTTCACGAATAGTGCGGGCAAATGCCAGCGACAATTCATTTTCCCATTTGGCGCTAATTTTTGACATTGCCGCATCGAATCCCAAACCTGCCTCCACACAAATTGTCAACAAATCAAGCGCGTCTGGCATGGCTTTCCGAATTTCGGTTTGGCGTCTTGTAATTCGGCTTGTCAGCATGAGGTGAGGTATGAAGAAACCGCCAAATATTCCTCCGCCAATATAGAGGAAGGCATCGCTGGAATTCGCGGGAGGCGCGATGGCGACCACGGTGATCATAAACCCGCCGAGCGCTAACGCTAAAATAAACCGGATTGCGAGAAACGTGGGCGCATCAATAGGCCAAGGGTGCCCTGCGAGTTCAAGTTTCCTGGCAGTGTCTTGAACCAATTTTTGCGGAGTAAAGCGAGCCGAAAATTCTCCCAGCCGCCGGACAAACGGGATGAGCACACGTTCACTGAAAGGCTGGGAAAGTTCAATTTCCTCAAGTGAGTTTACATCATCTCCACGTTGGATAAATTCCGCGAGACGCGTCTGCAACGGATCATCATCCGCGACATCTGTTGTGTTTCGACGGACGCTGAAAACCACAACGGCAATGACAACAAGCAACAAAACAGCGCCAAAAATTATCAATCCCATATTAGACCTCGATATCTGCTATTTTCATCATAATAAAATAGCCAAGAGAGATCATGCCCACAATGGTAACTACGGCAATGATCCCGCATAACGGTTGAGGCAACCCACCGCTGTCATCAAAAAAACTTCCTATATATTCCGGACTAACGAACCAGAGCGCCATGCTAAGAAACACAGGAATTAGCGATAATATGATTCCGGAAGTTCTTACCGATGCGGTGAGAACCCGGATCTCCCCCTTGATTCGAACACGTTCCCGAATCGTAAAGGAAATCGTATCAAGGATTTCAGAAAGGTTACCTCCGACTTCGCGTTGAACATTTATCGCGGTAATGACAAAATCGAGGTCGTCACTTGGAATCCGGCGCAGAAGGTTGTCCAGCGCCTTTTCCATTGGAATGCCAATTTGCATTTCCTGAACCAGCCGCCTGAATTCATCAGAGAGGGGAGACGGTAATTCCTTGCTGACGGCTTCCATTGCCTGCGGGGTTGAATACCCTGCGCGTAATCCGTTCACCATCAGGTTCAGCATATCTGATAGCAGGTCGTTAAAGCGATAGAGTCGCTGAGTTTGCTGGCGTCTGACGTAAAAACGCGGCAGGAAGAACCCGATCACCGCGCCAATAATTGCGGAAACCCAACTCGGTTGGATCAAATATCCTGCCAGGGCAACTACGAATGACGAAATAAAGACGAGTGCATAATATTCCGGAACCTTTAATTTCATGTCGGCGCGTGCCAGTTCCCTGGAAACACGGTCACCCCATGAAGATTTTGCCACTCTGCGATTCAACCACTCGGTAACGATGGACCCGCGACTCTCGTTGTCCGCAACAGGTCGGTCATCCTCCAAGAACTGCCCCAACCGCTCCTCAACCAATGAACGCTCACTGGTTACTGTGATCACGGCTCCGATAATTAACAGGATCAGGAGTAGAACACCCCCGCCAATTAATATGATAGGGTTCATTGATACGTACCTGTATTTTCCAATTAATATCGCCGTCTTTCGCCAATCCCAAATATCGAGGGGGGCAAGTTGATTCCGGCGGCTTCGATTTTATCCATGAATTTAGGCCGCAAACCAGTAGGCCGAAGGCGACCATTGATCTGCCCGTTTTCAATACCGGTCTGTTCGAATACAAAAATATCCATCATCGTGATCACATCCCCTTCCATGCCACTGACTTCAGTGATATTGGTAACCTTGCGGGTTCCGTCCCGCATACGTTCCTGATGACAAATCACATCTACCGCCGATGAAATCTGTTCACGAATAGCCTTGGAGGGCAAATCCATACCTGCCATCAAAGTCATCGTTTCCAAGCGCGAAAGGGTATCACGCGGACTATTCGAGTGCAGGGTTGTCATCGAACCGTCGTGGCCGGTATTCATCGCTTGCAACATATCCAATGCCGCCTCATCACGAATTTCGCCTACTACAATCCGATCTGGGCGCATTCGAAGCGCATTGATCACCAACTGACGGATGGTTATTTCACCGCGCCCTTCAATATTGGGTGGTTTTGATTCCAGTGTAACGACATGTTCCTGGCGTAACTGCAACTCAGCGGCATTTTCAATGGTCAGGATGCGTTCGTCGGAGGGGATAAAACTCGATAGCACATTGAGCAGGGTTGTTTTTCCCGAGCCGGTGCCGCCAGAAATTACAACATTCAAGCGAGCTTCCACACATGCCTTGAGAAATTGAACGCTTTCCGGAGTGAGCGAACCAAATTGAATTAATTGATCCACCGTGATTGGATTGCGGGAAAACTTACGAATTGTAAGGACAGGTCCCACAAGGGAAATCGGTGCAATTACGGCATTAACGCGGGAACCGTCGGGAAGGCGGGCATCCACATACGGGCTGGATTCGTCAATACGACGACCAAGCGGGGCAACGATACGATCAATGATTCTCATCACGTGATCGTTATTTTCAAAAGTTACCGGAACACGATGAATTTTCCCTTTTCTTTCAATATAAAGGTTTTTGGCGCCGTTCACCATGACTTCCGTGATTGTGTCATCTTCCAACAATGGCTGTAGGGGACCGAAACCCAGGATTTCGGCGGTGATCTGCTCAAAGAGTCGGGCGCGTTCAGGACGAGAAAGTACAATATTCTCCTCTGCTAGAATCTGTTCGAATAGATCTTGAATCGTCTTACGAACATCGTCTGTCCGCGAAATATCCATGGAAGGATCAAGCTCAGACAGCAATTTGTTTTGCACACGCGTTTTCAAATCGAAGTAAGAGCCCGCTTGCGGAGAGGTAATAGGCGCATTCACTCGGCGCGCCTGCAGTGAAGAGAGACGCGAACCATCACCCCCGCCCTGACCGCCGCCAGAGGAGGCGGTTCCGCTTGTGGAGCCTCCTTGCCCCTGTTCGATTCGTTTTAATAGAGACATGTTGATCTCCTTAATACTCTAATGATTAACGTTTAGCAACTCGATTTGGCTCGCCGCCGGACTCCATGGCGGTTACCCGCGCCCGAACACTTTCAGCAAGAGATAGAATACCGCGCGCGGCAGGCTGGTTCCGACCATCCAAAACAAACGGCACCCCTCGATTTACCGCCTTGGTTACCACTGCCTCGTCTAATGGAATCACAGACACTACTTCCTGTTTCAAATTTTCGGCAACCCGCTCAGGGGTAATGTTTACGCGTTTGTCGAACCGATTCATCACAAAAAGTATGCGGTCGCGCTCAATCCCCATGGTTTGCAAAAGGTCGAGAAACAATCGGCAGTTCTTTATTGAGGGGATGTCCTGGGTTGTCACCAACACGATCAGATCGCTGATATCAATTACTGATAATGTATTCTCTGTAAGAAACGTGGAAGTGTCCACAACCACATAAGCATACATCTGACGCAAGTATTCCAGCACCTTGGATAACTGACCGCTCGAAACTTTTTCAGCATACTCAGGACGGCTGGGCGCTGCTAAAATGTGCAAACCTGACGCCGCATGTTTCAACATCACTTCTTCCACAATTTCAGGGTCCAGCTCCTCCGCGCGGGGCGCCAGATCAGCGACTGTATTTTTTCCCTGTTCGTTCATGAAAACCGCGACATCTCCAAATTGAAGATTAGCGTCAACGAGAGCAACGCGAGTGTCTTCGTTGTTCAAAGTGATTGCCAAATTCACAGCGAGCGTGGTACATCCCACCCCGCCCTTGGGGCTATAAATGGTGATTATTTTGCCTTTTGGACCAAAACTGAAATTCATCGCACCCGGACCGCCAACGGCTTGAACAGGTTGCATCATGGCTACCTTTGATCGTTCGGTGTGAGCCATTGCGCCTGCACGACGAATCGCCGAGATCAACTCATCCCCCATTGGTGGTTTTGTAAGGAAATCCCTCGCGCCGGCAAGCATGGCGCGACGCATGTAATTTTGATCACTTTGAACCGATAGAATGACCACCTGCACCGAGGGCTGTTTTGCTCGAATTGCTTCGGTCGCCGTTATTCCATCCATATCGGGCATGTTGATGTCCATCAAAACGACATCCGGCTGAAGTTCCTGGGAAGTTTGAATCGCTTCCTGGCCGGTTCGGGCCATGCCTACCACTTCAACATCGGATTCAAACTGCAATAATTTCCGAACGTTTTCGCGCGTCTCGGATATATCGTCAACAATCACTACTCGAATTTTGTCACCGCCGGGCATACAGTTTATTTACCTCGAATTAGGGTTGCGTTGTTACCGAGTCATTAGGCAGGTTGGGCGGCAGGAGGATATCAACCCTAGGCTGTGTTGCGTACGGCAGTTTGGACGGGAGGGAAATGCCATATTGTGTCAACAAGCTGGTCAGGGTAGCCGCTTGGGCATCGAATCGGGAAGTATCATTTGGATTGCGAAGAGTCATTGTCAGTACTGCTCCGCTATATACAAAATAATTCAACGAAATCGAATCCTGCGGGTTGACCATCAACGTTATGATATCCGGTGCGGCCTGTTGTTGAGCCTGAGCCGGTGATGGCGTGGCATTTGGATCGGCAGAGGGAGCAGCCAAAGTAAAATTTCCCAGTTTCATTACAATTACATCTTGAAGGACCATTTGACAAACAAGCCGAGGACGTTGACTTTCAGATGGAACCGCATAGAACGGTTGCTGAAGGGTTGGATCAAGTTCCACTCTCCCCTGTGCCGCGGTTTCACCACCTGAAACAGCCGCTGCCGACAGGACTGGCAACGCTTCAGGAAGGAAGCCTGTTCCCGTTACAACCGATGTGAAGTTAGGAAGGGTTGTTTGGAACGCCGGGTCAATGTCCACGAAAATTAGGCATGCGTTTACATTAACATGCGCCCCATCATTGACTCCGTACCCAACCGTGGAGAGGCGGGTGGTTGGAATCGTGACAGCCACCATCCCAGAGGGAATTTGGACAGCCCAGGCAGGTCCTGAAATCTCAACAGGCTTAGACCCCACCATAGACGAGGAGATAACCACTCCCTGCTCGAGGGTGAAGCGGGCTGTTTGTCCGATCAGATTCGCCTCTTCACCAACCGTGAACATAACTTCTGCCACATTTCCCGAGGGAATCGCAAATTTCCCGAGCAATTCGGGGGTTATTTCTGCACCCTGTGGAATATTTTGGGCGGCGTAGTAAATTTCGGTGACTGCTGTTTGGGTGGACTGGGGAGTGGCAGGGGTAAATAGGGTGAGCGCTGCAAATACCACACCTAACCCAACAATTAGGATCAATACAACGAAAATGAGTAATCGTCCGCGACGCATGATTATGTTCTCCTCTCTTGACAATCCTGTTTGTCAAGCTGGTTATGTATATCTTGCAATGATTATACAGCATAAACCCGCGACAAAAATGGCAAATTAGTAAAAAAGTAGGACTCTGCCAGACGGCAGAGTCCCTAAAACTTGAGTGAATTTCGAGTTACGGCAACGAACTGTTAATGGTGCTGAAGGTGTTGCCGATTTTGGGTCCGAGCAAGCGCATGACCGCGCGCGATCACCACAATTGCCACGAGGGCAAGGATGATAGCGTACTCGACCAAACCCTGGCCTTTTTCCTTTGGAGCGAATAATATGGTTTTATCTCCTTTCTTTTTGATTTGGATATGATTGCGAATGTCTGTTTGTCAGACTTGTTTGTATTTTACCCACACAGGTCATAAATTCAAGAGGCGCCTGTTCCGTTTTGCTTACAATCCTGTTATCTTTTCCTAACGACTTTGAAACTAGGATCGCGCAGAAACCGCGAAAGAAATCCTCGCGCCTTTCCCAGGAGCGCTATCAATTTCAAAGTTTCCACCGAGCATTTCTGCCCGCTCACGGATCAGTTTTAGCCCCAGGCTGTTTCCCTGTTGGGCAGACTCCATATCGAAGCCCTTGCCGTTATCATCCATGCTAACGCGGACGCGGTCCTCGCCGAGGTCTAGAAGTAGTTTAATCTGGGCTGCCTGACCATGCCGTGCCGCATTCCCAAGTAGTTCCTGTATGGCGCGGAAAAGCATAACCTCAAGATAGGGCTGCAGGCGGCGTTCGTTACCAGTGATCGTGATGTTGACGTCAATACCGGTTTGTTCCTTGAACGCGTCGGCATAACGCCGCAGGGTGGGAACCAGCCCCAGGTCATCCAGCATCATGGGTCGCAGTTCAAAAATAAAATTCCTGACTTTTTGAAACGTGCCCATGGCGGATGACTTTAAATTGTTCAATTCATCGCGCGCCTGGTTTGTATCCACGTCCATCAAGCGCATGGCGATCTCGGTTTGCAGAATAAAATTGGACAGGGCTTGCGCGGGTCCATCGTGCATCTGACGGGAGAGCCGCTGTCGTTCGGTTTCCTGTGCGTTAACCAGCATCTCCACGCTCGCCAACGGACTCTTAGCGCCGGATGCCGTAGAGGCGGAGCCGCTGCTACCCGAGGCACGCGCACGCTCAAGGGTCGTTTTGAAGCGTTCCAGATGGGTTTTTTCACTCTGGAGTTTTTCAAGTTGTCCCCGCATCACAAACAAGCGTTGCTGGGCGTCCAGCGCGGAATCGTACGCGTTACGGATTTCCTGCTGGGGCATCTTATCCAGTTGGCTTTGAACCTGCTGAAGATGGGTTGTGATTGCCGCGTTGCGTTGTGAAAGCTTTGAAATCTCGCCCTGGCTTTGCTCGATCATCAATGTGATTTCGCGCAGTGTGCGCGTGGCTTCATCAAGTTCGGCTTGAATATCCAATTCGCCGGCAGAAGTCTCCATATCCATCGCCATACATTACTCCTGGGTTTTTTCCTGTTCGAACTGCAGTTTGACCCACCCGCGTTTGAGCGCATACACTACGGCTTGTGTGCGGTCTTCCACGCCAAATTTTCGCAGGATGGAAGTCACATGGTTTTTCACGGTTTGGTGGCTGATCCCCAACATGCTGGCGATCTCTTTGTTGCTCATCCCGCGCACCACACAGGCGAGGACTTCCATCTCACGATCAGATAAAGGATGAAACGGCGCGCCCGGTTCACTGTAGGAACGACGCGTGCCTTCCATTTGCTCGTCTATCCAGTGATCGAGTTCACGACGGTTGAATACATTGCCCGCAACAGCATATCTCCCTTCGGCAACCGCGCGGACGGTGCGCGCCAAAACGTCGGGTTCGATATCTTTGGCGCAGTAGCCAGCCGCGCCTGCGATCATCGCGTGGATCGCCTGTTCGACATCATCATATCCGGTGAGCAACACAACTCGGGTTGGGATGTGATCGGACGTTACGTGATGCGTGACCTGCTGACCGTTCAAGCCCGGCATGTTCACATCAAGGATCGCCACATTGGGCTTTAACGTGCGGATTTGGTCAATCGCTTCATTCCCATCCGAGGCTTGGGCGATGACCCGAAAATCTCTCTCCAGCGACAGCGCATCCACCACCCCTTGCCGAAACAACGGGTGATCGTCTGCCACAATCAGGGTAATTTCATTCATACATGGATCCTAAAGAAACCTCAACCGGAGTATAGCACAGTAAGAACAAGCGGGCAATTTGACAGGTTTACGCCCGCATATCAATATCGTTTTAGGCTCTACTTCAAAAAATACACGTGCATGTTGTTTTCAAACGTGAGCGGACCCGGCTCCTGCCCGGCAACAAAAACAGGCGCGCGCGCGGCAGTGAGGCTGGGATAGTCGCTGGTGAACACAATCAAATAATCCGCGGATTTTTCACTGAGGAACAGTTCGAGGCGCGCTTCATCCCGGATTAGCGGAACCACCTCTGGGGAAATCAGCCCGGCTAGATCGAGGATCGGGTTGGGCACGTAATATCCCAATGCGCCGATATCATGGACTGCAAGCAACGCGTCAGCCGGGACGTTCACCTGCACCCATTTTGCCGTTTCGATCATTTCACTTTCGATCCAGTACACGTCATTTGCATTTTGCTGTGCGGCAAGATATGTGAAAGCCATTGAAAGTATGACCAATGTATTCTTCCAAAAGATGACCACCCGCAGATTTGCGCCCACCCGCAACACAAACTCGACCATACCCAACACGCCCCAAAAATACAAGATGGGAAGGGCGGGAATGATGTAACGCCCGTGTTGGTATGCAGGCAAACGGGAAAAATATAAGAATATATATCCGCAAAACCAAATTACCCCGGCGAGCGTGCCCCAATTTCGATTTTTCACCGCTCCGCCAATCCATAGGATCACACCGGGGATCAAAACAAGGAATGAGCTGGCAAGGATTGGCTGTAAATAATTCGTAACACGTTCTGCCAAAGGCTTCCCAAGCCAATACGCCTGATATTCCGCTTGTTTCGCATAAAACGTATTGGGCATCGGGTTGCCCGATATGGCAAGATTAAAAAGTAAATAGGGGAGAAAAAAAGCTCCAAAGCCGATCATCGTCATCAGAATGGACTTCCCGCGAGCTTTCCCATCTTTCTCAGATAATAATATTGTGAAAATAATGGGACCAAGCAAGGTCAAGCCATCGGGGCGGACCCACACGCTGAGACCGGCGAGCAAGCCCAGGGTCAGATAGCGACGCGTTTTGTTGACGAGGGCAACCAGCACAACAAAGATGATTAATCCGTGTAGGAGAGTTTCCATCCCTGAAACGGCAGACCAGGTGAGATGCCATGTCAACGCAAAAAAGAATCCGACCCACGGAAGGCGCGGCTTGTATGTGTCAACAAGTTTTCGTGCACCGGCTTCAGCAAAAATGGCGAGCAAGGTCAACACCAGCCAGCCTAGAAAAAATGTCCACGCGTAGGGCGCAAGGTTGAGGGAATATCCAAGTGAAAGTAAAAACGTCCACAGCGGCGCGGTGGAGCCAGCGGATTTTTCGCCGAGTCGAAATGCCCACTCGCCATATTCGGCAAAATTTCTGGCGTACGTCAAATGGATCCACGTGTCGTCAAGCGGAAAGCCGACGCGAAAGGTCAGGGCGCTCATCGCCAAATAAAATCCAACAGCAACGAGCGAGGCAACTGCAATAGTGATTCGCCAATCAAGGCGCAGGTTCAATGCGGTAAAGGCGCGCGCCATCTACTTCTCCCAAATAATGAAATTGCGAATTGCCGTTCGGCTCGTCGTATAAATCTTGTATCGCGTCGAAAGTGCCGCCTTCTTCAAGGACAAGATAATTCGCTTCGAAACTTTCAGCGACAGCGAGGATTGTTGACTCATCTCCGAACGGCAACGCCACAGCGGATCGTCCAGATGCAATGAAATACCCCGGCGGATTGCGGACGATCACAACGTCGTTCGGGCTGATTCCATTTTCCTGAAACATCGCCTCCACCGACGGATAAATCACATCATCTTTTGCCCAGCCGTTTGAGATCACGCGAAGGTTTACAAGATAGAAGGTAAGCAACATAGCCAGCACAACAAGTATGCTTTGAAAAACAATCGGCGCATTGTCATCTTTGAATTGACCGTGCCTCCGCGCCCACGAAAGGACGGCATCCAGCCCGATCGGCGCGGCGACCCACCACAGCGGCTGGAACGCCGCGCCCGCGTGGAAGAAACTCCCACGTGGGCCGGCAAAGGGGAAGATGATCGTCATCACGACGAAAAGAATCAACCACCCGGTTACTGCAATTTTTGTTTGCAGTTTTTTTCGCAGTTGCCACAAGCCGATCAAAATAAACGGAAAGAGGAATATCTCACCTTGCGCGGCGAAGGTGTTGCCGAGGTTTGAAGTTAATGCGGCAAGACGATCTTGCAATGCGGCAGACCAGCCTGCTTGTAAGAATCCTGCACGGGTTAATGCTTCGGCAGGGAAGATAAACGTCTGGTTGTAGTTTTCGAGCCAGAGCAAGCGTCCGCCACCGGGGGCGAGGAAGGAGTGGAACAATGTGAAATTACGGTAATGCCAGAAACCCATGACAAGCAAATAACCCAAAAGGGCAAATAAGCAAAGAAGGAAGAGATGACGAAGTTGCCTTGTAAATGTACTGCGTGCTACGTACTGTGTATCAAGGGTTTTCGATAACGCTACAAGACCTGCCAGCCCAAGCCAAAGCAGACCATCGCTTCGCGCGAGAGTCAACAAACCAGCCAACGCGCCGAGGGCGACGGGAATCCATTTTTGTTGGCGAGAGGCGAGGAGAAGAAACATCGCGCCGAGGAGCATATAGATTCCGTAGTTATCGGGCACAGGCATGAACGGCGCGTAGTACATCGAGAAAACGGACAACAGTCCCGAAACCATCGCAAGCCTTGTTTGGCGGGAAACCTCGAAGGCGAGAGCCACGACGAGGAGCGGCACGCAGGCTGAAAGGAGAATGAACGGCGCGCGTCCTGCCGCGTAGGTTGTCAGACCGGCCATCCACATCCCCAGCGCGGACACGATGGAGGCGAGAGGCATCCAATAGGTGTGCGAGGGATTTGGAAGTCCTTGAGGATCGCTGAGGTAATTCCAAATGTATGGCTCAGTGAAGCCTTTGCCTTCGGCGAGTTGAATGCCGCCGGCGAAGTAATAATCCGCGTCCATGTAGCCGGGGAGCTCTTGAAAACGCGAGACCGCGAACGGGATCGCCAAGCCAATGATGAAAAGTGTGAGGTAATGACGCCAGTTCATTTGCGAAGACCTACCTGATCCATCCACGTGCGCGGCGAACGGACCGCAAACCAGCGCATCCAATATAAAGCGACGATCGTGACGATGGGCGGAAGGACTGTGAGCAAATCTGTGTAGGCGCGCTCCTGAGTGAGGTGTGAAGCAATATATAAACCAAACGGGAGGAGGAAGGCGATCATAAGGACAAGCACACTCGCCAGGGTTTGCCGGCGATTCCAGCGTTCGAATACGAGAAGAAGAATCAAAATGAAGGCGGGGATTAGCGCCGCGTAATTGGATGAGAAAATCGGAAAGCCGATCAGAGGCGTCGCGGCAAGCGAGAGGGATGTAACCCAGGCAATGCGTCGAAAATGTCCCTGCGCCGCACCGATCATTTCAATGAAAACGAGAATGAGCAAAGAGACGGCGATACTCGTCCCAAGAGGGATTCTCGAATCAGGAAACCAGAATTCCAAAATTGAATTGAGGTTCAGCGCCGCGCCGCGATGCCAATCGGAAAGCACTGCGCGAGTATAGGGAAGCAACCAACCCGAATAGGTGAGGAATGAAACGATAAGCATAACAAAGATCACCATGCCAAAGCCCGTCAGCACTGACCAGCGTTTGTTGGCAATGACAAGAACGAGAATGAAAAAGAAGTACAGTGCGCCCACTTCCCATTGATAAGCGGCGAGAAGCAACAACGCGCCGGCGAGTTCGTCGTTGAATGAATGGAGGGCGAGGAGGATAGAAAGGTAGAGGAAAGTAATGAAGATGGTTGGAGAAGCGGAGAGCAGAGATTGCAAACTGTAGTAGCCAAGCAAGGAGAAGGCGAAGAGGCTTATTAGTATCCAGCGCGGAGGTTGCCATTCAAGCAGGCGGAGGGTGAACAAAACAATTCCAACTAACGCGGCTTCAGAAAACAACATCCAAATGCTGCGGGCAATGGCGAAATCACGGAATAACGCGAGAGGTGAATACAATAAAACGATGTAAAACGGATCGTTCAACACATAGCCGTATTCACTCGAGAAGGCGTTTCGTCCATAGACAAGCAATTGCACGCGTTCAGCGACTGTAGCGCTGTATGGTTCGATGCCCTCAAAGAGATATGCCCTCGCTCCGTTCCATCGCAAAGACAGCCATTCCCCACCTGGGAGAATGCGCGCGAGGGTGATGTTCAGGGCAAGCAATCCCGCCACCGCGATGAAAACCAAAATCATGAAGCGAACATCCTCCCTGCTCCAGCCCTTGCGAATTTTGCGAATGTCTTGAAATGCCATTACTCGATCACAAAACGAAAAATCGGACGCGTCGGCGAGCGGCGCGCCACTTCTTTGAATCCTGCTTGCTCGAACGCGGACGCCAAGCCGGTGAACGCAAACGGAGGCGCGACCGTTTTATCCGCCTCAACAGGATAGCCCTCGACGATTCGCCCGCCCTTCGATTTGACGTATCTCACTGCGGCTTTGAGCAACTCGACATTGATTCCCTGCTTGCGGAATTTTTTCGCCACGAAAAAGCACGGCACCGACCAGACTTCCTCCGCATCCACAGGTTTGAGCGCCTTTGAATGAGCAAGCCGTTCGTACGCGGAGCTCGGCTCGACCGCCACCCACCCCACCACGTCGCCGTGCAGGTAGGCGACCAAGCCTGTGACTGTTCCCGAATCCACGATAGACTTGTGCATCTGCCGCGCTTCAAAGCCTTTAGCTTCTTCGTAGGCTTTGCCGCGCAGTTTCCAGTGCATACACCAGCATCCGCCGCATGCGCCATGAGAGCCAAAGAGTTCTTCGAGGTCGTTCCACAGGTTTCGGGTGAGGGGGTGAAAGGAGAGGTCACTCATAAATGTTTTTTACCACAAAGGCTTGCATTGAGCTTGTCGAAATGACACGAAGTTCACACTCGTGTCCATTCTCGGAACATGGAATGGTCGCATCAATTATTTCTCCGCTGGTTGAGTAGCGACGAACGAAGTGAGGAGCGTATCGAAACCAGCAGTAAGCACAGAAATTTATATCAAGTTTACTCTTGAACATTGGTGGTTTCGGTTTCGACAAGCTCAACCCAGCGGATACGGGCTTGGTCTCGATACGTGACGCCAACGAACGGCGTCACTACTCGACCAACAGCCCTACTCAACCACCGGGATCAACCAACAATCACATTCAATTTCTTCGGCAAGATTTCGTACTCGAAATCCTGCATCCATTCAGGGAACATCTCGCCATCCGTGTGGACGGGTGAAGGTTGGTCGAGGTGCACGGATATTTTTGTCGTTTGGAATTCGTACATGCCGTCCATTTCGACGTAACTGTTTTTGTCTTCGTTGAACGCGCGCGGGAGCGCTTGAAATAAACCGAGGCGCGTTGGGCGGTAGCCAAAAGCCAAGGTCAAGCGACCATCAAAAGGGTCGGCATGAGGCGTCATGAAAAATCCGCCGGTGCGGCGTCCGTTGCCGATCGAGATCATCGAAAATTTCCCGGCGTGCTCGCCGTCGTCCCATTTCACCCTGCCCGACCATTCGGGTTTATCCATGATGCCCTGCACCGCCGCGACGAGATACCGCCCGATGCCTTTGACCCAGTGAATTTTTTCATGCTTGATGGTGACGTACGGTTCCAGCCCGACCCCCGAGTTGTTGACAAAATATCGGTCGTTGAGTTTGCCGAGATCCATCGCGCGCGTCTTTCCATTTGCGATGACCCGCGCCGCTTCGTTCAAGTCAGTTGGCAAACCGAGCGCGAAAGCGATGTCATTCGCGGAACCCGTCGGCAGGATTCCCAGCGGACCAATCGGACGCTGCGCGTCGGAAGCCGCCTGCATCAAACCCTGAGCCACGTCGCCCACCGAGCCATCCCCGCCCGCCACGATGACCGGCGAAAATTTTTCGCGCGCCGCCTGTTCCGCCAATTCGACGAGGTGACCCTTGCGTTTCGCCACCGCCAACTCGAACTTCACCCCCGCCGCGTTCAGCGCAGACTCCGCCTCATGCCAGCGTTTCTGTGAGTTCCAACGATTGGAGTAGGGATTCAAGATTACTTTTGCAGTCATGATGATTGCAGTCAATTTTACTTGAATTCAGGAGATAAGTTTGCGAGGTCAAGACTGTAATTGTAATTTTATGAACTGCATCCCCAGGTGATGGCGACCATGAAGAGTAATAAATCCGCTTTGAGGCGCATGAGGGAGGAAATCCTTTAGTTGATTGTCTTACAATGGGGAAAAATGTATAATGCTGTACATAAGCAGTTATACAGCAGTGTGCTGTATAACACCCCGCACAGGCGACTTTTACAGCATGATGCTGTATAAATCATAGTTAGCAAGAACCTTTCGTTAAAACAAAGTGCGGTTTCAAAAAATAAGTTTCGTTTTCAATTAGTGTTTGAG
>Ga0247727_10006529_pt1 | contig 22889 bp, 21 predicted proteins | sample WisWelCaveWW1625_FD_202498 | JGI IMG/M metagenome (GOLD analysis project Ga0247727, IMG submission 202498) | Biofilm microbial communities from Wishing Well Cave, Virginia, United States - WW16-25 | ecosystem: Environmental > Aquatic > Deep subsurface > Groundwater > Cave microbial mat | place...
GGATGCCATCCGACTTTCACCCATCGGCGACGGGCATGAACGATAAGATCACGATTCAGTTGTAAAGCTTCCACGGTGGCGCGACCAATGGCGGTTATTCCGATAATCCGCTTGTGCGGCAATGCGCCATCGAATTTGGGCGAGAGCCTTGGTTGTGCTCATCGCGACCGCGATATTTGGTTGAGAGCCGGCAATGTGTGCCCGCGCCATTTCATGAGCGCGTAGGCATGGGCCTTGCGCAACATCAGGCGTTCGCTTTCAAGCCGCAAATCCTGCAATTGTTCACGCTCGGTTGGGGTTAACTTACTGACGCTATTTTTTTCCAAAAGGCGATCATACTTTCGCCTTTGGCCGGTTGGGAAAACACTGCGTGCGATTTTCCACAAATCATCATCGCGCATTGGCGCGAGGTCGTCTAATTCGGCTTGCAGAGCGGGAGGCAAATCTTCCGTCAACGGGCTGGCGGCGGCAATCACATCAGCCAGTATTTGTTCGACCGAACGCGAAACGGCTTGTGAGGTTTTTTGCGCCAAACGATAAACGGATGACGGCACCGGCACGGTCACACTAATGCTCATGTTTTACCTCGTGATTATCATTTACCCAAAATAGACAAAATTAGTTTTAAATTCAAGCCCGAAATGATTTTGGTGAAGTCGGACTTGGTCGCAAAGATTTTTCAAGTTTAGGGAATTTCCCTGACCAAGTCCGACTTCGCTTGTCACGGAAACAGCGGCGGATGCTTCTTATGAAAATCCGTCGCGTCCTGAAAAATTTTGGCTACGGCCAAGGTCGTGGCTTCGTCGTACAAACGTCCGACGAAGGTGATGCTGATCGGGCTGCCTTTCTGGTCAAAACCGTTCGGCGCGACGACGCACGGATGGCCGGTGAGATTGGTGAGCAAAAGATTGCTGCCGCCGAACGACGGCGTCACATAAACGTCGAGGGTTGCCATCAATTTTTCCATCGCTTGAATGACGAGATAGCGCACGCGATTCGCCTGAATGTATTCCACCGCTGGAATGAAACGCGCGGCACGAAACGCATTCGGCCAGGCGTTTTTAATTTGCCGCACCAGCAGATCGTCTTTGCCCGAACGCGTCAGCTCATCAAACGCCGCGGCCGCTTCCGCGCCCAAGATAAATGAAATGTCGTTGACCGGATAATCCGGCAATTCAATCGGAATCAAATTCGCGCCCGACTCGCGCAGCTTCGCGATCACGGCTTCGTTTTGCGCTTTGAAGGTCGTGTCTTTTTCAAACGCGCTTTGATAATAGCCGATCCGCAGACTGCTCAATTTTACATTCGCATGATAATTAAAAGGAAGATCGATGACGGTTTGATCGACGCCATCCGCGCCGATGATCGCGTTAAACACGAGTGCGCAATCTTCCGCGGTGCGGCAGATCGGCCCGATTTTGTCCATCGACCAACTGAGCGCCATCGCGCCCGTGCGGCTCACGCGACCGAACGTTGGCCGTAATCCCGTGACGCCGCAACGCGTCGACGGTGAAACAATCGAGCCCCACGTTTCCGTGCCGATTGCAAACGCGACCAATCCCGCGGCAGTTGCCGACGCCGAGCCGGCAGATGAGCCGCTTGAGCCTTGCTCCAGATTCCACGGGTTGCGCGTCTTGCCGCCGAACCACACATCGCCCCACGCCAATTCGCCGAGCGTCAATTTCGCCACCAACACCGCGCCGGCCGCTTCGAGTTTTTGAATCACCGTCGCGTCGGCGTCGAGCATTTGCTCTTTGTACGGCACCGATCCCCACGTCGTCTTGTAGCCTTTCTTCGCGAGCAAATCTTTCGCGCCGTACGGCATGCCGTGCAACGGACCTCGATATTTGCCGGCGGCGATTTCCTCGTCCGCGGCCTGCGCCTGCTGGAGCGCGAGATCTTCCGTGAGGGTGACGACGCATTCCAACTTCGGCCCGTATTTCTTCAACCGTTCGAGATACATTTTCGTGAGCTGCGTCGAGGTGATTTTGCGCGTGCGAATCAGCTCGGCAAGCTCGCTAACAGAGGCAAAAGCGAGCGCCTCGAGATTTGCGGGTACGGCAATTTTGGCAGGCTTGCTCCAAACCGGCGGCTGCCGCTTCGTGTCAAATTTTTTTCCGGCTGGAATCGGATTGAATAACAGCGCCGGCGGCACGCTGTTGTTCAGCGTGATTGTTCGAACTTTTTCAAAGTTATCCAGATTCTCTTTCAAATCGCCGAGCATCGAATCGCGCTTGGCCTCGGTGAAATTCAGGCCGATCATCCGTTCCGCCGCGGCGACCATATCGCGCGTGAGGGGATTTTTGTCGCTGGCTTGGTAAAACGCGCCCAATAAAAAACAGAACAGCCCGGTGCCGATAAAAAGAACGATGGTTTTATTTTGGCGTCGCATCTCTCGGCTCCTTTCCAAAAGAAGATTAACGTGTAACGGAAATTCAATTCAAATTAACGCCTTTGCCGGCAAAAGCAAGCGTTTTCTAAATTCCTCACTCATAATCGCCCAGGCGGTAACTTACTCCACTTATCTTGAGGCATTACCGCCGCGCTAAAATTTCCCTTGCTTTTTCAAAAAAAATTTGGCATAATAACGTCACTCATGACTCAATATACTGCCAGCGAGTTAATGGTTGTCCGCGCCGCCCGCGAGCTGAAAGACGGCGATGTCGTCTTTGTCGGCATCGGCTTGCCGAATTTGGCCTGCAATCTCGCGCGTTTGACGCATGCACCGAATCTCGTGCTCATTTACGAATCGGGCGCGGTCGGCGCAATGCCGGAGCGTTTGCCGGTTTCCATCGGCGATCCGGCTCTGGTCGCGGGCGCGCTCTCGGTTTGTTCTCTCCCTGAAGTTTTTTTGAATTATCTGCAGGGCAGTCGCATCACCGTCGGTTTTCTCGGCGGCGCGCAGATTGATCGCTTCGGCAATATCAACACGACGATTATTGGCGGCGATTATCAACATCCGAAAGTTCGCCTTCCCGGCAGCGGCGGCGCTTGTGAAATCGCCATTCTCGCCCAAAAGATTCTCATCATTACCCCGCTCAAGAAAAGAAGTTTCCCCGAACGGGTAGACTTTGTGACCAGCCCCGGTTTTCTTACCGGCGGCAATGCCCGCGAGCAAATGGGCATCACCGCGCAAGGCCCGGTTGCCGTCGTCACCGATCTCGGGGTTTTCCATTTTGATTCTATCACCCGCGAAATGATTCTCACCGATCTGCATCCCGGCGTGGAAAAAAAATCGGTGCAGGAAAACATCGGCTGGGACGTTCGTTTTGCCGATGATTTACACACCACGGATTTGCCCACCGCAGAGGAACTGCGCATCATTCGCGAAGAGCTTGATCCGAGCCATATTTATATTTAACGCAAAGGGCAGAGAGTAGAGCGCATGGCGCAAAACATTTGGAGGCGAAGATGTCTCGCTTTATGGACGTGACCACTGATTTTGGCTTCAAGAAACTTTTTGGCGACGAAGCCAATATCGACGTCACGATGAATTTGCTTAACACTGTGCTGGAACTGCAGCCGCCGATGGTTGAATTGAGCTTTGCCAATCCCGAACAACTGCCGGAAAGCAGCGACCAACGCGTCGGGATTTACGATCTGTTTTGTCGCGATGCCGCGGGCAATCGCTATCTGGTTGAAATGCAAAAGAGCCGGCTGGCTTTTATTAAGGATCGGATGGCCTATTATTCCACTTTCCCCATCACCGCTCAAGCTCCCAAAGGTTTGAAGCGCTATCAATTTTCTCCTCCGCCGGCAGCGAATCTTCTCCTCCGTGAAACTGCCGAGACGGCGTACGCGGATGAGATCGAAGCTGAAGAAGTCGTCTCCTCCGAATGGGACTATGAACTGAAGGCCGTCTATTGTGTCGCGATTTTAGGTTATGCCTTAATTGGCAGTACGACGGCAGTCAATCACAATAGCCTCAGAAACGATCGTCCGCCGCATGCGCTGTTTTACGACAAGCTCAAATTCGTCACGGTGGAACTGCCCTTGTTTGATCCGCGCCAACCGGAATACAGCCTTGATCGCCGTCTCAACAAGTGGCTTTATTTTTTGAAACACTCGGCCGATCTCGAACGCATTCCCGACGTGTACAAAAACGACAAGATTTTTCAAAAAGCGTTTTGGATTGCCGAGCTGGCGAATTTCACGCCGCCGGAGAGACGGCAATACGAAATCAGCGTCAAACGCACGCGCGATACCTACGCGGCGCTGACGACGAGCCATGATTTAGGGAAGATCGAAGGGAAAGTCGAAGGCAAGATTGAAGGGAAGGTCGAAGGCAAGATTGAAGGGAAGGTCGAAGGCAAGATTGAAGACCTGCTTTTGCTCTTCGCTCAAAAGCTCGGCCCGGTTCCAGATGAGATTGACGCCGCCATTCGCTCCGTCAACGATTTAGAACGAATCCATACCATCATGGCGCATTTCATGAAAATCAACGATTGGGAGACGCTGCGGAAATATCTAGTCGCATAAATTAAAATTTTTAAAAGTGCCCCACAAGCCCCGCTTTACAAAGGTTTATTTAATTAAAGTAGCGGGGCAAGGGGGCAGGACTACGAATAAAACGAAGGGAAAAACTTATGTTCGCTGGAAAAAGTTGGGATGAGTGGATTCGCCAATACGCGCAGAGTCATCAGCATCCGGTCAATCGCTTCTGTCATACGCTCGGCATTCCGCTCATTGCCGCGTCGCTGCCGGTTTTTATCGCGGCGTTTTTCGTAAATAAGCTTTGGTTCGTCGCACTGGCGATGTTCGTGGCCGGCTGGATTTTCCAATTCGTCGGCCACTGGTTTGAAGGCAAGCCGCCGGAGTTCTTGCGCGACTGGCGTTTTCTGTTTGTCGGGCTGCGCTGGTGGGCGGCAAAAATGCGCGGGCGCGCTTAAATCGTGATCCAATATCGTAGCGCGGGCATTGGCCGCAACTCAATTGCACCACAAAGGCACAAAGGACACAAAGAAAAAAACCTTTGTGAACTTTGTGCCTCGTGGTGTAAAAAATCTTCGTCCCGCAAGCGGGATGATAGTTCTTCAAGAGTGATATTATCAGGCGCTCCATCGCCGCAGAAAAACATTGCAAATTTTCAATTTAAAATTGCCAATGCTTTTGCGCGTGGTTGATGGTCGCGTCATGTCCAAAAATCCTTCACTACGGAGGGCTGTATGAAACATTTTACCAAACGCGTGATGGCGTTGTTCATCATCACCGCCTTGCTGTGTTGCGGCGTGGCCAGCGCCGGAACCACGGGCAAGCTGGCCGGCGAGGTGAAAGACAAAGAATCCGGCGAGTCTTTGCCGGGCGTCAATGTCGTCATCGACGGCACGACGATTGGCGCCGTCACCGATGGCAACGGGCGTTATTACATTCTGCTGGTGCCGCCGGGAACGTTTACGGTGACGGCTTCGATTCTCGGCTATCAGGCCGTTTCTAAAACCAGCGTCAAAGTAAATGTTGATTTGACCACGACGGTCAATTTCGAGCTGGTGCAACAGACGTTGCAGATCGGCGAGAAGGTTGAAATCGTCGCCGAACGCTCGTTGATTCAGAAAGACGGCGTGACCACGATGCAAGTTACCGAGTCCGAGACCGTGGAAAACATGGTGGCCGACGATTTCAAAGACGCGCTGACGCTAAATTCCGGCATTACCACGGCGCCGCTGCGTGACGGCGCGTTTTCGAGCAACAACGAAAGCACGGAGGGTTTGTATTTCGTGCGCGGCGGCCGCGGCAACGAGCTGGCGGTGCTGGTGGACGGCATGTCCGTGCGCGACGGGATCACCGGCGGCCTCGGCACGGAGATCGCCAATTCAGCGATTGAAGAATTGCAATTGATCAGCGGCAATTTCAATGCGGAATACGGCAACGCGTTGAGCGGCGTGCTCAATGTCGTGACGCAGGAAGGCGGGCGCAAAACCTCGTTTCGCGTGCGCGGCCTCACGGATGCGCTTTTCGGAAAATCGACCAGCGACTACACTTTTGCCGAGCGCGACCGTCTCATTGAGACGAAAGGCGTGCTGGAGCGCTCCAACTGGGGAACGTATCAAGGCGAGTTCAGCCTCGGCGGGCCGCTGCCGCTGTTTAAAGGTGATAAGGTAAAATATTTTGTCACCGGCGAATATGCGCAGAACGACGGCTATATCGGCGTTTTGCAAAATGAATTTTCCCGGCGCGGCACCGCGAAATTGACGATTGCGCCAACGTCGCGGCACAAGCTCGCGTTGACCACCAATTTGAACAGCGAAGATTTGCAAATTTACGAGCACCTGTTTGGGCATGACGAGCTGATCGAAGTAAACGAGGGCGACACGGTGATCACGCCGCCGAATTATATCGGCAACGATCGTTTCAGCACGCGCAACGTGCAAGGTTTGGTGGCGTGGACGCACACGTTGAGCAACAACGCATTCTACGAGCTCAAAACGCAATATTTCTCGCGCAAATTTTATGATCGCGTGAAAGATGATCCGCTGCAATATGATTTGCTGACTTACAATGCCGCGGAAGATTTTGCCGCTTCCGGCGACGATCCGGTTTTTCTGAAACAGGAAGATCGCGTGTTTCAAACGAAACTGGATTTCACCTGGCAGGCCGACATTAACAACAATATCAAAGGCGGGTTGGATTTTGCAAAACGCCGGATTTGGCGCAAGCAATTGCTGGCCGAGGGCGATATCCAAAATACCCGCGTCGACCAATACACGATTTATCCGGTCGAGGCCGCGGCGTATTTGCAGGACAAATTAGAGTTCAAAGATCTGGTGATCAACATCGGCATGCGGTTGGATTATTTTGATCCGCGCGATAGCGTCGCCGTCGTGCAAAACCAGCCGTTGGGCAAGCGCCAACTCGCGGAAACGACTTTGCGATTTAGCCCGCGCGTTGGCCTCGCGCATCCGATTTCCGAGCGCGCCAATCTGCACTTTTCGTACGGCCATTTTTATCAGGTGCCGGAATACAACAAGCTCGCGTTCAATCGCCGGCGTTTTATCGATATCTTTCGTCCGACGCTCGGCTTTGCCGGGCTTAAGCCGCAGCGCACGATTGCGTTTGAAGTCGGCTGGGATCAGCAGCTCACCGATTTTCTCGCGCTGACGGTGACGGGCTATTATAAGGATTATGAAAATCTGGTGTCGAGCGATCCGTATCCGAATGCGCGGCCGGCCGCGGTCACATATTACGTCAATCAGGATTTTGCCAATTCGCGCGGCGTCGAGCTGAATCTGCGCACGCGCCGCACCAATCATATCGCGTCCTATTTCAGCTACACGCTTTCCCGCGCCGAAGGCAACAGCTCCAACCCGTTGGATACGCGCAATGATTTGCTGGCGCGCCCGCCGCGCGTGCCGGTGAAAAAATTGATCGTTTTGGCGTGGGATCGTCCGCACGTGTTTAATTTCAATCTTGATTTCCGTTATACCGGCGGCCAAGGACCGTTGCTTTTCGGCTCGCGGTTGTTGGAAAATTTTGGCGTGAATTTGACCGGGCGTTTTGAAAGCGGCCTGCCGTATACGCCTACGGATAGCCGCGGCCAGCGCATTGCGGATGAAAACACCGCGCGCGAGCCGTCGACGTGGACGCTCGATTTGCGCGTCGACAAGTTGGTCAAAGTGGCCGGCATGAAGTTCGGTGTTTTTACTGAAGTCACCAATCTCACCAACCGCCGCAATATCGTCGATGTTTACACCGACAGCGGCTTGCCCAACGATTCGACCGACCCGGGTTTCACGCCGCAGGGCGAGCGCGATCCGTACAACATCGGTCCGCAGCGCAATATCCGGTTCGGGTTTGAGTTGAATTATTAAATTAATCGGAGTGCCATGCTTTAGCATGGCGGAAGCGCAAACTGAAGTTTGCACTCCGCTCCACTATAAACAGGAGGCGAGTGATGAGTTTAAAAAAGTTCAGTGTCTTCCTCGCAGTATCGCTGATTTTTCTAAGCGCCACCACTAATACCGCGCAGCAAAAACGGGAAGGCAAAGCCGAAAAGATTCGGCGCATTTTGCAAAATCAAGTTCTGACCAAAACGTCGTCGTTTAAAGATCGCAAAATCGGCGTGATGGACAACGGGCAGATGGCGGTTTATTACGACAACAACGGCTTCATCGGCGACCGCAATTTCACGCGCAGCCTCGAATGGCCGGCCGGCTCGTTGAATTATCTCGTCTGGCAAATCGGCATCATCTTCGGCGCGGTGACGGCCAGCGGCGACACGATTTGCAGCGAATCCTATAACGATGTTTCAGACAATCAATTCAACCCCGAGCCGGGTTTTGATAATCCGAATTTCGTGTGGGATATTTTAGAAACGCCGATCGTGGCGCGCAGCGATTTGCTTCAGAGCTATGCCCCGCGGTGGCAAGGTCTGTGGCCGGGTCTCGATGGCCGATCCCTCGATCCCGAAGAACTGTTGCGATTTGGCCGGCAGGAAACCTATTGGGTGATGCGCGACAACAATGACAAAGACGTCAGCCCGTCAACGCCGCTGAATCTCGAAATCGTGGGGCGGTTGATTGAAATTAATTCGAGCCTGACCAAGGATTTTGTGTTTGCCTTCTACACGGTAAAAAATATCGGCACGCAAACCCTGCGCAATTCTCGCTTCGGCGTGTTGGTGGATAACGACATGCCGGCGCTGGTCGGCGCGGAGTTTGAGGACGACGACGACGGGTTCATTCGCGATTTGAATCTGGCGTATGCGCGCGACAGCGATAACTTTTATGCCTCGCGGCCGGGCCTCAATATCGGCCAAACCGCGACGAAGTTTTTGCGCAGCCCGAAAGTCAACGGCAAAGAACTGGGGCTTACCGGCTGGTCAACGTTTGAGTATGGCGACATGCCGGCGGAAGGCGAATTTTTTCTCAATGAAAACGGCCCGATTGCCGGCGGGCGGCAATTCAAGAGCCGCAATCATGCGCAATATGCTTACATGCAGCCCGGCCTGTATATGAAACCGCGTTTCAATACGGACGTCGGCTATATCATGAGCAGCGGTGATTTTGAGTTGGCGCCGGGTCAATCGGTCGAGCTTGGCGTCGCGTTTATTGCCGCGCCGAATTTTGAAGCGCTGCTGCGCAATGCCAGCGCCGCGCAACGCGTGTTTGACAATAATTTTATCGGGCCGACCGCGCCGCGCGCGCCGGCAGTTACGGCGGTTCCGGGCAATAAATCCGCGACGCTTTACTGGCCGGCTGATCCGACGGAGTCGTCGCGCGATGCGTTAACCAACCGCGCGGATTTTGAAGGCTATCGCATTTATCGCAGCGAAGATAAAGGCCGCACCTGGGGCGAGGCCACGGATAATCTCGCCGTTTATCCCAACGGCGTTTTGCCAGCGGCGGAATATGACGTGATCAACACGCCAGGGCAGTTGGCGGCGATCGTGGTCGCGCATTCGAATCAGATTTCGCAGGCGAGCATCATCAGCGAAGGACTTGCAGACGGCTCACAGTCTGGTGACGCCGAGGGCGTCGACAATTCCACGTTCTTTTCTAATGACAACTTTCAAATTATTTTTGACACCGACAGCTCGTTTCAGGTGTTAAATTCGAGTTTAGGATCGCTGCTGAATTATCTCGATGACCTGTCGGGCGCCGTCGGTTTCACGGTGTTGGATAAACAGTGGACACTGCTCGATAATAATGTTGACGGCACGCACGGCGTTTTTCGCGCCGGTTCGCATATTTATGTGACCGGCATGTACGCGACCATCGACGGCCTGCCGAAACAAGGCGATGTGTTTACGATCGATCAGCGCAAAAACGATCCCGGCAAAAACGCCGGCCTCGCGCATTCGTGGAAAGATCCGGGCACGCTCATTAACGGCTATGAATATTGGTACACGGTGACGGCGTATGATCGTGAAGATCTCGCGCTCGGCGTGCCGGTGAATGAGAATCGCGCGGCCACCGTCGCAGATGCGTTTGCCGATGATCAAACCGTCGCCGTGGTGCCGCAGGCGCCGCACGCGGGTTTTGTCGCCGCGGCGATTGATTCCGGCGCGAATAAGAAAATTTTTTCGCATCCCGCCGGCAAAGCCGACATCAGCGGTTTCGCTTTGCAAGTCGTCGATCCGCGTCAATTGAAATCGACGAAATATGAAATCAGTTTTGCCGTCGCCGACGGCGATAAAACTTTCACGGTCACCGACATCGGCGCGTCGAACCGGCCGCAGGTGCTCAAAGACCAGTCGTTTTATGACGCGCAACTTGATAATGCCGCGCTCTTTGATGGCATGCGCATGCAAGTCACCGACGTGGAGTTCAATATCAACGCTGACAAATCTTCGCAGACCGTGACTGTCGGTGGCGCCAAGCTCGAGCTTGATTCGGATTCGATTGAGCCGCGCGCTGACGCCAACGACCACGATTTTCTTTTCAAATTCGTGCAAGGCCCGCAAGACTCCGCAACATTTCGCTACATTTATACCGACTGGGACAGCGGCGTGCCGGTGAAAGCGCCGTTTTTCGTGATTGATCTCACTACCGGCGACACCCTCACGGTGGAGATTCTCGACACGCGCGACGGTGAAGGTGATGCCGACGGCACGTATGATGTGTCGGAACGCATTGCCATTGGTGACACCAAATACATGGGCAGCGGTGAATATGAAGCGAGCACGTATTCGTATCGTTTCGCTTTCAGCGGCAGCTACGCGGCCGGCACGGAATTTCGCGTTGTCACCAACAAACCGCTGACCGCGACGGATCGCTATCAGTTCAGTACGATCGGCGCGAACATCGACGACGCGCAGGCCAAAAGCGATCTCGATAAGATTCGCGTCGTTCCCAATCCATTCGTCGTCACTTCGGGATTCGATACGGTGCGCGATCGGCACGAGATTCATTTCACGCGTTTGCCGCTGCAGTGTACGATCAAAATTTTTACGCTCACCGGCGAGCTGGTGCGCACGCTGTCACATGCGAGCAACGCCAACGGGGAAAGCATCGAGAGGTGGGATTTGAAAACCGAATTTGGCAGCGAGGTGGCGTACGGCGTTTATCTGTATCACGTCGATTCCGCCGCCGGCAAGAAAATGGGCAAGATTGCCATTATGCGATAAGCGAACCGGAGTGCGAGGCTTTAGCGTCGCGCTTTTCCTAAAAACAAAGCATTGCAAAACTAAAGTTTTGCACTCCGAATTTATCTGGAGAAACCGAACATGAAAAAAATATTCTTTCTCGCCGTGGTGATCGCGCTTGTTCCATTCTCACTGTGGGCGCAATTTTCCACGCCGACTGAAGGGTTCAATAACAACGGCACGCGCGCCGGACAATTTTTAAAATTGGCGGTCGGGGCGCGGGCCAGCGCGATGGGCGAATCGTTTGCCGCCGTCGCCAACGATGCTTCGGCGCTGTTCTGGAATCCGGCGGGCATCGGCAATTTGCAAAATCTCGAAGTGCATCTCACGCACGTGGATTATTTGCTCGACATTCGCTTTGATTATGCCGGCCTCGTGGTGCCGATGGGCAGCGGGAATCTCGGCTTCAGCGCCGCCGTGCTCGGCATGGATGAGGAGAACGTCACCACGCTGGCCGATCCCGACGGCGAGGCCGGCATCACGTGGAAAGCGAGCAGCTTTGCAGTTGGCATGACATATAGCCGCGCCATCACCGATCGTTTTTCCGTCGGCCTCACCGGCAAATATATTCAGGAGAATGTTTTGAATTCCTCCGCCAACACACTGGCGCTCGATATCGGCAGTTTGTATAACACCGGCATTCGCGGCATCAAAATCGGCATGGCGATGAGCAACTTCGGCGGCAAGATGAAGCTCGGCGGCCGCGATCTCACGCAAAAGGACGTTGACTCCGATCCGGGCCTCGGCGGCAACATCGGCCAATCCGCCGATCTCGTCGTCAACTCATGGCCGCTGCCGTTGAATTTTCGCGTCGGCCTGTCGCTCGAAGTTTTTAAGAATGAATCGAGCACGTTGATGGTCGCCGCGGATTTCAACCACCCGACGGACGCCGACGAGCGCGTGAACTTCGGCGCGGAGTATTCGTTCGCGAATCGCCTGTTCGTGCGCGGCGGCTACAAATTGAATTACGACGAAGAATCCTACACCTTCGGCGGCGGCCTGAATCTGCCGATCACGAGTTACAATTTCATGCTCGACTACGCGTTCAACGAGTTCGGCCTTCTCGGCGAGACGCATCGCTTCTCGCTGGGCTTCAAGCTTTAACGGTCACTCGAGGAGGAGGGAAGCCGGGGCGCTGTCGAAGGTGATGGCGCCCCGGTGTGTTTTGGAGAGCTGAATTGGACGCTATACGTTGTTAACCGTCATCCGGGATTGAAAGAAGTTCGTTGCAAAAATCAAAGTTCGGTTGTAAATTAGAATGAAAGGTTGGCGTGAATTCACGGCGGGCTCCTGGCAGCGATTGGAGCTCGGGTTTAAACATAAAGTTGTATTTTAACACAAACCTGATTTTTGGCGATTTTATTAAAAAGTAGGAGGTGTTTATGAATCGTCGTGAAGTTATTCTGATGACCCTTGCACCTGCAAAAGGAGAATCTCATACGCCCGTGCAAGTGCAAAAACTTTTGTTTTTAATCGATCGGGAAATTTCCAAAGCAATTGGCGGGCCTTATTTCAATTTTCAGCCACATAGTTATGGACCATTCGATAAAGCCGTATACGAAGTGCTTGAATCACTGGCTATTGAAGGGTATGTCGATATTCTGCCGCAAAAAACCTGGCGTAATTATAAATTAACCGCGCTTGGGCAAGAATATGGCGATACACTCTTGAACACTCTGTCTGTGGCAGCCAAGGACTATGTTGCAAAAGTATCACGATTTGTGCGCAGCCTTTCAGTTGCGGAACTCGTCTCGGCTATTTATAAAGCTTATCCGGAAATGCGAGAAAACAGCGTTTTCCAAGAGTGAACCATGACCTCAATCGTTGGAGTATTGTGTAAAGACGGCGTTGTAATCGGCACGGATAGTTCCACCACATTGGCTGCGGGACAATTTGTAACTATCGAACAACCTACCGAAAAATTAGATATCATCGGCGAAAGTATTATTGTCGCCGGTACCGGCGCCGTTGGATTAGGACAACGATTTTGTTCAATTGTAAGAAAAAATCGAGTGGCACATGATTTTTCGAAAATTTCTGCACTTGATATAGCCAAAGGATTTTGCAAAGCCACTCTAGATGATTTTCATTCGACATATGTTCAAATGGGCCAGTATGGCGCTTTAGTCGCCTTTCCATCTTTGGATGGCCCGGCACTTTGTGAATTTGCTGTTCGAGATTTTCAACCGGAACTTAAAAATGAACGATTTTGGTATTGTTCAATGGGAAGCGCACAACCAATCACAGATCCTTTTCTGGGTTTCATTCGAGATGTTTTTTGGCGTGACGGACGCCCGAACATTAGCGACGGCATTTTTGCCATAACTTGGACCCTTGATCATGCCGTTTCGGTTAATCCAGGCGGAGTTAATGGGCCGGTGCGAATAGCAGTGTTGACGCGCGAACAGGGAGGGCAATTCCATGCTCGTTTATTAGATGAAAATGATCTTTTGGAACATCGCCAAAATATTGAAGAGGTAAAGCAAAGTATGCGAAATATCAGTATGAAATATCAAGTCGGTTCCCCTATCGAAAATCCTGACATACCTCGACCGTAATTGAAAATCGGCTCGCGATGGAAAATAAAATCCGGATTTGTGTGACATTCCCAGAAGGGCTTATGCCTGTAGAAAATAAGCTTGATGGAATGACAGCAACGGAATATGAGCAACTCTTGCAATACAAGCGTTTGGTTGTCTTCGATGAATTTACACGGCAATTCGGACAAGAAATCGAAAAGCGAGGCTTGACCGCAGAAGAATTGATGGCCGAGCTGGAAGAAACCAAACACGAAGTATTTGAAGAACAGTATGGCCGACGCTGAATTGAGGAAAATTACCATGGCAACTTTAGCTGATTTGAGCGATAAGGAATTTGATCAAATGCCGGACAATATGTCCAAATCGGAATATGACGACCTGTCGTCTGAAGAGGTTTTTAAAATTCTGACTGCTATTGACGCCGCCGACACTTTGGAATTGTCGGCGCATGTTGAAAATGGACAACTGGTCTTTGAACAGCCGGCGCCGCTTCCGGTAAATTTAAATACTATCGTGATCGGCAGTAAACGCATCGTGATCAGGTTGCAGCCGGAATTTTAGCATTTGTACCTGACGAGATGCCACTGTTTGTCATTGTTAAAAGCTGCTCCCTGAATTAAAAATCCCACAGAAGTTTTTTCTGTGGGATTTTTTTCTGTGGGCGAAATTTTTTTGAAAACTCGAAATTCCTACCCCACAATATCCTCGCCGCCATCGACGCCGATCACGTTTCCCGTCACCCATTGCGCGCGTTCGTCCGTCATCAAGGCCATGAACTTCGCGATATCCTCGGGCGTGGTGAGGCGACCGCCCGGATTGCGCTCCTGCGCGACGGCAACCATTTTATCGTTGCCCGGAATTTTTCTTAACGCAGGTGTGTCGGTAACGCCGGCGCGAATTGAATTGGCGGTAATGCCTTGCGGCGCGAGCTCGAGCGCCAGTTGGCGAATGTGTGATTCGAGCGCCGCTTTCGCCGCCGAGACGGGCCCGTAATTCGGCCACACGCGCGCGCCGCCGGAGCTCGTCATCGCAAAAATACGTGCGCCGTGTTGCATCATTTTCCGCTGCATCAAATCTTGCGTCCAGTACACGAGACTGTTCGCCATCACGTCGAGGGTCATTTCCATTTTCGGCTTGTCAACTTCATCCGCGGCATTGGGCGCAACATATAATTTGAGACTGCCGAAAGCTAAAGAATGCATCAACACGCGAACCGTGCTATCCGCCTCCATCTCCGCTTTCATTTTATCCAGAGACTCGCGACGCTTCTCTTCATCCGCGGCATTGATGTTAAAGAAGACGGCTTTCCGTCCCGTCGCTTGAATTTTCCGGATGACTTCCTCGACCAGCGGCATCGTGCCTTTGCGATCGAGGTGGACGCCGAAAATGTGAAACCCGGTTTTGGCCAGCTCGACCGCGGCAGCGCCGCCGAAACCCGATGACGCGCCGAGAATCAGCGCCCAATCATTTGTACTGCTCATGGCATTCTCCTTTATTAAAAATAAAATGCTAAAGCGTTTTCACTTCCGTCATAACATTTGAGTAATATATAAATTTATAGGTTACTCGCAAGCGTTTTGTTACAACTGATGCAATGCCTCACTGACGGGGTGGTAGCGCAGACATCTTGTCTGCAGTCAGGATGACCGTGCTACGATTTTCCACCTGTAAGTGAGGCATTACCAACTGACAACAGCAAAACTTACTTGATTTTTCTTTGTTTTTTGCGTACTTTCTTTCAGAAAGGATGAAAACACAGGTTTGGTCATGATGGAAGCTCAGTTTTATACCCGCACCGCGAACAACAAGGTGCTCTGTCACCTCTGCCCGCGCTATTGTGAAATTGGCGACGGCCAGACCGGATTTTGTTTTGTCCGCAAAAACGAAGGCGGCACGCTTTATTCGCTGGCGTACGCCAATCCTTACGCCGTCCATATCGATCCCATTGAAAAAAAGCCTCTCGCGCATTATCTCCCCGGCACGCGGATTCTCTCCATCGGCACCGCCGGCTGCAACCTCGGCTGCAAATTCTGCCAGAACTGGGATATTTCCAAAGCGCGATACGATCACGAGCGCGCCTATCAATTTACGCCCGAACACGCCGTCGCCGAAGCCATGCAACATGGTTGTCCGAGCATCGCTTTCACTTACAACGATCCGGTAATTTGGGCCGAGTACGCGATTGATATTGCCAAAGTCGCGCATGCTTATGGCCTCAAAACGGTTGCCGTCACTGCCGGTTACATCACGCCGGAAGCGCTGGCGCCATTTTATGATCACATGGACGCCGCCAATATCGATCTCAAAGGCTTCACCGAAAATTTTTATCGCAAGACTTGTCTCGCGCATCTCGCGCCGGTGTTGGAAACATTAAAAGAACTCAAACGCCGCGGCACAACCTGGTTTGAAATTACCAACTTGATTATTCCAACGCTCAACGATGCGCTGAATGAAATTCGCGATATGTCTCTTTGGATTCTCGACAACCTCGGGCCGGAAGTGCCGCTGCACTTCACCGCGTTTCATCCGGATTTCAAGCTGATGCACTTAGCGCACACGTCGGAAGATATTCTCGAAGAGGCGCGGCTGCTGGCGATGGATTTGGGAATGCATTACGTTTATGTCGGCAACGTTCACACGAAAGAAGGCAACAATACGTACTGCCCAAAATGTAAAATGCTGCTTGTGCGCCGGAGCTGGCATTTGGTGCATGAGGTCAATTTGCGCGATGGTTGCTGCCCCAAGTGCGGACACCAAATTCCAATGATCGAAAGCGAACCCTCACAACGGCGAAATCGAGCGATACCGCTGTATGAGGTGTTGGCGTAGCACCCCGATTTCCCTTTAAAAGTATGTAAAGGAATGGCTATGAAAACCAAAACTGCTAAAACCTACATCAATCGTAACACGGGCCGAAATGGCAAGAATGATAACTCTTTATCAATTGCCAAAATTCGTGAATTGTACAAGGATCAGTGGCTGGCGGTGCTTTTAACCAAAGTTGACCGTTACGACAATCCGCTGAAAGGCGAAGTGGTGGCACGAGCGGAAACCAGCGACGAGTTATATGCACAAGCCAAACAATATCGTTTAGAAAATCCTCGAGCTAAACTTTACACTTTTTTCGCCGGTAATTATATTCCGGAGGGAATGATCGTTGTCCTCAATATCAGCGTCTAGAATCGCCGGTCGATTTGATTTTGGCGGCGTGCTCATGATCTCTGCGCGAATCAATGGCCAGAAGACTGAATTGCTGTTTGATCCCGGCGCTGCACTCACTGTGATCAATCAAAAATTTGCCGACTATTTCGGCATACAGATTGACCCAACCCGGCAAATGCGGATTACTGCGGCAAGCGCAGAGGAAGTTAATACCTTCCTATCGACAGCACAAGAAATTCGCGTCGGAAGTGTGATCAGAAAAAATTTGCCGGTGTCCGTTATCGTATTTCCGCCGAGATTCGAAGTACATGGCTTGATCGGCATGAACTTCCTCAAAGGTCTGCGTTTCACCGTTGAAATGGACACCGGCACTTTGATTTTACGCGAACCTCCGAAGGCAAAAAACCAATTTGACTGATGACGCGACCGAGGCGAATAAACTTATCGAGGCGAAATGACGATGGTCGGTGAGGCCGTGCACAACTTAAATTCGAATTCAGGGACGATGACACAAAACCCGCCGAAAGCAAGGCTTTTGCTCGTCGACAGCCGCAGCGAATGGTCGGGACGTTTATATAAAGTCCTTTATGAAAACAGCATTGAGTTGGATGTGTTGGCCTCGGCGCAAACAGCTCTGAGTTTTCTGCAATCGCGTTTCTTTGATGCTTTATTATTGGACGTGCCTTTGCCCGACATGCCGGCGCCGCAAATGGTGGCGATCACGCGCAATCGTTTTCCATTTCTGCCGATTGTAATCTTGGCCGAAGAAAGCGCCATGCCCGACGCGGTGGGCGCGCTCAAAGCCGGTGCGTTTCATTTTATCCCCGCCAATTTTGAGCCCCGACAGGCCCTCGGCGCGCTCCGCAAAATTCTCGCGCTGCAAAACGAGCCGGTGACGCTATCGCGCGCGCTTCCCGATTTGAAACAAACCATTCAATTCAGCCTGCCGAGCACGCTGGATTACATCACCGGCGCTGCCGCGCATCTCACCGAAACGCTCGTTCGTTTTGGCATCATCACTGTCGAAGAACTCAACCTCAAAGTCGCGCTCGTCGAAGCTTTGACTAATGCGATGGAACACGGCAACAGTTTTGATCCGAAGAAACTGGTCAAAGTCGAAGCAAAATTTCTCGAAAATAAAGCTGAGATTAAAATTGCCGATCAGGGCAAAGGATTCAATCATCGCAAGCTGCCCAATCCGACCGCTCCCGAAAATCTTTATAAACCTCGCGGCCGCGGTATTTATATGATGCATCGCCTGATGGACGAAGTGCATTTTAACCGCAAGGGCAACGTCGTGCAGCTCGTCAAATATCGGCGACCGCCCAAACCAACATCGCCATAACTCATCTCAATAACTCCTACTCTTACTCCTACACCTACTCCTACTCGTTTTTTAAAAAGCGAGTAAGAGTACGAGAATGAGTAAGAGTATGATCGCGTAAAATTTGAAAACTTTAAGGAGGCAGGAAAATGTCATTTGTCGCTGAATTAGAACCGCAAGAACTGTGGAAACATTTTGATGAAATCCTAAAAATTCCGCGCGGCTCGAAAAATGAGCAGAAGATGCGCGAGTATGTCATCGGCCTCGCCCAGAAGCACGGCTTGAGTTTCAAGCAGGACAAAGCCGGAAACGTCGTGGTGCGCAAACCAGCCGCCTCAGGCCGCGAAGCCGCGCCCGCGATCGTGTTGCAAAGTCATTTGGATATGGTCAATGACAAAAATACCGACGTGCAACATAACTTTGACCGCGACGCGATCATTCCGCAGCGCGACGGCGATTATGTGAAAGCCACCGGCACGACGCTTGGCTCGGATAACGGCATCGGGGTGGCGTCCGCGCTGGCGTTGATGGAATCCAAAGATATTGGGCACGGCCCGCTCGAATTGCTTTTCACGAGCGATGAAGAAACCGGTTTGAACGGCGCGACTGACCTGGCGAAAGATTTGTTGACGGCGAAGCGTCTGATCAATTTGGACACGGAAGAAGAAGGCGCGCTGTACGTCGGCTGCGCCGGCGGTGCGGGAACCGATATTACACTCTCGCTCAATTCCACTAAACCGCCGAAGGAGTTGGCCGCGGTGGAGGTGAAACTCGCTGGCTTGCACGGTGGACATTCGGGTGTCGATATTCATTTGCAGCGCGGCAATGCGACCAAGTTGTTGGTTCGCGCCTTGTACCGGATCATGATTGCCGGCGAATTTAAATTTCGCCTCGCCGATATTGCGGGCGGCAATAAACACAATGCGATTCCGCGCGAAGCTTTTGCCACTGTCCTGTTGCCCAAAAAGCAGCAGAAGAAATTTGCCGAAGCGTTGACCAAGCAGGTGACGGATATTCAAGCGGAGTACAAAACTGTCGAGCCGGCTATTCAGTTAACGGTGGCGCCGACGAAAGCCAAACGGATGTGGGACGGCAAAAGCACAACTAAAGTGATTTCACTTTTGCATGCGCTGCCGCACGGCGTGATGAGCATGAGCAACGACATTCCCGGTCTCGTGGAGACGAGCACGAATTTGGCCGTGGTGAATAGCAGCAAAAATAAACTCACGATTCATTGCAGCACGCGTAGCTCGGTTGCGGCGGCGCTGCAGGCGACACGCGACCGTATCCGCGCCATCGCCGAATTTGCTGCCGCGAAAGTGCAAGAAGGTGACGGCTATCCCGGTTGGAAACCTAATCTCGATTCCGAAGTGTTGAACGTGAGTAAAAAAGTTCATCAAGAACTTTTCGGCGTCGAACCTTCCGTCAAAGCGATTCACGCCGGTTTGGAGTGCGGCATCATCGGTGAAAAATATCCCGGCATGGATATGGTTTCGATGGGCCCGCAAATCGAGTTCCCGCATTCGCCGAGCGAGCGCGTGAAGATCAGCTCGGTGGGGAATTATTATCGGCTGTTGGTGAAAACGTTGGAAAGGTTGGCGGCGTAAATTCGTTGCTTGTTGCTGGTTTCTGGTTGCTTGTTGTTCGTTTTCATGAGCAAGTAACCAGCGACCAGCAATCAGTCGCTAGCGACCAGCATTCAACACCTCCGCAATATGCAACACTTCCAATCGACTCTCACGCAATTTCGCCTCCTGCCGCATTTGCATCACGCACCCCGGATCATTTGAAATCACCGTATCGACGCCGAGTTGCTCGAATGTTTCCAAACGACTGCGCGTCATCGCCGAAGCAATCGCTTCAAATTTAATCGAAAACAATCCTCCAAAGCCACAACAAACAGGTTCTCCCGGCGGAACGATCAATTCGAGTCCGCGCACGTGGCGCAGCAGCGCGAGAGGTTCTTCGTGCAGCCGTAGTTCGCGGAAGCTGTGGCAGGAATTGTGGAACCCCGCTTTGCACTTTAGTGTGGCGTTGACGTCGACGACGCCGAGTTGTTTTACTAAAAATTCGGAAAATTCAAAAACGCGTTTGCCGAGTGCTTGCGCTTCTGCCAATTTCGCATGTCCCGCAAACAAATGCGGATAAAAATTTCGTATCATCGCCACGCACGAGCCGGAGGGGGCGACGATGATTTCCGAGTCGCGGAAAACCTCCAAACAATGTTCGGCGACCGGCAACGCTTCGTCGCGATAGCCGGAATTGAACGCCGGTTGGCCGCAGCAAGTTTGCGCCGGCTCGTATTTTAATTTCACGCCGACACGGCGCAGAACATTCGCCATCGCGAGGCCGATTTCGGGATAAACTTGATCGACGAGGCAGGGGATGAAAAGGGAAACGGTGGGGAAAGTTGATTTAGTTTTGGTCACGAAATTATGCCTTTTCGTGTGTTAGCGTTCTGGGTGGGTTAATTGCAAGGTTGATTTTTCATGAGATTTATCAACTCCAGCCTCGAATGTGATTGGCTTGTTTGATATAGTCAATGTGCGGTCGATCATTTAGAGATGGTGGAACTTTGATGATTGGTTTTAAATCCTTGATGAATCTTGGCAATTCTCCATCATGGCCGGATTGTTTTAATTTCGCCAATTCCTCGCGGTTCATTATAACTTGATAGTCTTCATTTAAAGTAACCAATGCTTTGTCGAATGCGCGATGATGAAGCGCGCATAAAGCAATGCCATTGCAAGTTTCGTCGGTACTTTTCGGATAACTGACGGGAACAACATGAGCTGCATCGACTAATTTCAGTTGAAGACCGCAAAATGCACATTCAAAGCTGTATGCGGTCAATACGCGAGACTTGAATGAAGTGTTACGAAGTTTTTTGTTGATCGTTGCGGCGATAATTTTGCGAAGAGGGCTGACTTGATCAATAAGTTTGTCATTTACTCTTTCGGGGTTTTCTAAAATTTTTTCGAGTATCTCGTAATCATTATCAGACTCACCAAAGCCATGGATCTCTTCTAAGCTTTCGACATAATGAACAAAAAGATCGGGGCGGAATGCTACAGCAATCTCATTGTTGCCTTTGTTAATTGTGGCTATGCCATTGATATGCGCTTTGCGTAACGCCTCCTCACGAATTTGAATTGAAGGAGAAAAACCTAAATTCCCGGAATGTTTTTTAAAATCAAAACCGGCAAATACCTTACCTGAGTCCCACCAGCCTAAAATCAGAGTTTTCTCGCCATGAAATTTTTCAAATTTTTGTGTTCCAGTAATTTGAATGCGATATTCATCGATGGGTCTTTTCGAGCCACCGCCGTGTGTTAAATGCCAAATATAAACGCGAACTAAATAGCTTTTGTCGGTTTCATTGTTGTAGATTTTAAGCAAAAATGGATGTTCTCGAGTATCGCCAATATAGAGCACATTCCAATTGCAATCTCTAATCGCCTGAACGATGATATTGAGTAAATCAAATTTTCTATGCCGTGCCATCTTTTACAAATTGTGAAAATAGGGTTGGAGATTCTTCAAATCTGAGTTGGCTTCCCCGCAGATACTCTTCGCTTAATTCAAAAGCAATCCATCGGCGTCCTAAAGTTTCTGCCACATAACCAGTGGTGTTGGAGCCTGCAAAAGGATCCAGAACGAAGTCGTCTTCATCCGTAAGAAATTTGATAAAAAATTCGGCAAACTCTTTCGGAAATCGAGCTGGATGTGGTTTAACATCTGCTTCCTTGCATCTTTTCATATATGAACTGTTAGATTCTGTATTGGCTATGGTTAAAACGTTTGAGGGAATGGCGCCGTTATTGTCCCTGCCAAACTTCTCAGAAATGTCATGGCCGCTTGGCCTTAATTTAGCGGAGTAGCCGTTTTTGAGTAGTTGTTTCATGCTGTCGCTATATGGTTTTAGAATTTTTTTATTATTCGCTTTGGGGAATTCTGATTTTGACAGCCAGAAAACCAAATTAACCGAATCTTTCACGCGAATTCGCCGCACATTGACCCATTCCGTCGGGGAAGGCAGCCTTGCCGGATTGTAATGAAAAAATTCCTGCGCCAAAAAAAAGCCAACTTCTTTGCATAATCTCGTGAGCAATTCGTACTGATAAATGCTTCTCACCGGCAGACCCGGCAGGTAAGCCCCTCCGAGGTCTAAAACAAAAGAACCTTCCTTTGACAGGGTACGTTTGAATTCATGGGCAAAATTCAGAAACCAGTCCACATATTCTTCTGAAGATTTATTCCCATATTCTTTCTGCCTCGTCAGAGCAAACGGAGGTGACGTCAAAATTAAGTCGATACTTTCGTCCTCAACAGCTTTAATTAATTTCAAACTGTCACCTAGGTATGATGCACCCAATTGAGTTTTGTAATAAGTTTTCAATTTACGCAACACTTTATCGCCTCAAAACGTTTTCCACCAAACACTCGAATCTTAAGTAAAATATATGAAAGAAAAGCAATAAATCAAACAGCCAGTTACGGAGTGTTTGATTGTGGCGTCTACCGCCGCTTTTGCTTCGGCGTGGACAGAAAACCAATGATCGCCACAAACACCGTCGAGCCGATAATCGACCAGACAATGGGGAACCGCGTCGAGCCTAAATTCAACACAAAAATTTCCGGCAAGTCCAATTTACTCGCGAGCCAGACGCCGAGGAGCGCGCCGACAAAACCAATGGCGATGGAGACAAGGCAGCCGCCGCGCGAGTACCCGCTGATCATTTGCCCGAGTGCGCCACACAAGCCCGCTACCGCGAGCAAAACT
>Ga0247727_10006530_pt1 | contig 22888 bp, 17 predicted proteins | sample WisWelCaveWW1625_FD_202498 | JGI IMG/M metagenome (GOLD analysis project Ga0247727, IMG submission 202498) | Biofilm microbial communities from Wishing Well Cave, Virginia, United States - WW16-25 | ecosystem: Environmental > Aquatic > Deep subsurface > Groundwater > Cave microbial mat | place...
CTAATGCAGAACTGAGCGCGGCTTCATCCCCAACCATTCAGTGGATTATCGATCCGCTCGATGGCACGACAAATTTTATTCACGGCGTGCCGAATTTTTGCGTTTCGATTGCCGCGAAACAGGGCGCACAGGTTCTCGCCGGCGTCGTCTGGGATCCGGTGTTGCGCGAGCTGTTTACGGCCACCGCCGGCGGCGGCGCGTTTCTCAACGGCAAACCCATTCAGGTTTCAGCAAGCGCGCGGCTGCGCGACGGCCTGATCGCCACGGGCTTTCCGTTTCGCGTGCGGCATTTGCTCGATTCTTATTTTCGCATGTTTCAGGGCTTTTTAACTTCCGTGCGCGATCTGCGTCGTTTTGGCGCCGCGGCGATCGATCTCGCCTACGTCGCCGCCGGACGCTTCGACGGTTACTGGGAGTACGCGCTGAATCCATGGGATTTTGCCGCCGGCATTCTGCTCGTCAAAGAGGCCGGCGGAGAAATCAGCGGTTTTGCGGAAAACGATGATTTCTGGGAAACGGGGAATATTCTCGCGAGCAACGGGAAATTGCACCCGGCCATGCGGGAGATCATTCTGAAGGCGAAAGCTTGAGCAAAAAAATCGAAATGATTAAAGTCAAAATCATTGAACCGCTTTTAATCATTTTGACTTGTATTTTTTACTCGCCACTTGCATTTTAAATTGTTTTGCTCGCAACGCAGACAAGCCGCAACCAAACAGGTTTATGACAAACCAATTTCCCAACGGATATAAAATTTTTTTCATCCGTTGCGTTGTTTCTATCCGTTGGGAACTTACACTTCAGATTTTTTTCTAACTTTAGCTGCACATTGGCATAATGGTTTTGTCTTCAAAAAATTTTCTTGGATTTGCCTGCCCTGCCGCGGGCCAGGGTCAGTTTTCCAGAATAATACAATAACATGAACATAACAAGAATCATAACCGGCTTAATTGCGCTAACATTAATTTGTGCATGGGCGCACTATTCCTGCCCCTATCCCGAGTTGGCGCAGATTCTCGCTAATCCGGAGCCATATGCGGGCAGGCGCGTGGCAGCTTTTATTGAAGCGCGCGTCACGGCGCACACGGCGGACGGCTTTATGCTCGACCAACGCGGTGCGCAATTACAGATTCACGCCGAAATTAAAAATGCGCCGCTTGATGAGTTCGTGGCGGTGGCGGGAATTTTTCAGCCGCCGAATCATCTGCACGCGGATACGGTGCATCTGGCGCAGGGCCGGCGCTGGAAAATGGCGGTGTCGGTGATTCCGGTTTTGGCGTTGGTGTTTTTATTGCCGCGCGCGCTCCGCTTCGATCGCCAAACGCGAACCTTCACCTTGCGCCGAAACAACTCTTTTTAGCTTTTTAGCCTTTTTTCTTTTTTTGCTGGATGCCTGATTTGCTCACGCACGCCGCGGCGGCGCATTTAGTCGCGCGCCGCTGGTTTCCGCGCTCGGCGGCGATTCTGTTTACGGTGGGGACGATGCTGCCCGATGTGTTGTCGCGCCCGTTTTATATTATCTTTCCGGCTTTACACTGGTGGGTGATGCCGTTGCACACGCCGGTCGGCGTCGCGCTGGTCTGCTGGATGATCGCGGGCTTATTCAAAAATGAAGAGCGTAAAATTGTTTTCGTCGCGCTCTTTGCCGGCGCGGTGTTTCATTTCCTGCTCGATGCGCCGCAGAAACACGTGGCGGCCGGTTATTTCTGGCTTTTTCCGTTTTCGTGGACGACCTACGAATGGGGCCTGTGGTGGTCGGAAGATTCGGTGCGGATTGTGCCGCTCGTGGTTTTGCTCGTGGCCGCGGTCGAGTTTTTCATTTATCTTCGCGCGCGAAAACGAGTTTTTAAGGGATGAGAACTGTGCAAAAATAAAAAAATTTTCACGCCACGAAGGCACAAAGTACACAAAGTTTTTTCTTGGTGAACTTTGCGCCTTTGTGGTGATCCGGATTGTATTTGAATGTCATGATACACCTGTAAGGCACAATGAGGCGCAACATAAATGTTGCGCTACAACGTATGTCCATATTAAACTATCGTGTCGCCGGGCGCTTTAAAAGCTTTCTTTTTGGCAGCGCCATTCTGATCATTCTCGCGCTGCTGTGGTACTCGCAAATCATCGTCAACGGCCTGCGCAACGAGGCACGGCAGATTCTGTTATTTTATACGAAACTCTACGCCCGCGCGGCTTCGGAGGCAAGCGACGCCGACCTCAGCTTTATTTTTGAGCAGATTATTCAGGGCATGGATTTCCCCATCATTCTCTGCACGGAGAATTTTGAGCCGACGACGTGGAAAGGCATTGACATTCCGCCGGATTCATCCAACTCGCCGGCGGTCCGGGCGCGCGTGCAACAACTCGTCGAATCCATGCGCGCGGAGATTGATCCCATTCCGCTGACTTACACCGATCCTGAAACCGGACAGGCGCGCGTGCTGAATTATTTGATCTATGGCGACTCGAAGCTCATCAAGCAACTCCAACTGTTGCCGTACGCGGAGATTGTGGTGGCGGGCTTGTTCATTCTGGTGGGTTTCTGGGGCTTCAACAGCATTCGCCGCAACGAGCAGCGTTTGATCTGGGTGGGCATGGCGAAGGAGACGGCGCATCAGCTCGGCACGCCGATCTCGTCGCTGCTCGGCTGGATTGAATTATTGCGCAGCCGAACTAATGCGACCAACGGCGACGGGACACTCAATGAGATGCAGCGCGACGTGGAACGGCTCGGCAAAGTCGCGTCACGTTTTTCGCAAATCGGCTCACAGGCGGATTTGAAGGAGCAGGACATCGTCCCGATTCTCGATGACATCGTGAAATATTTTCGCCGGCGGCTGCCACAAATGGGCAAAGAAGTGCATCTGGAAATTCTCAATTCCAGCCCTGCAGAAATCCGGCCGGCGGCGATCAATCGCGATCTGTTCGAATGGGTGCTGGAAAATCTCATCAAAAATTCGCTTGACGCGATTGAGAAGCCGAAGGGCGAAATCCGGCTCGAATTAAAACCGGCGACCGACGGCCGGCATCGGCTGACGCTGGACATTCGCGACAACGGCCGCGGCATCGAGCCGGCGATTCGCAAAAACATTTTCAAGCCCGGTTTCAGCACCAAAAAAAGAGGCTGGGGACTCGGCCTCAGCCTCGCGAAGCGCATCGTCGAAGATTATCATCACGGCAAATTATTTTTAAAAGAAACGCGCGTCGGGGAGGGTTCGACGATGCGGATTGTGCTTTAAAACCGTTGTCAAATCTCCCAGGTTTTGGGTATGAAATGCCCGATCATTTCGCAGAAGTAGCCGTCATCTTCCAATGGAATGGGCTCGTAGAGACTATTCTGCAAACGATACGCGCGAATGATTGTGCCGGTCTCTTCCGCAGGCTCCCCAACAAAATACTCATGCACACCGATGGTCTCGTAAAAAAGGGGCATAAGCTGTGTATCTTCCAGTAGATGATCCAAGCGTGAGTAAATTTTTCCCGCAAAAATATTGTGTGGAGACCGAGCTGGTGATATGTTGAATTCCTCATAAATTGGGGAAAGCGGCAAGGGCCTTTCCAAACTTTCTAAAACTTCAGGCATGATTGCACCTTTTTGCCGGTCTTCGAGGTGAGCTGGGCAAAAAATTTAATATCATCTTTGGTCGTGAGGTATTGCGCTTGCTGAAATTCTCCGGAGAGTTCCTCGTCTGATAAGCCGGCTAATTGCGCAATATTAAACGAACCCGCGGCCGGGGACACGGCCGGTGCCTGCGGCTGTAAGTGCGGGTTGTAAATATAAAACGCTTTCTCCGCACGCGCCACTTCCTGGCCGGCAGCATCCAGTAACATCAGCCGGAAAGTATATTTCCCCGAGGCTACGGAAGTGACCATGATTTGCCCCGCTTCCACGCCGTCCTTCATGCCGTATTTGCGTGACCGCGAAGTTTCTTTAATGATCTGGCCGTCGTCATTAATGATCCGGTTTTTGGTCATGTAAGTGGCCGCCGGATCGAGGTTGTATAACTCGGCATAATTAAAGACGACCGGGTGCGTGGCCACCCCGAAAACCAGACTCGGATTGGGCACGACCTCCAATGAATTTTTGAAAAAGGGCCCGTCTCTTTTCGCGGACATTTGCACGCGGCTGCACAATTCCACATCACTCATCGCCAATTTTTCCGGATAGCTCTGCGTCTTAATCGGCAGATTGACGCTATCCCGGCGCGCCGGATTCAACGAATCGACGGCGACCACTTCCAGCGTATAATCGCCGAACGGAACGATATAACCGGCTTGCGTCGTGAACGGAAAACGAAACGCTGAACCGCTGGTATCGGTAATCGCCAGCGGCAGCAAAGCCCGGCGTTCCACCAGCAAAGCCCTAGTGGTGCTCTGCCGTACTCTCGTCATGAGTTTCACGCCGGCATGATGGGTTCCGGCAGATAAACGGTAAGTCAACAAGCTCGGATAGAGACTGTAATAAACTTCCAAATAATTCTTTTGATCGTCATAACGAAATCGCGCGTAATCTAAATTCAGCACCAGCGCCGAGTTCTGTTGTCGCGAATAGGCCGCGGCCAAATTGACAAATACTTTTGCATTTGCAGGTTCCAAAGCCAGGGCGGCCTGGAAAGCGGCTATCGCCTGCGCCAGGTCGCCTTGACTGCCATAAGCAATACCGAGGTTCAATAAAATAATTGGATCGTCGGGATTAATTTCGAGGCCTTTTTGATGCACGGCGATCGCTTTGGCATAATCGCCTTTTTCAACATAGCTCGTGCCCAGATAATCCAGCGCCAATGCCCAGCGCGTGCGCAAGGCCGTTTCATGCGCGCCGGAATTTTTTAATATTTCAATCAAAAAAGCGCGGATTTCCGCCTGTTGCCCTAAAGCCAAATGGAGACTCACTAACGCCAACGCTTGCAAATCGGTGTCGGATTCCCGGCACAATGCTTTTAATTTCTCGACGATGGCAGTTTCCAAATCAGGCAGGTCGGGTTGGAGAAACTGTTGGATGAAATACCTCAAGCCGGCGTATTGCGCCATCGCGTGATTGGCATTCGGCTGCAACAGCAACTCCGCGGCAGCTTGCCGGTCCGTCAGCGTTTCGGCTTGCAACAAGCCGGACACCGGCGTTTTATGCGGCTTCAAAGCGCCGTACCATTCCTGCGTTTTCTTCTCCAGCCACGCCACGGTTTTGGGCGCGTGACATTGTTGACAGGCGCTCGCGATGCCGAGTCCGGCGTCAAATTCCGGCCGCGGGGTGGCGATGGAATGATCGGAGCGCGTGAAATGAATTTGCGCGCCGATGCCGCGATGCTGCAAATAGGGCATGTGACAGGCGACGCACGCGCTTCCCGGCGAATTGGGCGGATGATGCGTATGCGCGGCAAGATTTTGCGCCTTGCTCGCATGGCAATCCAAACACTGTTGATTGTCGAAACGGCCTGACAATTCCCGCCCGTAAATATCGCGGTATTTTTGCGAATGCGGGTCGTGGCAATCAACGCAACTCAGCGAACCGTTGAGATAACAATCACTGTACAAATGATTTTGTTGATAGGCGAAAGAACGAATCCGCCCATCGGCGAGATGCGGATTGTCCGCTAAAATCGGCAGTTTGATCGAAAAATAATTTTCAAAATTTTTGTAGCGCGTGACATAACGTTTCTGCGCGAGATCGTAGTACACGAGCAATTGACTCGCATGGCAGTTTTGGCAATTCGAGAAATCACTCGTCGCACCGAGTACACGCGACGGCGGCCATTCCTGCAGGGCATCCAAAGCCAACGCCGCGCTGACCGGAACCCAAGCGTTGTTTTCACGCACCTGGCTAAACCAGGTTTGGTTATGCAAGCTGTAATCGAACGGCAAAAAACGCAGCGTGCCGTCGGGAAATTCCGCAAAATAACTTTGCGTGCCGCCGCCATAAAGATGCCCGCCGCCGATCACGGCCGCGACTTCGATGACTTCGTCTTGAAAGCCCTTTTGCTTGAAGGAATAGTTTGTTCCCAACCCGTCGGTGTGACCGGTTTTCTTCACCGGATCACCTGACAGCGGGAACGGACCAGGCGTGACGCCTGGCGGATGGGCGTAGGGCGCATCAGCGCCAACCAGCGGCACAAAACCGCGCAACATTTTATACCACAGAATCGAGTTCGTCGCATAGCCTCCTGTAGGATCAGAATAGGGGCTACCCGCCGAAAAGTAAGAAAATCCCGACATGCCAAGGTTCTTGAAACCGTCGCGATACTTCAAATCGAACACGGCTCTTTCGCCCGGCGCCGGAACGATCGGGCCTTGCAAAAAGTCATAACCGGAGGAAGGCGGCGGCAACGCCACTTTTCTAAACTCAAGATCGACTGGGTTGCCGTTATAGATAAAGCCCATGCTCAGATCCACATCGCAGCCGGCCAAATCGTCGCCGGCTTCGCCCAGGTCGGGGTCGGACCACTGACAGACGTACATACTGTCATGATAGAAAACGCCTTTATTGCGCGCCGCGTCAATTTCCACGCCGCCTTTGTTGATAAAACGCCATTTGCGGAAGTAGACATTGCCGAGCGCGTCGGAGCGTTTGTAACCCCAAATGGTCGCTTGAATTTCCAAGCCGCTCGGCTCCGAACCGAAACGCCCTGTGGTGGTAGCGCGATTGAGATCATTGAACACGGTCCAGATCACCTGGTCGGCTGGAGAGTCCGGATCAATACCGGCAACACCCGGCTCATCGTATTTCTTCGCAATCAAATCCGCGGTGGTAAAACCATCGGGCGGCGGATCATAGCGGCCGTTTTTATTGCGATCGATATACGGCGCACCGAGGTCGGTCGGCCATTCTTTCCAGTCTTTCAAATAGCGGTCGGTAATGGCTTTGGCTTGCGCATCGGAAACCGCGGTCACTGCAATTTCATTGGATTCCGCCGCATCACGCCGCAACTCATCCGCGCTCATCCGTGCCGGTGGTCGGATAGAGATTGATGATGTTTTTGCTGTTGAAGGCATTCAACACATTGGCGTACAACTTGATATTGAAGCCGCTCAAATAGAACAGCTTCTCAAGATTCAGGTCAACGTTGAAGGTCCGCGGCGTAATCGAGCTATTGACCGGCTCGATCGGATTGCACGTGCGCGGATCTCGTGTGGCGCGCACACCGACATCCCACGGGGTCGCTTGGCCGAGATTCTTCGGCTCTTGGATTTTGGTGTAGTTGTGGCCGCTGCTGAAGCCCACAATGGCGTTCAAGCCCAAGCCTTGCAGGATTTTGCCGCCGTCATTTTTGCCGTAGCGATAATCGAGCAGGATGGTGCCGCGATGCGGCTGGTTGTAATCAAGGCTATAAATCAGGGTTGGATAAGAAGTCGTGGTCGCATCGCTGACCGCCACACGGGTGGAACGAGAATCCGAACCTGTGCCGCGGGTGCTGGAAAGCGTGTAGTTGACGCGGGTCGACAAGCGCTTGACCCGGCGCAACTCCAACGTCACTTCCAAGCCCTTGGCGGTGCCAAAGTCATTATTGAACCAGCCCGAGAAAACCGGCGTGCCGGCAGCTAGCCTGCCCGTGCCGTCGGCGAGGAAACGATCGAAACGCAATTGATCGCGAAGGTTCTTATAGAATGCCGTGAGGATAAACGCAAAATTGTCCGACAACGTTTGACGGATACCCAATTCATACTGATCGGTGCGCTCCGGCTTGGCCGTGAAACCGACATACTGGCCGAAAAAGCCGTACAACGAGCGGGATTCCGGCAACACATCGCGGCTCAAAGAGCGGATACCGCCGCGATAAAGATCATTGAGGTTCGGCATTTGAATGTATTTGCCGTATTGCGCATAGAAGACCGTGCGGTCGGTCACCGGGAAAGAGAAATTCACGCGCGGCAGGAGATAATCATACGCGCTGGTTTCGCCGACATTGTTTTCATTGATGAAAAGGTTGCGGCATCATAATCGGCCGCGGTCAACTCCGGATTGAGCGGCTGCAGGATTTTTGCATCGATTCTTTCGTACCGCAAACCGAGATTGAGCACGAGGTCGCGATATTCCCACTTCGACTGGGCATAAGTCGAAGCGAACAATGGATGGCGTGGACCCAGCGGACCGCTGTTGACTTTATTCTTGCCGTCAACATCATAACCCATATAGAAGATATTGCCGCGGCTGCCCACCTCCACGCGGCGGGTATAATCATCCGCAAAAGTGCGATTGGTCTTGCCATCGACGCCATACAGAAAATTCAGCAAGTTACTAATGTCGTTGACACTGTAGGAGCGCATCGTCCAATAATCCGCCCGCCCGCCAAATTTCAACTCCATATTCTTGCTGAGCTGCGTCGTGAAATCAATCGAACCGCCGAGGCTCTGCTGATTATCTTTCGCATAGGTATTGATCGGGCCATTGCGAGGCGCAAACTGGAAGTTGAAAATCGTGCTATAATTCACCGGTCCCTGAAACAGGCTCTGCCATTCCGCAGTGTCATAACCAAGCGCGCTCAACTCCCGGCTGTCGGAATACTTGATCCAGTCATCGCCAAAATCCGGATCATAGTTTCGCGAATAACGCGCCGTATAATTGACATTCACTTCATAAAACGTATTGGGATTGATCAAATGCGTAAACTTCAACCCGCCGAGACCATTCTGCACATCAATGACGTTATTTCGATTACTAAACATATTGGCTATCGCGGCATTGAAGGTGTTGTAGCCCTGCGGGAAACGCTGATATTGATAACTGCCGGTCAGGCGCAACTTCAACGCATTCGACATGTTATAAACCAACGTCAATTGCCCCTGGTTGTTATACAACTGGTTATTGGGCAGAAAATTCTTTTTGAACTGCACCGCACCCGGCAACGGCCTGCCGGCATTTTTCCCATCTTCCAAACCGTCATCGACCAAACTGCTAAAATTAAAAGGCTCAATAAACGCCGCAATACGATTGCGGAAATAATTGTGCTGGCCGGTGATAAAATATCTCAGCTTGGAGCCGAGCGGACCACCGAGCGTCGCCACGACGTTGCGGAAGCCGCGGGAGGTCGTGCCCAAAAATTGATCGCCCGGCTTGGCAAAATCGTCGGTGCGATAGTCCAGCGTTCCCTTCATAGAGGAACCGCCGGTTTTCAACGTCGTCCGCACGACGCCGGAGTTGGCGCCGCCAAATTCCGCCGTCATACCGCCGGATTGCAACTGCAACTCTTCCACCGCTTCTTGCACGACGCTGATATTTTCCGTGTTGAACAGCGGGTTGGTCACATTCGCGCCATCAATGTAATAGGCGACTTCACCCACGCGACCGCCACGAATGTACAAATTACCGTTTTGTTGAACCACGTCGGCATTCAACGCGACGATGTTTTGCAAGCCGTGCACCGGCAGGTTTTGAATGTCTTCCTGCGTCGTCAAACGCACCGTATTCGTGGTATTGCGTTGCACCAACGGACGCTCGGCCACGATTTCCAGCGCCGTCACTTCAATGGCGCTCGAAGAGAGTTTAAAATCCTGCGTGGTCGTCAAACCGGCGCTAACCCGAACGTTCGAAATTGACAGCGGCTGGTATCCAATGTAGGAAACCTTCACGGTATAAGCGCCCGCCGGAACACCGAGAACCACATACTCGCCCCGCAAATCAGCCGCGGCGCCGAGGAGGTCCCCTCCAATGTAATATTAGCGCCGACCAGGGGATCACCGGATTCCTTGTCTGTGACCCTGCCGCGCATCTTACCGTCTTGCGCGAACAACAGGGCCGGCAACAGGAACACGACGCAAACAACTAACAAGTGTTGCACAAGAGAAATCATGGGGGGAAAATCACATGAATTGGCTATTGAATTTTAAAGCAGTTTTTGGTAAATACAATCTGTGCAAATTTTTTCCAGATCGTGAAATATTTTGCATACAAGTCAAAATAGCGAAGGCCAATTCAAGGAACATATTTTCGCCGAGTGTCGTTTACTTTTACTGGTCATGCGAATAACCAGTTGAAATCTCAAAGGGCTTAGAGCAATAAGTCAAAATAATTTAAGTCAAAATTATTAAACCGCCTTTAATTATTTTGACTTTGGGTCTTCTGCTGGTCATTCATATTGAGTTGCATCTGGGCGAATAGGGATGAAGACGTTTTTATATAAACTGAACTGGCACAAACCTTGCATAAATTTCTCAGATGAATTATTTCATATTATTAACCGGTCAGTTTACTATCTTTTCTCAGGCGGCATTTTACAGGATCACCCAATGTTCGCGATTCGCAAAGCAACCACTTACTTCCTTATATTGCTGATGTTCAGCTTGATCGGGCGTCTGTCCGCCGGAACAACCGGCGAGGTATCAGGGTTCGTGCGTGATAAAGAAACCGGAAACCCATTGCCCGGAGCGGCCGTGGTGATCGAGAACACCGGCTATGGGGCGACGGCGGATAAAAACGGTTTTTATGCCATTCGCAATCTGCCAGTGGGCAACTATAGTCTGCGCGCCACGATGATCGGCTATATTCCCACCAAAGTCACTGAGGTGGAAGTCAAAACGGATTTGACGACGCCGATCAACTTCTCGCTGGCTGCCCGCGCGCTGCAGGTGGAGCAGGAAATCGTCATCACCGCGCCGCGCATCAAAATTTATAAAGATGAAATTGCCAGCGTTCACTACATCGGCGCGCAAAATCTGGCGGTATCGCTCCCGGCCCAAACGTTTCAGGACGCGCTGCCGCTCGTGCCCGGCTTTGTCGCCAACCGGTTTCGCGGCGGTCGCGCCTCGAACACGCTGTATTTGATCGACGGCCTGCCGGCGACGGGCATGCTGACGCGCGACCTCGCTTTCATGGTGCAAAACTCCGCCATCGCGGAAATGGTCGTGCAAACCGGCGGTTTCAGCGCCGAATATGGCAACGTCTCCGCGGGACTCGTCAACCTCATCACCCGCGAAGGCCGCAACGATTTTGACGGCAGCGCCCGCGTCGCCACCGATATTGTCGGGCCGAAAGAAAAGGGCTATGAAAACACCCGCCGCGCCGAGTTCGCCGTGTCCGGACCTCTCACGCTCGGCCTCGGCGGCCCGGTGATCGAGACGAACTATCTCATTTCCGGCGGTTTGAATTTGAGCGACACGCCCCATCAAAAAGCGCTGCGGCAGGTCTTTCGCTCGCCGGTGTTGTCCAATTATGATGTGAACGTCAAATTTGCTGTGCGCGCTTCGAAGAATATTTATCTGCGCCTGCAAACGCTGCTCTCCGATTACGACTGGCGCAAATACGACGCGCAGTGGGAGGGCCGGCTCTCCGCGCTGCCGCAGCGGCAGAATCGCAACCTCAGACTCAGCGCCTCGCTGACGCACACGCTCAACGCCGCGACGTTTTATAAATTCGATCTCACCGGCATGACGCTGCGGCAAACCGTGCTGGGCGATCCCTCGCCCGCGACACCGGCCAATTTGATTTTGAAAGACCGGTCACTGGCGCGCGCCTGGCCCGGCGCCACCGAGCCGTGGAACGAGCAAAACACCGAGAAGCAGCTCACGGCGCATCTGAGCCTGGTGCGGCAACTGCATCCGGCGCACCAATTCAAAGCCGGCCTCGAGGCGAATGTCTACGATCTGGCGGTCAATCGCGCGCGCTATTTGCTCTGGCCGAACGTCGAGGATAAAACGACTTATATTTACAGTCGTTACAACGATGCGTTTCATCAATATCCGTTTACGTTAGCAAGTTATTTCAATCATAAAATCGAAAAGAGTGATTTTATCATTAATTTGGGTCTGCGTTACGAAGCGTTTTCGCCGCACGCGCTAAAAACCGCGGTGGCGGCCGCCGATTCCACGGATATTTTTTCCGGCGGCCAGGCCGCTTTCAAACAAACCCTGGCGCCGCGCTTCAGCCTCGCCGTGCCGTTGAGCAACAAGGAGCACCTCTCGTTCAATTACGGCTGGTTTTACGAGCTGCCGCCGCTGCATTATCTTTATCTGAATCGCAGCGGCAATCAGGACGCCAGCCTGCCGGTGTTCGGCAACGCCGACTTGAAGCCGCTCAGGTCGCGCGCCTGGGAAGTGACGTATCGCCGCGTCGTCTCGCCGCAGAGCATGTATGCGCTGACGTATTTCTATCGCAGTTTCGTCGATCTGCTGGACGCCTCGCCGTATGTCGTGCCGGCCGGGAGCCAAAGCGCCGGGAGCAAAACGATTCTGCGTTTTGAAAATCGCGCGCGCGCGTATACCAGCGGCTTGGAATTGTCCATCAAGCAAGACTTCGGGCCCGGCGTCAATGGCGCCCTGATCTACACCTATCTGCTCAGCACCGGCACCGCTTCGTGGCCGGAGAGCAATTTGCTCCGCCTGGCGCACGGGGAAACAACGAAAGTTTCCCGCCACACGCCGCTGGCGTGGGATCAACATCACACCTTCAATTATAGCCTCGATTATTTGAGCCGACAGGGCTGGCTCTTCAGCGTTTTCGGGAAAATCAACAGCCCGGCGGCATTCACCGACTGGCTGACCGGCCAGCACAACAAGCTTTCCGTGCGCCACGACCTTGACCTCAAAATGGCCTGGCCTGTGCGCTGGGGCGCGCTCCGCTTGGCGCCGTTCGTGGAAATTCACAACGCGTTAAACGGCAAATACCTCACCCCCGGCGACGGCGGCCTGGATTTAAGCCAGCCCAACTCTCTCCTGCGCAACCAATTCGGCCGGCAAATCTGGGTGGGCATTATGTATCGATAAAATTGCGCTTGGCTTTACAAAAAAAAATGGGTTATCTTCAAGGCGGGATTGTCGGGAGCGGGGCGCACGATGTTGAAAGTCGCCCACTTTTGCTTGAGCGTATGCTCGTAGAAAAACTTGCTACCGCAGGAGGCAAGATTTTTGGGGTGGGAAAAAATCAATTAAACATGGAACAAATTTGGGTAATCACATGATCGGAAAAACTATTTCGCACGATCCCGCTTTACGGAATTCCACACAACGGGACAAAATTTTGAGCAAATAGGCTGGGGCGGCATTGGCGTCGTCTACAAAGACGCGGATACCCTTGGCCGCCGCCGCACCGCCCGGACTTGGTTGTTGCTGGAGTTGATCCGGTTCAGTCTGCTATAGCCGTAGTTGAAATTGACATACCACGCCGAATCCGCTTCCCCTCTATCCGCCGTCCACATCCACGATCGCCGTTTGGAATTGAAAATCGGATCGATATACAACCCCGCACTATTCGGCGCGTGCTCCATCAGGGTCATGGCTTCTTCCAGCGTCGGCAGCCGCCAATCGTTGTAGCCGGCAAAGCCGCGCTTGTTCAGATTATTGATCCACTCTGTGGCCAGACTGTAAAGCATATGTTCCGACGAAGCGGCCTGTTGCCACATCAATCCCGTCTCCCGGTCAACAACAACTTCATCACGGTGCAAGCTCTTCATCGCATATCTATTGAGCACATAGCGGTTTTTGACCCTGGCAAGCGTATTATCTTCTGCGAGCATGGATTCTCCTTTCTCGGTTTGATCGAGTAACCCTCCAGACATAGGCTGTCACGGCACCAGTATCAATTCAATATACGGCAAAATAATTTAATAAAGAAGGATTATTTGAGAAAATAAACGGCAGGTGAGTCGAACCGGCGTGGAGAATTTTGCGCCGCAAAGCAAGTATGAATACGCAAGATGATTTAAAAGCTTTTAAATCATCTTGCCACAATCATCTTGCCACAATCATCTTGCCACAATCATCTTGCCACAATCATCTTGCAAAAATATCTTTGCGTATTTTTACGACTCTGCGTCTTTGCGTGCGCTTTTGTTTGTTGGGTCTATACCCCGCTTTCCCATTCCACGTGATATTTCGCGCCGCGCTCCGGCTCGACTTCCACAAAATACTCGCGCGAGTTTTCCTCTTCGCCCACGGCCGGAATTTCTTCCCGTTTCAACAGCTCGCGCGTCGCGCTGTATTTCGTGAGATAAACCCGCTCGGGCAGCGGCGGATAAAACTGCAAGCGCAGGCTCAATTTGCCGCAGCCGGCGACGTGCGCAAACGAAACTTCCTGATAGGGAAAGGCGCGATGATTTTCATCGATCAATTCGTACGTGAGCGTAATTTGTTTGGTCTCGCGTTTTTTTAACGGCTCGGCAAACAGCAGCACATAGCGCCGCCATTTGGGAATGTTGTTCGGATCGGGAATCGGCGCGAGCGCGTCATTCGGCGCGGCTTCGCAAACCACGCGCGCCTCGCCGGTGCCGGACCAGAAAAATTTGAACAGATAGCGGTCAACCTTCCGCAGCGCGCGAAAATCATACTGATGCCTCACCACGCGCCGGTCTTTATAAACCCGCACCAGCATCTGATCCTCGTCAATCCAGAGATTAGGATTGGAGAGCGCCACGCCTTTTTCCTGCAGATTCTGTTTATAAAAATGGAGAATGGCAAAACAGAGGACGGCAATGGCAATCGCCATCAGCCCGAACTGCAGCTCGTTGCGATAGGCAAAAACCAGCCCGCCGCCGGCCGCCAGGATGGCGATGACGTTGATGACATTGTAAACCAGCTGAAATGTATTCCTTCCAACCTCGATCCAGTGCTCCCCGCGCCGAGATTTTTGACTGGCCATTTTCTTCCTATGATGATTATCAAGTGATGATTATCAAGGTTGTTTCTCATTGCGGTTAAGTCAATTTAATTAAGTAGACATAACAATGCAAGGAAAAGTTGGAGCGGGTTCATCAAATTTAGGTAACATTTAAACACCCGCGCCCCATCTTCCGTCTTTTCTTCATGCTTTCATTGCAATTTTTTAATCATGAAAAGCATTGCTTTTTCTGGCAGCAATGGTTACTTTATTAACTTGAGCCGTAGAACTTTTATGCTAATCTGCCATGATATATACCTTTGAAAGGATCCCAATATTCCCATGAATACCTCAGCAAAGGATTTGTCGATTATACAGGAAATGAAAGAAGCGCACGACACGATCGTGCGGGAAGTGAGCAAGGTCATTGTCGGGCAGCGTCAGGTCATTGATGAACTGCTGATTTCATTGTTGGCGCGCGGGCATTGCCTGCTGGTCGGCGTGCCCGGCCTGGCGAAAACGCTGCTCATCAGCACGCTCGCGCGCGTGTTGCAGCTCAAATTCAGTCGTATTCAATTTACGCCGGATTTGATGCCATCCGATATCACCGGCACCGAAATTATTGAAGAAGATATGGGCACGGGCCGTAAATCTTTCAAGTTCGTGCGCGGGCCGGTGTTTGCGAATATTGTGCTGGCCGATGAAATTAACCGCACGCCGCCGAAAACGCAGGCCGCGTTGCTGCAAGCGATGCAGGAACACGAAGTCACCGCGGCAGGCGAAACGTTCAAGCTCGAAGAGCCGTTTTTTGTTCTGGCCACTCAGAATCCGATTGAACAGGAAGGCACGTATCCCTTGCCCGAAGCCCAGCTCGATCGCTTCATGTTCAATCTGTGGGTCAATTATCCGAGCCTCGAAGAAGAAAAACAAATCGTGAAAACGACGACGAGCGGCCGCGAGGCGCAGCTCAAAATCGTTCTCGATGCGGCGCGCATCATGCAGTTGCAAAAACTGGTGCGCGAAGTTCCGGTCGCCGACAACGTTGTTGATTTCGCCGTCCATCTCGCGCGCAAAACCCGGCCGAATGAAAGCGGCGCGCCGCAATTCATCAAAGACTGGATCACATGGGGCGCCGGACCGCGCGCTTCGCAATATCTCGTGCTCGGCGCCAAAACCCGCGCGATTCTCGACGGTCGCCCGACGCCGGACATCGACGACGTGCGCGCCGTCGCCACGCCGGTGTTGCGCCATCGCCTCGTCACTAATTTCAACGCCGATGCGGAAGGCGTGAATGCCGTAAAGATTGTCGAGCGGTTGTTGGAGGAGGGAAGAAAGTAGATGGATGGTTGGAGTTTTGGATTGGTGGAGTTTTGGAGTGCTGGATCGATGGCTTGCTGGAGCATTGTGGTCTTTACAACTGTCATTCCGTAGGAATCCTTTTTCGCGCTTGGAATTGTGCTCGTCTTAAAAAGATTCCGAACGACAATGCTCACGACTCCGTCAGATTCAATTGCACGCTAAGCTGTTCGAGGTCGCGCTTTGATTCAAAATATCCGGCCCACTTTAGGAGATCGAAATTGCCGCAATCCTCGATCAATCCGGCCAGAAAGCAATCGTGAAAGGATTTTGAAGGCACGCCGTATTTTTTCTCATATTTTAGTACTTCTTGTTCTGCGGCTTTCAAATCATCTTGTAAATCTCGTAAGGTTGGATTCATGGCTTTCAGCTATTTGCAAAGAATTGACTTTCGCTTTCGCGAATCAGGAAAGTGAGATTGGGTTCGCTGAATGAAATTCCGGGCGCGGGAATGCGATGGTGTTTGATATCCGGCGGAATGTGTTTGTGATGCGGATGTGTGGATTGAAGGCTCGGATCGTTTGGGTGTTCTTGCGAATCGTACCAATACAAAATTTCCGAGCGTTTTTTGACATTGTAGCTATACTTCTGAATAAACGCAGCAGAAGTAAAGAACAAAATTTCTCTTACTTCGAGAGTGATATCCGAAGCGAACGAAATAGTTCCTACTACTTCAGCCCAGAACTTTCCACGGCGAATCAAAACCAAGTTGCTGGCTTGAATATGAGAGGAAAGTGCCTGGATAGAATAGATGTAGGTTTCGTATTTATCCCGCGACTACGCCATGAGTGCTCAAAGATTTGACGCTTTCTCCGAATGACTTTTGACGGAAAATCAATTTCTTGTATCGACGTTCAAGATCACCCTTTATTTCAAAAATGCCTGCCCAGGCGTGAATATCGGAATTGCTGCCATCGTCTTCGACAAGTCCGGCTTGATAGCAGTCGTAAAAAAATTCCGACCGCAAGCTGTATTTTTTTTCATATTCTTGCAGTTCGCGTTCGGCAGCGTGCAAATCGTCCAGGATTTCTTGCAAAGTGAGATTCATGATCTTGCTCCAAACCAATGAAATATACGAAGTAAATTAGCATATTTATTCGAACAGTGCAATAGAAAAATTAAAATGGCCACCGAACCGCTCTATCGCAAATATCTCCACCCCGCCACGATCTCGCGGCTTTCCAACATGCATCTGCGCGCGCGGCTGGTGGTGGAAGGTTTCATCACCGGCTTGCACCGCAGCCCGTATCACGGCTTCAGCGTCGAGTTTGCCGAGCATCGCCAGTACATGCCGGGCGATGAGATTCGCCACGTCGATTGGAAAGTTTATGGCAAGACGGATCGTTATTATGTGAAGCAATTTGAAGAAGAGACGAATCTAAAATGCTACATTCTGATCGATCAATCGGCGTCAATGGGCATCGTGGACGCGGGCAAGGTAAGCAAATTCGATTACGCCAGCTATCTCGCCGCGGCGTTGAGTTATCTGATGATTCACCAGCGTGATGCGGCGGGATTGATGTTGTTCAATGAAAAGATCAACCGCTATCTGCCGCCCAAATCCGTCAAGAGTTATTTAACGCCGCTGCTCGGCGAATTGGAGAATGCCAAACCCGCCGGCATGGCAAATTGGACGACGTCGCTGCATCAAATCGCCGAGCAGATCAAACGCCGCGGTCTTATCATCATATTATCGGATTTTCTGCCGCGCGATCTCGACCATGAGCCGGCGCAAATGCTGGCGGGACTCAAGCACTTTCGGCATCGCAAACACGAAGTGCTCGTCTTTCAAATTCTCGATCCGCTCGATTACCGTTTCAACTTTCGCGAAGACGCGATTTTTCAGGATGTCGAGTCCGGCACGCAACTGCCGACGCAGCCGCATCATCTCCGCGCCGCCGTGCAAAAAGAAATCGACGACTATCTCGCCTGGTTCAAGCGGCAATGCCGTGAAAATCAGATCGATTACACGCTGCTGGACACCGCCACGGATTTCGATCAGGCGCTGATGCAATATCTGCTCAAACGCAAGCGCCTGGTGGGTTAGAGCTGAATGTAAATACTGCAACTAAAAAACCCCCAACGGATAGAAACAACGCAACGGATGAAAACTTTAATATCAGTTGCGTTGTTTCTATCCGTTGGGTTTATGTTTTGATGCGGTACGCAATTCCATATTTCGACCGATAGAAATTCCAGATGGAAATTTTCCTGCTGTGGTTTGCAGGCACGTTGCTTCTGCTCGCCGGATATCTCAGCCTGCTCTGGTGGCGTCCCCACCTGCCATTTATCAAAAATAAAAAAGGGCAATCGGGACATTTTCAGGTCCGCCTCACCATTCTCTTTCTTCTCTTCGCACTCGTTCCCGCCGTGCCATTGGTTTTTCTCGTCAGCTCGTTGTACACGGGCAGCATGGAAATTTTATTGATGCCCAAAATGCAGGAATCGCTGCAACTGGGGCTGGAGGCGATTAAATTTCAGCTTGAAGAACGCGCGCATCTTTTCGAGCAGGCTTTGCGTCGTGCGCCGCTTACGCCCGAGCTTTTGGCGCAATGGAAAATTGATTTCTGCCTGTTATGGCGGCGCGATAGCACCGGAGTGCAGCTCACTTCCGCTGTCGGCGTGGATATGACCAGCCGGCAGCGCGGGCTGGCGTTTGGAATGGATCAAATCACCGAAGTGTGGGGCCGAACGGGGAGCCAACTGCAAACAGCCTCTTCCCCAATTGCTGGCGGCGATCCCGGGAAGATTAATTTCTGCGAGGTCTGGTTGCCGCGCTTATCCGGCGCCGGCGAGATGCTTCTGCTCAGCTTTCCGGTTGATCCGTATCTGCTCAAGACGAAACAGGAAATCACCGAGGCCGCGCGGGTTTATAACACGCTCGCGTTGATGAAGGAACGTTTTCTGCGCGATAAAATTCTCTGGAGTGGGGCGGCGTTGTTGGTCACGTTGCTCAGCGTTTTTTCCGTTTATGCGGCGCGCCGTTTTTCGCAAACGTTGAGCCGGCCGATCGAGAAGCTGACCGCCACGATGGGCGAAGTCGCCGGCGGCAATTTGCGGGCGCGCGCTGACATTCAAGCGCGTGATGAAATCGGCGTGCTCGTCGGTTCGTTCAATCAAATGATTGGCGATCTGCAGGTGAGCCGTGAAAAACTTCTGGCTGCCGAAAGACTCGCCGCGTGGCGGGAAGTGGCGCGGCAGGTTTCGCACGAAATTAAAAATCCGCTGACCGCGCTGCAAATGGCGCTGTTTCGCCTGCGGCAAAGATTCTCCGCCGTCAATACGGATCGCCATGATGCCGCAGTGATTGATGAGTCGTTTCAAAGTATTGATGCTGAATTGGCGGGTCTGCGCCGGCTCGCCGGAGAATTTTCCGATTTTGCGCGTCTGCCGAAAGCCGAGCCGGCGCCGGCCAATTTGAATGAAATCGCGCAAACGACCGCGCGCCTGCACGAAGCCGGCGGCCCGGAGCGGGTGCAAATTCATCTGCATCTCGATCCGGAATTGCCGGCGCGCCCTCTCGACCGCGAGCAGATTAAACGCCTGTTGAATAATCTTTTAAAAAACGCGATGGAAGCGACGCCGAATCGTCGTTGCGAAGTGCGAATCATGACGCGTCGTCAGGACGGCCGTGCCGTGCTGGAAATACAGGACAACGGCCCCGGACTCTCCGCCGCCGCGCGCGAGCATCTTTTTGAGATGAACTTCACCACGAAACGCGAAGGCTCCGGCCTGGGTTTGGTGATGGTGAAACGGATCGTTGAAGAACACGGCGGCACCATTGCAGTGGAGAGCGAAGAAGGCCGGGGAACGTGTTTTCGGATTGTGCTATGATGTGGCGCAACATTCATGTTGCGCGTGTTCATATGATCCGGAAGACTCAACATAAATATTGCGTCACAGCGTAATTTCCGGCGGCAACGATTCTTTCTCGTCATCGCTTTCTTCATTCTCCCATTCTCTCATCTTTTTCTTCGTCCGCCAACGGGTCACCAAAAATCCGGCGACCAGGAGGAGCAAAATTATCCCGCCAAATAAAAAAGATTCATCCAGCAAAAAATACCAGCGAAAATGCCGGCGCAGGTAATCAAAATATTCGGCTTCGAAATTCCACAGATCTTCGCCGAAAGCAATCCGGAAAGCATGGCGGGAATCGCTTTGCGCGGCGAGAACGCGAGCAAACTTATCGATGGCATCTTTCCCGAACCGTTGTGTCATAAAACTCACGGCTTGATAACTCTCCGCATAGGCCAGCGCCGCGCGCGCATTTGGAAACGAGAGGAGATCATCGATTTCTTCGAAATCGACCAGTGAATTCGTGAGCAGCGCGCGTGAGATGATGGTCGGATCGGCGGGACGCGCTTCATTGGCAAGAAGAATCGCGGCGCCTTCATTAAACCAGCGCGGCAGTGTATGTGGTTGGGCCAGTTCCGCCAAACAGAGATGCGCCAACTCGTGTGTCACCGTGGATGGCAACAATTCACGCGTGTCGCTGGCGTTTGGTGTTTTTAAGTAAATTCGCCATTGCGCCGTGTTCGCCGCGGCTTCGCCCCAATGCGGCACGCTGCCGCCGGTCATGCGATCGAAGATGTATTGCGTGGGACACAGGAATACGGTGATCACGCGGCGCGGCTGATAAGCGAGGCGCTGCGCGAGTTGGCGTTGGCGTTCCTGCAATTCGCCGAGAACGCGAATCGCCAGCGTTTGATCCGCTTTGCGATAGGCAACGACAAAGCTTGAAGAACTGTGATAGTGCCAATTGATACCGGCAGGATTTTGGGCAATGGCGGAGAATTGGAATAAAAAGAAAAAAATCGCGCAATGAAAAGAGAACCGCAACGAAAAAATATGTAAAAGGTTGCGCTTCATCAGTTCGTAAGAACGAGTTTTATTTTTGTGAAGCCGGCCGCTTTTTTGTCTGTGCCGGACAGACAAGGCTGTCTGCCCTACAAGCGTGCCAGCCCATTTTTTAAATCCGCCATCAAATCTTCCACATCCTCGATGCCCACCGCCAGCCGTACGAGGCCGTCGGCGAGCCCGATGCGGCGGCGTTCTTCGGATGGAACGGAGGCGTGCGTCATTGAAGTTGGATGGCAAATCAAACTCTCGACGCCGCCGAGACTTTCGGCCAATGTAAAAAGCTTGATGCCGGTGAGAAATCTTTTGGCGCTATCGAAATCGGGAAGATCGAATGAAATCATGCCGCCGAAACCGGGGTGGCCGTACGGATCGAGTTGCTGCCGGCGCGCCAGCTCGTGCTGCGGATGATTTTTTAAACCGGGATAGTAAACTTTTTGCAGGCGTTTTTCACTGCTCAAAAATTCGGCAATCGTTATCGCATTCGCGTTGATCTGGCGCATGCGCAGCGGCAGCGTTTTCGTCGCGCGCAAAACCAGCCAGCAATCGAACGGACTCGGCACCGCGCCGACGGCGTTTTGCAGAAACGCCAGCCGCTCGGCTATTTCCGCGCGATTGGTGACGACGACGCCGCCGACCACGTCGCTGTGGCCGTTGATAAATTTCGTGGTGCTATGCACGACAATATCCGCGCCGAGCTCGAGCGGCCGCTGAAAATACGGGCTCATGAACGTGTTGTCAACGACGAGCAGCGTCTGGCGATCATGACAAAATTTCGCCAGCGCGCGCAGATCGGAAATGATTAACAGCGGATTTGTCGGCGTTTCAACGAAGAGCATTTTCGTCTCTTTGCGCCAGACACGTTCGAGGTTGGAAAATTGCGAGGTATCGGCGAGATCAAATTGCAAACCAAACGGCCCCATAACCTGGCGAAAATAGCGCGCCGTGCCGCCATAAACATTCGCGGTGCAGACGACATGATCGCCGGTTTTTAAAAGCTGTGCGATGGTCGAAGTCGCGGCCATGCCGGAGCTGAAAGCGTAAGCAAATTGGCCGCGTTCGAGCGCCGCCAGATTTTTTTCCAACGCGAGGCGCGTCGGATTGCCGGTGCGACCGTACTCATAACCTTTGTGTACCGCCGGCGCTTCCTGCGCATACGTCGCCGTTTGAAAAATCGGCGTGATCACCGCGCCGGTGGTTTCGTCCGGATGTTGTCCGGCATGAACTGCGTCAGTGAAGTAACCCATACTCTCCCTTCCTAAAAATTTGGATTGTTGGATTAATGGATCGATGGATTTTGGGATTACTGGATTGACGGGTTCCAAAAATCCAACGCTCCAGCAATCCAAAAATCCATCAATCCAATACTCCAGTTGTGTCACGCCATGAAGTCGATCAAATCCGATTTCGTGATGATGCCGACGAGCTGGCCATGTTCCTGCACGAGAATGGCGGCGTAGCGGCGCGCCAGCAAATATTTCGTGTGCTCCAGCGTGTCGTCGTGTTGGACGACCGGGAAACTCGGTTCCATCACGGTGCGCACCGGCTGGTCGATCAGGTTGGCGCTTTCCAACACACGACCCATCAAATTGCTTTCTTCGAGGCTGCCAACGGATTTGCCCTCGTCAAGGACGGGCAACTGCGAAATATTTTTGGTCGCCATCGTCTTCAAAGCTTCGCGAATGGTTGCCGAAGGCGCGATGGAAATAAGCGACGGCAGGCCTTGGTGTTTGGCGCTCAACAGATTGTGCACCAGCGCGCGCTCGATGTCGAGAAAGCGATTCTCCTTCATCCATTCGTCGGAGTAAAATTTGGAGAGATAATATTTTCCGGTGTCGGGAAGAATGACGACCATGATTTTGTCGGCAGGAAGCTCGCGCGCGACTTTCAGCGCCACGTGCGCGGCGCTGCCGGAGGAGCCGCCGACGAGCAGGCCTTCTTCGCGAGCGAGACGGCGCGCTGCCAGAAAGGATTCTTTATCGCCGACGGTGTATACCTCGTCGACATATTCCCAGTGCAACGTGCCCGGAATAATTTCCTGGCCGATGCCTTCAACTTTATAGGGCTGGCCGTGAATCAGATTGCGCGTATAAAAATGCTCGCGCAACGCGGAGCCGGCGGGATCGGCGCCGATGACTTTGATCGCCGGATTTTTTTCTTTGA
>Ga0247727_10006531_pt1 | contig 22884 bp, 19 predicted proteins | sample WisWelCaveWW1625_FD_202498 | JGI IMG/M metagenome (GOLD analysis project Ga0247727, IMG submission 202498) | Biofilm microbial communities from Wishing Well Cave, Virginia, United States - WW16-25 | ecosystem: Environmental > Aquatic > Deep subsurface > Groundwater > Cave microbial mat | place...
AGCGATTCGCCTTCAAACCCTGCTCGATTTTTTTGCGCGCTTCGGCGTCGAGTCCGGCGTTGTAGTTGACCGCTGAAAATCCGCAGTGCTGCAGCCAATTCGCATACAACTCCGTGCTGACGCGCGTGCCGGTGTAAACGATGCCCGTGCCTTGTTGCAACGGCAGAAACTCCGCCAGCCACGCGAGCTTGGCGTCTTCGGAATCGACGCGAATCACCGCGAGACGAAAATTTTCGCGCAGCAAGTTGCCGCGCACGAGTTGCGTGTTGCCGCCGATTTGCTTGATGATATCCTCCGCCACGCGCGCCGTCGCGGTTGCCGTCGTCGCGAGCACCGGAAAATTTTTTGGCAGCAGGCGCACGAGACTGATGATGCGCCGAAACGCGGGGCGAAAATCATGTCCCCACACCGAGATGCAATGCGCCTCATCGATCACGATCATCGCCAGGTTGATCCGTTGAACGGCTTCGAGCCACGCCTGATCTTCCTGCCGCTCCGGCGCGATGTAAAGCACTTTGAGCTGTCCTTTTTTCGCGCGCTCCAGAATGGCGTGATTCGCCGCGGTCTCTTGCTCGCCGTTGATGCACTCGGCGGAAATGTTTTTGGAACGCAAATAGGAAATCTGATCGCGCATCAACGCGATGAGCGGCGAGAAAACGACCGTCGTGCCGGAGAATTGCGTTGCCGGAAATTGGTAGCACAACGATTTCCCGAAGCCGGTTTTTTCGATCAGCAAAATCCGCTCACCGCGCCCAAGGCTTTCAATCACGCGCCATTGGTCGTCAAAAAAGTGCTGGTGTCCAAAAATGCTCGCGAGCGAATTTTCTGCCTGCGCTCTTTCCATCACGGCACGAGAGTTTGGTTAAAGTTTTCTATCCGCAAACTTCGCGCAACAGCCGGACAAAATTACCGCCGATAATTTTTTCAATCGCCTCATCTTTATAACCGCGCTTCGCCAGCGCCTCCGCCAAACGCAGCAAACGCTGCGGGCTGTTCAATTCGCGCACGTGAATATGCGAAGGAATTTTTTCCGCGCCGGGCAGGCCGAGATTGCGTTTGGCATAACTTTGATGCCCCGCCAATTCATCCGCTTCCGGCGTGGTGTTTTCGAGAACCGGCCCGTCGCTGCCAAAAGCAACGTGCTCGACGCCGGCAATTTTAACGGCGTGGTCAATGTGATTCAGCACGTCGTCAATCGAAGCCGTGTTGCGATCCGTCAACCAAAGGCTCATATTGTAGATTCCGAAGACGCCGCCCTTCTCGGCGACAGCGCGAATGTGCTCATCCGGTTTGTTGCGCAGCGTCGTATAAAGCGCTCGGCAACCGGCATGCGTTATGGCGCACGGCTTTTGGGAAAGTTGTATCGCCTCCGAAGTCGTGGCGTCGCCGCAATGCGAGAGATCGATGAGCATGCCCATTTTATTCATTGCGACAACGACTTTTTCACCGAGCCGTCTGAGTCCGGCATTACTCTTCTCGCGAAAGGAATCGCCGACGGCGTTGCGCTCGTTGTGCGTCAATTGCAAAACGCGGATGCCGAGATCATAAAAGAGCTGCAGGTTCTGCAAATTGTCATCATTAACCGAAGCCGTAGATGCATCGAGAATTGAGACGTCTTGGCAAGAGAGAATGACGCCGAATTTCTTTTGCTGTTTGGCAAGCTGCAAATCCGCGGCTTTCGTCACTTTGACGAGCTGATCGTTGTTCTTGAAAGCGGCATTCCAGTTTTGGAGAGCTTGAATGGCATTGAAAAAAGTCCGAGGATAAATCGACAGATCGACCACTGCCGCGGTGAGGCCGGCGTCGAGCGCTTCTTTGATATCAAACCACGGGCCATCGTTGGTCAAAATATCGATGGCGAAAGCGCGTTGGTAAACGTCCGGACGCTTCGTGATTTGAGCCAGCTTGTTGTAAATACCACCATCCACGGTTTCGCTTTCACCGGCGTTGATGAGCGCGCGGATATCAACAGCCATGCTGATTGGTTCCAACGCATTTTAAAATTACAATATAACATAAAAATAAAACGAAGCAACCACTATTTCAAAGGCCGGATACACCGTTGCAATAGGTAGGATTTTAGCCAGGCTTTTTAGAGAAAGAATGGAAATTTGACTGAAGAGAGGGTCTAACCCATTGGTGTGCTATTTTTCGTCATCACAGCATTTGTTGCACTGAAGCAGTTTCTTTTCGAACAGCATTGCCATCTTTTTGAGTGAATCAAGCATTTTTTCGGGCGACTTGACAACCATTTGCTCTGCGAGCTTGATTTCGCCCGTTTCCACACACACAAATCGCGCGCTTATACTGATTGCTTTTTTATCATTGACATTAAAAAAACTGCCAACCAAAACAATATTGGCTCCTCGTAATTTGCCGCGCTCGTTTCTCAGCTTCGATTCAAAGTTGTCTGTAACTTGAATGTATAATTCACGAATCACTTTCTCTAAGGCCAGCCGCTCGACGAGGTGCAATTTTTGATTACGTGCGAGAAAGGTTGTGAGCAATTCAGGAATATTGACTTGAAAATGATCCAGTGTTTTATCTGTACCGGTATTACGAAAATCCAATATTGCAATGATTAAATGGCCTTTGGGTTGGGCACAAACCAAGTTGTCGCCGAGCGTGAACTGCAAAACCATGATCAAAAGGCAAAATGATTTTTTCATGAATTCTTCCTCCACAGCTTATACTGAAAACCTTCCATTCTCTGATCATCTGATTCTCCTAAAGACCATTCATTTCAGTCCTTTGTTGAAAAAGTAAAACGGCATGATCACGCCGTTTTACTTTCCAGTTTACGATTGTATAGGAGTTTGGCCAGCATTTGTCAATTCTATCCGTATTTCATCGAACCAACACCAGTTTCTTGACATTGACGAATCCACTGGCTTGCATCTTTATTAAATAGACGCCACTCGCTACCGGTTGTTTGTCGTTGTTCCTGCCATCCCAAACTCTCGCAAATTGCCCCGCATTGAATTTTTCTTCGACAAGCGTGCGTATTTCACGCCCTTGCAAATCATAAATTTTGATCGACACGCGTGATGGTTTCGGCACTTCAAAACGGATGGTTGTAGAAGGATTAAAAGGATTAGGATAATTCTGCAGTAAGGCATAACGGGTAATCTTCGTTTCTTCGTGCCGGTCAACCGAAGTGGGGAGTGCATGATATTCAAAGCGGTTAATGACTACTTCGAGCTCCTTGAGATCTGAAGGGGGACGACCGTTGAATAGCCACAAGTTGATTCTGGCATGCGCCTTTCCAGGCGTGGGGAGATCCGTTTTTTTGTAAACCCAGGATTTAAAAAGAGAATCTCTTCGCACGGGGAATTCGTGGCCTCTTCCACTTTTGAAATCTATGCTATCAGGTGTCCATTCAAAAACATGGGTAGACAATTTTAACGAGGCCGGAAACTGCCACTTGAACAAGTTGCCTGGCTCGTAATACGGCTGTATAACGTATTGCGCATTAAGCTCGGCGACATTGCCAAAGCGTGAGAATTCAATATCGACTTCGCGGCTAAATTCGGCACAGGCGTCATTGTCCCAGGTAAACAAACCCAACACAGCGTTTTCGTTGATTTGTCCGACATCGCTGGCTAATTTGAAGACGTATTTTCCATAGCCAAAAGTATTCTTGAGGATGACTTCACTGCAGGACCATATTCCGCCTTTGTTGGTGATTTTCATGTGGAGTTGTCCAAGAGTATCCACCCATACATTTTCAGCGCTGTCGGAAAAAATGCAGGGACCTGGGCCGACAGACTCAAAGCTGGCCTTGACCCACCATTCATAACCTGAAAAAGATATGGTTCTGGAATCTCGTTCAACAAAAGCCTGAGCTTTAGAGATCGTATCGAGCGTATCAGGCAGACAGCCTAAGCCGGCAGATATGGGAGGAACAACGCCTTGTGGCAGGAGAAAGGCACGAATTCTGGTAGCATTAATATCACTACCGCCGGTAGTGATGTCGGCATTCCATGTAGAATCGGGCAGAATAGTGACCAGAGATTGATCGAACCTAGGTTTAGTCCACCAGCCAGCGCCTTCGATAAAGATGTATACGGCAATTTTATAACCATTGGGATTTGTCAAATTGCGGACACGTCCCCGCAAGTCTTCGGAACTGCCGTAAGGCGGCACAGAAGTAAACTCGAGCGTTGGGGTTGCTGTTGCGGCTGTTTGCACCGGCTTGGAAAATACGTCTACTTCAATGCTGAAAAGCAAAATTAACGTAAAAGCTAAAAATGGAAACCAACTTAAGCGGCAACTACTCTTGGCCGAATTGAGTTTTGCCCATATTGCCTGGTTCATCGCTGTATCTCCCTTCTGGTTACACCGTATTTCAAGATAATGAATTGAGCCGAGGAGTCAAGAAAATCTTATTGTCCTTCACATAACTTTTCCCATCGGACGTCATCGATCCAGAAAGTTTGTGGAACGCCTCCTGTACCTCCTGATGGCACATTCGAAGCAACGTTAAAAAGTATCTTCATCTTGCTCAAGTCGGTTCGAGGTTCGCGTTGAATAAAATCAGCAAGTGGGATACTGACTTTATGCCATTCGTTATCTGGTTTAAAAGAGGGGTGGCTGCTCAAATACACTTTGGAATTTTCTGTTCCAGGAGGTTGGATATTTCCAGAGCGAATGCCAATCTCCAAATCATTTACGGAGCTTTTGATACAGAAGCTGAGCTTACCACCGAGATATTTTGACATATCTCGCGTTTCCGAATCTGGGGATCCTGCTTTGCCCCATTGTACAAACCAGCCTGCGAATTGATTCAGTGACACGTTAACTGACAAAGTGGTTTTCTTGCTAATGCCACCTTCACACTTTGTGGTAGGGTCATCAGGAAACTCAATAATTCTGCCACCTGCTCCCGAGTAGTTGCCGATGAAGGCGTTAGCGTTAGGCGCAGGGCTAAAGATGAGAACTTCAGGGGCAAACTCGCTATACACCCCGAGGATATAATCCGCTTTTCGCGATGACGCATCAGAAGTCACTGTATTGGAAGCTTTGGAAGGGAAATCACCATAACTGGCACGTCCCACAGCGTAGACGGCGTAATAATAGGCTTTGCATTGCGCGAAGTTGCTGTCTGTGAAGCTCGTCGTGTTGCGATCTGTAATATCAAAGTGGGGCTCAGTTTGGAAACTGACAGCAGGCGCTTCTGCGCGTACTAACCGATAGGAAGCAAAGCTTGAGGCTTCACTTCGTGTCCAGGAGAGCGTGACTTTGCTGCGCGATTCTGATTGTTTTGTCATTGTGACTGATGCCGGCGTCGGATTCGGCGGTGTGTTTGCATTAGCTTGAGGTAATGTAACCGATGTATTCTCAGCAACGTTGTACCCTTCCGAATCCACCGTGTTCAGCCAATAGGTATAAGCACGTTGCCCTTCAACGGTCGTATCTGCATAACTGGTAGCGTTTCTATCCGAAATAACAACCAACGGTTGGGATGGGCGCGAAGGAGTTGTGCTACGGTAAAGCTCATAGAGCTTGAAATCGACATCATTGTTCTTATCCCATGCCAGACGAACAAGATTGTGTTGCAACACACCCTCAACGCGCAATGGTGAAGGATTGGGAAAAACTTTGGCAACTGGAATGTCAACCGTGGCAGAGGCTCCTTTGATATCGACGGTGTTAGCGCCTTCCAATTGTGTCACCCCGTTTTCATCTTTGCCGACTACAGTAAACGTTCGGCTATTGCCTTGTTTGACTTTCAACGAGCCTGTCGCGGTTTTGCCGGAAATTTGAAGCTCTTTGACAATTGGCGGGTCGATACCAGGGCCGGTAACGGTGATCACGACTTTGGCAATTCTCGCAATTTTCTCCAAACTTTGATTTGTGAGCGTCGTGCGAGCACTATCTGCGACGGTGATTCTGACAACAACGTTAGCCGGCGAATCATCCGCGCCAAAAGGATTTTTTTTGTTGCAGGCGGCGATTAAGAATGCGAGCAGGCAAATGCCCGTCGCGCCATTTCTCAAAAAAACAAAAAAATGTTTCATGGTTAATTCCACTCCCTGAATTAAACGTTTTCATGGCAACACTATTGTCACGCTCACATCGGCGGCTTTCTTTTCCCTCGGAATGGCAGCATAAATGCCACCTCCCACGCCTACAGCGGCCACTCCCCAAAACCACCATTTCTTTGTAATGGCTTGAGAAGGTGGAGGCGAGGGTTGACCCCAAACCGGCATAAATGCCTTTGCTAACAAACTGTATAGATTCGCCATTTCACCTTGCGAACCATCCACGACTTCAGCGGCTATAATCTTGCCGTCTTCGACAGAAACAAGCCTGGCGTTGATCGTAATCATCTTCTCATTTAATTTGGAAAAACTGCCGACGAGAATTTGTGAAGCGCCCACCAGTTTGCCCAATTGTGGAGCATTGTTGGGATCAAACGCGTCCAATCTGGCCGCCCGTCTCGCTTCCTCAATAGCTTTTTCCAATTGTGATCGCTCGACAAATTCAGCCTGAGAATTTTTGCTTAAACCTACAAGCAGAGCAATAATGCGATCAGGCACTATTTTTTTTAAATTATCCATGCTTGCATCACCGGTTTCATTTTCAAAGGATGCAGCCGTAACTCTGACTTTGGAGCTTGGCTTTTGGGTTTGCCCCAAAACCATCTCGATCCCGATAAAGAACTGTGTGATGCTCAACATGACAGCCATCAACTTTTTCATATTCACCTCCGTGGTTACGAGTGAAAACCGCTGAATTTATTTTGATGTGAGAGGAAAATTGTTCTATTGCATTAGTGTCATCTCAAATGAACTTCTGGACGACGCATGAAAGTTTTTCCGTCCTGCAATCCGCCGTCACGTTACAACCGGCTTCTTTTCTGTTTCCAGAACATTGGCATCGGCCCACAGCAGCAGCCGGTAGTTGCCTTTAAAGATCCCTTCAAAATGGACAATTCCCTCTTGGTTGCTGATCGCTTCTTCAACCAGCAAATAAGGCTCATCCTCAGCTTCTTCCGAATAAAGCTCCACTTTGATTTGGGGCTTTCCCACCTGAAATTGCAGATCACCACCCTGGTGTTGAATCGGAATGCCGTATTCAAGCAGAATAGATTCTTTGTCGAGCAACTCACCGCCCGTCGCTGCCGGACGTAGCCCCAAAATCTCGAGAATAAAACAGGTGATGGTTTTCTCCCCATCCTGAATGATTTTAGTTAATTCGGCTTTCAAAGCTGCGACCAGCACCTCCAATCGTGATTTTATCGCCGCGTAAATTTTATCCTTCAAACCTTCAGGTACATTAATCGGCAATTCTCGCGCTTCGTCAAAGGATGGAAAGCTAAGGATGGCACGGGTTGCCATATCGGTCTGCATTAATTTTTGGAATAGCGCTTCCAGAAAGGCATCTGGATCATCCGGCAGCTTTTGCTGCTTGATCCGCATCAAGTCTGCAACCAGATCGAGATCTGGATTCTTTCGCTCCATACTTTGTCGTTTAAAGCGATCGCCAAAATTGCTAAACCGATCTTGACAGGTTGCACAATGCAGAAGATGATCCTGCCACTTTAGTTTCTCCCTGGAAGTCAAACCAATATCCAGCTTGAGAAGCAAGAATTGAGCATTATTCAAATGTTCTTCATTTTTTGCCATACCAAGCTCCTATCTCCGGATATTCGCGTTTTATGCAATCCCAAAGCCTTTTGCGGTTTCTTGTCCACATATTATTGACCTCCACAAGCTTTTTCTTCATAAGCTCAGTGTCTGTCGCATCAGATTCTGTTTCCAAAATCTCTGCAATTTGTCGCAAGTTCAAGCCGCATAGATAAGCCAGCAGGACCGCACGAACCTCAGGTTGAAACCGGCAGAGACATCTGTGCAAAGCATGATGAAGGTCGATCAAAGTCAGGAGGTCATCCTCGCTAAGCAAGAAAAGATCAGGCACATTTTCAAAATCAGCAGTTTCATCCTCATCAGACTTGCGCATTCTGCTTAGAGGAATTTCTGAAGGATGGCGATATTTTTTGCGAATCTCGTCGATAGCAAGATTTTTGGCTACCTTATGAAACCACGCCCCAATCTCGCCGGCGATCTTAGCTTGACCAAATGTTGCCTTCTTGAAACGCCAGAACACCTCATCCACCAGTTCGGTGGCCTTCTCAGCATCGTAAAACTTAAAATAAAAAAACTTGTAAAGCTCAGGCGAGAACATCTCGATAATCGGCTCGATGGCAGAGTAATCTCCACCCCGATATCTCTCGATCATTTTTTGATAATCGTAGCTTTGCGTATCCAAGCTTGGCTCCTTCTTGTATTTTGGCCTCTCTAATAAATAAGACGCTGGCCGAGGGAGTTTTAATCATTACTCATTTGTAGAATTTTATCGTCGGATCGCCGTAAATCACATAGGCATAACGAGTCAGATTATTCTTGGGATCATAATCTTTCAGAATACCAGATTGATCTAAATGTTTTCTGGCAGCCAGCAGAGCCATGCCGATGGTTTCTCCACGATCGAGCAGATGCTCATAAAAAGCTTTGGCAAACATGGCTGAAGGGCCATCGGGCACTTTAAACAGCGTCACAATACAAGCGCCAGCGCCACGACGGAGAAATTCAATGGTCAGACTTTCGCCGGAATTCCATTTGTCGGCTTTGTCTGGCGATCCCGAAATGCACGCGTTGACGAAGATGATCGGATGAGAGAGAAACCAGGGGTCACTGTCATTGCGAATATTATCCGCTCCCAGAAATCCTTCTTCTCCGAAACTCAGCCGTTGGTGTTCGCAATGGCCGGAGAAATGAATCAACCGCAGATTGCGATTCTGAAGCACACGGAAGGCTGACAGCGCTTCATCACAGGTTCGATTGATAAGTGGGGCACGATGCAGTTTGGGCTTAAGAACGTTTCTGAGATGCTCAAGCAGTCCCATATTTTCCGGCAAGTCTGGCGCATAAGCCGGCCCCATCAAAATCGCATGTGGGCCTTTATCTTGCAAATCACCTCGTGTGATCGGATTGACAAAGTCAAACTTCAGGCTCAAGGGATATTGCTCCGCAAGAAACACACCTTTGGTTAAACCGTCTGCCGGACGGTAGGCCAAATGCCAAGGGATGCTCCCATCAGAGACGAGAAACCTCAGATAGACATTCGTTTCATTGGCATCAAAAAGTTGATTATATGTGCCGATGAGGCCAAAGCTCTCATATATGATCTTGCCCAGAAACCGCAAGTCGCCACAGAGTGTCGCATTCACGCCTGAAGTTTCGATTTTTCCCGACGGGCAAGACATCTCAAAAGTGCCATACAGTTTTTTCAAATTGCTTCGCAAGGAATTCACGATCTTCTCCTCAACATGTCTTGCCAATTGGTTCTGTTGACCAATTTTGAGCTCACGCAGAGGTTCTTCCTTGCCGCTGAAGATTTTCTCAATGAAATGGGCAACAACATAACCCTTGTCAAGCTTCACGAACAAAATGCGGATGTCAATCAAAATGTGCTGAGCGCTGTTGATCTCTCGGGCTTCTTCTAGTTCACGTTGTGTGGCCTCTAATTTGCGCTGTGTTGCCACTCCTTTATCCCGCACTTCTAAATAATCCAATCCCCAGCCTATTGCAGCCATGAAAATAGCTGCAAGGTTCCATTCCACCCACCCTCCCACCAGATGAAACTCCAAAAACGCGAGGAAAGCGCCAACATTGACGAAAAGCAAAAAGATGCCGCCGAACATGCCTCCCATTAACAAAGAGTTTCTTTTTCTTCTTTTTTTATAGCCGAAAAACGCTGTTGCACCAAACAACGCCAACAACACCAGTTCTGTCGTAAACCATTTCCAACCCACAAGCGGCACCAGCCATTCGCGCTTGATGAGATTGGCAACTGCCGTGGCATGCATACCGACACCAGGAAACTGCGTATCAAAGGGCGTCAAGAAAACGTCGCCGCTGCCGGTCATGGTGTTGCCAATGAGAACGATTTTTCCGGCAAATGGCTGATAACCACTCGCCCGCAAACTATCGAGGCTCTCTTCCCAGCCAAGGCGCAACAGGCCGATCATGGAATAGTAGTTTTCGAATGCGGACATATCGCCGTAGAAATTCAGCATCATCACACCTGGCTCGGAAGTTGTGACTTTGATGGCAGGGAGCACAGCGTATTGAATTTTGAATTGGTGTTTTTCAACTTGCAGCCGTGCTTTTTCAAGATCAAAAGCATGGAGATAAGTTTTCAGGCCAAGGCTCGGGTACAAGCAATCGCCGTATTTCATGACAAGTGGAATGTGGCGTAAATGACCGTCTACGTCAATCAACATCGCGAAATGGCCCAGCCTTTGAAAATACCGGTCCAAGTTTTTGAAATAGGGAAACACTATGCGATTCGCACTCGGATATTGGCTGGTGGCTGAATCAATCGGCATCCCTTGACATGGAATCAGTTGATCATCCTCCAGAGGCAAAATCTCGGACGTGGCTGAACTTATCAAATCCAAACCATGAATGACGGTATTAGTGTCTGATGCTGTTGCCAGCAACGAATCATCGAGCGAAAACGTTCGGTCATTGAAAAGAAAATCAAAGGCGATGGTTCTTGCCCCGAGGGTTTGTAGTACTGCGATAAGCTCGGCATAATAGCGCCTGGGCACGGGAAAGCTCAATTCTTTCGACGTTTCATCATCGACCGCCACAATCACAATATTAGTATCGGCAGCAACCGGCCCTCGCCAGCGGTAAAGTACATCGTCGAGATGCAAACGGTTCAATCGTTGCAAAGAATCAAATAGGAAAATGGCTTTCCAGAAAAGAACAACCAAGACCAAAACTAAAGTAAAGGTTAAAAACTGCAATAAGCGACCTTGTTGCCCTCGTTGAATATTTTGCAGTTTCTCAAACATGAACTGTATATATTTGGTGATTTGGTTGTTCAACTCTAAAGAGTTTCAGACGAAAATTTCCAGTAAACATAGGCGGAGTTCCTTTGGGGGCGAATCTCTTTGCTATGGATACTTCTTGTGGGCTTAATTTTCGTTTTGTTGCCATTTCCACGTTTCTTGGCTTTCTCCAATTTCTTTTGAATTCGCATTTTTATACGATTGCGTTGATTCCTCTCATCCGGTCTTGCCGCTCGAACGCCTGGATCTTCTCCCAACAACTGCTCCACCGTTTTCAGCGCCTTTTTGCTATTAATCAGAATATCGAACAGCGAGTCGATCTGGCTTTCTAAGAGACTCTTTTCATAGCCATCTTGCGTCTCGGAGACAATTAAATCCAAAGTCACAGCCACATTGAAATAAAGTGCAGTATCAGCCGGATCGATGACAATGGCGCGGTCGTAACAACTCAGCGCTGAATCGGCCAAGCCCATCATCAAGTAGATATTTCCCAAATTGTTGATCACGCCTGCATCGGTGAAATTTTTCTGAAAAAGGTCGAGATAACTGTTTCGCGCTTCATCAAATTTGCCTGCCAACGTCAGCAAATGGGCTTCGCGATTGGGATCGAGCTTGAGGCTTGGAGAGCTCAAATTATCCGGCAACTTGATGACAGGCAGATTTAAAAAATCCGGCACAATCTCATTAAGAAATTGGAAAGGTGGATAGGCTTGCAAGTTGCCCCGTGTGTCCAAAATGGTGATATCAGAATGGCCATCGTAAACCGACTTGCCAACACGCCAAGCCATATCAAAATCCTCGGCTATGTACGTGGCTTCCACCGGTATCCAGATTTGATCCTGCCATTCGATTAACCGATCACGAGGTATGCTGAGTTGGTGCCACATATTGGAGGAGATACCGGTATTAAACATTGGGAGCACGTGCGTTGGTGTAATCAAAAGCGCCGTCGGAATACCCTGATTTTCAAGACATGAAATGAACAATACCGTGAGGTCATCACAATCACCAACATGTTCGTTGAGCGTCTGCGCTGGAAACTTGACGTAGTCGATGGTTTGTCCGCGATATGCCGTATAAGGATCCAATTGATAGCGCATTTTTAGGCCGCGTAAGCCCTCCCAGATTGCTGCTGCTTTGTGGAGTGGATTAGCATCTTGCGGCAGTTTCGTGCGTTCAAAAATTCTTGCGGTTAGGCTCATTACGGCTTTGCTTTCCGGATTAATAAAAGCGCCAATCGAACCCACCTCCCGCCAGTCCATCGCGTTTGGATCATGAATCAGCACCGGTCGATTCAGCTTGCGTTGTTTTTCATTGCCCTCCTCAAAATAGGTCAAAGTCAATGTGCATTGCCCGATTAAATCGGCATGAAGCTTTTGCAATTTGGTTTTAGCAAGCTGAAGGGAAAAAGGAATTCCCAAGGCTTGGCCTAGTCGCAAGTCGGAGAGAACAGTATCAGTCGGTGCATTCATGACTTCAGGAATGTGTACTGATAATTTGAGAGATCGGTAGGTTCGAGGCGTGTTGTTTTTGATCCGCACGTAACCTACGGGATGTCGCGCATAGTAAAAAAGCTGCGCCGGAAAAAGATCGGCAATAGATAGTGAGTCAACTTCAATGGACGGCGCGTTGATTTCAAATTGAACGGTGTCACTTGGGGTCCGGCCATAAACAAGCTCGAGGCGATTGGGCGTCAGCCGCTCTACCTGCAAAATCGGTGTTTGCAAATTTCGCAGCCCTTCGTGAAGTCCCCGCAACGGTCCACGAAACGCCACATCGAATAAGGCGGCATCGGTTTCGTAATAGCGCAAGCCAGCGTCGAGAATTCCGGGAATTTCCAACAGCTTGCTCTCCAATGCAAAAGTTTGCGCGGCAGTGATCCGGCGAACCAGGAGCTCGATCGGTCGATCCGAAACGAACTCGCGTTGCCATTGCTGATTCAACTGTTCGAGAATGGATTCGGCCAGTTTGCGGGCCGCCCTTCTGAGCGCATCGTCCGCAGCTAATGATTTGATGCTGGAAGCGCGCACCTCGGGCAAACTCTGCAAGGCCAAAATTTGTCCGTTGTCGCTACGGATCACCTTGGCCCAAACATTGGCATGGTAATAGTATTGTGAGTCCGGAAGAGGTGGGACCAGTTTACTGCCGGCATAATCGGCAACAGCCTCGCCAATAATCAAAAAATCCGCACGATTTTGAAAACCAATTTGCATCGGCGCTGCAATCTCCGCCTCACGCTTGAACGCTAAAATCTTTTCATTGACGTCAAAATCTGTTCGGGGAGCAACGATAATAATATCCGGTGACAAGACGTGCTGGAATTCGGCGGCAAAAATGTGGCGATAACTTGGTTGCTGATCAATTTCTTCTTTCAAAAGGAACATCACGCGCGGCGGCGTCCAGCGCCCAAGCGTCAAGCCAAGAGATCGTAAGTCACGTTCTAAAACGTCGAGATCGACTTCCACATGAAGGGAAAGACGAGTGTGATTCCCGCTACGCTGATAGGTCTCCGGTATCAACTTGGAAGTGCGAATGTAATCAGAAGCTTTGGGCAGGATTTTCTCGGCAAGAACCTGGCGTGCGCTTGCCGCCGAAGTGGAAAAATATGATGCTGCTGCCTTCTCCACTGCAGTTTGCAAAGCGTCAGTAATAGCCAACTCGCGCGCCGATGACTCATTCTTATCGACGCCGTTTCCTTCCGCGTAGACAATCCTGGTGGATCTGTGCTCCGCGCTTTCACCGGCGGCGGTCGAGGCAAGTAGAAAGCATGCGAGCGCCAAACGAATCGGAATGTTAAGCCACACCATCATTCCCCTCCGAGGTAAAAGTTAATTTTTCTCGCTCATAATATAAAATGCAAAATTGTGCAAAGCAACAGTTTTTTATCATCACATCACGCCCTTATCTAATAGACGCTCGAATACAGATTTTTAATCATCTAATCCACATAGATCAAAAAATAATCATGGCTCTGATTAAAAGCTCTCTAATCAACGTCATTATGATTAGTCGCTGTCAGATTAGAGGAGAATTCATCATGAGGAAATTACATGTTCATATTGGGCAACTTTGCCTTTACTTTTTCTCATTTATTGTGGGCATCTGGGCAGAAAATCTGCTCCCTGAGAAACAGTGTATCTTGATGGGAAATCTCATCGATATCTCAATAAAACTTATGGGTTCGATCGCGCTCTGCTTGCTAGCGCTGTTTTTAAGCCATTACGCTGAAAAAAGTTTATTGAAACACAAGGAGGAATAAATTATGTTCAACCTGAAACGTTCTCTGAGCAAAATAGGGATCATCGCCATGCTCGTCACAAGCTGCAACAAGGATCATGGTACCAATCCGAGTAAATGTCCTTGCAGTCCGGGCGATCCGGCTATTACGTTCAGCTATGTGCCTTCCATCGGCAGCTTTGAAAATCTCAAAGGTTGCGTGTGCAATGTCAACAATCCCACAGAATATGCGGTTGCCGTATACATTCGCGTGGGAAGTGGTTGGTGGACAAAGCCTTACTGGTCGAATCCTCTGACAACCATCCACGACGATGGCAGTTGGGAGTGCGATATTACAACCGGAGGCATAGATGAACGCGCCACTGAAATCGCCGCCTACGGGGTTCCGAAAACCTACAATCCACCACTGCTGAGGGGTGGCTCTACATTTCCCGCCGAACTTGACTCGGTTGCGATTGCAAAGGCCAAAGTAACCCGCTGAGTGATTAGCAGAAAAATTCATCTCTAAGAGCGCGTTTGAAAAGCTGGAAATCGAGACTGACCGGTCACTTAAAGTTGGGAAAATGCCGAAATTTTACGCACCAAAAGTGACCGGTCAGTGACTTTCCAAATGCGCTCTAAGGAGCTCACCATGAGAAAAAGATTATATCAACTCATTGCAACCGCAATCGGTTGCATTCTCTTGGCGCAAGTGTCTTTGCACGCGCAAACTGGTGTGGATACGCCGCAGCCGTCGCAAAATCAGCCTGTTTTCTTTGCCGATTCCAGCAAGAACGCGCAGCTTGCCGGCGCTAAAGCGGCGTTGCCGCAAAACAAAGCCACCAAAAAGAAATCTGGAAAAATTGTCGCGGGTGTTATCGGCATCGGCCTGATCGGCGCCGGAGTTTACCTTGGCGTCAACGCCACTTCGACCGAGCTGCGTTCGGAAGTCGCCGGCTACAACGACAATCCCATCACCGGAATCCGCACGCCGAATTTTCGCATGGTTAAAGAAAAGAAAACGGACAACGCGATGCTTTATGGCGGCCTCGCTTTAGGCCTGTCCGGCGTGGCGCTCGCGTCGTATGGATTCTCAAAGTGAAAAACCGAAATTGCCTGTCCGAAATCGTTTTAATCTAAATCGCGAGGTTTCGGACAGACGTAACACCCAATCGGAGGAACAAATCATGAATCGTTTATTTTCTTCAACCCTCATCGTGTTATCGACGCTGGCGGCGCTCACCGGTTGCGGCGACAAAGGCATGAATCCCGAAGATTTGAAGGCTGGAACCTTCGAGGCCGCGATAAGTGGCGAGGTCAATGTCACGCTGCGCGGTTGCGCCGCTTTCGTGAGTCAATTCGACTTTTTTCAAATCGGCTTCATTCCGACGCAATCCGGCGCCGCGAACGGCTTGATCACTTTGGCGCGGGGACAAAGCGGCCTGCCAGGCGTCGGCACTTATCAAATCAACGAAGATGAGGCAGATGCCTTTATCGGTTTGTTTTTTCAGTCGGCTGAAACGTACACCTCGGAATCCGGCACGCTCAAAATCACCTCGTCGTCCAGCGCCAATCTTCAGGGCAGCTTCAATTTTACGGCGTCGAACGGCGTTAATAAACGTGTGACCGTCTCCGGCACCTATAATGCGAAATCCGGAACTTGTATTTAAAACCAAAAAGGAGAAGTCATCATGAAACCGAAAAGCTTTGACCTGAAAATGGTTGGTGGAATGACGTTATTCTTCACTTTCGGCATCATCGCTATCGCTTCCGCCCAACCGAAACGCTTTGCCAAAAGCGGATTTTATCTCGGCCTCGCGCGCCCTTATAATTCCATTGCCGGCGACTTCACCGGCAAAAATGTTTTGCACGGCGGCGGCGAAGTCATCGCGATTCCGAAAATGACGAGCAGCTTTGGCTACGGCGGGCTGCTCGGCTACCGATTCGGGCATGGCGCGCTCGAGGCGAGTTACTTGCGTTCAACGCACGGCGCGGCTTTTCTGGACGTGGCGAGTCGAGCGGAATATCATCTCGTCAATTTGGATGCGCGATATTATTTGTTCGCCGGCAAACCGGTTCAACCTTTTGCGCTCATCGGCGCGACGTTGAATTGGCTCATCGTTAAAAATGGTTCGGCAACAGAAACGGAGGTTGGAAACGCGACTTTTGCCGGCGGAGGGTTCAATGCCGGAACTGGAATCGCATTGCATTTAACGCGCCGGCTTTCCGTCAGTGGCGAGGCCGTTTATCGTTATTTGGGCTACAGTGGCGAGAATGGCGTCAAAGGCGTCAGTGGTGAATGGAAAGAAATCAGCGACGGCTTGGATGGCAGCGGGCTCGGGATTATTGCGGCGATGCGGTTCACGTTTTAGCGCTTGGCGTAGAGCGCATGTCAAATGGGGGATTGGGGGCGTGGCAAAATGCGCTTCAACCTTGTGGAGTTATAAAAAAACCTTTTTCAAAACTGAAAGGAAAAATGATCATGAAACGAAATTTTTTCTACAATCTCGCTTTTATGTTGCTGATGGCTTCGGCTGCTGTTCCGCAAAGCTCAAACACAGCCGAAGTGAACGCCGGGTGTGAAGATGCGGCTCATGCCTCTGAGCCTATCGCCTACGAACAATGTCTCCCAGGCATCATCGCCAATGCCGGCGAGGAGGATAGCTTCACCTTCAATGGATCGGCCGGTCAACGCGTGACGGCATTTTTGGACAATCTGGCATTTAGAAGATTCTCACTTCGGCTGGCTGATCCTAACGGCAATTCCATCGGCTTCTGCAGTTTCACTTCGGGAGATTGCGAAATCGACAACGTGACTTTGCCCTTGACCGGCACTTATACGATTACGGTGGATGGCGAGAACGACGCCACCGGCAACTATACCTTATGCCTCAGTTGGTTGAACGATGGCACCACGCCGATTGCCTACGAACAGTGTCTGAACAGCTTAATTTCACCGATGGGTGATCAAGACAGTTTCACATTTAGCGGCGCACTCGGCCAACAAGTGACGATATATTTGGACAATCTGGCCTTCCGAAGATTTTCATTGAGCCTGACGGCGCCCAATGGCAATTCCATCGGCTTTTGCAGCTTCACTTCGGGCGATTGCGAAATCGACAATGTGCTTTTGCCGGCGAATGGCACTTACACCATCACCGTGAATGGCGAAGATGATGCCAATGGGAACTACACTTTGTGCCTCAATTGGCTGAACGATGGCACGACGCCGACGGCCTATGAACAATGCCGCAACAGCCTGATTTCCCCCATGGGTGATCAGGACACATTTACCTTTGTTGGCGCCATCGGCCAACGCGTGACGGCCTATTTGGATAATCTGGCCTTCAGAAGATTTTCTTTGAGTCTCATTGATCCCAACGGCAATTCCATCGGTTTTTGCAGTTTCACTTCGGGCGATTGCGAAATCGACAATGTGCTTTTGCCCGCAAACGGCACTTACACCATGACGGTGGATGGCGAAGACGATGCGAACGGCAGCTACAACTTGTGCCTTAATTGGCTGAACGATGGCGTGACGCCCACGGCTTATGAACAATGCCGAAACAGCCTGATCTCACCCATGGGTGATCAGGACACATTTACCTTTGTTGGCGCCATCGGCCAACGCGTGACGGCCTATTTGGATAATCTGGCCTTCAGAAGATTTTCTTTGAGTCTCATTGATCCCAACGGCAATTCCATCGGTTTTTGCAGTTTCACTTCGGGCGATTGTGAAATCGACAACGTGCTCTTGCCCGCGAACGGCATTTACACCATGACGGTGGATGGCGAAGATGATGCCATCGGCAGTTATAACTTGTGTCTAAATTGGTTGAATGATGGCGTCGCCTCCCTCACTTATCAACAATGCTTGAGCCGCCCGATTTCACCCGTGGGCGATCAAGACAGCTTCACATTTACCGGCATGAAAGGCCACCGGGTGACGGTCTTTTTGGACAATCTGGCATTCAGAAGGTTTTCTCTGAGCCTGACCGATTCCAGCGGCAGTTCCATCGGCTTCTGCAATTTTACTTCGGGCGATTGCGAAATCGACAACGTGCTTTTGCCTGCAAGCGGCACTTACACCATAACGGTCGATGGCGAAGACGATGCCAGTGGAAGTTACAACTTGTGCCTCAATTGGCTGAACGACGGCGCCACGCCGATCGCTTATGGCCAAGCGCTTCAGAGCCTGATCTCCCCCGCCGGCGATCAAGACAATTTTATTTTTGATGGAGGCGCGGGACATCGGATAACCGTCTTTTTGAGCAACACCTCGTTTACGAGAAAGTCATTGACTTTGGTCGCGCCGGATGGCAGATTTTTGAGGTTTTGCGACTTCACCTCCGGCAATTGTGAGATTCAAAACGAGACTTTACCGGTTACCGGTTGTTACACGATGACGGTAGATGGCGAGAAAGATGCCGCCGGCAACTACACCTTAAGCCTTACGCTATTGCAGGGTGATGACGAACCCATTGCGTATGACCAGTCTCTCAACCGGGACATCATGCCGGCATGTGACCAGGACTATTTTACCTTTAATGGAAATGTCAATCATCGCATCACGACTTACTTGCGAAATCTTTCGGGCGCGCCCTTATCTCTGCGCTTGACTACGCCGGACGGGACCTCTCTGGCTTACTGCGACTTCACTACGACCGATTGCCAAATCGATAACGTGACGTTGACGAAAAATGGCAAGTACATGCTGACGGTAGATGGCAAGGAAAACGCCGTTGGCAACTACATGCTGATTCTGAATCGATTGGACGCGCCGGTGGAATCTATCGCCTACGGCCAATCCCTCGATCGTGCGATTTCACCTTTTGGCGATCAAGACAGTTTTGTCTTCACCGGCAAAACCGGGCACCGCGTTACGGCAACGCTGCAAAATCCATCGTCCAGACGTTTCTCTCTGCTTTTGGCCGACTCGGCCGGGGTTCGCTTGCAGTTTTGTGATTTTACGGCCTCCAACTGCAAAATCGACACGGTTGTTTTGCCGAGAACCGGCAAGTACTTTTTGACCGTTGACGGCGAAAAAGATGCAATAGGCGATTATCGCCTTTCTCTGCCTGTGCCTTTAGCCGTTGCGTCAAGTCGGGAAAAGCAAACGCCTTCAGATTATCATCTGGCGCAAAATTATCCCAATCCCTTTAATCCATCAACAACGATTGCGTTTTCGCTTCCGCGCGCCGAGCAAGTGACGCTGAAAGTATTTAACTTGTTGGGGAAAGAAATCGCCACGTTGGTGGATGAAAAATTTTCAGCAGGCCGATACGAGGTACGTTGGGAGGCCGGCGGCATTGAAAGCGGAACTTATTTTTATCAGCTTCGCGCCGGAGAATTTGCGGCGACCAAGAAACTCATTTTGATGAAATAGCAGGGAGCAAAGCGCATGGTGCGACGCTATGCGCTTTACTCTCTGCGTTAGGCGCGACAACTTTTCACGGCGCCAGTGCCGGGTTATACGTCGTCACAAATTCCAAAAACTTCGACACCTCGATCATGTCTTTGCCAACGAACTTGATGCTGTGCGCGTCCGTGCGTTGGACGTTGGGCAAATACGTGAGCACTTCTGCCGGACGATAATTTTTGAAACGAACTTCCACCTCAATCGGCGTTTTGAGTTTGTAAGATTTGAATTCTTTGATTCTGCCAATGGCCTTCTTAACTTTCTCGCGAATCAAATCAATTCCCGCGGCGGGCGTCATGGTTTTGGCGGAATGAAAACCGTACGCCCATTTCACGATCGCCGCTTCAATATTTCCGAGCAAGGTTGTGACTTCTTTGGCGACGGCATCATCGCCGGAAATCATGATGATCGGCACGTTGTAATGTCCGGCAATCGCCGCGTTGATGCCGGCTTCCGGAACCGAGATGCCATTGAGCCGCACGTCCGCGAGATTGGCGCTCGACATCGTGTGCGCGCGCACGCCTTCGGGATTGGTGGTGCTCGAATGATAGCCGATGCAGATCACGCCGTCGAACGTTTCATCAATGCCCTGCATCATCATCAACGGCCGCGGCCACGAGCGGACGATTTGCACGTTCTTCGGCAATTTTTCAATGAGCAGATTTTGCCCGTTGCCGTGCGAATCGCTCACGAGAATCTCCGTCGCGCCCGCGGCCAATGCGGCTTCGATGGCGGCATTCACTTCCGCAGTCATGAATTCGCGAAAGCGCTGATATTCAAATCCCGCCGGGCCAAGCTGCTCGTCGGTAACCACGCCGGTGATGCCTTCCATGTCCGCGGAAATGTAGAGCTTGAGTTTGGGTTGGGCGAGGCTATTAAATGCAAAGCTAATGAAAGCCGTAAAAAAAGTTAAAGCCAACGAGTGAAATTTCATAACTCTTCCAGTTTTGTTTTGGGTGATCATTAAGTGATTTCAAATCGGTGGATTGAATACTCCAGTTGTGACGAGTTGTTCGCGTTCGAAGAGTCGATTGGGATGATTGAGTTTAAGTAGTCGAGCCGTGGCGCGACCCACTGTGGTTAGCGGAATAATTTCGGCGCCATTCAACTGAAAGTGCTCAAGCCAGCGGTCGCGGCGAGGATGAAAAAGAGGGACGATGACTCCGGTCGTGGGGTCAATAGACGCAATATCACTGCCTTTATTTTTATTACAGAGCGTGCAGGAGAGCGCTAAATTCGTCGCATCATTTTGACCCTCATGTTTTTGAGCAATGATATGATCTATCTCGTGATCGGCGAAAGTTAGCGCTTCCGGAATCAAGCAGTATTCACATTGCCCACCGGCGCGTTCATGGACCAGTCGCCGCCGGGCCAGTGGAATATAGAGGTGGCTCATGAGCGGATTTGACGGCTGTACTCAAGCAGCTTTGAGTTTCAAATGGGCTTTGGCTTTGGCCATTCGCATTAAATGCTCTAAATATTCGTATTGCGCCCACTCTTGTTCTTCGGCGAGACTTAAGCCTTCAGAGCGATTTTTTTGCAGCAACGTATCAATTCGCCGTTGCAAGGTTTCGGAGGGCCGTAGCGCCAAGATTTCTTCCGGCGCCGGAAGACCGGCCAGCGTTTCCAAAACTTTGGCCGCGCCTTCAAAATGAGATTGCGCGGCAGCATTCAATTCACGCAAACCCAACTCCAAAATGTGCGGCAGTTGATTTTGAAATGGGTGCAAGCGCGCAGCCATTTCTTCCGGAACGCTCAGGGTAATTTCCATAACTTTTCATTGTCGTTCGTGATGAAACTTTATTAAAATCCGCTTTAAGTTAATCAAGAATGCCTGAAAAAGCAATGGCAATTTTGCGCTTCTATTCAAAGGTAATTTTTGACCTCATTCAAGCTCAATCCCAGCCACGTCGGCTTGTATTTAGGATAAGCCGCCAACAGGCGCGGCGATTTTTGTTTCAAAACTTCGAGATTGATTTTGGCTTTATTCAATTTGACTTCCGCGATCACGATTTCCTTTTTGGCGTCATTGAGCGCGACGAGATCGATTTCATTTTGATTGTCTTTTTCCCAATACGAGCCGATTTGGTTGTAACGGCCCGTATTCGCCAGCAACTCGCGGAAAAACTTTTCCAGCAGTTTGCCGCAAAAATTGGCGTAATCGCGCTGCACCAAATCTTTGATGTAGCCTAAATTGCCGGTTTCAACTGCCGAACGATTGCGATAGATGAAGCGAAACCAAAAGTTGAGAAAATTATCCGCAATCGCGTATTTTTGCAATCTGGCGTTCGGTTTGGCGTTGATCGGCTTGTGCCGCGTCACCATGAAATAATCGTTTTCCAGCCGTTCGAGAAAACCGCCAACGTTGCGCTCCAAAATGGACTCGATTTCCGTGCGCGCGGTTTTGCCCGTGGCGATCAATTCGAGAATGGAAAAATAAGTCGAGTATTCTTTGCCGAACTCCTCGATCAGCAGCGTTTTGCCCTCATGCATAAAAGGAGAATTGGCCTCAAAAATAAAGCTCAACATGCGGTCATAAGATAACGCCGAATTGGTCGCCAGAATATCAAGATACCTGGGCATGCCGCCGGTGATGACGTAGACGTCGAACAAGGTTTTCGCATCTGCCGCGTTGTAATCGGCCAAAATCTCGTTGAGCGATGGAATGGAGAAGGGTTTGATAAAAAGAATACGATCGGCCCTGCCGAACAAAGGTTCTTTCGAGCTCTCGAAGATTTTGTGCATCAACGAATAAACCGAGCCGATCAAAATCAAGTTCAGCTTGCTTTTCTGCTTGTGCAAATCCCAGAGATGCTGCATCTCGGAGTAAACCGCGGGATTGATGTTGTAAAATTCCTGAAATTCATCCACGATCAGCGTAAAGCGCTCGCGGCGGGAAATTTCCAGCAGCAAAGCGAAGACGGTTTTAAAATCGCGAATGTCGCCGAGCACCGGCACGTCAAATTTTTTTTTGATCTCGTCAAGATATTCGAGACAGAGCAGAGGTTCCGATTTCCTGGAGACGAAAAAGTAGATGAATTTATGATTCGCAGCAAATTCGAGCGCCAGCAAAGTTTTTCCCACCCGCCTTCTGCCGGTGAGCACCGTCATTTTGGCGCTTTCTTTTGCCTGCGCGAATAACTTGCGCAGCTCTTTCAGCTCGCTTTCGCGGTCATAAAATTTCATTTATCGTAACCTCCGTTACCGTAACCGTGGTTACGATAATATAGAAAAATTTCCACACTTGTCAAGCGCTTTCCACTTCGCTTTTATCGCAGCAAAAGCATTTTCCTGGATTGCACCACCCCTCCCGCCTGCAAACGGGAAATATAAACTCCGGCAGCAACCGGCGTGTTGGCCTCGTTGGTGCCATCCCAATCGG
>Ga0247727_10006532_pt1 | contig 22883 bp, 17 predicted proteins | sample WisWelCaveWW1625_FD_202498 | JGI IMG/M metagenome (GOLD analysis project Ga0247727, IMG submission 202498) | Biofilm microbial communities from Wishing Well Cave, Virginia, United States - WW16-25 | ecosystem: Environmental > Aquatic > Deep subsurface > Groundwater > Cave microbial mat | place...
GGGGCCAACGGCGAATTCGGACATGCGCTGGTGAAGGCTCTCTACGAGAGGGGGGCCAGAAACATCGTCGCCCTCGATCTCCACGAGCTTTCCGGGGATCTCAAGCCATACTGCGTCCGATGGCTCGAGGCGGACATCAAGGACCCCTCCATCGGCAGCAAGCTCGAGCAGGGTCTCCGATTTCACACGATCTTTCACCTCGCGGCTCTGCTCAGCACTCGTTCCGAGCGGGAGCCGGAGCTCGCACACGACGTCAATGTGGTCGGAACCGCCCGTCTGCTGCATGTCGCAGCCTGCAATGCAAGGAGGGGACCGGTCCGGTTCCTGTTCCCGAGCTCGATCGCTGCCTACGGAATCAAGGATCTTGCAACCAAGTGCCGAGTCGGAAAGGTCAACGAAGACCAATTCCTCGAACCGATCACGATGTACGGCTGCAACAAGCTCGCCTGTGAACACCTGGGCCGCTACTACCGGGACCACTATCGTCTCCTGGATGGCGCGGAACAGCGGGTCGGGGTCGACTTTCGATCGATCCGTTTTCCAGGCGTGATTTCGGCGATGACTCTACCCACCGGCGGAACCAGCGACTTCGGACCGGAGATGATTCACGCGGCCGCGAGGGGCATGAGCTATTCGTGCTTCGTTCGGTCCGACACGCGCATTCCATTCATGACCATGTCGGATGCGATTGATTCGCTCCTGCGGCTGGAAGCGGCGGATCGAGATGGATTGAGCCGGTGCGTGTACAACGTAACCGCCTTCAATCCGAGCGCGAAGGAGATCGCAGAGAGGGTCCAAGGGTCGTTTCCGGACGCGAGGATCGAATTCAGGCCTGATCCCCTTCGCCAGGAGATCGTCGATTCCTGGCCGGAGAACGTCGACGACTCGGCTGCACGACGCGATTTCGGTCACGCTCCCTCCCACGACTTTGAACGCGCCTTCTCCGAGTACCTCCTTCCAGGAATTCGCGACCGCTACCGGGACTGAAGGACGGGACCCCCGCCGGCCTCCTTCTGGCCTGCTCATGGCTCTTGATCTTTCCAGACTTTCGGCTATTTTGAGATTGAATCTCGATTTGGACTCAGATCTCCTGGGCTGCCAGGACCTCCCGTCATCCGCATCAATGCAATTCCTGGAACACGTGGACACGTCGACCCGCAGGATCTCGAATCAGCCGTGAAAGGCGAAACCATCGTGCGCCTCGATCTCTTGCCGGTCGGCACACGGGCTCAGGTGGAATCCGTCGAGAACGTCGGGTCCCTGACTCAGCGCTTGATGGAGATGGGAGTGGCACCCGGAGCAAAAGTGCGCCTTGTGCGCCTCGCGCCTCTCGGAGATCCGCTCGAGATCGAGGTGAACGATAGTCTCCTCGCGCTGCGCAAGACCGAAGCGCGACTGGTGCTCGTAAGGGCCGCTGCGGATCGCGCGTGAATGAACCCGACTCTGGCCACCCCCCGGCTCCGCATCGCTTTGATCGGCAATCCAAACACCGGCAAGTCGACTCTGTTCAATGCATTGACCGGACTTCGGCAGAGGGTCGCGAACTATCCCGGAGTGACCGTTGAAAAGAAGATCGGCCGATTTCGTCTTGACGGAGGCGAGGTCGAGCTGGTCGATCTTCCTGGAACCTACAGCCTGGCGGCGCATTCTCCAGACGAGATGCTGACGGTCTCGCTGCTGTCAGGTGAAATCTCGGAGGAACGTCCGGTCGATGCGGTCCTTGCAATCGTCGATTCATCGAATCTGGAACGAAACTTGTACCTGGTCTCGCAGCTGCTGGATCTGGGCCTCCCGTTGATCGTCGCGCTGAACCGCGTCGATGTTGCCCGCCGCAAGGGAATGCGCATCGACCCCTTTCTGCTGGAGAGGCGACTGGGGGCTCCCGTCGTCCTGATGCGCGCCGACCGCGGCGAGGGGCTGGATCGACTTCTCGAGATTCTTGGCCAGTGGCTGAACACCCCTCCTCGACCGCCGTTGCCTGAACAGCCCTTCCAGTGGCCGACACCGATTGCTCGCGCCCTCTCGGACCTGCGTGCTCGGGCGAATCATCGCGAATGGGAGATTCCAGCGAGCGACGCTCATCTGGCCCGGTTGCTGATCGACGAAGGCGGCGCGGCGGAGGAACGCTGGTCAACCACCCCTGCGCGAAAAAAGTGGTTGAGACGTGCAAGATGCCCTCCAGCGGACGACGCCGTGCCGCTCTCTGCATTGGAGGTCCGTTCCCGGTACCGTTGGATCCAGCAGATCACCGAAGGAATTATCGAACGTCGTCCCTCGCAGTCCTTCCCCACGGACCGGATCGATCGGGTCTTGACTCATCGCATCGCAGGAGTGTTGATCTTCGCCCTCCTGATGATTGGGCTTTTCGAGACCATCTTTCGTGGCGCACAGCCCGCGATGAACGCGATCGAGGCGCTGTTCGCCTGGTTTGGTGTGGCAGTAGGAGACGCCATCCCGGATCAGGAGATCCAGCTCGGAATCCGCCGACCCGGCGCGCTGGAGAGTCTTCTGGTCGATGGAGCGATCGCCGGGATCTCGGGAGTGGTCGTATTCCTGCCTCAAATCCTGCTCTTGTTCCTGCTCATCGGGATTCTTGAAGACTGCGGCTACATGGCGCGTGCCGCCTTTCTGATGGACCGGGTGATGTCCTTCTGCGGTCTGTCGGGAAAGTCCTTCATCCCGATGCTGTCTGGCTTTGCGTGCGCCATCCCGGCGGTGATGGGAACCCGGGTTATCGAGAACCGCCGGGATCGCCTCGCCACCATACTCGTGACGCCGCTGATGACCTGCTCCGCGAGACTTCCGGTATACACCTTGCTGATCGCTGCTTTCATTCCGGACTCGACGTTGCTCGGCGGTGTCCTGGGACTCCAGGCGGCGACGATGGCGGCGCTTTACGCCCTTGGAATCCTCAGCGCGATGGTGATGGCGGCGCTGCTCAAGCGAACTCTGCTTCGAGGTCCGACTCCACCCTTCGTCCTCGAGCTGCCGACGTATCAGTGGCCTTGTGTTCGATCACTCGGACTCAGACTCCTCGACCGGGCGATGGCCTTTCTTCGACGCGCAGGGACGGTCATCTTCGCCGTCAGCGTTCTGGTCTGGGCGGCTGCCTATTTTCCTCGATCCGCGACGATCGATGCGGAATTCGCCGCGCGCAGCGCAGGAATGAATTCGGAGAGCAGATCGGCGCAATCAGTCGAATCGACGCGCCCGGATCCTGCCGAATCGGAAGAATCTCTCGAGAGTCCGACCTGCCTCGACCGATCTCGCGAATGGGAAGCAGCCCACCTCGAGAACAGCTTCGCCGCTCGTCTTGGAAGGCAACTCGAGCCGGTCTTCCGGCCTCTGGGATGGGACTGGAGGATCACCGTCGCGACGTTGCTCTCGTTGCCCGCGCGGGAGGTGATCGTCGCGACGCTCGGCACGCTGTTCAGTCTGGGCGAAGGATTGAGCGAGAATGACACGTCGTTGCAGAGCGCTTTGCAGCGCGCCGCCTGGCCGGACGGCCGACCTCTCTTCACCCTCGGTGTGGCCCTGTCGGTGATGGTCTTCTTCGCCCTTTGCTGCCAATGTTGGTCGACCGTCATCGTGATTCGCAGAGAAGCGAATTCCTGGTCGTGGGCGCTGTTCACTTTCGGCTACATGACCATCCTCGCCTACGTGGGTGGCGCGGTGGCGCACGAGATCGGAGAGCTGGCATGAGCGGCGGCCAGGAGATCATTGCGATCGTCATCGTCTTCCTGGCCTTCGCGTATCTCGCAGCGAGGGGCCTGCTCGGTCGGGTCCGATCACGAGGCATTCACTGCCAGAATTGTGGCTGCTCACGCGTGCCATCGGGTCTGATTTCCCGCAGACTCCGGAAGCAATAGAGTTCTCCCCGGCAAGGCACAGGGAAGCTACGACGAGGGATCGGCGGGCATCCGAGGATCGCCCTTTGAATCCTCGCCCATCTTCGGGTACGAAGACGCGCTTTTCGGCCGGGACCAGCCCACGCTGGGCGACCTTGACCGCACGGCCGGACGCTCAATACGCATCGGACGACTCTGGCTCCATGACCTCCCCACGATCCAAACCCGAGAATCCCCGTCGGTTGATCGAAGACCTGGTGAGCAGTTTTCGACAGCCCGCGGAATCCGTCGTTCCCTGGTTCCTGGAAAAGATGCCGATGGTGTATTTCCAGGACACCGATCAACATCAGCAGATGGAACATCTGCGCGCGATGATCGCCGCCAAGGCCTCCGGCCAGCCGTTTGACTACAAATGGTCCAACGCCGATGGCAGCCAGGTCACCTACATGTGTCCGCGGAACAAGCCGGGAGTTCTCGCCGAGTTGATCCGCGACCTTCCGACCGGCCGGACTCCTCTCAAGGCGGCAAAGATCCACACGACCGACGACGACGAGCTGGTGCTGGTCAATTTCCTGTTCGGAAGGGAGGAACGGTTCAATCCAGAAATCCCCGAGCAGGCCCGCAAGCTGGAAAGCACGATTGCCTTTGCTCGCAACCAATCGGGTTCCTGGACGGAGAAGGACGTTCGATCGTTCTTCCCGCGCTGTTCCTCCGAGCACGTGATGGCCGCCTCCGAATACCGCCTCTCGGCACACTGGCGGTTGTTCAAAGAGCTCGCCGGAACCGACGGGTGCCTTGCCGAGCTGGACCAGGAGAAGGAGGGCAAACAGAGTCGCATCGTGGTCGGCGTCGGCAACGAAGAGACCCGGCTGATGCTCGAGCGGGTGTCCGAGCGCCTGTCCGTGTCCACCATCAACATCAACCGCGCTCATCTCGACGTGATCGAGGACGACGAAGGAGGAACGGTGACGCTGCTCACCTTCCTCGTCGTGGGACCGGACGGAGGTCCGATCGACAGGGCGAGTGCCCTCTGGAAACAGGTGCGCAAGGATCTCAAGCGCGTCAAGTGGATCGACCCGCCGACGATCCAACTGGCCTACAAGCATTCAGATCCGACCAAGCTCAACCTCGTGCGGGCGGAGATCCTGGACGCGTTGTGTTCTCTTGCGCATCAGGTTTTGGTCAAGAAGCATCCCTATCTGGACCGCGAAAGGATTCTGGACATCGCGGTGGCCAACGACCGCAATCTGGGTCGTTCGGTCAGGATCGTCGAGCTGTTCCTGCAGCGATTCGAGCCAGAGGGCCCTCTTCCGGACGGCGCATTCCGGAGCCACCTGGAACTCCTCCGGCGTGAGATCGAAGCCGATGCCGACCACGACACTCGAATTGTGTTCTCGCAGCTTCTCCACTGCATCGACTCCGTTCTGCGAACGAATGTCTTCCTCGAAGACCGGTACGGCATCGCGATGCGGCTCGATCCCGTGTTGCTGTCATCCGCAGAACGGCAGCATCGACCGTTCGGGATCTTTTTCGTCCATGGCCGTGGCTTCTCGGGGTTTCACGTCCGGTTCCGAGACATCGCGCGCGGCGGTGTGCGCGCCGTACGCACCCACGGAGCGGAGCAACACGCCCGGGAATCAACTCGGCTTTACGACGAGGCCTTCGGTCTTGCCTCCGCCCAGCAGCTCAAGAACAAGGACATTCCCGAGGGCGGATCGAAGGCCGTGCTCCTGGTCGCTCCCAACGAGTCGCTCACGCGCTGCGTCAAGGCATTCGCTGACGGTCTCCTCGACCTGATCACGACCAACAGCCAGACGCGTGCACGCGTGGTCGACCGTTTCGGCCGCGACGAGCTGATCTATCTCGGCCCGGATGAAAACATCACTCCGGAGCACATCGAGTGGATCGTCGAGCGCGCGCGCCGCCGCGGCTATCCCACCCCGACCGCGTTCATGAGCTCCAAGCCGGGAGCGGGAATCAACCACAAGGTCTATGGAGTCACCAGCGAGGGAATCACGGTGTTTCTCGACGTCGCCCTTCGCCACGTCGGGATCGACCCGAAAAGGCAGCCGTTCACGGTCAAGATCACCGGAGGTCCGGACGGTGACGTTGCCGGGAACGAGATCAAGATCCTGATCCGTGAGTACGGCTCGAATGTGCGCATCATCGGCATCGCGGACGGCAGCGGGTGCGGAGAAGATCCTCAAGGCCTCGACCACGCTGAGCTGCTGCGCCTGGTGCAGAGTTCCGATCCGATCGCGGCGTTCGATCGCGGGAAGCTGGGTCCCAAAGGGCACATCGTCGCCGTCGAGGAGGCGGACGGTCCAAGACTCCGAAACACGATGCACAACCGGCTGGCAAGTGACGTATTCGTCCCGGGAGGCGGAAGACCGAATACCATCCATTTCGAAAACTGGCAGGAGTTCCTGACGGCCGATGGCAAGCCGTCCAGCCCGGTGATCGTGGAGGGCGCAAACCTTTTCCTGACTCCCGAGGCACGCAAGGAGCTGTGGAAGAAAGGCTGTTTCATCGTCAAGGACAGCTCCGCCAACAAGTGCGGAGTCATTTGCTCGAGCTACGAGATCGTCGCCTGCATGCTGTTGTCCGACAAAGAGTTCCTGGAAATCAAGGAATGCTACGTCGCCGAAGTACTGGAAAAACTGCGGGATTTCGCTCGACGAGAAGCAGAGCTCCTGCTGAGAGTGGCGAAGAATCATCCCGAGCTGCCCTTGACCGAAGCAAGCACCCGAATCTCGCAGGTGATCATCAGCACGGCCGACGCCATCGAGGCAGCCTTGGGAGAGCCGACGAAGGCGGATGCTGCTCTGTGGCAGAGACTCATCCTTGACCACTTGCCGAAAGTCCTGGTGGAAACCGCGGGCGACCGACTCTGGCAGCAGATCCCGGAGAGTTATCTCCGTTGGCTGAAAGCAAAATCCCTGGCGGCGCGCATCGTCTATCACGAGGGCTTCGAGTCGATCGAGTCGGTCCCTTCGGAAGCGGTCGCCTCGGTCGCCTTCGCCTACCTCCGGGCCGAGCACGAGCGAAACGTGCTCGCGGAACGGATCGAGAAGTCGAACCTGGCCGAGCGTGTTCAAATCGCCGCGTTGCTCCGTAGCGGCGGGATCCTCGCCAGCCTGGGGAAGGCGTGAGCTGCGTCTCCATTCGTCGGACGTTCAGTCCGCTGCCAGGATCTTGCAGAAGACCACCTTCGAGTCTCCTTTGGCGTAGAACTCGTCGATCACAGCGCCGATCTTGTATCCGCAGGCAAGGTAGAACGCCCGGGTCGGCTCATAAAGCGGGCGAGCGCTGGTCTCGACGTAAACGCGTCGCCCGCCCATGGCGGCGATCCTGTTCTCCGACTCCCCAAGCAGCCAACGACCCAGCCCGCGCGCACGATGTCGCTGGTGCACGGCGATCCAGTAAAGGTCGTAACGCTCTTGTGCGCCGGCAATTCTTCCGAAACAGGTGTACCCCAGCACCTGCTCACCAAGATCAGCAAACAGAAACTGATAGTCGCTGCGCTCACCCCTTCTGAGGCGGTCCTCGGCCAGCTCGACACCCATCTGGACCTCGGCGGAGTTAAAAAAACCTGTCGAGTCCAGAATCTCCCGGACCCGATCCCGGTCGGACTCACAAATACGGGTCCGCAACAAGAAGATCTCGCGGGGATCGCGCGCCGTCTGGGGCATTGAGGGAGCTCACCGAATCACCTGGGCGGCCGAACCACGATCGACCGCCGCGCGGTGAGGAATCGGAACGGCAAGGAGGAGAGATCATAGCGGAGGCGCCGCGGATTCCAGGATGTGGTGGATCAGGTCGTCGTAGCTGAAACCAGAACGCGACGCGGCGGCAGCGAAGCCGGCATCGGGCGACAGGCAAGGATTGGCATTGACCTCGAGGATGGACGGTTCACCTTGAAGATTCACGCGAAAGTCGACCCGAGCATAGCCCCGGCACCGGAACCGGCTCCAGCACTCCAGCGCGAGTCGGCGCAGTTGATCGAGCAGTACCTCGTCCGCCTTGGGAAACTCGAAGCGGCGAGGCGTGCTCACGTAGTCGAACGATTCAAGATTCCACTTGGCATCAAAACCTACGATGCGCGGTCGATCGGCGGGAAAGCCGGAGAAGTCGATCTCGGCGGGACTCAGGACGATCGCCCTGGTGTCCACCTGCAGCACGGAGAGGTTGAATTCCCTTCCTTCGACATACTCCTCGGCGAACAGGACCTTGCCCGAGCGAGCTGCGCGGCGTCGAACCTCCCCGATCAGCTCCGGCACGGTGCATGCGCGGAAGACGGAGTCGTCGCAAATCCCCACCGAGCCGTGCTCCCATACGGTCTTTACGATCACACGATCGAGGGGAGGGTCTTCAGGGATCGACGAGGAGTCCTCCCACCAACGAGGAGTCGGAAGACCACATGCAAGCATCCACCTCTTGGCAAGCGTCTTGCAGAGGCTGAGCTGCAGGCACTCCAGCGGAGCACCGGTGTAGCGCAGATGAATTTGCTCCAGGAGGAGCGGTGCAAGCATCATTCCCCGGTCCGAGCCACCCGCCGACTCCACGAGATTGAACACTACGTCGGGACCCGCGGCACTCAGCGCGCGCGAAACTAGCGGTAGGTCGAGGAGAAAGGGCAGGACCACGCACTGGTGGCCGAGGCGATGACCGGCGCCGCCGATCGCCTCGACCTGAACCAGAACATCTGCGACGTCGGCACTCGACCCTTCAGGAACCTCGTTGTGCAAGAGAACGATGCGCAAGACCCTCGCCTCACGATCGGGAACGGGAGAGTCGGGCCCTGACTACAGGGGACGCACTCATCTTGACGGAATCGCCTTGGTGGCGGTCTTTCGGGTTCCGCTCCGCTGAAAGGCGGATTCCAGGATGTTTCGGATGAGGTCGACGTATCGTCCGCCGGTCATCGCCCACAGGATGGGCAGGTCGGAGTGCTGTGGGTGCATCCCGGCGAGCGGGTTCACTTCCAGCAAGTAGACCCGGCCATCGGCGCCCGTGCGCAGATCGATCCGTCCCGCATCGCGACAACCCAGGGCCCTCCAACAGTCGAGGGCGAGAGCGCACGCTTCTCTTGCAAGCGAGTCGTCGACGAGGCGGTACGTCACCAGCTCTTCACAGTACTCCTTGTTCTTGTAGGAGTAGACTTCCGATTCGGCGGCGTCGTTGAGCACAATCTCGAGGGCACCGATGGCTCGTGCGCATGGACCGGTTCCGAGCAATCCCACGGTGAACTCACGTCCAGGCAAGTACTCCTCGACCAGAACCGGCTGACAGAACCGCGCCAGCAGCTCCTTTACTTTTCGTTCGAAGTGATTGGAGCTGATCACCTTTGAGGTTGCATCGATCCCCTTGCCCGTTCCCTCGCCGATCGGCTTGACGAACAGCGGAAGGCGCAAGTCAACTCTTGGAAGATCCGCGAGCGATTCAATGACCGCAAACGGCGCGGAACGCAGGCCCAGGTCTCGAAGAACGTGCTTGGTCAGTCCTTTGTGGAGGGTGAGCCCCAGCACGACCGGATCCGAAAACGTATACGGAATCTGGTAGGCGTCGAGGAGCGCCGGAACCTGAGCCTCGCGCGCCATGCCGTACATCCCCTCGGCGATGTTGAAGACCAGATCCCATTGATCGCCGCGCGCCAGACGCTCGACGAGACTCGAGAGGCGTCCGATTCGGTCGGTTTGGTAACCCAGCTCCGACAAGCACGAATCAATCACATCAATCGTGCCGACTTGATCGAACTCCGCAGTGTCCTCCTCCGCGAAACCTGCCCTCAGGTAATCGTCGCGCAGGTCGTAGGTCAGACCGATTCTCATCCCTTGACCTCGCTGACGTCCTCCCGGGGACGCGCCAGAACCTGCAAGGGATGCGGATGGAGCGGATCCGGGTAGCGGAAAGTCCGCCCTTCGTAATTACGCAGCACCACGTCGTCTCCGTCCCGGCCGACGACGTAGTTGGGGAGAAGCGGGATCTTTCCGCCCCCTCCCGGAGCGTCGATGACGAACTGCGGAACCGCGTATCCAGAGGTGTGTCCGCGCAGTCCCTCGATGATTTCAAGTCCCTTTTCCACCGGCGTTCGAAAGTGCGACGACCCGGTGATCGGGTCACACTGATAGAGGTAGTACGGCCTGACCCGGTTCTTGAGAAGGCCGTGGAACAGTGCCCTCATCGTCGCGAGATCGTCATTGACCCGCTTGAGCAGGACCGTCTGGCTTCCCATCGGGACGCCAGCATCCGCAAGGCGATCACAGGCGATCTCGACTTCGTGGGTCAGCTCGTTGGGATGGGTGAAATGGATGCTGAGCCACGGTTTGTGGCGCTGGAGCACCCTCATGAGGTCGCGGGTAATGCGCTGAGGCAGCGTGGCGGGAACTTTGGTGCCAATGCGAATGAACTCCAGGTGCGGAATCCGGCGAAGCCTGCCTAGGAGGAAGTCCAGGCGGTCGTCTGACATGGTGAGGGGATCCCCCCCGGAAATCAGGCAGTCTCGGACCTCTGAGTGGCTTTCGAGGTACTTCAGTGCCTGTTCCCAGCGCGAAGCGTCCGGGGTCATTTCGCCGCTGCCGACGACGCGGGAGCGGGTGCAGTAGCGGCAATACACCGGACAGTGGTCGAGCGCCAGGAACAGAACTCGATCTGGATAGCGGTGAACGAGCCCGTGGATAGGACTGGTGGAATCTTCTGCGAGCGGATCGTCGGCCTCGCCGTGGGTGCGCACGAACTCGCCAGAGACCGGGATCAAGGTCCGGCGCAGCGGATCCTCCTGATCGAAGGGATCCATCAACGAGGCGTAGTAGGGGGTGATTGCTGTCGGTAGAAAATTTCCGGTCCGAGTCAAGCCCTCTCGTTCATCCTCGGAGAGGTGAAAGACCTTTTCGAGCTGGGCCAGAGTTCGCAGCCGGCTTCGGAGCTGCCACTTCCAGTCATTCCATTGGGTCCTTGAAGCCTCCGCAAAGTGCTTCCTTCGGAAGGTTTGAGTCGCGCTGCCGCTGGAAAAGCCAGGATTATGGGTGAGGCGGCGAGGCGGGGGGAGTTGTAGGACTGTATCTTCGGGGGATTCTTCGTGGGTGTCTGGTGTGTTCTTGGGTACAGGGCTGTCGGTGATTCTTTGAGGTGGTTTCTTCCTGAGGAGCTTGAGACTGGCTCCGGATAACGGCGGGGGTTCTTCGGGATTGGACACGATCTCGTGCATGAAAACCTCGTGATTGAGGCAAAGGGCCGGTGGCTGAACGACGAGCGCGACGCTGGTGCGTCGCTCCGTGCTCGTCAACGAGCGCGATTGTTTATCGTCGCCAGTTCCATACGCAAGAAACTCCTCGGTTATTTTTTTGAGTAGCTGAAGTCAAACATTGAGACGGATCGGTTGAAAGCTTCGATCCCAGTCTCCGATTCATCCACCGTCTCCAGTCCACTGCTTCAGCCAGTCCAACACAGTGTGATGCCAGAGAACGCTGTTGCTTGGCTTGAGAACCCAGTGGTTCTCGTCGGGAAAGTACAGGAGCCGGGAGGGGATCCCGCGGCGCTGCAGGGCAGTGAAGGTGGACAGGCCCTGGGTATCGACGACCCGGAAGTCGAGGGCGCCGTGGATGACCAGCATGGGGGTCTTCCAACGACCCAGGAAGTCGATGGGATTGTGACGCTGGTAGTGAGATCCCGGATCCCATGGAACTCCGCCGTGCTCCCACTCGGGAAACCAGAGCTCCTCCGTGTCAAAGTAGGCCATCCGCTCGTCCAGGTTGCCATCATGGTTGACCAGGCACCGGAATCGGTCGGTCTGACCAGCGATCCAGTTGATCATGTAGCCGCCGTACGAGGCCCCTAGAGCGGCGACCCGGTCTTGATGCAAGAGCGGATACCTGGAAAGCACGTAGTCCAGGCCCTTCATCAAGTCCTCGAAGGGCTTGCCTCCCCAGTCGCCACGGATGGAGTCGGTGAAGGCCTGACCGTAACCGGTTGAACCATGGAAGTCGACAAAGACCACCCCGTACCCGGCGCCGGCGTAAACCTGCGGGTTCCAGCGGTAGTGAAAATGATCGCCGAAGGAGCCCTGCGGACCACCATGGATCAAGAAGGCTACCGGGTATCTCAGGGTCTCCTGAAAGCCTACTGGCCACACCATAAAACCGTACACGGCCTCTCCTCCCGCCCCTGGGAACCGGAACTGCTCATACCGAGCCATCTGGAGTCCGGACATCCTCGCGCTTGTGATGGAGGTGATCTGTTGAACCTTGAGGGACTGCTTGTCGACCGAAAAGAGCTCGGCGGGCGACCGAAGGCTGTCCTGTGCGAAAACCACACAGTCCCCACAGTCCTGAGGAGAAGAGTTGCTGGCAGTCGGAACGAGGGTCAGGATCTGTCCGGTGCCAATGTCCAGGGCGAACAGACCCTTGCCGCCGAGATGGTCTGCGGTCACGTAAAGAGCCTGGCTGTCGCCTGACCAGGTCAGCTCTGAGGCAGATCGATCCCAACCTTGCGTCAGTACCCTCGATTCGTCGGTGCGTAGATCGCGCAGCACGACCCTCTGCCGGTCTGATTCGTACCCGGCTCGTTCCATGGCGACATAGGAGAGCCAGCGCCCATCCGGGGAGACCACAGGCAGGTTGTCGATGGCAGGATTGGCCTCTGTGAGGCATGCGGGTGGACGGGAGGCATCCGAGGGTACCTGCCAGAGGTTGACGTCTGTTGACCAGGCAGCCTCCCTCCCAACCACCTTGGCTGCGAAGATGACGGAGGTGCCATCTCGCGTTACTGCAATCTCTTCGGGTCCGCCGAAGGGGCGGGTCGGGCAATCTGCATCCCAGCCGGCCATCAGGTCCACGGGCTCCTTTTCTGCCCCGATCGACCAGGCGAAGAGATGGCTTCGGCGACGGTCCTCCCAGGTGTCCCAGTGTCGAAACAGCAGCGAGTCATAGATCCGAGCCTGAGATCCTGTGGAATCCGTCTCCGCAGCTCTCCTTGCGGTCTCCTCCAGGTTCTTGGCATCGGGGTACACCTCCAAGGTCAGAGCAACCCTGCGGTCGTCCGGGAACACAACAAAGGCACCAACATCCAAAGGGAATGAGCTGACTTGGGTGGCCTCGCTGCCGGCTACTGCAATCCTCCAGACCTGGGACGAACCAGACCGTGCGGACAGAAAGAGGAGGGAGCGGCTATCGGAGAGCCAGCGAGGTTGCCAGTCGTTGTCCGGATGGGTGGTGAGCTTGCGGCAACCTGAGCCGTCGGTGGCAGCCAGGTACAAGTCGGTCCGGCCACGATTCTTGTCGAGGTCGGTGGCGCGAACCACGAATGCAACCGAGCGCCTGTCGGGCGACACTTGAGGATCCGAGACTCGCTCCATGACAACGAGATCCTCGATGCTGAACGGACGAGTCTGTGCCGGAGAAGTCGCACAAGAGGTAGTCCACAGCAGAAAGCTCTCCAAGCAGCGACGAGTCACTAGTTTTTCTCCTTCGAAGAATGAATCCCTTCAGGGTTGATCCTCACCCGCCGGTGGTCGGATCCGGCCTGATTCTGAAGCACGCCTGCGTCTGCGTCTTCTTCCGCCCGCCCAGTCTTGCTGCTTCTCCGCGGAGCCATCGAGGATCTCTGGCCTCGGCCGTTCATCGGACCGGGAGGCAGTCACCGAGTAGGGGAGGGGAACTTGCTCTTCCCAGCAGCGCTGTTCCCATCTCTTCAAGGCCTCGTGGTCGCGGTTCTCGGCTTCGGAGACGAACCGGAACAGTAGCAGAGCATCGAGAAAGTACTCGCGGCGGACGAAATCATGCAGATTGACTCGGTGCCTCTTGCGCCTTGCTTTGACGGAGGCCAGCTTGGGATCAATCCTCCGCAGAGCCATGAAGGCAGACCGCATTCGAGCCAAGTCACGTCGCGAAATCCGGTAGCGAGTGGCGAAGGGTTTGAGAACCTCGTCGATCGCTTCGGGCCCGATCCGCGACGGGTCGGAATGAAGATTCTCGATCGTCGAATCGTAGAGAAGAACGGAGAAGTAGTTTGCGGTGAAGTAGGAACGCTGGCCCCGATCGATCTCCCCGAGAACTTGCAGGCGTCGCAAAAGTCGCGTCAATCGGGGATTGGATTCATCGTGGGGACGGATGGATAGCTCGGGGAACAACACCCACAGGATTCCGAGCCGAGCCAGGATTTCGAAGGATTTCGCCGGGTTCGCCCCTCCCAGCATCCGGAGCAGCTCTTCGCACACCCTGGGCGGCGCGCTGCGTAACAGATCCCCGTGGTACTCAGCCATGGCGGCCGCAAGTTTCGCGTCAAGAAACAGATCGTGGCGCGTTGCAAACTTGACAGCCCGGAGAATCCGCACCGGATCTTCTCTCAGCCGAGTCGCCGCGTTTCCGATGGTCTTCAGTACTCGCCGTTCGAGGTCCTCGACGCCACCGGTGTAGTCGATGATGCGGCGATTCTCCACGTCGTAGAACAGCGCGTTGATCGAGAAATCACGCCGTAGTGCATCCTCCTCCTCCGTGCCGAAAACGTTGTCCTCCGTGATCAGGAGGTCGGCGGAACCTGCATTCGGTACGCCGGGCTCTTCGTCCGTCTCTGTGGGAACCTCATCCTCGCGCAGGTCCTCGGGGAGATCTTCTGAGGGCTCAGCGCCGAGATCTTCCTCTGAGTAGGCGTTCCGCGATTCTTGCCGGGGATCCTTGCGAAAGGTTGAGACCTCGACCACCTTTCCCTGGGGGAAGTGCACGTGAACCAGCCGAAAACGTCGACCGATGATTCGACTGTTGCGGAAGATCTTCTTGATTTGACGGGGCCGAGCCGATGTCGCGACGTCGAAGTCCTTGGGGATCTGTCCGAGGAGCAAGTCTCGCACGCAGCCGCCGACGAAGTAGGCGAGATGACCTTGCTTTTGCAGGCGCTTCACGATCCACAGCGCATCCGGGTCGAGTGCCCCCGGGAAGATCGAGGAGAGTCCGCCGGTCAGGCTGTCGGAGGGGATGATCTGGCGACGGGTCTCATTCATGCCGGAATGGGGGAGGACACGGGAAAGCGAGCAGGCTTACCGAGTGGTCATCAAGAGCGCAAGACCAACCGCAGACCGCGGTCTCGGACAGCAACGAGCTGCCGTACAAGCTCGGGCCTGGGGGGACGGCCAGCGCGCCCGTCCTGAGCAAAGGTGCCGACGATGAACCCGGAGGCGCTCCTGATCGAAACCTGGATCAGGTCGGGATCCACGCCGCTCGCAAGCAGGAAAGGGAATCTGGGAAAGGCCATTGAAAGTGTTTCCAGCGTCTCGACTGGCGGCGGCCGACCGGTGGCGGTGCCACTGAGGAGAATCACGTCCGCACCCGCCCGTTCGATCAACTCCTCGGCCTCCACCAGCAGGTCCCGCGCAACCAGCGGCGCCGAGTGTTTGACTCGAAGGTCGGCAAAGATCCAGGGCCGCGCGGTTCCGGCAGCGCGTTGTCGAAGAGTTCGATGAGCTATCCCGACCAGAAGGCCTTGATCGCTGACCTGGACTCCGGCATGAACGTTGACTCGAATAAAACGCAATCCAAACGCCTCGGCGAGCGCTAGGGCCGCGCAGGCATCGTTGCGCAATACATTGACGCCCAGGGGTAGTGCGCTGTTTTCCTGAATTCTGGAAAGCACTCGACTCATCGAGGCGATGGTGATCGGCGGCACGCGGTCCGGATAGAACGGCCGATCGCCAAAGTTCTCGATGAGGAGGGCATCCGCCCCGTTGCGCTCCCATACCGCAGCATCGGCAACGGCCCGAGCGACCGTCTGATCGAGCGACGGTGCCTCCGGGCTGCCCGGCAACGGCGCAAGATGCACCACACCGATGACAGGACGTCTGCCGAGGAGGGATCGAAGAGTATTCCTGTTCCGCAAGTCGACAGCTCCCGTCGGAGATCGATTCTTCGAGATCAACGATTCCTGGTCCTATGATGTTGATGCCAGCTCCATTCTGCATTCCGTCCCACCGCGCAGGATTGAATCAGCCATTCTGTCAAGCAACGAACCGAGGAGAACAGCAACGGCAATCGGCGGCAAAGGAGGACAGGCTGTCCCCGACATGAATTCCCCACAAGACTCGATCGGCGACTTTCGAATCATTCGAACCGGCGGCGGCCTGGAGGTGTTCCTGTTGCCGACGAAGAAGCTGAAGACACGCCTGATCCGACTGCACTTCCAGGCGCCACTCGATGGTCGCGCGGGGGCGCGAGCCCTCGTGCCGAACATTCTGCGCCGCGGTACCGAAGGCTTGCCAGGAATGTTGGAGATCTCGCGCCAGCTGGAGGAATGGTACGGGGCGAGCTGCGGCGCTTCAATCTACAAGATCGCCGATCGCCATGTGCTTGCGTTTCGTGCCGAGTACGTGGAGGAACGGTTTCTCCCGGGAAGCCCGACGATCGAGGCTCCGTTTCTGCGGTTTTACAAGGAGATGATGCTGAGACCTCGGCTCATCGAGGGGTGTTTTCTTCAGGATTTCTTCGAGCAGGAACGCCTCAACCACAAGAGGGAGATTCAGGCCCAATACAACGACAAGCTGAGGTACGCCTCACAGCGCCTGGTGGAGGAAATGTTTCCAGGACAAGCGTACGGCCGCCCGGTCCTGGGAACGGTCGAGGAAATCGACCACTTGTCCGCGGCAAGTGCCACTCAGGCCTGGCGAGATTTTCGCGGGGAAAACGCCCGCCTTTACGCAGTCGGGGACTTCGCGGCGAACGACCTCCTCGAGTTCGCATCCGGCCTGCCCTTCCTCTCTCGGGGGCCCAGTCTCCTGCGGCAATGCGAAAAGCCGGTTTCCGTGGATCATCCGCGGCTCGTCGTCGAGCCCGACGATGTGTCCCAGACAAAACTGCTGATGGGTTATCGCGTCGATCTGACGGGAATCGATCTCAGAGCGTATGACGCGCTCCGTTACTGCGCCAATGTCCTGGGAGGAGGGTTTCACTCAAGGTTGTTTCAGACCGTGCGGGAGAAGAACGGCCTCGCGTACTACGCGTCCGCGTCTCTCGATCGTCTCCAAGGTGTTCTGATCGTCTCTTGCGGCATCGACGCTGCGGAACGAGTACGGGTTTGTGATCTCGTCGAGCAGGAAATCCGTTCGCTCCGGTCGGCGCTTCCCTCGATCGAGGAATTCGAACAAGCGCGCCAGCTGCTGACCTCCGGAACGCGCTCTCTGGTTGATTCACCGCATTCGATGGTGGAAGCCGTCGAGGGCGTCGTCGCCAGCGGTTTTCCTCGGTCTCTCGAGGAGATGGTCGATTCCTTGAAGTCGATGCGACGAGAGGACGTCGCCGAGGTGGCCTGTCGAATCGGACCCCTCGACACGGTTTACTGCCTCGAAGGGAGGTCTCTCCATGGGTCGACCTAGGGCTGTGCCTAATTCGGTTCATGAGACCTTGCTGAAATCGGTGATGCCCTCGGGGCTGACCGTCTGGCTCAACCCAAAAAAAGGTTATTGCAGAACGGTCGGCGTGCTCGCCGCTCATTTCGGCTCGCTCGATCATGAAATCCAGGTCGGGCACGAAACGCGGCGGATTCCGGATGGCGTCGCACATTTTCTCGAACACAAGCTGTTCGAGGATGAGGAGGGCGACGTTTCTCTGCGCTTTTCCGAGCGTGGGGCAAACTCCAATGCCGGCACGGAATTCACCAAGACCTCCTATCACTTCTCCTGTGTCGATCGGGTAGAGGACAACTTGGAAACGCTGCTTCGGTTCGTCCTGCACCCCTACTTCACCGACGCGACCGTTCGCAAGGAGCAGGGGATCATCGAGCAGGAGATCCGGATGTATGACGATGATCCAGACTGGGTGTCATTCAACTCACTGATGCAGGCGCTTTACCACAGACATCCAGTCCGAATCAATATCGCCGGAAGCGTCGAGTCGATCCGGGAGATCACTCCCGAGCTCCTGTTCCGTTGCCATGAGTTCTTCTACCATCCGGCGAACCTGGTCCTTGCCGTCAGCGGAGGATTCGACCCGGACGCTGCCTGGGATCGGATCGAACGGGTGACGGCCGGTCTCTCCACACCCGCGGGGGAGCGACACCGACGGCAGATTCTCGACGAACCGGACTCGGTCGCAAACCCGCGGGTCGAGAGGTCATTCGCCATTGTCAGGCCACAGGTATGCATCGGCTTCAAGGACACTCCCTTGCGTGGCTCACCCGATGAGATTCTCAGGCGCGAGGTCGAGACGCAGATGCTCATCGATCTCCTGTTTTCGTCGAGCTCACCGTATCACCGGGAACTTTATGAATCCGGAATCATCGACGACTCCTTCGAAGCAGCGCACAGCGGGGAGCCGGAGTTTGCGTTCAGCATCATCGGCGGGGAGACGGACGATCCCGACCGGTTCGTCGCGTCGGTATTCGAGATCATTCGCAAAGCGATTCAGGATGGGCTTGACGAACAGGGCGTGCGCCGCATCCGGAATCGATGGCTCGGGGGCTTCGTGCGTGGATTCAACTCGGCCGAAGCGATCGCTGGTGCCCTGGTCACCGCCGAGTTGCGCGCGATCACACTCGATGACATGCTCGACGTGATGTCCTCCGCGAGTCGTTTCCGGCTCGAAGAACGTCTTCGCAACCATCTACAAGAGTCCCGGAGCGCCGTTTGTCTAATGCGACCTTCGGCGCCGCTGAAATGAGACCGGAGCCAATTGTCTATCTTGTGGGCCCCACGGCATCAGGAAAAAAGCGGATCGCCCTCGCCCTCAAAGATCGGCTTGAAGCCGAGTTGCTCGCCCTCGACTCGATGAAGGTGTTCCGGGGGATGGAGCTTGGCACGGACAAGGCCTCCCGGCATCGATTTGCGTTGACCGATCTTGTCGGCCCATCCGAATCTTTCTCGGTGGGAGAGTATGTGCGAGCGGCGAAGTCTGCCGTCTGTGAGATCCGAGGACGCGGCAGATTTCCATTTTTCGTCGGCGGGACGGGACTTTATCTGAGAGCACTTGTCAGGGGACTTTTCGAAGGGCCAGACATACCTTTCGAGCTTCGAAACCACGTGCGCGAGCGTCTGCAACGGTGGGGGCCTCAAGCCGGTCATGACCGACTGCGCCGAATTGACCCCTGTTCCGCGATCCGAATCCATCCTAATGACCTCAAGCGCCTTGGGCGCGCACTCGAGGTGTTCGAGGCCACCGGCCGGCCGCTCAGCGTCTGGCAGCGGGAACACACTGTACAGCCGATCTCCGGCATCCCGATCCTTGTTGGAGTTCGGTGGTCATCGGAAGTCTTGCGCCGCCGCATCGAGGAAAGAGTCGACTCCATGCTCGAACGAGGACTGATCGAGGAGGTTCGCCGGATTTGTGCCGTCGGCGCGATCGGCTCGGTCGCCGCCGAAGCCATCGGTTACCGTGAGGCGCTTGCCGTTCTGAGCGGAATCATGAATCTTCAGGAGTGCAGACGGAAAATCGTTCTCTCAACGTGGCGGCTCGCCCGCAGGCAGCACACTTGGTTTCGCCAGTTTCCCGAGATCGTCTGGCTCGAGGGCGAAAAACACTCCGAAGAGAAACTCGTCTCGAAGGCTTTCCAGGCAATCGAAAGCGCGCTACGTCCTCTGCGTTCGGCCCAACAGACCTAGATCTAGAGCCCTCTTCTGCATTCGACCGGCAGCAGTCGGCGTGGCTTCGTTGGCCTCCATCGACGACTCTCGCAGTCGCCTGCCTTCTCCCCTCTTGAGGCACGAAGATCAACGAGGACGTCTTGAGAAGTCCGGCCCCCAGAGGCTGCAACCGCTAGCCATCACGGGACTTGAATCAGCTACTAGTCGAGCCAGGGATCGTCCCAGTCCTGATTCAAGAAATGGCGATCAAAGCTTCGATACGCGTCGGTGGCATCGCGTTCGACCACTTTGAGCTTGTTCTTAAGGTTCCGGCTCCAAAAGCTCCCGTGCCTGGACTTGGTCCCACCGAGGGTGTTGCAACCGGACATGAAGCTGGCAACCACCCCCAGAAGCGCGAGCGGCAGAATCCTCCGGTACATCCGACGCATTCGTCCGTCCTCCACTCAAGCAGCCGGCAGAGAGAACCCGGCCGAAAAGAGCCCAAAATGGTAGCTTGGCCACCTTAGGTAGAACAGCAGTTTTTCCCGGTGACAAAACCCGATCCCCGCAGGGCCGGCAGCCTGCGGAGCGGGGAGCTCATCAGAGCGAGGTTTCCGAAGCCTGCATTCCCCTCTTCTCTGGAAGGCGGTCCACCGGGAACGCACCTTTCTCCTCGAGGTTGCGGAATGCTTCCTTGATCAACTCCTTCAGCTGTAAACCGCGAACGCCCGCGCAAAGGATCTTTCCCTGCGGATCGATCACGTAGCTGCTTGGCAAGGTCTGGATGGCGAGAGTCTGGATCGCGGGCGTACGCCACTCCTTTCCATCGAAACCCACCGGAAAATCAACCCTGAATTCCCGCAGCATGGATTCGAGTCTGTCCCGCTCTCGGTCCACGGAGATGCCCAGAAAGACGACCTTTCTCGGATCGAGTTCCCCGCGACACTCTGCGAGCCGGACAAGCTCCTGTCGGCAGGCTTCTGCCTCCACGTTGAATACGGTCAGCACGACCATTCGACCACGGAGCTGGGCGAGCTTCACCGTCTCGCCTTGAAGGCTTTCAAACTGAATATCCAGGAAGAATCGGCCCGGTAGGAGCTGCACGCGCACAAGAAGGGACTGAAGGGCAGTATGGATCTGTGGGTCCTTGGTTGCACGAGATTCATAGGTTCCGACCAACTGGCGGATGCCTGCTTCGTTCCCGTCCGAGAGAAGGATTTCACCGGCGTGCAGTGCCGCGATGCCTGCCACGAGAGGTGATCCTGCAAGCGTGGTCACTTCTCTGAGGACCCCCAGTGCCTCTCTGGATTGCTGCAGTGCATCCTGAAGGATCCGAACCGCCAGGAAAGTCTTTGCGGCCCAGGCAAAGTCTGGTGCCGACTTTTGGTACTTTCGAAAGAATTCACCAATCCGACCGATGTCCGACTGAAAGTGAACGGTGTTCTTGCCGTTTCGAAGCTGCTCCTTGTGGCAGATCAGTTTTTCCTGAACAGCCGCCTGGATGTCGTTCCACTCGGCCTCGGCCTGCAGCAGCTCGGCTTCTTCCGTCGGGGGAGGGGGGGCTTGCTGAATGCCCCGGCCAGAGGTGCAACCCGCGACCTCTAGCAGCAGTACAAGTCCTAGCGAAACCATCGAGACTTCCCTTGTCGGAACCGACAGATGCACCGAACTCTCGTTGTTACGATCCTCCTGATCCTTGTCGCGGTACTACTCTACCCATGGCTCAAGCCGGCTCCGAACCGGCCAGTTCCGGTAGCCTCGGCGAGCGATTACCAGTTTGCAAACCACCTCAAGCTCGTCTCCGTTCCCGCAACTGGCCATCGGAAGCGCATCTTCCAGGATCCAGTGGAAAGAATCGTGTTCCGCCTCACTTGGGCCGGGCCGGAGCAGGTGCACTTTACCCAGCGCCATCTACCGGCCGATGCCGAAACCCTGGCCCGGCGGATTGGGGAACAGCTTGAGGTCGTTGCCGCTTCATCTCCGCTTGCCGCGCGCCAGCTCGTCGAGACGCTCGGCATCCTGGCACGACCTTCTTCCGAGGCTCAACTGATGCGTCTTGCGAACGCACCCCCAGACTACCTCCAGGTTGCAGCGATCCAGGCTTTGACCTATATGCCCGAGAGCCCATCGCTCGATTTTCTCCTAGCCGAGCTCTCTGCCATCGAGAACGAATCCATCGCCCGTGCCGCGAATCAGGCCGTGCTTCAGCGTGACTACAGGTTTGCCGACGAGCAGCGCAGGATGGAATCGGTTGCGAGGATGCTCGCCGCGTCGGAGGGGTCCGCGGCAGCGCAAATCATTGAAGAGTGTTTTCGACGCAATCTGGTCGCTGTCAGGGACGCCGTCGCCGCACACCTGAACAGCCAGTCCCTTCTTGCCCGCCAGCTGGCCATCAAGGCTCTCCTCAAGTTTGGAGATGAACGCGGGTCTCGAGCGGCACGTGAAGAACTCGGGTCTGCGGACTCGGGCCGCGTTAGCAAGTCGTTGAATCTCTACCGAGACGCCGGCGTCGATCCCGGGTACGAGATGGTTTGCGACCTTGCTCGACATCCAGATCCCGAGGTTCGACTCGCCCTTGCCTCGGTCCTCAAACCGAGCACGGGGCCCGCCGATCGCGATCGAGACAGCAAGATCAAACTGCTCCAATTCCTGGGACAAGACGCTTCTGCCCAGATTCGTCGCCAGGCGATCCACTCGCTCCACCTCCATGGGGACTCGACGCTCCTGTGGCCTCTTCGCGACCAACTTCGCCGGGGACACGGGGACGCGCTAAAAGAGGGTGTTACCTTTCTTTGCGAGACTCTTCGCGATCCAGAGTCGGCAAGCCTTCTCCGCGAGCGTCTGACAAACGGAGGCGATGCGCAAGACGAAGCGACCCTTCTGTTTGGTCTGCGCTATGTCGGCGAGGAACGAGACGCTTCATTCTTTATTCAACGTATCCTTGCCGCAGGAACACCCGAGGATCGACTCGCCGGTCGCGTGACGTGGCTCAGCGACTTTGCCTCACAGTACCTGCAAACGCTGGGTGAGCTGATCATCCGACCGTTGTTTGGGGCGTTCGAGAAGGCTCGCACCGACCGGGCTCGACTACTGATCATCGACGCACTTCGAGGAGTCGGTGGGGCTTTGCAGACTGAACAAAAGCATACGGTCCTTGCCTGGATCGCGGACACCCGCCGCAGCGAAATCGTACGGATTGCGGCAGCAGACTCACTGCCGTTTTTTGATGACACGCGGCTGGCGAAGCGGGTGCTGGAGATGTCTCAATCGTTGGGCGACCGATCAATCGCGCTTCGACTTCAACAGATCTTCTTGAACTACTTTTGAGAGTATTCCATAGGTGATTTGCATGAGTCGCGCACTAAACTCGCCACCCTCCGTGCCAACGAGTCTGAGACAGTCTTCCCCTTCAGGATTAACGTAGAGGGCGAAGGATGAGACTCAGCGATGGAAGACAACAAGAACGGTGTGGGAGCTCCCGCCGAGGGGGCCCCGGAGCG
>Ga0247727_10006533_pt1 | contig 22883 bp, 24 predicted proteins | sample WisWelCaveWW1625_FD_202498 | JGI IMG/M metagenome (GOLD analysis project Ga0247727, IMG submission 202498) | Biofilm microbial communities from Wishing Well Cave, Virginia, United States - WW16-25 | ecosystem: Environmental > Aquatic > Deep subsurface > Groundwater > Cave microbial mat | place...
CTACGGGCTCCTTCGGCGGCCCCGGAATCGTGTTTCTTTGCGTTGGACATGCATTCCCTCCTTAGAACATTCTCTATAACAAATGTTCCCAATGCACTGTCCAACGAAATCCCGGGCCGGGGGAATCCTTCTATCTTCAGCACCTTACCTGGCTGCAAATTTGCAGCCAGGTTAAGGCGTGCGCAGCCGGCTGTGAGCCGATCCTTCTATCTTCAGCACCTTACCTGGCTGCAAATTTGCAGCCAGGTTAAGGCGTGCGCAGCCGGCTGTGAGCCCACCCCTTTGTCTTCAGCACCTTAGCTGGTGGCAAATTTGCCACCAGCACCGCGTGTACGGGAACCGGCTTACGATAGGGTCATGGCCAAACCTCTGCCGCGGTTGCGCACCGATCTCGAGTTCATGCCCTCGCCGCTTCAGGAACAGCCGGGCGTGTTTATCCGGGACCCGTATCAGTACACACCGGCGTCGGTGATCGTGCCGCCGCTGCTGGCGCAAGGACTGTCGTACTTCGACGGCCAGCAGACGGATCTGGACTTGCAGGCTCACTTGGTCCGGCTCACCGGCCAGCTCGTTCCCTCCGACATTGTGAACCGCATGGTCGAGGCCCTGTCGCGGGGCGGATTTCTCGACACCGAAGAGTTCGCGTCGATGAAGGAGACCAAACACCGGGCATTCCGCGAAGCCGCGGAGCGAGCGGCGGTGCACGCCGGCTCGGCGTATCCGGCCGAGGCGCCGGCGCTGCGGGAGAAGCTCGAAGAGTATTCGCGCGACGGCGCGTCGCCCCAGCCGGCGGCTGCCGGCGGGGAGTTGATCGGGGTGGCCGCTCCGCACGTCAGCCCCGAGGGCGGGTTTCGGAGTTACGCGGCGGCCTACCGGCGGCTCGGCCCCGAGCATCGCGACAAGACATTCGTGATCCTCGGCACGTCGCACTACGGAGCGCCGGAGAAGTTCGGGCTGACGCGCAAGCCGTTCGTCACGCCGCTGGGAACCGTCGAGGTGGACCAGGCGGTAGTCGAGAAGCTGCGCCAGCGCGGCGGCGACTCGGTCGTGATGGAGGATTACTGCCACTCCATCGAGCACTCCATCGAGTTCCAGTGCGTGTTTTTACAGCACCGGCTGGGAAGCGGGATCCGCATCGCGCCGGTGCTGTGCGGGCCGCTGGTCGCGAGCCTGCTAACCGGCCGCAAGCCGGAGACCAACGATTCGGCGCGGCGGTTCTTCGACGCCCTCGCCGAGACGGCCGCCGAGCAGGGGCGGCGGCTGTTCTGGGTGCTGGGGATCGACCTGGCGCACATCGGGCGGCGCTACGGCGACGCCTTCGTCGCGCGGGCCGGGGAGGGGCAGCTCGCCGCCGTGCGCGAGCGGGACCAGGCGCGGCTCGAGCGGGTTTGCGGCGGGGACAGTGAGGGATTCTTCGAGCTGGTCAAAGTGGGGCAGGACGAGCTGCGGTGGTGCGGGTACTCGCCGCTGTACGCGTTCTTGAAAGCTGCGCCGGGGGCGCGGGGCGTGGTCGCTAGCTACGAGCAGTGGAACATCGATGACGCTAGCGTGGTGAGTTTTGCTGGCATGGAGTTTAGGAAAGATGCTTAACCGCCAAGACGCCAAGACGCCAAGAGAACCACGCCAAGAAGTTGATGCTGTGGCCCGAGCCATCGTGGACAGCGCGTTTCGTGTGCACTCGAAGCTCGGGCCGGGCCTGCTCGAGAGCGTTTATGAGACATGCCTCGTGCACGAGTTGCAGAAGCGAGGCCTCAAGGTTCAGAGGCAGCTGGTAATGCCCTTAGAGTACGACGACCTTCGGATCGACAGCGGCCTACGGTTGGATCTGCTGGTCGAAAACTGCGTCGTCGTAGAGGTAAAGGCGGTCGAGGGACTGGCCCCCGTCCACAGGGCTCAGGTTCTGACTTACCTGAAACTCACCGGCTACCAACTCGGCCTGCTGATCAACTTCAACGTCCCCCTAATCCGGGACGGCATCAAGAGGATCGTACTCTCCTAATCTTGGCGTCTTGGCGTCTTGGCGGTTAATCCCCCTACGCCCAGAGCTCATCGATCGGCCCGTAGACATCCTCCCGCGCGAAGGGGACGTACTCGAACCCGCGCCGGAACGGATCGTCGTAGCGGATGGTGGTCCAGTTGATACCCAGGGCGGAGTACATGGTGGCCTCGACGTCCTCCATGCGGATGTCGCGCTGGCGGCCCCAGCCGGAGTCAATGGTGAAGGCCCCGCTGGGGTTGGTGGCGCCGATGGCGCGGCCGCCCTTGATGCCGGCGCCGGCGAACAGCACGAACTGTTGCAGGAAGTGGTCGCGGCCGCCCTGCGGGGACAACGGACCGACCGTGCGCCCGAATTCGCCCATCGCGACGATCAGCGTCTCATCGAGCAGCCCGGAGGCGGCCAGGTCGCTGATCAGCGTGGCGAAACCGGAGTCGAAGGTTCGTGCCAGGGTCGGCAGCACGTTGGCGGCGTAGATGTTCGAGTGGTGGTCCCAGCCGCCCACGTTGATCTGAACGAAGCGCGTGCCCATGTTCGCGGCGAGCACCTGCTTGGCGGTGAGGCAGGCATTGCCAAAGCCCGTGTTGCCGTAGCGCTGGCTCTCGGCCGCGGTGTAGCGGAAGGCGTTGTCGACGGTGGGGTTGTACATCAGGCCGCGCGCGGCGGAGTAGAACGCGTCCATGTCCTCGGCCTGCCTGCCCATCGGGGAGTTCTGGCGGAGCGGATCGTCGAGCTCGTGCAGCAGCGTGAACCGGTCGCCGAAGCGAGCCGCGCCGGCCGGGTGAGTGGTATTGCCAAGACCCGCCGCGGACGGCCCCGTCCGGAACGGCGCATAGGCGCTGGGCAGGTAGCCCTGCCCGGGCGAGTTCGTCGCGACGTTCAGGCCGAGGAAAGCCGGAAATACCTGTGTAGGGGCCTTCTCCGGACTCTTCTCAATTGCGACGATACTGCCCATGTGGGGCGCCACGCGGCCCAGGGCGGAGACCGGGTTGCGGCCGATCTGGGTCCAGGTCTGGGCCAGGCCATGAACGGCCGACCAGGAGCGCATGGAGCGCACGATGGCGATGTGCTGCATCTGCTCGGCGGTGCGCGGCAGCAGGCCCACCGGGAAGCGGAGCTCGCCGAGGGTCTCCGGCTGAAAGCTCGTCGGCGTGACGCCAGCGACTTCCTTCAGGTCGAAGGTGTCGACGTGGCTGGGCGCGCCGCCCATCAGAACGAAGATCAGGTTCTTGGCCTTGCTCTGCATGCGGACACTGGCCGACCAGACCTGTTGCGCGAACAGTTTGTTGGCGGGCCCGTGGGCGAAATAGCCGGCGACGCCGGCGCCGAGCGCCTGGATCCACTGGCGGCGGCTGTACTCGGGGCGCTTCCAGAACCAGGTGTGGTCGTGCGGATACCGCGTGACGAACCGGTCGAATTTTTCCTGGGAGTTCATGGCGTCCTCTAGTAATTGAAGATGAAATCCACTTTATTGTAGAGGCTCCAGTTGAGATCCTCGGCTTTGTTGACGCGCGGGCCGGCGGTCAGGGCTTTCAGGGCCGAAGCCTTCTCGGCGGCCGTGGGCGGACGGGACAAGATGTTGAGGTGTAGGTGGTCGATGAGCTCGTCGTTCGGTAAGTTGATGATGCGATTCAGCAAGGTCCCGGCGGTGTTGCGCGCGCGGTTGTAGACGAAAGTGTTGTTCATCAGGTTGAGGGCCTGCAGGCTGTTAAGATCGCTGCGGCGCTCGTCGTCGAAACGGTTGCCGCGAGTGAACGCGTCCAGAAGCTGGCCGCCGGCGCCGCCCGGAAGGCCGACCACATCGGGCAGTTGCATGGCGAAGTCGATGCGGGGCTCGCGGAAGGTCGCCATCACGTAACCTCCCATGACGCCGCTCGAAAGCACGATGGCGTCGTGCATCTCCTCGGCCTCCAGACGGCGCACGAGCTTGCGGGCGTAATAGCGCTCCCACTCGGGATTCCAGGTCCCGTCGTAACGAGAGGAAAGCTGGTAGGCGCGGGAGGTGGTGATTTCCCGCATCAGGGTCTTGAGGTTGTACTCGTTCGCGATGAAGTTGCGGGACAACGCGTCGAGCAGTTGCGGATTGGACGGCTGCAAGGTCCAGGGCGCCGGCGGCGGGTTGTTCGGGTTGAGCCGGAGCGGGTCAAACTGGTCGGGAGGCTCGACCAGGCCGGCGACCATGAATTTGCGCCAGATGTGGTTGGTGGTGGCGCGGGCGAACTGGAAATCGGAGGTGACCAGGCGGGCCAGGGCGGCGCGCCAGTTTTCGCCTCCGTTGGGTCCGCCGCCGAAGATGTAGGCGGGCGCAACGAACGCGCGGCCGTTGATGGGGCGGCGCGGCGGCCGGTTGCCAGTCGTGGTGTTGAGCTGGTAGTTGCGGTTCGCGTTGCGGGCGTCGTTAATAAACCACGCGCGGTTGTTATCCGTGCCGGCAACGCGGTCCAGATCGGTGTGGGCGAAGAAGGCCGCCATCCCGAGGGCTTCCTCGCGTTTGGCGCGGGCGCCCCAGAGGCTGAGGCTGTCGAGATGGCCGGCGCCGTCGTGGCACGTGATGCAGTCGAGCTGCGCCAGGCCGAGAAACATGCTGGCGGCATCGACGCCCTGGGTATCAAAAGTATCCTGGACCGGACCGCCGGTCGTTCGACCCGTGAGCGGGAAGTTCGCCTGGCCGGCCTGGAAGCTGTCGCCCGTGCCGGTGATGAGCTCGCTGGCCATCACGTTATAGGGTTTGTTGACCCGCAAGGAATCCAAGATGTAGTAGTGGTAAGCGTCACGGCCCGGCTGGTATCGGGGCAGCTGCGCGGTGTTGATCGTGTTGCGGTAGAGATCGCCGAAGAACATCGCCCACTTGTCGGCCCACTCCGGCGAATCGAGCAGCGCGTCGATCCAGGCGGCGCGCTTCTCGTCGCTGGGGCGCGGATCATTGAGGAAATTCGCGACGTCGACGGCGCGCGGGATGCGGCCCGTCAGGTCGAGCGTCACGCGGCGGAGGAACTCAAGATCGGTGGCCGGCCCGGCCGGCGGAATGCCGCGGGCCCGCAGGACGGTGAAGATGTGGGTGTCTATGTAGTTGTCGTGGATGGTGTCGCGCAGGGCGCCGGTGCGGCTGCGGGACGGCAGCGGCGCCGGAGACGGCAAGGCGCTAACCACTTCCTCGGTCACCAGGCTGTAAGAGCCGTCGCCGGGAGTGCGCAGGGAGCCGCGGGCGATGCGGTCGCGCTGCGTCGTGAACATGGTGCACTCGGCGTGGTTGACGGTCGCTTCGGGCTCGTCGTCATCGTCGGCGGCGCGCGCCTGCCGCACCGGATCGATCGACGTAAAGAAAAGCGCCGTCCCGAAAAAAACGGCAAAGGTGATGCCCCATCGGAGAAAATGCTGGCGAGAACTTGACATAGGCCCTCTACCCCGTTGCGGTCGACGCGGCCGGGTTCAACGTCAACATGATCTCACAAACCCGTGTCAAGTCAAATATGTCTCGCATCTTAGTACCTTTTGCCTAGGCTTGCCCGCCGCCGCTATAATGGCGGTTCTCAGGGGTATCGGGCCATGCGGGCGCTCGTGACGGGGGCTACCGGGTTCGTGGGCCGCCGGCTGATGGAGCGGCTGGGCGGCGGGGTCGTTTTGAGCCGCGACCCCAAGGCGGCGCGGGCGAGCTTGGGGTCCTCGGCGGACGCCTATGGCTGGAACCCGGAGGTCGAGGCCGCCCCGGCGCGGGCCTTTGAAGGCGTCGATGCGGTCTTCAGCCTGGCCGGCGAACCGGTGGCTGAGGGCCGCTGGACGGTCGCCAAGAAACAGCGGATCCGCGACAGCCGCGTCCTGGGGACCCGGAACCTGGTCAAGACCTTGGAGTCGCTGCCGCAGCGGCCGGGCGTGCTCGTCGCCGCTTCGGCGGTGGGCTTCTACGGCGACCGGGGCGACGAGATGCTCGAAGAAACCTCGGATCCGGGTGAGGACTTCCTGGCGGAAGTCTGCCGGGCTTGGGAAGCCGAGGCGCTGAAAGCCCTGACGTTCGGCATGCGCGTGGTGATGGCGCGCATCGGGATCGTGCTCCACCGCTCCGGCGGGGCGCTGGCGAAAATGCTGCCGCCGTTCCGGCTGGGGCTGGGTGGAAGGATGGGCAGCGGACAGCAGTGGATGCCTTGGATTCACCGGGACGACCTGGTCGCCATGCTCGTTCACGCGGCGGAAAACGCCGGCGTGGTCGGGGCGATGAACGCCGTCTCCCCGGCGCCGGCGCGGAACCGGGAGTTCACCGACATCCTGGCGCGGCTGCTGAAACGCCCGGCGATTTTCCCCGCGCCGAAGCTGGCGCTGCGGCTGGCGTTGGGGGAAGTCACCGATGTGCTCGTGGGATCGCAGCGCGCGCTGCCGCGCGTGGCGCAACAGACCGGCTTTCAGTTTCGCTACCCCGAGCTGGTAGGCGCGCTGGCGGCGGCGCTCGAAAAATGAAGCCGGAGGCGAAGAAGCAACTGGCCGAGGTAGTCGCGGCGCTCAACCTGCGGTTCGGCGCGCGGGCGCGATTGCCATGGGAGCGGGCGGCGGATTAAGCTGTAGGATCGGGTGGCGGCATGATCCTCAAACAGTATTACCTCGGCTGTCTGTCGCACGCGTCCTACCTGGTCGGCGACCCCGACAGCCGGACGGCGGCGATCGTCGACCCGCAGCGCGACATCCAGCAATACCTGTCGGACGCGCGCCAGAACGGGCTCGAGATCCGGCACGTCTTCCTGACGCATTTCCACGCCGACTTTGTGGCCGGGCACCTGGAGCTGCGCGACCGGGCGGGGTCGCGGATCTACCTCGGCGCGAAGGCAAAGGCGGACTACGCGTTCACGCCGATGAAGGACGGCGCGCGACTGGAGTTCGGCCGCGTGCGCCTGGAGGTGCTGGAGACGCCCGGGCACTCGCCGGAGTCGATCTCGATCCTGGTGTACGACCTGAAGAAAGACCGGCAGAAGCCGCGCGCGGTGCTGACCGGCGACACGCTGTTCATCGGCGACGTGGGACGGCCGGACCTGCGGGCGTCGCTGGGATGGTCGGCCGAGGAGCTGGGCGGGATGCTCTACGACTCGCTGCGGCAGAAGCTGCTGACGCTGCCCGACGAGACGCTGGTCTATCCGGCCCACGGCGCCGGCTCGATGTGCGGGAAGAACCTCAGCAAGGACACAGTATCAACCATAGGCGTGCAGCGCCAGTTCAACTACGCGCTGCAGCCGATGAGCAAGGAGGATTTCGTCCGGCTGGTGACGGCCGAGCAGCCGGAGGCGCCGGCCTACTTCGTCTTCGACGCCATCCTGAACACCCAGGAGCGGGCGACGCTCGAGCAGACGCTCGAGAAGGTGCTGCAGCCGATCGCGCTCGACGAAGTGCTGCGGCTGGGCGCGGAGGGTTATTACCTGCTGGACGTGCGCGAGCCCGAGGAGTTCGCCGGGGGACACCTGGCCGGGAGCATTAATATTCCGCTGGGCGGCAAGTACGCCACCTGGGCGGGGACGATTCTCGATACGACCAAGCCGATCGTGATCATCGCCTCGCCGGGCCGGGAGGAGGAGGCGGCGATGCGGCTGGGCCGGATCGGGTTCGACAACGTGGCGGGCTGCCTCGACGGCGGCATGAAAGCCGTCGATCCGCGCCCGGATTTGGTCTGGCAGACCGAGCGGGTGACGGCGGGGAAAGTGGCGGAGCTGGCGGCCTCGGCCGATCCTCCCGTGGTGCTCGACGTGCGCGCGGAGAGAGAGTTCGCGGAGAAGCGAATCGCGGGGAGCCTGAACATTCCGCTGCCGCAGTTGCAAAAGCGCATGAGCGAAGTGCCGCGCGACCGCCGGCTGGCGGTGCATTGCGCGGGCGGGTACCGCTCGTCGATCGCCGCGAGCATCCTCGAGCAGCACGGGATCACGAATCTTGTGGATCTGATCGGCGGGATCAGCGCCTGGGAAGCGGCGGGACTGCCGGTGGAGAAGTAGGGGCGCACCCGGCGGGGGGCGCGGTGCGGCGGCGCGGGATCAGGCGACTTGGCCGGCGGCGGACTGCCGCAGAATGTCCTGCATCTGGTCTTTCAAACGCAGCTTCAGTTTCTTGAGGCGAACCTCTTCCAGTTGTTCCTGCTCGGTGAGATAGGGGCGCGTGGCCAGCTCATCGAGGCGACGCGAATGGTCGGCATGTTCCGTCGCCAGGCGGCGGAACTGCTCGTTCGTTCCCATCAGGTGCGCTTGCAATTCCTGAGGGCTCGTTTCCATAGATGGATTCCTCCTTAGGCTTGTACGTGGAGATTGTTGGGACGACAGGAAGTAGCGGTGAGGGCGACGATCATTCTTCCGCCACAGCAGAAGGTAACACATCGGCGGAGGAGGCGCAAGACTTTGGGGAGGCTGGCTGGGGGTCGGGGGCCGGGGGTCGGGGGCCGGGGCCGCCACAACGGAGGATCAGAGCGTCTTCGTCCGGGGAGCGGTAGTAGCGCGGCCGGGTCCCGGTGGGGGCGAAACCACTGGCTTCGTAAAGCTTTTGTGCGGCGAGGTTTGAGGGGCGGACTTCGAGGAAGACATCACCTTGGCGAGTGTGCAAGAAAGTTTCTACCAGCGCGCGACCGAGGCCGCGGCGACGGTGGGCGGGGTCGACGGCGAGGGTGAGGATCTCGGCTTCCTCGGCAATGGGGCAAGCGGCCAGCAAAAAGCCGGCGGTTTGGCCGTCGAGCTCGGCGACAGTCACGTGGCGGCCGGGCTTCGGTCGCAGGTCCGTTTCCGACCAGCGGCCGGCCTCGGGGGAGGCCTCGAGAATCTCCATCAGGCGGGGGATGTCGGATTCGCGGGCGTCGCGCAGCAGGAGCATGTTTCTTTATGATGGCCTTTTGCCCGCCCCACTGCAAAGCGAAAAAGACCGCGCCGATCTCGGGCGCTTCGGCTACGCCCAGGAGTTGTTCCGCTCCATGGGCGGGTTCTCGAACTTCGCGGTCTCGTTCTCGATCATCTCGATTCTCACCGGGGCGGTGACGCTGTTCGGATACGGCCTCGAGATGGGCGGGCCGCTCGAGATGACGCTGGGGTGGCCAGTGGCGACGCTGTTCACGCTGGCGGTGGCGGCGTCGATGGCGGAGCTGTGCTCGGCCTATCCGACGTCCGGCGCTATGTATCACTGGGCAGCGGACCTGGGCGGGCCGGCCTGGGGCTGGTTCGCGGCCTGGCTCAACGCCTTCGGGATGATCGCGGCGCTGGCGGGGATCAACTACAGTTGCGCGCAGTTCGTGCTGCCGTTTCTGGGAATGGCCTCGACGCACGCCAACCTGCTCGGGATGTTCGGCTTGATTCTGGGGACGCAGGCGGCGCTGAACCACTGGGGGATCCGGCTGGTGGCGCGGCTGAACGACCTGAGCGTGACGGTGCATATCGCCGGAGTGATCGTGGTGGTGGCGGCGCTCGCGTTTTTCGCGCCGCAGCAGCCGCCGGGGTTTTTGCTCGAGGCGGTCAACAGCAACGGGCGCTCGCCCTACTGGTGGGCGTTCGCGCTGGGGCTGTTGCAGGCGCAGTGGACCTACACGGGATTCGACGCTTCGGCGCACCTGGCGGAGGAGACCGAGGATCCGCGGCGGCGGGCGCCGTGGGGCATCGTGCTGTCGGTGGCGGTGTCGGGGGTCGTGGGGTACTTGCTGATACTCAGTCTGACGCTGGCCATCCGGACGCTGCCGGAGGCGCTGGCGAGCCGCGACGCCGGGGGCAACGCCATCCCGGCGGCGATCGCCATCCTGCAAGGGGCGCTGGGGGCGCGGGCGGGCAACGCCATGGCGGCGCTGGCGTCGATGGCCATGTGGTTCTGCGGGCTGGCGACGGTGACGTCGGGCTCGCGGACGGTGTACGCGCTGGCGCGGGACGGCGGGACGCCGTTCGCCGGTCTGCTGCGGCGCGTCAACGCGCGGCACGGGACGCCGGGCGCGGCGATCTGGGCCTTCACGGCGGCGGCGTTCACGGCCATGATCTGGACCGGCGCGGTGCCGATCGTCACGTCGCTGAGCACGGTGGCCCTCTACGCGGCCTATATCATCCCGGTGGCGCTGGGGCTGCGCGCGCGGGGCTGGCGCGCCGCGGCGGTCTGGACGCTGGGTCGGTGGGGCGGCGCGATCAACGCCGTGGCGATCGCCTACACCGTCTTCATCTGCATAGTATTGGTGATGCCGCCGAACGAGCTGGCCGGGAAAACCTTCGCCGGTTTGCTCGCCGCGCTGGCGGTGTTGTACGCTGCAATAGCGCGGAAAAAATACAAAGGGCCGGAGTGGAGCCGCAGGCGCGAAGCGGCGCCGGCCGGGGAGACGGGTCGATGAGCGCAGCCGGGGTGTTGGAGACCGTCAGGCAGCAATTGAAGCCGGAGAAGCTGTGGATCAACGGGCGGCGCGAGGACGCCGCGGGCGGCGGGACCATCGACGTGATGAACCCGGCGACCGGGGAGCGCGTCACGACGGTTCCGGACGGCGGCGCCGCGGACGTCGATCGGGCGGTGGCCGCCGCGCGGGAGAGCTTCGCGCGCAAGACCTGGCGCGGCCTCGATCCGTCGAAGCGCGAGAAGATTCTCTGGAACATCGGCGAGGTGCTGCTGGCGCACCGCGACGAGCTGAGCGTGCTGGAGTCGATGGAAAACGGCAAGACCTTGCGGGAGGCGGCCGGGGCGGACGTCGATCCGTCGATCGACGCGTTCCGCTACTACGCGGGCTGGGTGCGGAAGATCTACGGGGAGACCATCCCGGTGGACGGGCCGTTTCTGAATTACACGCTGCGGGAGCCGGTGGGGGTGGTGGGAGCCATCGTGCCGTGGAACTATCCGCTGCAACTGGCCTCGTGGAAAGTCGCGCCGGCGCTGGCCTGCGGCTGCTCGGTGGTGCTGAAGCCCTCCGAGATGACGCCGCTGACGGCGCTCCAGCTCGCCGAGTATTGCCAGGAGGCAGGAGTGCCCGACGGCGTGCTGAACGTGGTGACCGGCTACGGCGCGACGGCCGGCGAGGCGCTCGGCCGCCACATGGACGTCGACAAGATCAGCTTCACCGGAAGCATCCGCACGGCGCGGGCGCTGCTGAAGGCTTCGGCGGAGTCGAACCTGAAGCGCATCAGTCTCGAGCTGGGCGGCAAGTCGCCGAACATCATCTTCCCGGATTGCGATCTGGAGGCGGCCTCCAAGGCGGCGTTCTGGGGGATCTTCGCCAACAAGGGTGAAGTGTGCAGCGCGGGCTCGCGGCTGCTGCTGCACGCCGACGTGCATGACCGGTTTCTGGACATGCTGCTGGAGCGGGCGCGAAAGATGAAGGTCGGCGATCCGCTGGATCCCAAAACAATGATGGGCTCGCAGATCTCGGCGGCGCAGATGGAGCGGATTCTCGGCTACATACGCTCGGGGGTCGAGGACGGAGCGCGGCTGTTATGCGGCGGGGAGCGGGACGCGGAAGGGGCCAAGGCGCGCGGGTTTTTCGTCAAGCCGACGGTGTTCAGCGAGGTGACCCCGTCGATGAAGATCGCGCAGGAGGAGATCTTCGGACCGGTGCTGGCGGCCATCCGCTTCCGCGACCCGGAGGAGGCGGTGGCGATCGCCAATGGGACCATCTACGGGCTGGTGTCGGCGGTGTGGACGCGCGACGTGAAGCTGGCGCACCGGCTGGCGGGGGAGATCCAAGCCGGCTCGGTATGGATCAATACCTATAACGGGTTCGACACCGGCTCGCCGTTCGGCGGCTACAAGCAGAGCGGCTTTGGGCGGGACCTCGGGGCGCAGGCGCTGGAGCAGTACACCAATGTGAAGTCGGTTTGGGTGGCGTTGGAATGAGTTCACCACCAAGACACCAAGACACCGAGAAGGAACTTCAGGAACGATTCGAGCAGCACGCCATCCGGCGCGTCAAGCTGGGGACCTTCGACATCGACGGGGTGTTGCGGGGGAAGCACGTCAGCGTGGAGAAGTTCTGGTCGGCGGCGGAGGGCGAGCTGGGCTTCTGCGATGTCATCTTCGGATGGGACATCGGCGACGTTCTCTACGACAACGTGAAGTTCACGGGGTGGCACACCGGCTACCCGGACAGCGCGGCGCGGATCGATCTCGCGACGTTCCGCGTGATTCCGTGGGAGCCGGGGACGGCGTTTTTCCTGCTCGACCTGGTGGATCGGGAAGGACGCCCGATTCCGCTGGGGCCGCGGCAGGTATTACGACGAGTCGTGGAGCAGGCGGCGGCCCTGGGCTACACGGCGCACTTCGCCGCCGAGTACGAGTTCTTCTTGTTCCGGGAGACGCCGCAGACCTTGCGGCGCAAGAATTTCCGCAACCTCCGGCCGCTCAGCCCGGGGATGTTCGGCTACAGCGTGGTGCGGGCGTCGACCAACGCCGAGATCGTCGTGCCGCTCCAGGACCAGCTCGCCGGCTTCGAGGTGCCGCTGGAGGGTTTCCACACCGAGACGGGTCCGGGGGTCTACGAGGCGGCCGTGGCGGCAGCCGAAGGCGTGACGGCGGGCGATCGGGCGGCGCTGTTCAAGACAGCGGTGAAAGAGATCGCGGCGCGCCACGGCCTCGTCGCGACGTTCATGGCGAAGTGGAACGCGGACCTGCCCGGATCGGGCGGGCATCTGCACCAGAGCCTGTGGGCGGGGAAGAACCTTTTCTACGACGGCGCGGGCGGGATGCCGGCGCTGATGCGGCACTACGTCGCCGGGCTGGTCGCGAATCTGCCCGAGCTGACCGCGATGCTGTGCCCGACGATCAACTCCTACAAGCGCCTGGTGCCGGGGGTCTGGGCGCCTATCAACGCGACCTGGGGAGTGGACAATCGCACCACCGCGGTGCGAGCCATCCCGGGCGGGACGAAATCCTCGCGGGTCGAGATGCGGCTGAGCGGGGCGGACATGAATCCGTACCTGGCGATGGCGGCGTCGCTGGCGGCGGGCCTCGACGGCGTCGAGCGGCAGCTCGAGCCCCCGGAAGCTACTGTCAATGCCTACGAGACCAAGGCCCCTTCCCTGCCCCGCAACCTGGCCGAGGCGACGCGGCTGTTCCGGTCGAGCGCCCTGGCGCGCCGGGCGTTCGGCGAGGAGTTCGTCGAGCATTACGCCGCGACGCGCGAGTGGGAGTGGCGGCAGCAGGAGCGCGCCGTGACGGACTGGGAGCTGGGGCGGTACTTCGAGGCGGTTTAGCGGACCACCGTCAGGCCCAGGGCGGCGAAGTGGCGGTCGAAGGTCAGGCACGGGGCCCAGTTCAGGCGGCTGGAGACGATGACGTAGGAGAGGGCGTCGCAGAGGGAGAGGCGCTGGGAGGCGCTGCGCTGGAGGTAAAAGGCGATGGCGGCCTTCCGCTCGGCCTCGCTCGAATGCAGAAGCGCCAGGATCGGCAGGGTCTCCGTCAAGAACCTGTGAGAAGTCGGGAAATTGGCCCGATAGCGAAGGAGCGTTACGCTCTCCACAACAATTTCCCAGGTCGTATAGACGCGGATGCCGAGTGTTTTCACAACCTCGGAAATCTCGCGGGAGCGCTGGTGGTTCGCGTCGGTGGGATCGGCCGTGGCAAAGAAGAACGAGGTGTCGCCGAAGACTCTAGGAGCGCCTTCGAGAGCGGCGAGGCGGCCAGTGGCCATACAAGAATTCCTTGTAGTTCTCCGAGGTTACTGGTGGACCCTTGTGGCGCCGGACGGGGTGGCGTTTGGCCCAGTCGGCGAGTCGGAGCAAGGCCGCGCCGGAGTTGATCTCCGGCTGAGGGCCGCACAGCTCCGCCGCCACACGGTTGTAGACCCGGATGCGATAGCCCGCGTCCGGGTTGCGGTCGATCCTCAGAAGCAGAGAAGAAAACTGGCGGCGGGCATCGGTGGCGGAGCGGAGGCGGCCACGGCCGTCTCTCGGGCGGCGCAGCTCGGCGACCGGCTCGTCGCGGCGGAGAATCCGATAGCCTCGCGTCGGATCGGCTTCGATGCGACGCAGCAGCTCGGAAAAGCGGCGGCGCGCCTCGCTCACGCTGATATCCTCGAGCCACGGCTGGAACATATTTTCCATCATAGTACAATTTGTACAACATGGGCATTTCGACCTTCAGCTTTCCGACGACCATCTACTTCGGGCCGGGGGCGGTCGAGCGGCTGCCGGAGGAGATCGCGCGGCGCGGGATGCAGCGGCCGCTGCTGGTGACCGACGCGGGTCTGGCGCGGACGGCGATGTTCGAGCGGATCGCGATGCTGGCGCCGGGGGCAGTAGTTTTCGCCGGCGTGGATCCGAACCCGACCGAACAGAACGTCCTCGACGGCGCGGGGTTCTACCGGGAGCAGGATTGCGACGGAGTCATCGGCGTGGGCGGCGGATCGCCGCTCGATGCCGCCAAGGCCATCCGCTTGAAAGCGACGCACCCACTACCTCTGGCTGAGTACGACGACGGGACCGACGGCGCGAGCAGGATCACCGCCGATCTGCCGCCGTTCCTAGCGCTGGCCACGACCTCGGGGACGGGAAGCGAGGTGGGCCGCTCGGCGGTGATCACGATCGCGGCGACGAATCGCAAGACGGTCATCTTCAGCCCGCGCCTGATCGCCGACGCGGTGCTGAACGATCCGGAGCTGACGCTGGAGCTGCCGGCGCAGGTGACCGGCGGCACTGGCATGGACGCCTTCACGCACAACGTCGAGGCGTATCTCTCGAAGGGCTATCACCCGATCTGCGACTCGATCGCGCTGGGCGGGGCGCGGCTGGTGTGGGAGAACCTGCCGCGCGTCATGGCGAACCCGCGCGATCTCGAAGCGCGCGCCAACATGATGATGGCGTCGATGATGGGGGCCATGGCGTTCCAGAAGGGCCTGGGAGCGGCGCACTCGCTGGCGCATCCGCTGTCGACGGAATTTGGCATGCACCACGGGACGGCCAACGCCGTGGTGCTGCCGGCGGTGCTGGCGTATAACCGCGCGGCCGTCGGGCAGCGGCTCGATGACCTGGGGGCGCTTTTCGGCGGCGGCGACCCCGTCGAGCGCACGCGCGAGCTGAATCGGATCGCCGGCATCCGTCCGCGCCTGCGGGACTTCGGCGTGCCCGAGACGGCGCTGCCGAGACTGGCCGACAAGGCCGTCGAGGACGGCTGCCATCTGCTGAATCCCCGGCCGACGACGCGCGCGGATCTGCTGGAGCTCTACCGGCAGGCGTGGTAATACCGTGTTTGACATTCCCGAGAGCGGTTCGCTATATTGAAGGCGTATCGGCGGCCGCGCCGCCGGATGGATGCGCTACACGCCACGGTCGCCAGTTCGCTGAAAATGGACTCCCACGAACAGGTCGAAAGGCCTGTTTTTTTCTTTTCCCAGGAGGTAACGCGTTCCATTAGATGAAAAAGCAGATCCAGATCACCCACGGCATTGAGTCGCTGTTCGGTATCCGAGACGAGAACATCCGCCTGCTGGAGTCGGCCTTGAGCGTGAGCACGCATCTCCTGGACGACAGCCTGGAAATCGAAGGGGAACCGGAGCGCGTGGAGCGCGCCGAGGCCATCCTCGAAGACTACGTGTGGCTGCTGCGCCAGGGCCCGGGCGTTTCGAACGGCGACATCAAGAGCTATCTGCGCCTAGCGCTGGAGGACCCGCAGACGAGCCTGCGGTCGCTGGTGGCGAGCGGGCGGCAGCGGAACTTCGGCAAGAAGCCGCTGGCGCCGCGCAGCGCCAATCAGATGCGGTATCTGGAGGCCATCGAGCGCCACGACCTGGTGTTCGCCATCGGCCCGGCAGGCACTGGCAAGACTTACCTGGCGGTGGCGATGGCCCTCTCGGCGCTGCTCAACAAACAGGCGGGGCGCATCGTACTGGCGCGGCCGGCGGTGGAGGCCGGCGAGCGCCTCGGCTTTCTTCCGGGGACTTTGCAGGAAAAGGTCGATCCCTACCTGCGGCCGCTCTACGACGCCCTCTACGACATGCTGGACGTGGACCGGGTCAACAAATACCTGGAGAAGGGGCTGATCGAAATCGCGCCGCTGGCCTTCATGCGCGGCCGCTCGCTGAACGAGAGCTTCATCATCCTGGACGAAGCGCAGAACTGCACGCCGGAGCAGATGAAGATGTTCCTGACGCGGATGGGATTCGGCTCGAAGGCGGTGGTCACCGGCGACATCACGCAGATCGACCTGCCGGCTGGCAAGCGCAGCGGGCTGCTCGAAGCGATCGACGTGATCTCGGGGGTGGAGGGGGCGAGCTTCGTTTATCTGAACGAGCGAGACGTGGTGCGCCACGCGCTGGTGCAGCGGATCATTAGAGCCTATGAGCAGTATAGTGAGCCGGACCGCGGCGCGGCCGGCGAGACGGCGGCCGAATCGGCAGGCGCCGGGCGGCCGTCGGGCTGAAGATCCCATGCCCGCCCTCTACCGCGATTCCGATTCCGATCCGGCGGGTTGGTTCTCCAACCGGCAGCGCTCGGTGCGCTTCGATGACGGCGCGTTCGCCCGCTTTGCCGCCCGCCTGCGCCGGCGACTGGCCGGCGGGCGCGAGTTCGCGGTTTGCATCGGCTCCGACGCCGCCGTGCGCCTCGCCAACCGGCGCTTTCGCGGGCTCCCTCGCCGCACGGACGTGCTCTCGTTTCCCGACGGCGGCTGGCGCCTGGGGGACATCCTGATCTCGGCGCCACAGGCGGCGCGCCAGGCCCGGCGCGCAGGCCACCCCGTGGATCAGGAATTGAAAGTGCTGCTGCTGCACGGCGTGCTGCACTTGCTGGGCCACGATCACGAGCGGGACGGAGGGCGGATGCGGCGGATCGAGCGGCGGTGGCGAAGGCGGCTCGGCCTGCCCGCCGGGCTGATTGAGCGGGGGGAGAGATGATCGCGGCCGCCGCCATTTTTGCCGGGATCCTCTGCGTCGCGCTAGGGCTGGGCTCCTACCTACATCTGCTATATGCGGAATCCTTGCGGCTGCGGCCGCGGGAAGCGGCGCGGTCGCTGCCGTTCTTCGAGGAGAACCTGCGGCCCCGGCTGGCCCTGGAGCCGGAAGAAGGGCTGCGGCGGTTCGTCGCCGTCAAGCAGTTCACGATCCTGCTGCTGGGTCTCGATCTGGCCTACGTGCTCGGCGCGGGCCAAGGCTTCAGCGTGGTGCGGCTGCTGGAGGCGCTGGTTTCGGCCACCGGGCTGGTGGTCCTTTTTGCCTACGTGGCGCCGCACGTGCTGGTGACGCGAACCGCAGGCCGCTGGGCGCTGCGGTTCCGGCTGCCGGGGCGGCTGCTGTCGATTGCCGTCCGGCCGCTGCTGATGATCGTCGATTTCGCGTATTGGATCGCCGACTTCGGCTCGGCGGACCGGCGAGCCGGAACGCCGCCCACGCCGGGCGAGAACATCGAGGCCCTCATCGACGCCGGCCAGGAGGAAGGCCTGCTCGAGGAGGACGACCGCAAGCTGATCCAGTCGGTGGTGGAGTTCGGCGACAAGACGGTCCGCGAAGTGATGACGCCGCGGCCGCGCATCGTGGCCATCGAGGCGGGCGCCTCGCTCGAGCAACTGCGGCAACTGCTGATCAAAGAGGAGTACTCGCGCATCCCGGTGTTCGAGGGAACTATCGATTCGCTCCTGGGGTTCGTGCACGTGCGCGACGTGCTGGAGGTGCCCCACCAGGAACGCGAGACGCGCCGCGCCGGGGAGTTGAGGCGGCCGGTGCTGCTGGTCCCGGAAAGCAAGCGCGTCAACGACCTGCTCCGCGAGATGCAGGAGAAGAGTCTGCACATGGCGGTGGTCATCGACGAGTACGGCAACACGGCCGGTCTCGCGACGCTCGAAGATTTGGTCGAGGAGATTGTGGGCGAAATCCGCGACGAGTCCGAGCCGGTCTCGGACGTGGTCGAGGAAACCGACCGCACTTTTGTCGTTCCGGGAAGCCTGGACCTGGACCGGCTGGAGGGTCTCACCGGCTGCCGGCCGGCGCGGGACGTGGAGTCGACGACGCTGGGCGGTCTGGTCACCGAACGGCTGGGCCGCGTCCCGGCGGCCGGCGAGAGCGTCGAGCTCGACGGCATCGCGATCGAGGTGGTGGCGAGCGACGGGCAGGCCATCGAGCGGCTGCGCGTGCGGCGCCTGGAGGGACGCGCCGAGCTTCCCCGCACGGCATGAAGTCGGGGTTCGTATCGATTCTCGGCCGGCCCAACGCCGGCAAATCCACGCTGCTGAACGCGCTGGTGGGGAGCAAGATCGCCATCACGTCGGACAAGCCGCAGACTACTCGGCAGGTGATTCAGGGCGTCGTAAATCGTGCTGATGCCCAAGTGGTGTTTCTGGACAGCCCGGGCATCCACCAGCCGCTCACTGCGCTGCACCGCCGCATGATGCGGGAGGTTCGCGCGGCGCTCGAGGCCCGCGACTTGCTCCTGCTGCTGGCCGACGCCACCGCTCCCTTCGGCGAGGACGACGGACGGGCGGTCGAGATGGTCCGGTCTTGCCGGGCGGCGGCCTCGGTCGCCTTCAACAAGATCGACCTGCTGCGCGACAAAGGCGCCCTGCTGCCGTTGATCGAGAAGTACCGCTCGCTGCACAGCTTCGCCGATTACTTCCCGATTTCGGCGCTGACCGGGGAAGGCGTCGAGGCGCTGCTGGCGGGACTGATCCAGGCGCTCCCGGAGGGCGAGCCATACTTCCCGCCGGACCACCTCACCGACCAGCCGCTGCGATTCCTGGCCGCCGAGCTGATTCGCGAGCAGGTGTTGCGGCAGACCCAGCGGGAGGTGCCGCACGCCGTCGCCGTAGGTATTGATCAGTTCCAAGAAGGCGGGCGGCTGGTCCGCATCGCCGCCACCATCTACGTCGAGCGCGAGGGACAGAAAGGGATTATCATTGGGTCGAGAGGCGGGCGGCTGAAAGAGGTGGGCACCCTGGCCCGCCGCGAAATGGAAGCGCTGCTCGGCCGTCAGGTGCTGCTCCAGTTGCACGTCAAAGTGCGGGAGGATTGGCGGCGCAGCGAGTCTTTTCTGGCGGCGCTCGACTGGCGCCGGCAGTAACGTATGGGCAGAATTGTCGGTCTCGTTTTGACTTTCGCGGTTCTGGCCGCCGTCGCCGATAAGCCCCCGGTCACCGACGACACCGTGCATGACCAGGTGATCCGCCGGCTGGTCAACGACCCGGAGCTGAAGACCAACGCCATCGAGGTCACCGTGAAGGCGCGCGTGGTGACGCTGCGCGGCATGGTGGAAACCGAAAAGCTCCGCCAGCGCGCCGAGCGGGTGGCGCGCAAGGTGAACGGGGTCAAGAAGATCGTTAACGAACTGCGGCTCCGCCCCTAGGGAACAATCCCGGGGGCGCCTCCGTATCTTCCAGTTGAGGGATGGCAATGTTCTGCACCAACTGCGGCCGGAAACTTGACGAGAGCGACCGCTTTTGCGGCGGTTGCGGAAAACCTTCGCGACCGGAGCCGGCCGCGGCCTGGAGCCCCCGCGCGAGCCGCCGCCTGAGCCGGGCCCTCGACGACAAGAAGATCGCCGGCGTTTGCGGCGGATTCGCCCGCTATCTCGACGTCGATGTCACGCTGGTGCGCGTCGTTTGGCTGGTCCTCGCGATCTGCACGGGCATCGGTTTCGTGGCCTACCTGGTCGCCTGGATCGCCATGCCCAAGGATCCGCCGGCCCTGGCAGGGCCGGTGATGGCCCAGCAGGCTCCGTAACTCGCGCCCGCCGTGGTACAGTCGGAGTAGCGTTATGGCTGCCGCCGCGCCGAGTGCCGCCCCGCCCCTGGTGGTCCGATTCGGGTCGGTGCTCGAATTAAGCGACGATCAATTCTTCCAGTTTTGCGGGCTCAATCCGGAACTGCGCCTCGAACGGACCGCGGAAGGAGATGTTGTCATCATGTCCCCCGTTGGAACTCGCTCCGGTGCCCGGAGCGGCGAGCTGTTCTATCAGTTGAAAATCTGGGCTGAGCGCGATGGAACAGGCGTAGCCTTTGATTCGAGCACCGGTTTTACGCTGCCGAACGGCGCCGTTCGCTCGCCGGACGCCTCCTGGATCCTGAAGTCTAGGCTCGCGCAGGTTCCCGACGAAGATTTGGAGAAGTTCGCTCGCATCTGCGCCGACTTCGTAGCCGAGCTTCGTTCGCCCTCCGATACCGTGGCGGGCCTCCCGGAGAAGATGCGGGAATACATGCTGAATGGAGCACGGCTGGGCTGGCTGATCGATCCGTTTTCTCGTCGCGCCTGGGTGTATCGGCCGAATCAGCCCGTGGAAGAACTGGAAAACCCCGAGACGCTCTCGGGCGAGGCGGTTCTGCCCGGCTTGGTTCTCCGGCTCGCCCCGATCTGCTAGGCTGCCGTCCCTGCGATCCCCGTTGTGATAACGTAAACGTCACTTGGTTGAAACCAAGTCCAACACGAGACCGGTCTCATGAGTAAGGTCATGACTTCCCGGCGGGGATTCCTGGGGGCGCTGGGCGGAGCGGCGCTGGCGCCGCGGGCCTTCCCGCAGCAGCCGGCTGCTGCCGACGGGCGCCAGATCGGGTACGCGGTAGTTGGGCTGGGGCGGATCGCGCAGGGGCAGGTGCTGCCGGCGTTCGTCAAGTGCCAGCGCTCGCGGGTCACCGGGCTCGTCAGCGGCGATCCGGCCAAGGCGGCGCGGCTGGCGGCGCAGTACGGCGTCAACCCCAAGAACATTTACAACTACCAGAACTACGACCAGATGAGCTCGAACCCCGAGATCCAGGCGGTTTACATCGCGCTGCCCAACGGGATGCACGCCGAGTACGCCACGCGCGCCGCCCAGGCCGGCAAGCACGCGCTGTCCGAGAAGCCTATGGCCAATACCGTCGAGGAGTGCCGCGCCATGATCGACGCCTGCCGGTCGGCGAGCCGGAAGCTGATGGTGGCCTACCGCGTCCGCTACGAACCGCACAACCTGACGGCCAGCCGGCTGGTTCGCGAGGGGCAGATCGGAACGCTGAAGACCTTCGTCGGCGACATCGGCTTCAACATCGGCGATCCGGCGCAGTGGCGGCTGAACGCCAAGCTCGCCGGCGGCGGCTCGCTGATGGACGTCGGCATCTACATGCTCCAAGCGGCGCGCTACATCTCGGGCGAGGAGCCGGTCGAGATCAACGCGCAGATGTTCAGCCCGGCGGGCGACCCGCGCTTCAAAGAAGTCGAAGACAACATCCTGTTCCAGTTGCGGTTCCCGAGCGGCGTGCTCGCCAATTGCAGCTCGAGCTACGGCCACGCGGGCGTGAATCGCTACCGCGCGGTCGGCACGAAGGGTTGGGTCGACCTGGAGCCCGCCACCAGCTACACCGGCCTGCGGCTGCGCGTCCGCCGGGGCGGTATTATCGAGGAGCACACGCTGCCGCAGGCGGACCACTTCGCCGCCGAGATGGATCACTTCTCGGAGGCGATTCTGAACAACACCGAAATCCGCACCCCCGGCGAAGAGGGGTTGCAGGATGTTAAGCTCATGATGGCGATTTACCAGGCTGCGCGGACGGGACGGTCCGTGCGGGTGGCGAGTTGAGAGGTGAGGCAATGATTCGACAGAAATCTCTGCTGGCGTTGATTGGGATGCTGGCGCTGGCCGCGCCCCAGGCGGCTCTGCCCCAGTGGGACTACGACGAGCGAAGCCTGGCTCCGTTTGTGCCCACGCCCCAGGAGGTCGTCGAGAAGATGCTCCAGGTGGCGGGCGTCAAGAAGGACGAGATGGTCTACGACCTCGGCTGCGGCGACGGGCGCATCATCATTACCGCGGCGCAGAAATTCGGCGCCCGCTCGACCGGCGTCGAGCTCGATCCCGACCTGTTCAAGAAAACCTCCGAGCGGATTCGCGAGCTGAAGCTGCAGGACCGCGTGAAGATCATCAACGGCAACCTGCTGGAGGTCGACCTCAGCCCGGCCAACGTCGTGACACTCTACCTGCTGACCGACTCCAACACCAAAGTCAAACCGAACCTCGAGAAGTATCTCAAGGCCGGCTCGCGGGTCGTCTCCCACGACTTCCAGGTGCTCGGCTGGGCGCCGGCGAAGGTCGAGAAGTTCATGCGCGATTCGCGCACGCACACCATCTACCTGTACGAGATGCCGCCCAAAAAGCAGGCCAACTAAGGCGCTCCCGACGATCCGAACGGATCACTCCGCAACCGGCGTGCGGCGCTCCCAGCCGGGCTTGAACAGCGGAATGTAGTGCTCCTGCCTATAGGGGTGCTTGGACAGCTCGTCGAGCACCAGGTCGACGCCCAGGCCGGGCCGCTCGGGGATCTCGAGGTACCCGTCCTTTACTTCGACAGGATGCGTCAGCAGATCCTTCTCCCAGGGCACGTTGAACTCGTCGAAGATCTCGTGGATGAAAAAGTTGGGGAGCGAAGCGTTGAGCTGCACGCAGGCGGCCGAGCAGATCGGTCCTTGCGCGCTGTGCGGGGCGACGACGCCGTAGTGGGCGTCGATCATGTCGGCGATCTTGCGCGTCGCGAACAGCCCGCCGAGAGCCAGCGGCTCGGGCTGGTAGATGCTCACCACGTCGTGCGCCAGCAGCTCGGCGAACTGCTGCTTGTTGCTGAAGCTCTCGCCGGTGGCGATGGGCACGGGGCTGGCGCGCGCCACCTCGACCATGGCCGGGATGTTGGTGTGCGGGACCGGCTCCTCGAACCACGCCGGCCGGTAGGGCTCCATCGCCCGCGCCATCTGAATCGCGGTCGAGACGTTGAAGCGGCTGTGTCCCTCGATCAAAAGGTCGACCGAAGCGCCGACCGCCTGGCGCACCGCGGCGATGATGGCAACGGACAGATCGAACTCGGCGGCCGACAGGGTGCGCCAGTTGGCGCCAAAGGGATCGAACTTGAGCGCCGTGTAGCCGCGGCGCGCCACTTCTTTGGCTTTTTCGCCGAAGCTCTCGGGCGTGCGCGGCCCGCGGTACCAGCCGTTGGCGTAGGCGCGCAGCTTGTCGTGGCAGCGGCCGCCCCACAGGTTGTAAATGGGCTGCCCGGC
>Ga0247727_10006534_pt1 | contig 22876 bp, 23 predicted proteins | sample WisWelCaveWW1625_FD_202498 | JGI IMG/M metagenome (GOLD analysis project Ga0247727, IMG submission 202498) | Biofilm microbial communities from Wishing Well Cave, Virginia, United States - WW16-25 | ecosystem: Environmental > Aquatic > Deep subsurface > Groundwater > Cave microbial mat | place...
AGCGTGTCGTCCGACCAGTTGCCGGCGTCGAGAATGCATGCGCGCCGCCAAATGCCGGCGGTGCCGTTGAAATTGATGAAGTAGCCGGCGCGATGGCGGGCCGTCTGCTCGACCACGAAATGGCCGTCGAGGCCGATGGCCTGGCTGCGGGTCAGCATGGAATAATCGGAATTCAAATGGCCCCAACGCGTTTGCACCACGCCGACTTTGGCGTTTTGAAAATGCGGCAGCGTCCGCTTCAGAAAATCCCGCGGCGGAACAAAATCGGCGTCGAAAATCGCAATAAATTCTCCGGCGGCAACCGCCAAACCTTCCCGCAAAGCGCCGGCCTTGTATCCTCGCCGGTTGTCGCGATGCAAAAGCTTGATCGCGTAGCCTTGCTTTTGATAATGTTCGACCGCGCGCTGCGCCAGCCGGGTGGTTTCGTCCGTCGAATCATCGAGAACTTGAATTTCCAACAACTCCCGCGGATAATCGATTTCACAAACCGCGCGGATCAGGCGCTCAACCACATACATTTCGTTGAAAACCGGCAGTTGCATCGTCACCTTCGGAAAATTCTGCAACGGCAACGGCGGCTTCTTGTCGGGCGCACGAAATTTGTTATACCAATAAACCATGACGTAACCGTGCGCGCCGAAAACAAAAAGGATTGCCAACGAAATAAAATAGGCCGCTAAGATACTTGGCTCTAAAATATTTTCCATCACCACTTAAAACAAACTCCTCTCCGACGTAAATAACAGGTTTTAAAATAGAAAAAACAGCCGTAAAGTGCAACATCTTTCTTTTTGTTTAAATTCCGCCGTGAAAACAGCCCGCCAATTCATCTAATGACTCGCAACGAAAAAAGACCTGAAACAAAAGGATTTTGCCCTGAATTATTGATAAACCACCAAGACACGAAAACACAAAGCTTTAATTTTATAGCGTCTTGGTGGACTTGATAAGTATCACTCATATGTTCTCATCAGAAATTCATAAGTCTGTTGTTCTTCGTGCCTTGGTGCCCTACGGGCGTAGCCTTCGCGGTAAAATTTGTGAAGAATCCAAGCTACGGTTTTTTCGTTGCGGTTCCCTTTTCGTTGCGTTTTTCTTCTGTTGCCTACCAATCGGAAACGGTTTTGTTGCGCACTTCGTTGGCGATTTTGCGAATGGCTTCGTCAATGGCGGCCTGGCGCGACGACGAGGCCGAACGCGGCGCATAGGTGCCGAATTGCGACATTTGCGCCTCCCAAACCGTCTTGCGTTTTTTCATATCTTCGTATTTGAGCTGCACCGTCACCGTCACGCGGACCTCCTGCACGCTTTCCTGCTGGTTGTAAACGCCGGCGGTTTCCTGAACGCCGAGCAGCGTGCCGAGCAAAACCGAGTCCGCCAGGCGCCGGTCGGCGATTTTCAGCGTGTTGTCGCGCGTGAACTCTTCGACGATCGCATTGCTCAACCGATCTTTGACGCCAAATTCCGCGGTGCGATCTTCAAACACCGGCACCGCGATGGTTTTGATGTGGGTGCTGGTCGAGCCGGAAAACGAGTACGGCCCGCAGGCAGTTGCCAGCAGCGCGGTAATCGGCGCAAGTAAACACCAAAAAAGAACCAACCCTCTTGTCATTCTGAAAGAAGCTTTTTTCAAGTTAGCGTGATCTCTGTTAAACTTCAAAAAGATTCCTCCGGAATGACATTTCATAATTTTCACCATATTTTCACCATCAAAACGGCAAATTATATTCTTTAATTTTACGATACAACGTCCGCTCGCTGATTTTGAGCAGCGTCGCGGCTTTGCGCTTGTTGCCGTTGGTGCGGTCGAGCGCTTCCGCAATCAACCGCTTTTCCATGTCTTCGATGGATTCAAATTCATCAGCGGGCTCGTTATTCGGCGCCGCCGGCGCCACGTCTTGGCCGAATTCCGGCATCACCGGCGCCTCCGCATAGCCGGGTTTGAGGCGCCGCGGCGGTTGGATGTAGCGCCCGACCAGCAGCTCGCGCAGTTGCGCGATTTCGTTTTTGAGATCGATCAGCGCGCGATAGATAAACTCGCGCTCGACCTCCTCGCTGCTGCGATTCACCGGCACCGGCAGGCGGCGATCCATCTCGACGCGGCGCGGCAAATGGCGCGGCAAAATCATTTCGTCGATGCGGCGGCCGCGCTCGATCACGATCAAGCTCTCGACGAAATTTTTCAGCTCGCGAATGTTGCCGGGCCACGAATGCTCTTTTAATATGCGCATGGCGCCGTCGGTGAAGCCCTCAAAAAGAATTTGATGCTGGCTGCAAAAATCGGTGACGAATTTTTTCACCAACAACGGAATGTCCTCGCGGCGCTCGCGCAAGCTGGGCACGCGAATATTGACCGCATTGAGACGATAATACAAATCCGCGCGAAAATCGCCTTCGCGAACGGCGGTTTCCAGATCGCGATTCGTCGCCGCAATCACGCGCACGTCAGCTTGTTTGGTGCTGCTGCCGCCGACGCGAATGAACTCCTTGCCCTCCAAAAGGCGCAGCAATTTCACCTGCGTGTTGAGCGGCATCTCGCCGATCTCATCAAGGAAAATCGTGCCGGTGTCGGCTTGCTCGAAATAACCTTTGCGCGAGCCGACGGCGCCGGTGAACGCGCCCTTTTCGTGGCCGAACAATTCGGATTCGATGATGCCTTCCGGAATCGCGCCGGCATTGACGATGACAAACGGCTTGTCGTGGCGATTGCCCAGTTGATGAATCGCCTGCGCAATCAATTCTTTGCCGGTGCCGCTCTCGCCGATGATCAGCACGGAAATATCAGTGGGCGCGACCTGTTCGATGGTTTCGAGAATCTGCCAGATCGGCGGCGATTCGCCCACCAAGCCGAGTTCCTGGCGCAGTGCATTAATGTTTCGGCCGTCTTGGCCGGGGTTGGGCAGAGGTGTTGTCATGCAAAAACGTAAACCGGAGTTTAGTGATTTTATTCTTTATTTAACATGCGTGTGAAACCAGTCAGCGGTTTGCTTCAGGCCTTCGGCCAACGGCTCGGTCGGCTGCCAATCGAGCAGGCGGCGCGCTTTTTCGTTGGACAACACGCTGCGCAACTGCTCGCCGGCTTTGGCCGGGCCGTGATGCTCCGGCAGGCCCGCCCCGGCTGCCTCATTCAAACCACGAAAAACCGCGTTGACATCGGTTTCAATGCCGGTGCCGATATTAAAATAATCGCTTTTTGGATAATTCAAAGCAAGAAGATTCGCGCGCACGACGTCGCCGACGAAAACATAATCGCGCGTCTGTTTGCCGTCGCCGTTGATCACCGGCTGCTCGCGCTGCAACAGCTTGGTTGAGAAAATCGCGACGACGCCGGCTTCGCCGTGCGGATTTTGCCGCGGGCCGTAGACGTTGGCATAACGCAGAAACGCGTAGCGCAAGCCATAATTTTGCGCGAAAAAGTAAATGTATTTTTCGCACGCAAGCTTGCTGATGCCATACGGCGACGCCGGCCAGGTCGGATGCTCTTCATCCGCCGGAAATCTCACCTGTTCGCCGTAAATCGCGCCGCCGGTCGAGGCGAAGATGAATTTTTTCACGCCGGTTTCCTGGCATTGCTGCAACAGATTGAGCGTGCCGAGAATGTTGACTTCGGCATCGTAACGCGGATCGACCACGGAGCGCCGCACATCCATCTGCGCGGCCTGATGGCAGACGGCATCGAATTGGCCGCGCTCGAAAATCTCTGCGATGCCGGGATCGCAAATGTCCATTTGATGAAATTTTGCCTGCGCGTTGAGGTTTTCTTTTCGCCCCGTCACCAGATTATCAACGATGGCCACCTGGTGTCCGTGCGCGATGAAAGCATCAGCGATGTGGGAACCGATAAATCCCGCACCGCCGGTGACCAGAATTTTCATGAGAGTTGTCCTTTCGAAAGAGAAATGAATGTCCTGAAGTTTATGCCAATTTTAAATTGAAAATTTTCAGTTTAAAATTTTTATACATACCGCATCGCCTTCATCCCAATATCTTTGCGATAGTGCATCCCCTCGAATTGAATTTTCCCCACCGCGCAATAAGCGCATTCATGTGCGCTCAGAAAATTGTCGCCCACGCCGGTGACAGCCAGCACCCGCCCGCCGTTCGTCAAAAAATTCCCGTTGTGATCGAGGACCGTACCGGCATGAAAAACTATCACGTCGTTATCGTGAATTCTCTCAAGGCCGTTAATAACGACGCCCTTCTCAAAGTTTCCCGGATAACCGCCGGACACCAGCACGACGCTCACCGCCCAGCGCGATGCAATTTTGAGTTCATGCCGCAAATCGCCGTTGGCCACGCGCCACATCGCCTCGACCAAATCCGATTCAACCAGCGGCAATATCGCCTGCGTTTCCGGATCGCCGAAGCGGCAATTGAACTCGACGACTTTCGGGCCGTCTTGGGTGAGCATGAGGCCGGCATAGAGCACGCCGCGATACGGGCGATTTTCTTTTGCCATCGCCGCGATCACCGGCCGCAGAATTTCGCGCTCGACGCGGCCCATCAGTTCGGCGTTCATAAACGGCGCCGGCGCATAAGCGCCCATGCCGCCGGTGTTCGGCCCCTCGTCGTTGTCAAACACCGCTTTGTGATCTTGCGCCGCCGGAAGCATGCACAAATTTTTCCCGTCTGTCAAGCAAAGAATCGAAACTTCCTGTCCCTCCATAAATTCTTCGATGACGATTTGCCTGCCCGCGTCACCGAATTCGCGCGCGCACATGAGGCGATGCACCGCCACCAACGCCTCGTCACGGGTGCGGGCAACGATCGCGCCCTTGCCGGCGGCCAAACCGTCGGCTTTGACGACAATCGGAATCGGCGCGGTTTCGAGATGCGCGCGCGCTTCCTGAGCATTCGTAAAAATTTCAGCCGCGGCTGTTGGAATCCGGTATTTCCGCATCAATTCTTTGGCGAAGGCTTTGCTGCCTTCGATCATCGCCGCTTGCTTGGATGGTCCGAAAATGCGCAATCCTTCGGCTTCAAAGTCATCGACGATGCCGGCAACCAGCGGCGCCTCGGGACCCACGACGGTGAGATCGATTTGTTGCTCTTTTGCAAAATGCCGCAGCGCCGCCACATTAGTAACTGCAATATCGACACCGGCGGCCAGTTGCGCAATGCCGGGATTGCCGGGGGCACAATAAAGTTTTTCAACGAGCGGGCTTTGCGCCAGCTTCCAAACCAGCGCATGCTCGCGCCCGCCGCTGCCGATGACCAAAATTTTCACAATTCGCCTACAATTTTTTGTTTAACCTTTATTCAAACAGATTTTTGAAAACTAATTTACGAGCGAACAGTCGAACTTGGACACGTTATTCACCTCAATCTCGCAGATACACCGCGCAGGTCTCAAAGCCCTCCTCGGGAGTGCCGTGGTCATTCCCATTGTTAAAAAACGCCGGCTCGTATTTCTCATTGCTATAGGTGTAGAAAGCCAATGACCAGCTATTTTCATCACCAAAATAGCGCAGACGGCCCAAAGGCAAATATACTCGCATCGACGTGCGGTTGCCCAAATCAGAAATTCAAGCCTTTTCATAATTCCTCCTTCCAATTTTCGTGGTAGTGTCAAAAGTTTTTCATCTTGATTTGCCGCCAATCAATATAGACAAACTGCGCGATCACGTCAGGCAATTTGCAATTTTCAATGAGCACTGGAATGAACGGCGTTGGGCATTGGTCGGATCGTGGAAGAGCAGCGTGTGATGCTTGAGCGTCGACCATTCCGAGGCGAAATAGGCATTCGACATGACCATGAGTCCCGCGGCGGCGGGATGCGCGAGCGCTCCAAGCCCTGCGAGATCTTTAATCCAATCATGTCGCCCGGTTGGATTTCCCATTCATCCAGCCACACGCGCAGCCCGTCCTGCTTCAACCGGTTCGCCAATTCGCGCACCACCGGTTTGTCCTTCGAGCTGTGGCTGAGGAAAACGTCGAAATCGAATTGTGTGCTCATGTTTCGTTCAATCCAGCAATGCGCCAAACGTAGTCCCGGTCTCTTGTGGGCCGTTTCTCACTTAACTGCCTACCAAGACAAACATCATCGCTGTTCAACAAGACGACCGGCAACAAACTGGTGGATAATATCGGCGATGAGTTTTTGATAGGAAATGCCTTTTTCAAGCGCTTTTTGCTCGATTTCATGAAAGTCGTCTCGTGACAGATCGATGCTCACGAGTCTATTTTTCGCGATCGTAGTGGCGGCATACGCGCGATAGTGCTGCAATTCTTCCTCAAGATTTGGAATGGATTCCCATTCCTCACCTTCATAGGAAGCCAGCATCTCTTGTTCTTCAACATCAAATTCATGGGGTGTCATGATCATCTCCTAAATACTTTTTGGTCGCCTTTCGGCTTGGTATAATCGTTTTTAAGAACACTTCATCATCCGTCTCAACAAAAGGAACAAGCCATGCGTAGTCATGAATATTGACAATAAACATCCGCTGCCCTTTGTACTTTTCCTGATTCGGATGCTCGACGACGTCCAGAACATGACCTTCGGCAATACGCAAAACGATTTCCTCGAAGGAAACGCTTCGTTCAGTTTTGAGAAGTTGATTCTTTTCCTCGTTCCAATTGTATTGTTTGAGCTTCACAGATTTTATCGGCCTTTTGGATGGCTTCTACGCGAACTGCGCAATCACATCAGGCAATTTGCAATTTTCAATGAGCAACGGAATGAACCGCCGCTGGGTATTGGTCGGATCGCGAAATAGCAGCGTTTGATGCTCAAGCGTTGACCATTCCGACGCGAAATAGGCATCCGACATGACCATAAGTAACGTGCGCGAGCGTTCCAAGCCCTGCGAGATTTTCAATCCAATCATGTCGTCCGGTTGGATTTCCCACTCATCCAGCCACACGCGCAGCCCGTCCTGCTTCAGCCGGTTCGCCAGTTCGCGCACCCTACGGGCGTAGCCACCGGCTTGTCCTTCGAGCTGTGGCTGAGGAAGACGTCGTAGTCGAATTGTGTGCTCATGTTCTATTCAACTGCATTTTCTGATTCGCGATTCGTTCCTGCAATCGTTTCACAACTTCAGGCGTCAATCCAGGCTCCGGCTCAACCACTTCTCGCGCTTGCATGATTTTTTCGATCTCTGAAAAGCTGGCTTGGCCGAGGTTGTTCAATAGATTAGCAAAGTCACTTCGTTGTTGAGCAGCATCTTTCTCAAGCGTTGAATGATTCAAAAGATATTCCCTTCGCGAATCTTGAGGAAATTTGAGGACCTGCTCTTTTTTAACCGACGGGAAATGATCCAAAAACATCTCGATATCATAACAGCTTACGCTGTTCGTTAAACTTTTCTTACGATTAGAATTCCAGAAATTCTTCCGGGTAATGCGTTAAATCCAGTTTCTCTTCAGCCGGAATAAGGCGTATGCCCCACTGTTGCATCGCCAGCGCGCCCACCAGAATCTCAATAGGAGTTCCATCTTCGTCATTGCCAATGTTATCTATCACCATGGCATGAAATGATATGCGATGCCCTTCCACTTCGGCTTCGAGATGGGCCGTTTCTTTGGCTTCTTTAATCGAACCGCCCAATCGACTGCGAAACGGCTGATCAATTTTTGAGGTGGGAACGAGCGCGGCAACTTCCGGAACGATGTAGGAGTTGCGCGCACCCGAATCAAACAAAGTCCAGCACCCTCGCCCGCGAACTTGAATGATTTGACGTATTCCTCCCATAACCAATCTCCTTTTGTTATGCTGTTCGTTAAACTTTTTATTCGGAACTTTTTCGAAATTCAAGATAAGGGTTCGCAACAAAAAAGCGCCTCGCAATGACTCACCTTCCCATCCAAAATGAGTATATCAAAAACACAGACGAGCCGTCTGTGCTACGTCTTCTTCGCAAACTGATATTTCACCCGCCCCTTTTTCTTGCCGCTCTTCAAACGCTCGATCTCATCGCGCAGCTCGGCGGCGCGCTCGAAGTCCAATTTCTTGGAAGCGTCGAGCATTTCTTTCTCGAGACGATCCAGCAGCTCTTCGCGCTGGAAGGGCGTCATTTTGCTCCATTCGGCGTCGGAGATTTTTAGCTCGCCGTCGCCGCTGCGTTTTTCTACGCCGTATTTTTCGGCTTTCGCATCGGCAACGCGCGTGGAACTGAGAATATCTTCGACGCTTTTGTAAATCGTTTGCGGCTTGATGCCGTGTTCTTCATTATATTCCCGCTGAATCTCACGGCGGCGGTTGGTTTCGTCGATCATCTTGCGCATCGAGCCGGTGATGGTGTCGGCGTACATGATGACTTTGCCGTCGACGTTGCGCGCGGCGCGGCCGGCGGTTTGCATGAGCGAGCGTTCGCTGCGCAAATAACCTTCTTTATCCGCATCGAGAATCGCGACGAGAGAAACTTCGGGCAAGTCAAGCCCCTCACGCAGCAAATTGATGCCGACCAGCACGTCAAATTCCGCCAAGCGCAAATCGCGCAAAATCTCAACGCGATCGAGCGCTTGAATCTCCGAATGCAAATAGCGCACGCGAATATCCATTTCCGCGAGATAATCGGTCAAATCTTCAGACATGCGCTTCGTCAATGTTGTCACCAGCACGCGCTGGCCTTTGGCAACGCATTGGCGAATCGCGCCGATGAGATCGTCGATTTGATTTTTAACCGGACGAACTTCGACTTCCGGATCGATCAAACCAGTCGGGCGAATAAGCTGTTCGACCACGACGCCGTTGCTCTTCTCCAGCTCAATTTCCGCCGGCGTGGCCGAAACGAAAATCACCTGCTTCAACATGCCCTCGAATTCGTCAAACTGCAGCGGGCGATTATCCAACGCCGAGGGGAGACGAAAGCCATATTCGACCAACGTTTCCTTGCGCGAGCGGTCGCCGAAATACATGCCGCGAATCTGCGGAATGGTGGCGTGCGACTCGTCGATGATCATCAAGTAATCTTTCGGAAAATAATCGAGCAAAGTGTATGGCCGTTGTCCCGCCGCGCGGCCGGAGAGATGGCGCGAATAATTTTCGATGCCGTGGCAGCCGCCCAACTCTTGCAGCATTTCAAGATCGAAATTGGTGCGCATTTCGAGGCGCTGCGCTTCGAGCAGTTTGCCTTGATTGCGAAACCACGCCAGCCGCTCCGCCAATTCTTCTTTGATCGCGGCGATGGCGCGCTTCATTTTGTGCTCCGGCGTGACGAAGTGTTTGGCCGGAAAGATCGCGACAGTGTCCACTGCGCTCAAAATTTCGCCGCTGGTGACATTCACTTGTGACAGCGATTCGATTTCATTGCCAAACATCTCGATGCGATAGGCCTCGCGCTCGTAGGCCGGCACGACTTCGACGACGTCGCCGCGCACGCGGAAGGTGCCGCGGGTGAAATCGAAATCGTTGCGGGTGTAAAACATATCCACCAACCGGCTGAGAATTTCATTGCGCTCGAGCCGCTGGCCGCGATTGAGAATGAGCAGCTCGGCGGCGTAATCCTCCGGATCGCCGATGCCGTAAATGCACGACACCGAAGCCACGATAATCACATCTTTGCGCGAGAGCAGCGAGCTGGTGGCTTTCAAGCGCAGCCGGTCGATTTCGTCATTGATCGAGCTGTCTTTCTCGATATAAGTGTCGCTGGAAGCAACGTAAGCTTCGGGCTGATAGTAATCGTAATAGCTGATGAAATACTCCACGGCATTGTGCGGAAAAAAACTTTTCAACTCGCCGAAAAGTTGCGCCGCCAGCGTCTTGTTGTGGGAAAAGACCAGTGCCGGCTTGTTGATATTCGCAATGACATTGGCCATTGTAAACGTCTTGCCGCTGCCGGTGACGCCGAGCAGGGTTTGAAATTTGTCGCCGCGCGATAACCCTTCAGTCAATTCCTGAATCGCGCGGGGCTGATCGCCGGTCGGCTGATAATCGGAGACGAGCTTAAATTTGTCCATAATTTCACTGCCAATTTTTAAAAACAAGCCAATGAAAATATACGGTCATTCTGTCAAATTGTCAAGCCTGGAAATGGCTACCTCGTCTATTTTGAAACAAAAACTCCTTGCATATCAGAGTGTTGTCGGCTATATTTAATCAGGCCTTGCGAGATATAACCACAATCGAATTTTATGTTGTATTCAGATAAAGTAACGTCACAAATATAGACGGGAATACATTAAGTGGATATAGAAAGCATTCGCAAGAGAGTTCGAGATGGCAACTATCTTGCTAAAGATCACGCTATCCAGCATGCATTGAAGGAAGGTTTTGAGCGCAAGCACATGGTTGAGGCGGTTCTTAATGGAACCATAATCGAAGAGTATCCGGATGATCAACGCGCACTAATTTGTGGTCGTGCAGCCCTCTTTGAAAATGTAGCGATTTATTTGCATGTCGTCTGTGAATATACTGATCCGGTTTATGTTGAATTCGTAACTGCTTACATTCCCGACGAGAATCAATGGGAACGCCCAAATTTTATGCGCCGTAAACGCAAAAGGAAATAACCTATGACAACTAAACCCATTCCAATTTGTGGCCAACACCATAGGCCAAAAGAATGGCGCCCTACTGTATTTGAGTATAGCGATAAAGGTGTGTCTGTACGCGTACCGAATGTGTACGCGTGGGTTTGTCCAGAAGATGGAGAAGCTTCTTTTGCACCAGAGACGGCAGACGAACTCATTGTCACTGTACGAGAGCTAATCGAGACCGCCAAACGTGCACGAGAACGTCGATCTTCGCTAACCGAATACGTCGTTGCAGTCGGGTAAGAGATTGCCAGCAATTGGCCCTCGTGCCGAAAGATTAACTTTTAATTTTTAGGAGAATATGCAGCATGGGCTTAATGACCAAAATGCGTGAAAAGACGGTTGTGGTGCTGGGAATTTTGTTGTTCGCGTTTCTGGCGTTGATCGTGGTCGAGTGGGGCTCGGAATCGACCATTTTCCGGCCGAAAGAGCAAACCGGCGTGATTGCGAGCATCAACGGCCAGGACATTCATTCCGAGCAATTCTATCGCGCTTACGAGCAGCAAATCGAGCAATACAAGCAGCAAAGCGGCCAGGAGCCGCCGGAAAACCAGCTTGATTATCTGCGCAATCAGGTGTGGGAAAATATGGTGCGCGAAGTGCTGGTGACGCAGGAAATCGAGAAACGCGGCATCAAGGCGACCAACAAGGAGATCGTTCATTACATTTACAACGAGCCGCCGGATTTGATCAAACAAAACCAATCCTTTCAAAACGACAAAGGCGAATTTGACAACGCCAAGTATCAAGCGGCTCTGAGCGATGCCAATGCCGATCCGTTCTGGCGGCAGGTGGAGACCTACCTGCGGGCCTCGCTGCCTTATCAAAAATTTCAAGACGAGTTTGATGCGACGACGATGGTGACGGAGGGTGAGGCGCGGGATGATTATGTGAAGCGCAACCAGAAGGCGGCGGTGCGCTACATTTTCTTCAATCCCGAAAGTTATCGCCAAAAGGCAGGCGCGGCAGACGGGCAAATCCCCATTGAAAAAAGCGCGGTGGAAAAATATTATAAAGAGCACGCGCAAGAGTACAAGGACGCCGAGAAGCGCAAAATCGATTACGTCATTTTTTCCAACCACGCCACCCGCGCCGACTCCGACACGGTGCGCGCGCTGGCCATGCAGATTTTGCAGCGGGCGAAAAGCGGCGAAGATTTTGCCGAGCTGGCGCAAACCTATTCCGAGGACGAAGGCAGCCGCGACAAAGGCGGCGACGTCGGTTTTTTCAAGCGCGGCCAGATGGTGAAGCCGTTCGAGGAAGCGGCGTTTGGCGCCAATGCGGGCGACATCATCGGACCGGTGCAGACAACGTTTGGGCTTCACATCATCAAGGTGGGCGCGAAAAAACTTGAAGAACCGACGGAAGAAAACAAAGATAAAAAGGACAAAAACCAAAAAGGCGAAGAGACGGTGCAGGCAAGCCACGTGCTGTTGAAATTCCAGCCGTCGCGCCAGACCATCGAGGCGGCGCGGGACAGCGCGAATTATTTTTCCGCCGCCGCCAAAGAGGCCGGTTGGGAAAAGACGCTAAAGGATGAAAAACTTTTGGCGCAAACCAGCGCGCCGTTTGCAAAAGGCAGCGGCTTCGTGCCGGGCGTCGGCATGAAACCGTTCGTGTCGAGTTTTGTGTTCAGAAGCGGCGCCGGCACGATCAGTGAGGTCTTTGAAGTGCCGTCGGGGTTCATGGTACTGCGCGTGGCCGAGACGCAAAAAGAGCGCCTCCGGCCGCTCGAAGAAGTGCAGGCGCAGATCGAGAATGTTTTGCGGTCGGAAAAATTGAAGGATATGGCTCTCGATGCCGCCAAATCCGCTCGCGCCAAACTGGACGGGAGCATGACGCTGGAAGATCTCGCGGCGCAGGCTGCGCCCGTTGGGGATTCGCTCGAAATCAAAACGCCGGAGGCTTTTGCGCGGAGCGGATTTATCAGCGGCGTCGGACGCGACCCCGGTTTTATCGGCACGGCGTTTTCGCTGCAACCGAATCAAATTTCGCCGGCGGTGAAAGGCAGCCGTGGCGCGTACTTGATTCAACTTTTGAGCCTCGAGCCGGTCAACGAAACGGATTATCAGCAGCAGAAGGAAATGATTCGCTCGCAGCTCTACGATCGCGCCCGGCAAAATGCGTTTTCGCAATGGTACGCCGATCTTAAGGAAAAGGCGAAGATCAAGGATTATCGCGAGTTGTATTTTTAAACTGAGGCCGAGCCGGAAAACAAAGATTATCGCCCCCAAAAAGCAAACTCCCACAGAAATTTTCTGTGGGAGTTTTTTTATAACGATGATTTTTAACCTTGCATCAAACTGCAGGCTGCATAACTTGCGTAAATTCCTGCATAGCTGCAATCAATTGAGAAACGATCTCAGGCATCTCCGCAGGACTCGTGGTTGCGGCGCGGGCTTGTAATTGATTGAGCCGTTTTTGCAATTGTCCAATATGGTATTGCCGAACTTCCTGTTCTATTTCCTGGGCTAAACCGCGCACACCGGCAAGCTCGGTTGATCTTTGACGGGAGTTCAACTTGGGATCGGACGAAATTTTTTGGAGCATTCCGCGCAGCTCGGCAAGGCGATCACACGCTGCAAACAAGCCTTCCTGATCCGTTATCATGGCTTTATCTCCACAAGACCTTTACGTAAAGATGTGTGTCCTTTGACTTTTGAAAAAAACGTCATCCAGGCTTCCCACCGATCTTCGTAATATGCGGCGAATGCTTCCTTCGGCTCACGGCTTTCGAACATCCTTTCTAATTCGATCGCCTTTGAATCTTGTTGGGCGACAAGATTTTCGTGCTGCTGATCAAGCCTAATCACAACATCTACATCTTCCGGTTCAGATTTAGCAGTCACAAAACTGCCGTCAATCAGCATTTTTAAAGCGCCGCTATGATGTGCCAACTCAACAAAGAACTGCAATCGCGCAAAAAGTTCTTGCCTTCGCCGCGTGCTCCTGCCAAAGCGTTCTTCAATTTCGGCTATATCGGATAAATGCAGACCCGGTGGTAAAAACCCATTTTCCAAGAATGGCGGAATCGGCACGGCCAGAACCTTCATGCATTTGTGGTTAAATCCTTTACAGCGTCTTTTGTCTTCGACCATCAATATAATCAGATTAAAACGATTTTTCAAGATGATTTTATAAAAACAACTACTTTTATTGCAGTTGATAAAAGTATGGTTACAGTTGACAGTTGAATCTTAACTAGCGCTTCAACGGCAAATAAATTTGAAACGTCGATCCCTTGCCAAGTTCGCTGCTCACTTTGATGCCGCCGTTGTGGGCTTCGGCAATAGCGCGCGCCAGCGAGAGCCCCAACCCCAGACCGCCGCCCATGAAACCGGTTTTGCTCGAGCTGTGATGATCGCTGTCTTGCAGTTCGTAAAATTTCTCGAAGATCTTGCCCAGATCTTCCGGCCTGATGCCGACGCCGGTGTCGCGGACGGCGATCACGCAAAAATCGCCTTCTTGAGACAGAAACACGTCGATCCGGCCGTAATCCCGGGTGAATTTCACGGCGTTTTGGATCAATTCCGAGACCATGACTTTGATTTGGAGCCGGTCGGCATAAAGCCTGCACCCGTCGCAGTCAAGATGCGGCGTCATGCTCTGCCGGCGCTCTTGCACGGCCAGCCGAAATTCCTGGATGATTCCCTCCAACAATTCTTTGATGTTGAGATCTTCGCGCCGCAGCGAAAAGGTTCCCTGCTCGAGCGCCATGAGATCGACCATGTCGGTGACAATTTGCTCCAAATCGAGGATGGCGGCATTGATCACGCGCATGCAGTCATTTTTCTCCTCGGGCGAAAGCTTGTGGTCCTCGCCGTTCAAAATGGCGAGATAGCCGCGCAAGTGGCTCACCGGCGTGCGCAGCTCGTGCGAGGTGATGGCGATGAATTTGTCTTTGGCGATTTGCAATTCGCGCAGCTTCTCATTGGCGCGCTTGAGGGCGAGATTCTCCCGGCTCAACGAGATTTTTTCGCGGCATTTGTTGATGACGAGGCGGATTTGCTCGGCCTTGAGCGGCTTCAGGAGAAAATCATAAGCGCCCAGCTTCATGGCCTCGATGGCGTTCTCAATCGTCGCGAAGCCGGTCATGATGATGACTTCGATATGGGGAAAATCGCGCTTGATCGCATGCAGCAGCTCCAGGCCGTTCAGGCCCGGCATTTTCAAATCCGACAGCACCATGGCGATCTCCGGCTCGCTGCGCAGCAACTCCATGGCTTTGATGCCGTTTTCCACGGCAAAAATCGCGTAATCATCCTGCTCCAGGCTGAGCTGGCAAACGTGCCGCACCACTCTTTCATCGTCGACAATCAAAATTTTGGCAGCCCCACGTCTGGCGCTGTGATTGGGATAAACGGAGTGGGGAAGCGCAATCGATACATCCATCGTGAAATTCCTTTCAGGCGTAGCCTTCCGGCAAAGGTTCATCTCGAAAAAATCTGGTTCGACTATTCGCGCGCTCCCGACGGGCTTAGCCCTCACTCAGCCTACGGCCACAGGCCAAAATTCACCGAAGCTCCTTGCCCCGATAATTCACGCGGTTCGTAAATCGGCTACACTCTGCTTCCCGGCTCAAGCTTAAAAATATGGTTCATGAATTATCGGGGCTTGATGGATTTTAAGCATTTCTACGGAAAGATTCAAGCTTCTTTTTGACAAAATACCGACAAAAACAAGAAGGTCTCAATCCACTGCCTATGGATTGAGACCTTCAGAGGTACCAACGTCCTAAAATTTTATCCTACGGGCGTACAACGTTCCTGTCACAAGTCCTTACAAGCGCAGCCTTCGAGTTTTAGAGCTGGGGATTGCTCCAGTTCATTTCGCGATATTGCTTGTAGATGTTTTTGATTGACGGGACGTAAACCGAGGTTTCATCCCACAAGATGCCGTCCACGTGGCCGCTCTTGACCCAGAGCGCCGCGCGTTTCTCGCCGCCGTTGTAAGCAGCCAGCCCGCCATCGACGTTGTATTCATCGATCAACGACGACAGATAACGGCAGCCGATGCGAATATTGAGGACGGGATTGAACAGCACATCTTCCGCCGAACTCCAACTGATGTCCTCGTATTTCGCGATATACATACCGGTCCTCGGCATCACCTGCATCAGGCCGAGGGCGCCGGCTGGCGAAATCACTTGCGGATCCCACGAGCGACCACTTTCGTGCGTAATGGTCGCGCAAATCAAATCAAGATCAAGATTCGGATATTTCACGCTCATTTCGTAGATCGTGTTCGCAATTTCATACTTCTTGGCGGAATCCATGTTCGGGTTGAAACGATTGACAATGGCGATGACTTTTTGGATGCTGTATTGACGCACACTGTCAACGTTCATCGCCGCCCGCAGGTCTTGCAAAGCGCGCTCCAGCTCGGTGATCTTGTCTTCCTGGGCATTGTAGATGCTCAGGTATCGGAAACTGAAACTGATCACCAGAGCACTCAACGCCACGACCGCGACGATCTTCATGATCCTGGCCGGGCGCAACTTCGCGATTTTTTCCCCGAAGTATTCCCCTTTGATCATCTTATCCTCCACGAATAAGTTAATAGGATATTTAAGTCTGTTCCAAGCTGTTTCAGTTGTGTACAGAAATCCACTTTTCAGAATCAGCTATTTTAAATCAATCTCTTATGTATCTTCGTTTATTCAACTGCATCCAGCCGTTTTTGACTATATTACAACGTCGCAAAAATTTGAAAAGTTGCGTCTGCTTTTATTCTCATCACATTTTCATGTGTTTAAATTTTTATTTTAAATAGAATTAACATCTACGAATCTTTTTACCTCTTTAGGTTTAGCGTATCTTAATGCAACCATTATGCCAAACCCAGACCATGCCTAAGCAAGTTCCCCGTTTGTGAAAAAACGAACCAACTGATAACAAACTGTTCGGGAGTGAATCACTTGGCTTTTCAATGCTGGCGGAATTTGACCACCATCCAATTTTTAAGGCTAAAAATCATGCAATTCCTGGCCAAAAGTCCGTATTTAGTAGCTGATAACCCTGAATCATACTCGGGTTAGTATTGTCGATTATCAACCACTCTACTTTGCAGGATTCTGAGTAGATAGCTTCAGGGAGTAATTTATTATGGAGGGGAAGAGTACCGGCGTTTGTAGTTTCTAAGCCTCTATGGTGGGTAGAGAAGCTGCCACAATGTCATAAACCATGCCATTTTTCCCATGCTGCTAATCCGGTATTCACATGAATTGCCACCGTATCGGTGGTATCATAGGCGTACCCGCCGCCAAGTGTAATAGCGATTGGAATGTTTCGTTCCTTTGCCGATTGCAAAATGTGACGATCCCTCTCCGCCAAACCCGGCATAGTCAATCGCAAATCGCCGAGTTGATCGTATTCATAGGGATCGGCCCCGGCTTGATACAAAATCAGCTCGGGGCGGAACTCATCCAAAATTCTCGGAACGTGCTCATGCAAATGCTGCAAATATTCCTTGTCTTGGATTCCATTTTTCAGATGAACATCCAAATCACTTTCTTCTTTGGCCGGATAAAGCTCCCACTGGTGAATGGAGAACGTAAACACGGTTGGATCGCGCTGAAAAATTTTGGCGGTGCCGTTGCCCTGGTGCAGATCGCAATCGATCACCAGCGCTTTCCGAATTTTTTTCTCCGCCTGCATGGCGCGGACGGCGACGGCGAGATCGTTCAAATAACAAAAGCCTTCCGCCTTTTCCGCAAACGCATGATGAAAACCGCCGCCGATGTGCACGGCCGCGCCATGTTCCAGGGCTGATTCCGCCGCGCGAATCGTTCCGCCGCAAGCCAGGATGGACATATCGACGATCTCGCGCGTCAGCGGCAATTCGGAAAACAGCGTGCGCGGCGTCCACCGCAAATGATGAAGATCGTCGAGATATTTTTGGGTGTGAACCAGCAAAAGCTGTTCGGGCCTCGCCGCCGCCGGCTCGATAAACGCCGCGTCGGGAATGTGATGGCGCTCACGCAGAGCCTGCGCCACGAGATAATATTTTTGAATCGGAAAAACGTGAATGCCGATGTCGGCCTGATAAAGCGGCGAATAAACAAAATGCATGTTCGTTCAAATAAGCTGCGTCGCGAAACGCAAAGCGCCTTCATAAACCGCCTCGCGGCCGGTGCGCGTCATTTCCTGCGCCAGCAATTCCGCGGCTGTCGCTTCGGAAAAATCCGGCGTGGATTCGGAAATGGTTTGCCCGCCCTGGGTGACTCGCAAGACGGCTTGCGCCTGACGCCAATTTCGCTGGGCCGAAAACACCAGCGCCTCGTCATCCGGCTGGAAACGAATTTGCACGGAAAGAATGCCGCCCGGCACAATCGTTTCATCGGCGCCAGGCTCGGGCCGGCACAAAACAACCTTGCCCATCACCTCCTGGCTTGGGGTTTGCCATCTCGTCCGAAAAATATTTTCATTCCCGGTGGCAGTCTCCGCCGTCAGCGGCTCATTGAGTTTCCAGCTCAACAAATTGGCCAGCCAGCCGAGCAAAAGCAAGGCTTGAGCAAAATGCACATCGCCTTCCGGCGCCGCGACGGCTTCAACGCTAATCTCGGCCAACTGTTCGCGGCGCGAGGCGGCCGGCGGCGATTCCAGAAATTCCGCGATCAACTCGCGCCAACGCGCCACTCGCCGCCAGTTGAGATCGCCGCAAACGCCGTTTTCCCAGTTCAGAGTCAACGCCCGCGCCTGGGAAAGCGTATTGCCCACATCGCGGCCATCCGCCGAATCAAAAACCAATTGCCGGCTGGCCGCAACCAGCTTCTCAAAGAGAACACTCTCTTCGGGAAGATCGCCCTGCCACCACAATACCGCCGGCAAATCAGCGATGAGCGTTGGGGCGATTTCAGGCAGCTTGTCAACAGCATTGCCTTTGGCGCTGATCGTGATTTGCTCGCATCCCGTTTTCTTGCCGCTGGCTTCATGAAAATGCGCCGAAATATAGGAAGAAATTTCATTTTCCTCCGCTTCCGGCGCAGCGATCAACGCGATGATGCGGGCGGGATGGCGTCGGGTCAACTCGGTGAGAAGATGCGCCGCGCCTTCGTAAGCGCCTTCGTTCGGGGAAAACACCAGCAGATTCAAATTGCGCCCGCGCGTGCAATCAAGCTTCTTGGCGGCGAGGCCTTGCCACAGCGCATCAAGTTCCTCGGCAATCATCTCGACCGCGACGGCGAGAGGTTCTCCTTTAATAAAGCCATCAACCAATTCATCCGTGGACATACATTCCCTTCCTAAGCAACCGTTATTTCATGGCTCAAATAAACACTTTGAATCGCGTTCAACAACTCCACCCCGTCACTCATGGATTTCTGAAAAGCCTTGCGGCCGGAGATCAACCCCATGCCGCCGGCTCGTTTGTTGATGACGGCGGTCTTCACCGCCTCTTTCAGGTCGGACTCGCCCTTGCCGGTCGAGGCGCCGCCGGAATTAATCAAGCCGATGCGGCCCATGTAGCAATTGGCGACCTGATACCGCGTGAGATCGATCGGATGCTCCGAGGTTAATTTTTCGTACACCGCCTTGTGCGTCTTCCCGAATTTCAACGCATTGTACCCGCCGTTGTTTTCCGGCAATTTTTGTTTGATAATATCCGCCTCAATCGTGACGCCCAGATGATTCGCCTGGCCGGTCAAATCAGCCGAGGCATGATAATCCTTGTCGCCCTTGACATTGAAAGCGGAATTTCTGAGATAACACCACAGAATCGTGACCAGTCCAAGCTCGTGGGCGTGGGCAAAGGCCGAAGAGATTTCCTGGATCTGCCGCGACGATTCATCCGAGCCGAAATAAACCGTGGCGCCGATCGCCACCGCGCCCATATTGAACGCCTGCTTGACGTTGGCAAACAAAATCTGGTCGTATTTATTGGGATACGACAAGAACTCATTATGATTGATTTTCAAAATGAACGGAATCTTGTGCGCATACTTTCGCGAGACCGCCCCCAAAACGCCGAGCGTTGTCGCCACCGCGTTACAGCCGCCTTCGATTCCCAGCTTGATGATATTCTCCGGGTCGAAATAAATCGGATTGGGCGCAAACGAAGCGCCGGCGGAATGCTCGATGCCCTGATCGACCGGCAGGATGGAAAGATAGCCCGTGCCGGCCAGCCGGCCATTGTTGAAGATCATCTGCACATTTCGCAAAACGGAATCCGGACGATCCGAGGGGACAAAGATGCGATCGACAAAATCCGGGCCGGGCAAATGAAGCTGAGCTTTGGGAATCGTCGCGCACTTATGCTCCAAAAGCGGCGCGGTATCCTCGCCCAGAATTTCTGCAATGTTTTTGAAAGTCATTTTCAGTTCCTCCTTAATTTTAGCAGTGGTAATGGATGAGTTTTGAAAGTTGATGTGGTTGATTTTTCCTGGCCACATTTGATTTATCGCACACGAAATATATGAAAAGCATTTTAATATGTTCCGAGTGTTTAGTGGGTTGTGTAACGCAGCATTTATGTTGTGCGCATGTTCTCAACATAAATGTTGAGTTACGGAGGGCATCTAAAACTCGCGCACAGACAAAATACGGCTTTAGGCGGAATTCCGCAAGCGTTTTCTCAGCAGTTTTTTAGTTTTACAAATTCCGCAACGCCAGCAGCGCCTCGATATCCAGCGGCTGCGAAAGCCCTCCCCATTTCGACCGCTCGCGGCGGGTGTCGACGTAAAGTTCGAGGCCGTTGCCGTCGGGATCGGAAAAGTAAAGGGTTTTGCTGATGCCGTAATCCACCGCGCCGGTGATTGGCACATTCGCTTCACGCAGCTTGATATAAGCATCGGCCAACGCCGGCAAATCCGGCAGCTCGAAGGCCACGTGAAAAAGGCCGATGGCATGAGGCATGGGACGCGGCGCACGCGGGCCCACTTCCTGCAACGCCAAATCATGATGCCGGTTGCTGAGTGTGAGAAAAACAAAATTTGCCACGCGCTCGGTCACGCGGAAGCCCAGCACCTCGGTATAAAATTTCACCGACCGCTTGAGATCGGCGATTTTGAGGTGCACGTGTCCAACCATGTTAAGCTCGATCATGGATTGTCTCGCTCGGATTAAAATAAAAACACTACGCCGCGATGACACGCTCGATAGATGGATTGATCACTGCAAACTGGTGAAACGTACTGGTATTAATTTCTATAAAGCGGGACACGGGATCGGAAAGTAAAATCTGGCGCACTATTTTTTCCAAATCTTCCGGTAAAATCGATAGATCATTCAGAGGGAGCGAATCGAGCGTCCTTAATTTGGAATAATCAATAAAGGTCATCCCCAGTGGTTCACCGGAGTGCCGATCAAAGCGTAGAAGAATATTGTTATGTAAATTTACCCCCATACCTTTCCGTCCTTCCTGTCCAAACGTGACATACAAAATGTCATCGTCACGTTGATAATGTAAAATAATTCGGTCTGTTTGCATAACGATCTTGAATATATTCCTTGTCCACCTCATCCTCCATTTTGCTATTTGCCAAAATATAACACTCTCCCGGCGCAATCGCAATGTTTTTTTTTCGCCTTCTTCGAAGCGACGGCGCCGCCTGACCCGTCGGCTTCCGCAGAATCTTTGTTGCGAATGTACCTTTCAGGCGTAGCCTTTGAAGCGCAACGTTAAACGCGCGGCGACGAACGTAAATGAACGCCGCAATCAAAACCGCAAATTTTTTCGGCGGGCGCGAAGATTTGCCTTGCAATTATCGCCGGCGATTTATATCATTGAACATGACAAGAAAATTTGCGACGCGATCTAGCGAGCACAATAAAAATCGAAAACAAAAAACCGGCGGCTGTTTGCCAAAAAAGCTCAACGGGTTCGCGTTCCAGGAGGCATGATGCACGTTGCAGACGAGTTTTGTACTCGCCAGATTATTCTTCTTTACAACATCGATGCAAGCTGGCCGGACAGCGATCAAGCTTACGTCAAGCAGCTCGTCGATCGCATGCAAGCCGGTTTTGAAAATTTCGGCTTTGCCGTGCATCCCCTCGCCGTGCGCCGCGATTTGAGCGTAGTGGACCATTACGACCCGCGGCAATGGCTGGTCTTCAACTGGTGTGAAGGATTCGAGGGCATGCCGTGGTCCGACGCCCTGGTGGCCAAGGGCCTCGAAGCGCGCGGCTTTACCTTTACCGGCGCCGATGCCAGAACCATCACCATCGCGCAGGACAAATGGCGCGTCAAAAATATTTTGCTCGCCGCCGGTGTGCCCACGCCGGCGGGAATGATGATGGACGAGACTACGTCTGCCGGCGATTGGGCTATTTTCCCGGCGCTCGTCAAACCCGTCAACCAGCACGGCAGTTTCGGCGTCACCAAGGATTCCGTCGTCGAATCCAAAAAAGATTTGAGCCGGCAGGTGAATTGGGTGAGAAAAAGCTTTGGGTGCGCCTCGCTCGTCGAGCCGTTTCTCGACGACCGCGAGTTTCAAGTCGCGGTGTGGGGAAATCACAAACTGCAGGTGCTGCCGCCCATGGAACTCGATTATTCCGAATTTACCTCGTTGAACGAGCGGCTCTATACCTTCGACTCCAAGTTCGATCCCAATTCGCCGGGCTGGTTCGGCATCAAGTGGGTTTGTCCTGCCCCGGTCGACGAGCCGCTGCGGGAGGAATTGGCGCGCGTGGCGGCGGCGGCGTTTCGCGCCATGCGCTGCCGCGATTATGCCCGCTTCGATATTCGCCTGTTCAAAGGCCAGCCGATGATTCTCGATGTCAACCCCAATCCCGATCTCGACCCCTCCTCGGTTTTTCCGTCGGCCGCGGAAACCCTCGGCCTGAGCTACGCCGACATGGCGCTGCGCATTTTGGAGCTGGCCGGCATGCGCATGCGGCGCCGGCTTTCGCTGCTGAAGACCAAAACGAAACGAACCCCAACCTCGGCGGGCGTCTCTCTGCGTCTTGCCGCAGCCATTTAAAATTTTTGCCCACAAAAATAAAAATCCCACAGAAAATTTAATTTCATTTCTGTGGGATTTTTATTTCAGTGGGCGAATTTCTGTTTTATTTTTAATCTCCCGCCTGCGCCATGAGCTCTTCCGGCTTGTAATACGTGTGCAAAACCAGCAGCACGGCAATGTCCATCAGCACCTGCTCGCGCCGAGTCGGCATGTAACGCAACTGCCGGCCGCGCGCAAACGCCACGAAGTTGCGCAGCTCCTGCCGGATGCGGGCGCGATCGATGCCGGCCCACCAATAATCGATGCGCTCCAAAAGATACGGCGAATATTCCGACAACAGATCCGCGAGTTTCTTGCCTCTTTTCGTCCGGCCAAACACATCGATCAGCGACTGCGAGACCGGCAGCAAATCGTTCGAAGCGTCTTTCAGGCGGTTCAACACCTCCGGACTCGTCAGCGGAATGGCGCTCAGCGCATGGCGTTTGGCGTTTTTGTGGCTCG
>Ga0247727_10006535_pt1 | contig 22874 bp, 25 predicted proteins | sample WisWelCaveWW1625_FD_202498 | JGI IMG/M metagenome (GOLD analysis project Ga0247727, IMG submission 202498) | Biofilm microbial communities from Wishing Well Cave, Virginia, United States - WW16-25 | ecosystem: Environmental > Aquatic > Deep subsurface > Groundwater > Cave microbial mat | place...
CCGGATCTTTGGGCACCTTCTCGTACTCCCCGTCCACCCAGGGCAGCCACTCGTACATCTGGGAGGTGTGGGCGTCGAGCATGGCCACCTTCTTTTCGAGCACCTCGTCGATGGACACCGCCACGTCCGGCCGGAACGGCTGCGGGCGCTGGAAGCGGTCGCTGAAGTAGAAGAAGGCCGGGTTGCGCCGGAGCGGCGGGGTGTCCGGGGTCACGTTGGGGACCACCACCATGTAGGCGGCATCCTGGACCAACACGCCGGTGTAGCGGTGGTCGGGGTGGTAGTCGTTGGGCCTCGGCGACAGCACGATGTCGGCGTTCCATTGCCGGATCCGCCGGATGATCTGGTGGCGGACGTCGAGCGACGGCACCAGCTCGGCGTCGTGGTTGTCGAGCACCTCGTACTCGATGCCGATGCGGCGGCCGGCCTCGATGGCCTCGGCGCGTCGCCGTTTGGCCAGGGCCCCGCCGCCTTCGCTCTGGTGGCCGGCGTCGCCGTTGGTTACCGCCACAAACTTCACCTTGTGCCCCATGGCCGCCCACTTGGCCGCCGTTCCGCCGGCCTTGCTGTCGCAGTCGTCCGGGTGGGCGCCAAAGGCGATGATGCGTAGCTGGGAGTAATTGATCTGGGCCGCCGCCGCGGCGGCTGCCGCCACCAACAACAGGAGGGTTCTCATAACCGGCGATGGTACCATACTGCCATGCGCCTGACCCGCCGGCAGTTCGCCCTTAGCCTGGCGGCCCCCGCGGCCGCCCAGGTTTCCGCGCCTCTGCTTATCATCGATCCCCACGTGCACGTCTGGAAGCGCGATCCGCGTTACCCCTGGGCCAAGGAGACCACCAACCCGCCGGTCGAGGAGGCCCTGCCCGAAACCCTGCTGGGGCTCATGCAGGCCAACGGGGTGGCCCACACCGTGATCATCCAGGTCATCCACTATCGCTGGGACAATACCTATGCGCGAGACGTGATCCGGCAGCATCCCGGAAAGTTCCTGGGGGTGTGCCGGGTCAACCCCGAAAGCCCCGCGGCTCCCGACGATCTGTCGCGGCTGGTGGAGCAGGACCGCTTCCGGGGCGTCCGAATCAGCCCGGCCGCCAACTCCAGCGGCGACTGGATTGCCGGGCCGCTGATGGCGCCGCTGTGGCAACGCGCCGCCCAGCTCCAGGTTCCCATGACGGTGCTGACCTCGACGATGCGCCTGCCCCAGGTCAGCCGCCTCATCGAGCGTTTTCCGGACCTCGACGTGGTCATCGACCACATGGCCGACTGCCCGCCCGACCGCCCCGAGGAGCTGGGCAAGCTGCTGGACCTGGCCCGCTACCCGCGGGTCTTCGTCAAGATCTCCCACACCTGGTCGATCTCGAAGCAACCGTACCCCTATGTTGATACCCACGACCAGCTGAAGAAGCTCTACGACGCCTTCGGCCCGCGCCGGCTGATGTGGGGCACCGACTGGCCGCTGGTCGAGCGCCACTGCGGCTACGCCAAGGCCCTGGCCATGGTGCGGGAGGAGCTGAAGTTTCTCAATGACGAGGACAAGCGCTGGATGCTGGGGAGAACCATCGAGCGGGTCTGGCCGTTTGCGGCCCAGTGAGGCAACGCGCTACCATAACAGCCATGAAGCTCCGAGGGGTTTTGCTGGCGTTGGCGCTCTGGGGCCGGCTCGCCGCCCAGGGAACGTTTTCCGAGTGGACCATCCCGACACCGAATTCCCAGCCGCACTGCGTGGTGTCGGACTCGCGCGGCCGCATCTGGTACGCCGCCATCGGGGCCAACCAGGTCGGCGTCTACGACCCGGCCACCGACCAGTTCCGCGAGCTGCGCCCGCCGACGTCCAACTCCGGGCCTCACGGCATCGCGGTCGGTCCCGGCGACACCATCTGGTTCACGGAGCAGCGCGGCAACCGCATCGGCCGCGTCAATCCCGACACCTTCGAGATCACCGAGTACCCGTTGGCCAATGCCGGATCGAGCCCTCACACCCCCATCTGGGATGGCCGCAACTCCATCTGGTTCACGGAGCAGAACGGCAACCGCATCGGCCGCCTCGACGTCACCAGCGGCCAGATCGAGGAGTTCACCATCCCGACGGCCAACTCCGGTCCCTACGGCATCATCACCGACCGTGAGGGCAACGCCTGGTTCTGCTCCTTCGGGGCGGGGTCGAACCGTATCGGCCGCGTCGACGCCCGCACCGGCCAGATCACCGAGTACAGCACCCCGACGGCGAACTCCGGCCCGCGCCGGCCCTGGATCGACTCGCGGGGGCGCATCTGGATCACCCTCAACCGCGTGAACAAGATCGCGGTCTTTGATCCCGCCACCGAGCGGTTCCGGGAGTTCGACTCCCCGGGGCGCAACGGCCAGCCCTACGGCATCGTGGTCGATCGCAACGACCAGGTCTGGTACAACGAGTTCGGGGCCAACAACATGGTCCGGTTCGACCCGATTTCGGAGCGCTTCACGGTGTTTCCGTTCCCCGGCGCCAACGCCCAGGTGCGCATCGTGGCCGTCGACGCCCAGGACCGCGTCTGGTACGGCAACAACGGCAGCAGCCGCATCGGGCTGTTGCAGCCGGTCGGCACGGTGGTGAGCGCCGCCAGCTTCCAGGGACCGCCCGGGGTGGCCCCCGGCGCCATCGTGGCCCTCTTCGGCATGAACCTGGCGCGGGCCACGCGCTCCGCCCAGGCCTTGCCGCTACCTTCGTCGCTCGAAGACACGACGGTGCGCTTCAACGACACCCCGGCGCCGCTGTTCTTTGTTTCCGGATCCCAGATCAACGCCCAGGCGCCCTTCGAGCTGTCGGGCGAGACGGCCCGCGTCGAAGTGCGCCGGGCTTCGGCCCTCATCATGACCCAGACCGTGCCGGTGGTGGCCTCGGCTCCGGGGATCTTCACCGTCAACCAGCAGGGCTCCGGCGCCGGCATCATTGTCCACGCCCAGGATTTTCGCCTGGTCACCGAATCGGCCCCCGCGCAGGCCGGCGAGTTCATCGCCATTTTTCTGAGCGGCCTGGGACGCCTGGAGCCAGCGGTAGCCTCCGGGGCCGCCGCCCCCTCGCCGCCGGCGCGGACCCCCGCCCAGCCGCAGGTGACCATTGCGGGCCGACCGGCGACGGTGAGCTTCTCGGGCGCCGCCCCGGGCTTTGTGGGTCTGAATCAGATCAATGTGCAGGTGCCCGCCGGGACGCCCGCCGGGGCGCAGCCGCTGCAAGTGAGCATCGACGGCCGCTCCAGCAATACCGTCACCCTGGCGGTCGGCCCGCCGGGGCTTGAGTGACGATGTCCTAGCATCAAGACATCTTGACATCAGCGCCGGGGTTTGGTATCGTACAATCATGCGAACCACTCTGAACCTGGACGAGGACGTGCTGCGCGTCGCCAAGCGGCTCGCCAGTGAGCGAGGTCAAAGCATCGGCCGGGTCGTCTCTGAAGGCTTCCGCCAGGCCCTCAGGCCGGCCGGGGCTGCGGCGGCCGAGCGAAACGGCATCCCCCAGCTTCGGCGACGGGCCGAAGGCCAGGTTGTGACCCCCGACCTGGTCAGAGAGCTGCTGGAAGCCGATGAATAGGGCTTTGCCGTCTCTGTTGGACGTCAATGTGTTGATCGCCCTGATGGATCCGTTGCATATTCACCACGAGTCGGCGCACCGCTGGTGGGCGCGAGACACCGGAAAGGCTTGGGCGACCTGCGCCATCACCGAGAACGGCCTGGCTCGGGTACTGACTCAGATGCGCTATCCGAATCGCGTCGACACGGTGGCCGAGGCGCTCAGCCTGCTTGGCCAGTGGAAAGGCGCCCACGCCTCGACTCATCGTTGGTGGCCCTGCGACGTTTCGCTGACGGACCAGGCCCTGTTTGAGGCTGACAAGATCTTGGGCCACCGTTCCGTCACCGATGTGTATTTGCTGGGTTTGGCTCGGCGCCAAGGAGGCCGCGTCGCCAGCTTCGATCGGTCCTGGCCCTGGGAAGCGCTGGTCGGTGGTTCCTCCGACCTGGTGGAATTGCTGGGTGGGTAGCACTACTCAATCCAGCTTCAGGCTTTTCACCTTCATGCTGCTGCCCGCGACCTCGCCCATCACCGTCACTCGCAGGTCGGTCTTTTTCTTGGCGGCCCTCAGGGCGGCCACGGCCTGCTTGTTGCCGGCGGCGTCCAGGGTGATGTACTTGTTGTCCGCCGTCAGCACGCCGTAACCGCTCGCCTGGCAGTCGTCCATCAGGGCGCAGCCCACGTCGTGGGCCTTGGCGGCGGCTTCGCCCTTCTTGAGGGTGTCGGCCGAGCAGGCCTTGTCGATCAGGTATCCGGTGAGCGTCTTGGACTGGGCGGCGCAGGTTCCCGCGCCCAGCACGCCCGCCATCGCCAGCAGCAGTGTCTTTGCCATCATCATTTCTCCAGAAAGAAGTTTCCCACGAACATGGCGTCGATGCCCGAGGAGTAGAAGCTGCGTACGGCGTCCCGCGGATCGCACGCCAGCGGCTCGCCGAACAGGTTGAACGAGGTGTTGTAGAGGACCGGCAGCCCGGTGGCGCGGCCGGCGGCGCGCAGCAATTCCCAGTACAGTGGGTTGTCCTGGCGCTCGACGGTGTGGACCCGAATGAGGTCGCCGCCCAGGACGGCGGCCTCGAACTTCTCGCGGTATGCCGGCCGCACCCGGCCGACGGTGGCCAGGAACCGGGCGTTGGCTCCGCACTCGAAATACTCACTGGCGGCCTCGGCCGGGACCGAAGCCGCGAACTTCCGAAACGGCTCCCGATGCTTGATGTATTCGTTGAGGTTGACGGTCGAGTAGGGGTTGAGCGGCGAGGCCAGCAGGCTGCGGTTCCCCAGCGCCCGCGGGCCGAATTCCATGCGGCCTTGAAACCAGGCGACGATCTGGCGGTCCGCCAGCCGCTCGACCGCCGTCGAGATCAGCTCCTCGGTGGTTTGCAGAATTCGGAACCGCAGCTTGCAGTTCTCGAGCACCTTCTTGATCTGCTCGCGGTCGAACCCGGGGCCGTAACACAGGTTGCCGAGGGAGACCCGCTCGGCCCGTCCGGCCACATGGTGCCAGCCGTAGAGCGCCGCGCCCAGCGCCGTGCCGGAGTTGCCCGCCGCCGGCTGGACGAAGACGTTGCGGTAACGGCCGGAGGCCTCCAGGGCCGCTACCAGCAGGGCGTTCAGCCCCAGGCCTCCGGCCAGGCACAGATTCTCGCCGCGACCTGCGATCTCCATCGCCACTTCTTCCACGGCCTGCTGGACGCTGGCCGCCAGGTCCTGGCGAAGCTGTTCGGTCAGCTCGGGTGGATCACCGGCTCCCAGCCTTCCAAAGAATTTTTCGCTGAAGCCGCCCTGGGTGTTACGGTTGGCGTCGAAAAAGCTGCGGTCGAAGTTGGGCCAGCCGTGCGAATTGGTTCCCATGACCTCGCGCAGCAGGGGCGCGTACACCGGGCGCCCGGCCGCCGAAAGCCACTGGACCTTGTGCTCGTCGGCCCGCGCCCGGAACCCCACCAGCTCGGTGATGCGCCCATAGAGCTCGGCTGGGGAATCCGGCACGTAGAGCTCTTCCTCGAGGCGCAGGGCGTTGCCCTGGGCGCTCCAGCGCGCGCCGCAGCGCATGTCGCCGCCGCGGTCCAGGGTCAGCACGGTGGCCTGCTCGAATCCCGACACGTAGTAGGCGCTGGCGGCGTGGGCGGTCTGGTGGTCGACCACCCGGATGCGGCCGTTGGGGAACAGGGATTTCACCTGCAGGTGCAGGTGGGAGCTGGCTCCGGAGCCGAGCGGGCCGGCCAGTACGACCCAATCCACCTGCTCGGCGGTGGCGCCTGCCAGTTCGAGGCAAGCACCGAGGGACTCGAGTGGAAGCGTCCCCGGCCGCCGCGCCAGGCGAGCGCCCCGAAGCTTCTCTTCCTCCATGGCGGCCACCAGCTGGCCGTCTCGCAACACCGCGGCCGCGGCGCCACGCAACAACCCGCCGATGCCGGCGATCAGCACGACTCACCGCCCCGCAGCCGCTGGAGGGCGCGTTCTCTGCCCACCGCCGCGAACACCGCAAAGCAGCTCGGCCCCACGCTCTGGCCGCTCAGCGCCGCCCGCGCGGCGTTGATGATCAGCCCCGCCTTCACGCCCCGTTGGGTGGCCAGGGTCCGCAGCTCCTGCTCGACGCTCTCCTCGGTGAATTCGGCGGCGCGCCCCAGGCGCTCCCCCAGCTCCGCGAGCAGCTCGCCGGCGCCCGGCGCCTCCAGCTTCTCGCGGGCGGCCGGCTCGATGGGGAATTGGTCGCCGAAGTAGGCCGCCCCCTTGTCGCGGAAGTCGCGCAGGGTGCTGTAGCGGGCCCGCAGCAGGTTGACGATCCGGCGGAACCACTCTGGGTCGCGCCCCTCGCCGCCGAGCTCGCGCCCCACGTAAGGCGTCAGCTCGTCGATCGGCATGGAGCGCAGGTGCTGGGCGTTCAGCCACAAGGCCTTGGGATCCGTCCAGTTCTCCGGGTCGTTTTCCTTGAAGGCCACCACGGCGTTGTTGCGATTGACGCCGGCGAACGAGAAAAGCTCGATCAGCTCGGCGCGGCCGAGCACCTCGCGGTTGTCCTTGGGCGACCAGCCGAGCAGGCTGAGGAAATTCATGAAGGCGTGGGGAAGGAAGCCGGCGTCGCGGTAGGCGGTGACGCTGACCACCGGCCCGTGGCGGCGCTTGGAGAGCTTGGAACCGTCGGGCGCCAGCAGCAAGGGCAGATGCGCGAACCGGGGCCGCGGCCCGCCGAGGGCCTCGAAGATCAGCAGGTGCTTGAAGGTATTGGCCAGGTGGTCCTGGCCCCGGATGATATGGGTAATATGAAGATCGGCGTCGTCGGCGCAACTCGCCAGGTGATAGGTCGGCGTCCCGTCGCTGCGCGCCAGGGCGAAGTCCTCGACGTCGCCGGTGGAGCGCGCCTGCGGGCCATAGACGTCATCGTCAAACCGCAGCTCGGAGAGGGCCTCTCTCGGCACCCGGAACCGGACCACGAAGGACTCCCCCGCGGCGGCGCGCCGGTCGCTTTCCTGACACGGGATCTCGCGCTGGCCGGCGTTGAACAGCCAGGGGGCGCCGCGGTGCTCTCGCTGGGCTTCCTCGGCTCCGGCCGGGGTGAAGTCGCGGTAGGCCATCCCCTTGGCCAGAATGGCCTCCACCCCCCGCCGGTGCAGCCCGGCGCGCTCCGACTGGGCGCACTGCTCGTCCCAGGGCAGCTCCAGCCACCCCAGGCCCTCGAAGATCGACTGCCGGGAGGCCTCGGTGCTGCGCTCCATGTCGGTATCATCGATGCGCAGAACGACCGTGCCCTGCTGCTGGCGCGCGAACAGCCAGTTGAAGATGTAAGTCCGCGCTCCGCCGATGTGGAGGAAGCCGGTGGGGGAGGGCGCAAAGCGAACGCGGACCATACTGGAGCGTAGCACAGGCATTCCTGCCTGTCAGGCACAGGCAATCCGGCCGGGGCCGCCGGAGGCGGCCCCGGCCCAACAACCCAGGAATGCCTGTGTTACACCGAATACCGGGGCGGCACCAGGCCCTTGGCCCGCATGTAAACCTCCGAGTAGCCCCGGTGGTGCGCGGTGTGGATGAAGCCATTCAACACCAGGTCGCGGCCCGTCACCGAAGGCGCCTTGCCCTGGGCCGGGATGGTCTTGTTCAGATCCTCCTCGGTGAGGCCCTCCAGGATTTTGGCGCACCAGTCGAAGCACTCGGCGATGAACTTCCTGGCCGTCTCCTTGTCGGCCTTTTCCGGCTCCTTCAACGGCGCCGGCGTCCCGGTAATCCGCTGGAAGTACCGGGTGTTAGCCACCGCCATATGCGTGAGAACCTGGCCGAAGGACCTCATGTCGGCGTGCGGCTGGAAGTCATAGTTCTCCCCCGGCATGGCGTCGGCCACCATCAAGGTAAAGACCTTGGCCTGGTTCCAGCGCTTCACGTAAACGTTGGCGGAGGCGCTGCTGGCCTTAGCGGGCCGCGCCACCGCGGCTGCCGCCGCCACCGCCATCGATTGCACTGCTCTGCGTCGGTTCATGATCGTCCTCTCCCTCTGAGTGGAAATGAAAGCGCCGCCATGGTACCACATCCACGGTTTCCCGAGCTAGCGACGCTGCGACTAGACGACTAGACCCCGCTTGACACCTAGAAGGATCTTTGAGAAGCTGGGGGGCGGGACAGGCCGTGGAAGCCGTCGAAAAAAAGAAGATCGGCACTCAGATCGATCCGAACTTGCACCGGCGCCTCAAGGTGCTGTCGGCCGTGACCGGGCGCCGGATCGATTCGTTGATCGAAGAGGCCATCCGCAAGCTCGCCGCCGAGATGCCGGTGGGGGACTACGTCACGTTCGAGCAGATGCATGCCGAGTACGAGCGACGCCACGGTGTCCGGATCGATATCGCCGCCGAAGCCGCCCGGCTGGAAGCTCGCAACCGGAAAACCACGCGCCGGCGGGGCTGAGCGATCTTGGTCCAGGCCTACCTCCTGCTCGTCGAAGACGCGGCCAACAAGTTCATTCAGGGGCTGCCGCCGAAACAATACAAGCAGGTGGCGGCGCGCATCTTTCTGCTGTCCCGCGATCCTCGTCCCCATGACAGCAGATTGCTGGAGGGGCACGCCAACCTTCGGAGGGGATCGTCTACGCCATTCACGACGCGGCCCGGACTGTCTCGATCAAACGAGCAGGCAAGCGTAACGATGCCGAGGTCTATCGGGGGCTGTAGGTCGCCAGTCCTCAGTCCACCGTGAACACGAACAGCGCATGGCCCGAGGCGATGGCGACGAATTGCTTGCCCTCGCTCAAGTAGGTGATGGGGTTGGCGATGATGCCGCCGCCGGATTCAAAGTGCCATAGCAGGTCGCCCTTCTCGGCCCCCAGAGCAAAGAAGGCGCTGCCGTTGGAGCCGAACACCAGGCCGCCGGCGGTCGACATCAACCCGGCGTGCGACGGCGAGTGCAGCTTGTGCTCCCACCGCAGCTGCCCGGAGCTGACTTCCAGGGCCCGCACCGCGCCGTAAGGCTCCTCGCCCTTATACTCGCTCTGACCTCCGCCGTTGAAGAAAGCGCCGGCCTTGTACTCGGCGTCGCCCTTGTGATAGATGCCGGCCTTCTCCTTTATGTTGACGTAATACAGATTGGTCTTGGGGCTGTAGGTGGCGCTGTACCAGTTGGAGCCGCCGCCCAGGCTGGGCCAAACCAGGGTTCCTTCGACGGAAGGGTCGGTGTTAGGCAGCCGCATGGGCCGGCCGGCTTCGTCCAGGCCGCTCGCCCAGGTCTGCTTGACGTAGGGGCGGCCGGCAATGAACTTCCCGCTCAGGCGGTCCAGGGCGTAGTAGAACGAATTGCGGTTGGCGAGCACCACCATCTTCCGCGGTTGGCCCTGGACCACGGTGTCGACCAGGGTGGGAGTCTGGGTGGAATCCCAGTCGTGCATATCGTGGGGCGTGTATTGGAAGTGCCACTTCTTGGCCCCGGTGTCGGGGTCGAGCGCGATCAGGCAATCCGAGTACAGGTTGTCGCCCTTGCGCACGTCGCCGTTCCAGTCCGGACCCGGGTTGCCGGTGCCCCAGTAGACGGTGTTGGCTTCCGGGTCGTAGACGCCCGTGACCCAGGTGGTTGCGGAGCCGGTCTTCCAGCTGTCGCCTTCCCAGGTCTCGTTGCCAGGCTCGCCGGTGGCGGGAATGGTGTAGAAGCGCCAGGCGCGCTTGCCGGTCTTGGCGTCGTAGGCGTCCAGGAACCCGCGCACTCCGAACTCGCCGCCCGCCATGCCGGTGATGATCTTGTCCTTGACGGCCAGCGGCGCGCCGGTGCTGGAGTAGCCGGCCTTATAGTCGGCCATGGTCACGTCCCAGCGCAGGCGGCCGGTCCGGGCGTCGAGGGCGATCAGGTGGGCGTCGAGGCTGGCGTAGAAGACCGTGTCGCCGAGCACCGCCACACCGCGGTTGACCTTGCCGCAGCACAGCCGCAGATCCTTCGGGACCTGCTTGGTGTAGCTCCAGAGCCGTCGCCCGGTGCGGGCATCGAGGGCCTTGACGCCGTTGGGCGGCTCGGTGATGAACATGGTCCCGTCGACCACGATCGGTGAGGTCTCGAAGGCATCCAGCTCGTCGACCTGGTGCACCCAGGCCACCCGCAGACGCGCTACGTTGCCGGTGTGGATCTGGTCGAGCGGCGAGTAGCGGCGGCCGGAGTAGTCTCGCGAGTAGGTAAGCCAGTTGCCAGGCTCCCGGTCGGCGTCCCGGATCCGCTCGTAGGGCACCTGGATCTGGGCCAGAGCCAGGGCTGGCGCCAGCCACGCCAGGATTCTCATATTCCCTCCTTGAGGGAGGCCAGGTAGGCCACCAGGTCGTCCAGCTCAGTGTCGGAGAGCTGCCCTTTGTAGGACGGCATGGGCGACTTGCCGCGTTGCTTCTCCATGGCGTCGAGCTCCCGCTTCCAGAGCGAGTGCGAGCGGCCGGTGTCGTCCCGCACCTGGATCGAGAAGGAGTCCTCGTTGACGCGCACGCCGGTGATGGCAGAACCGGCCTTGGTCACCAGCTTGACCGGCAGGTAGCCCTCCGGCACGGCCGCCTCCGGGTCGACGATGGACTGCCGCAGATAGGCGGCGCTGCGGCGCGCGCCGATGCCCGCCAGGTCGGGGCCCGAAATGCCGCCCTGGCTCTGGATGGCATGGCAGGTGGCGCAAGCGGCCTTGCCTTTGTAAATCTCGGCGCCGCGCCTGGCGTCGCCCGGGATGGGCTTCACCGCAACGCGCCCCAGCGACCGCACATAGGCCGCGGCCTGCCGTAGCTCGCGCGGTGACATATGCCAGGCTCCGGGCATCTCGGTGCCGCGAATGCCCTCCTCGATGACCTTGAGCAGGGCGGCATCGTCGGGGGCGCGCGGCAGCCTGGGCTGCGTGAGCAGGGGCCCGCGCCCGCCCTCTCCCTTGGTCCCGTGACACAGCCCGCAATGGGCCTGAAACAGCTTCTCCCCGCGCGCCAGGTCGGCGCGGCCCGTCGGCAGCTTGACCTTGGTTTCGCCTTCGGCTGCCAGGGCCGCCACCGAGGCAACCAACAAGAATCGGAGTCCCCTCATATCAGGGGTATTCTAGCATCGCGCCTACTGCTGTGGCCCCTCCGGCCTTCTCACCACTCACCCACGCAGGACATCCTCTGCGTCTCGGCGTCTCGGCGGTTCATTGGAGCGCTACAAGGAACCGCCGAGACGCCGAGACGCAGAGAAACCTTTTGTCCGGTGCTCCCATTAGGCAGGCTGGGCAACCTAGCAGCACCGCCAGCTCCATTCCTGACTCGGTTGGAGCGTCTGTCCGGAACAACCCGGTCGTTTCTCACGCCTCCCCCCGGAACCGCGGCACCAGGTTGTGGTAGACGCTTTCCCGCGCCAGCGACGCCACCGTGAACCGGAACTCCGCGGCCACCTCGCCCCCCATCAGCACTTCTAATACCGTATCGCCCTCCTTCACCCCGGGGGTCTCGGCCAGGATCCTGGTCGCTGCCGTGGCGCCCGGCTCGATCCGCAGCCGCTGGTCGGCGATCTGGACCTGGGCCTCCGAGCCTGGCCGCATCCGCAGTTCCACCTCCACCGTCTCGGCGCCGGTGTTGGTCACCTCCACCCGCGACGGAAATCGGCGTCCCCCGACGCTCGCCAACAGCCAGTCCTGGCCTTCCTTGCCGTTCACCTTCAGGACGATCCCCATGCTGTTAGAATAGCCCCTCTATGCTGCGCCTCGCTGTCCTGTCTGTTCTCTGCCTTCTGCCCGCGACGTTTGGTCCCCTGGCGGCGCAGCCCCGCCGTCTTCTGGTGATCTCGATCGACGGGCTCGATCACCGCTACCTGCGCGACGCCGACCGGTTGGGCCTCCGCACCCCGACGCTGCGGCGCCTCGTCAAGGAAGGCGCCCTGGCGGAGGGCGTTGTGGGTATTGTTCCGACTGTGACGTGGCCGTCGCATACCACCATGATCACGGGCGTCCCGGCCGCCCGCCACGGCATCCTCACCAACGACCAGCCCGGACAGCCCGGCCAGCGGTGGTGGTACACCCGCTTCCTCAAGGCCCGCACCCTGTGGCAGGCCGCCCGTGAGAAGAAGCTCAAGACCGCCGCGGTCTACTGGCCCGTCACCGTCGGCGCCGAAGTCGACTTCAACATCCCGGAGTTCTGGCTCAAGCGGGAGGGTCACTCTACCCCGCTCGGCCCCATCGAGCCGTACGTCACGCCGGGCCTGATCGAACGCATCACGCGGGTTTTCCCGTCGTTTGCGGTCTGGAGCTTCAGCGACCGTCCCATCCTGCTGGCGACCCGGTATCTGCTCGAACGGGAGAAGCCCGACCTGATGCTGGTCCACATAGCCGACCTGGACGGCGAGCAGCACGAGACCGGCGCCTTCTCGCGCCACGCCAGGGCGGTGCTCGAATACCAGGATGAGCTGCTCGCCGGGACGTTGGAGGCCTTGCCGGCCAACACCATCGTGGCCATCGTCTCGGACCACGGCTTCGAATCCACCGACCGCGTCTACCGGCCCAGGGCTGCCCTGGTCGAAGCCGGCCTGGCCCCGGAGGCAGCGGTCCGCGACGGCCTGATCGGGGCCGCCTCCAGCGGCGCCGCGACGCATTTCCGCTCCCTGATCGGCAAAGGAGTCATCGCCCGGGAAGTCCCGATGGAGGAAGTCCGCCGCCTGGCGCCGGAACTGGCCTCCTGGACGGCGGCCTTCGAGACCATCGCGAATACCATGCTCAGCGCCAGCGACGGCCCGCCGCTGGCCAAAGGCGACGGCCACGGCGTTCACGGCCTGTGGCCCACCCGCGGCGACTACCGCGCTTCGTTCCTGCTTTGGGGACCCGGCGTCAAGCCCCGACGGCTCCCTCAGATCTCCATGCTCGACGAGGCTCCCACCTTCGCGGATATTCTGGAAGTATCACTGCCTGGTGTGGAGGGGCGGTCGCTGTGGCCGCGGTAACACAGGGGATCCAACAGGCAGGAATGCCTGTGTCGCTGGGGGCTGAGGCTGACAACTGACAACTGACAACTGACAACTGACAACTGACAACTGACAACTGACAACTGACAACTGACAACTGACAACTGACAACTGACAACTTGCGGCGGAGCCGCGCTGTGTTACTCTTGTCTGGATGGCTGCCCAAACGCGGCCCGGCATCCCGACGGCCGCCGACCGCTATTTCGAGCTGAAGTCCGAGATCCACCGCAAGCTCATCGGGGTGCTCAACTACGACAACCTCTCCTCGCTGCCCAAGGACCGCATGCGCGCCGAGATCGGGCGCATCGTGGAGCGGCTGCTCGAGGAAGAGCGCGTCCCGATGAACACCGCCGAGCAGAACAAGATCATCGAGGAAGTGCTCGACGAGGCCCTCGGCCTGGGCCCGCTGGAGCCGCTGCTGAAGGAATCCACCATCTCCGACATCCTGGTGAATCGCTACAACCGTGTTTTTATCGAGCGCCACGGCAAGCTGTCGCTCACCGGCGTGCGGTTCAAGGACGACACCCACCTGCTGCACATCATCGAGAAGATCGTCAGCCAGGTGGGGCGCCGCATCGACGAGGCCTCCCCGATCGTCGACGCCCGGCTGCCGGACGGCTCTCGCGTCAACGCCATCATCCCGCCGCTGGCGCTCGACGGTCCCTCGCTCTCCATCCGGCGCTTCGGCCGCCACGTCATCACCAACGAAGAGATGGTCCGACTGCGCAGCATGACGCCCAACATGCTCAAGTTCCTGGGCGCCTGCGTGCAGTCCAAGACCACCATCCTGATTTCAGGCGGCACCGGCTCCGGCAAGACCACCATGCTCAACGCCCTCTCCCGCTTCATCCCGGAAGAGGAGCGCGTCATCACCATCGAGGACACCGCCGAGTTGCAGCTCCAGCAGCGCCACGTTGTCAAGTTCGAGACTCGCCCGGCCAACATCGAGCGCCAGGGCGCCATCACCCAGCGGCAACTGGTCCGGACGGCGTTGCGGATGCGCCCGGACCGCATCATCGTCGGCGAGGTGCGGGGCGGGGAAGCCCTCGACATGCTCCAGGCCATGAACACCGGCGTGGAGGGATCCATGTCGACGGTCCACGCCAACAGCCCGCGCGACGCCTTCTCGCGCCTGGAGACCATGGTCCTGATGGCCGACCTGGAGGTGCCGGTGCGAGTGATCCTGCACCAGTTGGCCTCCGCCATCCGCATCGTGGTGCAGGTTTCGCGGCTCTCCGACGGCTCCCGCCGCACCATCAGCATCTGCGAGGTTACCGGCGTCGGCGAGGACCTGGTGCAGTTGGACTCCATCGTCGAGTTTCACCGCACCGGGGTTAGCGACGCCGGCAAGGTGTTGGGCCGCTTTGAGTGGAGCGGGCGGGCGCCGCGGGTGCTCGATCGCCTGCGGGTGGCCGGCATCGAGCTCGACCCGGCCATGTTCTCGGAAGTGGTCGAGGTGGCGTGAGCTACGCCTCCCATGCCCGCGCCGGCCTGAAGGCGCCGCTGCCGGCGATCGAGACCTGGGCCAACCAGTTTCCCGGCTACGAAATCGAGATCGTCATCCCGGAATTCACCTCGCTGTGCCCCAAGACCGGCCTGCCCGACTTCGGCTGCCTCACCCTTACCTACGTGCCGGACAAACTGTGCCTGGAGCTGAAGTCGTTCAAGGAGTACCTGCTGGCCTACCGCAGCCTGGGAATTTTCTATGAGAACGTGGTCAACCGCGTGCTGCGGGACGTGGTGCGGACGGCGCGCCCGGTTACGGCCACCCTGCTGGGCGAGTTCACCCCGCGCGGGGGCCTCCGATCGACCATCACGGCCACGTATGGACAGTCGCGGGGTGCGTAACCGTTTTTCCCTCACGGTCGCGGCTCTGTTACGAGTGTGCCTATTTGCAGATGGTTACCGAGCCGCGACCGTAAGGGAGCGGTTGCCGGAGCCTGGGTTCCCCCAAAACCGTTAAGCACCCACAGTGCCACAGTCGCGGGCCTAGCCCCCCCCGTGGTATATTCTCTACTGCATGGAAAAGTTCTTTAGCGCCGTAAAGCCCGGCAGCAGGGAAGCCCGGGTGGCCGAAGAAATCGACCCCGGGCGTCTCCCCCAACACATCGCCATCATCATGGACGGCAACGGGCGCTGGGCCCAGCGCCGCCACCTGCCGCGAGTGGCCGGCCACCGCGCCGGCGTCCGGCCGGTTCGCGAATGCATCGAAACCTGCGCCCAGCTGGGGGTCGGGTGGCTGACCCTGTACGCCTTCTCGGTCGAGAACTGGAAACGCCCCAAGGCCGAAGTGGATACCCTGTGGCGCCTGCTTCGCCACTCGCTGATCAAGGAGCTGCCGGAGCTGAAACGCAACGGGGTGCGGCTGCAGGTGATCGGCCGCATGGAAGACTTGCCCGAGGAGGTGCAGCGTGATCTGGACCACGCCATGGTGGAGACGGCGGCCGGCGGCGGCCTGCTTTTGACCATCGCGCTCAACTACGGCGCCCGCTCCGAGATCCTGGACGCGGTGCGCTCCATCCTGGAGGCCGAGCGACGGCGCGGTCCCTCGCCGGAACCGCTCACCGAGGAGAGCTTCGCCCAGAACCTCTACACCGCCGGGATGCCGGATCCGGACCTGCTGATCCGCACCTCCGGCGAGATGCGGGTGTCCAACTTCCTGCTGTGGCAGATCGCCTATTCGGAGATCTGGGTCACCCAGCGGATGTGGCCGGAGTTTCGCCCGCTGGATCTGTTGGAGGCCATTGTCGATTACCAGAAGCGGGAGCGGCGCTACGGCGGGCTGGCGACAGCGGGATTGCTGCCGGTTCCGGTGGGCGTCCGGGACCCGTGAAGCGCCTCCTCACCGCCGCGGTCCTCATCCCGCTGGTGGTGGGGCTGGTTTTCTGGGGGCCAAACCGGGCGGTGCGGCTGGCGCTGGCCTTGGTGGCCCTGCTGTGCCTGAGCGAGTTCCTGAAGCTGGCGGCGGCGGCCGGCGCTCAACCGATGCGCCTGGTCGCGTACCTCTCGGGCGCCTGGATCGTGGCCGGCGAGGTGACGCCGGGTCTGGCCTTCCTGCTGGGGGTGACGCTGCTGCTGCTGACCCTGGCCATGCGGGGCGGCCGCGAGATCTCCGGCGCCTTGTTATCGGCGGCCGCCACTCTGCTGGGCATTGTTTATACCGCAGTCCCCTTTCGCCTGGCCGGCGATCTGCACGCCGCCGGACCACAGTGGCTCTTCTATGTACTTGCTATTAACTGGCTGGGCGACAGCGCCGCCTACTACGCCGGGCGGGCGCTGGGCCGGCGCCGCCTCGCCCCGCGCGTCAGTCCCAACAAGACCTGGGAGGGGGCTGCGGCCTCGCTGGTGGCCGCCACCGCCGCCGGCGCGCTGTATTTGCGCTGGTTTCTGCCGAACCCGCCGGCCCCAGCCTTCGCGGTGGCGCTCTCGGCGGGGGCCAACCTGACGGCCCAAATCGGCGACCTGGCGGAGTCGGCCCTCAAGCGCGGCGCCGGCGTCAAGGACTCCGGCTCGCTGCTGCCCGGCCACGGCGGCTTCCTGGATCGTCTCGACGGCCTGCTGTTCTCCATTCCGGTGGTGTGGCTGGCGGTATCACGGGCATTCCTGCCTGTCCGGTAGGGGCGAACCCGGCGGATGAGGAGCGGCTCCCGGGAGCTACTCCTCTGGCTCCAGGGTCTGCTCCAGCGTGAAGGGACACGACCCCGGGAAGTCCGCCTCCGCTAGGCCAGTTTCCCCGACGGCCTTTTCCCGGGCCAGCGCGTAAACCTCTGGCAGTTCCTGGGCAGACAAGTCTTCAGGCTCATACGTCTTGCTTCCTCCGTCGCGTGTGCGACGAACACACGGCCAGCAAGACAACATCCTCCCGCTCACCGTGCAATCGCGTACTCGACCGACATCGGATTCCCCATTCGTTTGGAGGCATCCAGTATTTCGAGGCCGACCACGTTTCCGTTCTTGTCGTAGTCGAGAATCACGCCCGGCTTCGACTCGTCGCTTTCTTCGACAGGAGCCTCGCTCAGCAGGATGCTGAGTACATCCACCTCGGGATCGTATTTGACTTTCATTCTGGCCTCCAATACTTCTCGATCTTGCTGGTCCGGTAGATCGTCACCACAACCGGCCGGTCCTTGTCCGTGGCCACAACAGCCCTCAACAAGTACATTTTCCCATTCTCGGCGGCGAAACGGGACTGAAGGATCTCCATTAGGGCCGACTGCTGGATTCGCTGATTCGGGTCATCGAGGACGGACTCGACCCAAGCGCGCGGGATCTGGCGGCGCGCCATCTCGTCCTCCGCGTGCCGGGACAGCTGTTGCTTCATTGCGACCCCCGATGGTGACTGCGGACCCAAGCCCCGGGTACGCAGGGTACGCAACTAAATCGTACCGCGATTTGGTCGTATGCTTTACTGCATACTAACGGATCGGGATGCCCCTTGCAGTAGGGCGCCGGTTCGTACACCAGGGGTACTGAGTTCATGAAAACACGAGACACATTCCGATACGCCCTTCGTGACGGACGGCGTATTGTGCAGTACGGCATCACGAACGATCCTGAAGCTCGCTTTCCTGCCGCCGTGGGAAACGACGACGAAACAACTGAGTCCCGCCTGACCGCTTCTCACCCCACCACATTCTCCGCCCGCCCCTCCAGAAACCGGAAGACGTTCTCCACCGCCCTCTGGAGCCCCGCTTCCAGCGCCTCCGGGGTGACTCCGCCGGAGTGCGGGGTCAGGACCACGTTGGCGAGCCGGGTCAAGGGATGCCCGGGCGGCAGCGGCTCGGTGTCGAAAACGTCCAGCCCGGCGCCGGCCAGGCGGCCCGACTCCAGCGCCTCCATCAAAGCCTGCTCCTCGACCAGCGGTCCCCGCGCCGTGTTGATGAGGATGGCCGTAGGTTTCATCAGAGCCAGCCGGCGGCGGTCCAGGAAGCCAAGGGTGTCGGCCGACTGCCTCAGGTGCAGGCTGACGACGTCGCTCGAGCCCAGCAGCTCCTCCAGCTCCACGTGGCGGAAACCCAGCTCCGCCTTGGGGTGCATGGTCCAGCTAAGCACCTTCATCCCGATGGCCGCTCCCAGGGCCGCAAAGCGCCGGCCGATAGCCCCCAGGCCGATGATGCCCAGGGTCTTGCCGTGCATTTGGGTCACAAAGCCGCGCGGCCAGGCCCCGCGCCGCACCTCGGCGTCAATGCGCGGGATCTGGCGAGCCACTGCCAGCATCAGTGCCAGGGAATGCTCGGCGATCGAGACCGCCGAGACGCCGGGGGTGTTGGTCACCGTCACGCCGCGAGCGCGGGCGGCCTCCAGGTCGATATTATCGATGCCGGTGCCCCAGATCGAGACCAGCTTCAGCCGCGGGCAGGCCTCAAAAACCGCCGCCGTGAACTTGCACGACGAGCGGATGTTGATCACCACGCCGGCCTCGCGGAGGCGCTCGATGAGGGCCGCTTCGGAGCCGGGCAGGGTATCGTGATACTCCACCGGGAACCGCGCCGTCAGATGCCGCCATGCCTGACTGGGGGCCAGCACTCGTGGATAGTCATCGGGTACTACAATCTTCGGATCAGACATCGCGGGGCCTCAGGAACCAGTCGATCTGCTCTTCCACGGTCAAGCCTTTCGGCAGCTCCCCCGCCTCCGGATGGGTGTCGAGGAAGCGCTGGAGCATGGCTCGCGCCAGCCTCTCGAGAATCACGGCGTGGTCGCCGCGGCCGGCCAGGTTGGTGAACTCCCCCGGATCGGAGCGCAGGTTGTAGAGACGCTGGTAGCGCCCCGGCGTCGGGTTGTCGGTCTTGTAACCGTCCCCGCGCTCGCGCCGCCCGCTGCACTGGATGAACTTCCAATCGGCGGTTCGCACCGCGGCCTCTTCGTTCTCCAGGTACTCGGCGAACAGGGTGTCGCGGTGAGTAGCCGCCTCGCCCCGCACCAACTTCGCCAGGCTGCGGCCGTGGCTCACCTCGAGCCGCGGCGCCCCCAGCACCTCCAGAATCGTCGCGGGGACATCCACCGACTCGGTCCAGGCCTGGACCACCCGGCCGCCCCGGAACCGTGCCGGGCACCGCATCAGCAGCGGCACCCGCAACGCTGGGTCGTAACCGCAGTGCTTCTCGAAGCGGCCATGATGGCCCAGGCAGTAGCCGTGATCGGCCATGTAGACCACCAAGGTGTTTTCCCCCAGACCCAGTTGGCCAAGGCCCTCCACGACCGTGCCCACGTTGCCGTCCAGGAACTCCACCGAGGTGTAGTAAGCGGCCCGAATTCCGCGTTTCTCGTCGTCTGTTAAGTCTCGAAAAATCAATGGGATCTGCGGTGCATCTTCAGGTCCCACGCGAGGCGCCTCGAACCCCGCCGGATCGAATCGCTCACGGGCCTCCACCGGAAAGTCGAACGGGGAGTGCGGCTCATTGAAGCTCAGCCAGAGGGCGAAGGGGTGATTCTGGTGGTCGCGCAGGTATTCGAGACCCCAGCGGGCGACGAAGGCCCCGCGCATGTCGGCCTGGTATCGTCCATAGGGCAGCTTCCCGGCATTCAACCAGATTCGGGCGTGGTCGCGGAAAGGCCGCCACTGCGGCTTGACCTTGATCTCCGGCGGCGCCGCACGGGGTTGGACCTTCTGGTCGTGCAGCCGGTAGCCGGCCTGATCGGCCAGGGCGATGTCAAAGCCATGCAATCCCGGCTCGGGGCCGCGGTTCCAGTGCATCTTGCCGATGACGGCGGTGGCGTAGCCGGCCTTTTGGAGCTGCTTCGCGATGGTCGGCTTGTCGGGCGAGAGCGGCGTTGGCAGGCGAGTGATCCCCGCGGCGTGAGGCAACTGCCCGGTCAGGATCGACTGGCGCGAAGGGGTGCACACCGGAGCATTGCAGTAGTGGCGGGCGAACCGCACGCCCTGGGCCGCCAGGCGATCCAGGTTGGGGGTGCGGGCCTGGCGGTCGCCGTCGGCGCCCAGCACGTAGCCGGCATGATCGTCGGCCATAAGGAATAAGAGGTTGGGCGGACGGGTGCGCTTGGGCCCCTGCACGAACGGCCCGGCCGCCACGGTCCGGAGAGCTTCCCGTCGAGTCATGCTTCCCAAGGCCCTCATGTTACCATCGGGGGTCGGGTGAGGCGCCAGATTTCCTGATGCGATCCGTGCTGGTGGTGCAGGAGTTCATGCTGCTGAGCGGGCGCGCCGTCTCCAACCTCTTTCGCCGGCCTCACTATTGGTCCGACGTGATGATGCAGATGGACATCATCGGGGTCGGCTCGCTCCCCATCGTCATCCTGACGGGCTTTTTCGCCGGCGCCGTCATGGCTCTCCAGATGTTCGACACCCTCTCCACCTTCGGCGCCACCGCCCAGACCGGCCGCATGGTCTCGATCTCGCTGGTGCTGGAGCTGGGGCCGGTGCTGACGTCTCTGATGGTCGCCGGGCGGAACTCCGCCGGCATGGCCAGCGAGCTGGGCTCCATGAGAGTTACCGAGCAGATCGACGCCATGCGGGCCCTGGGCACCGACCCCATCCAGAAGCTGGTGACCCCGCGTCTGCTGGCGACCCTGGTGGTGCTGCCGCTGCTCACCATCATCGCCGATTTCTCCGGCATCTGCGGCGGCTTCGTGGTGGCGTACTTCTTCATCCGGCTTTCGCCGGCGCAGTACTGGGTATCCAGCTACCGGTTTCTGGATTTCGAGCACCTGGCCCAGGGCCTGGTGAAGCCCTTCACATTCGCCTTTTCGGTGGCCCTGGTGGGCTGCTACTGCGGGCTGACGACGCGCGGAGGCACCCAAGGGGTCGGCCGCTCCACCACCCAGGCGGTGGTCTCGGCCTCCATCCTGATCTTTGCCCTGAATTTCCTGGTGACGAAGATTTTTGTCACGGGTTAGTGCCGATGGCGAACGTGGCCCTGGAATTCGCCCGCGTAACGCTGATCTTCGACGGGGTGGTGGCTCTGGACAACGTGTCGTTTCAGGTCCGCGCCGGCGACAGCCTGGTGGTGTTGGGGGTGGCGGCCAGCGGCAAGAGCACCCTGCTGAAGCTGAGCCTGGGCCTGCTGAAGCCCGACGCCGGCGAGATCTACCTGTTCGGAGAGCAGATCAGCGGCATGTCGGAGCAGGAGCTGCTGCCGGTGCGCCGCCACATCGGGATGGTCTTTCAGGAGAGCGCCCTGTTCGACTCCTTCACGGTGGCGGGCAACGTCGCTTACCCACTGGTCAACCAGCCGGGACAAACCGCCGGTCCCGAGGAAGTAGAGGAGCGGGTGCGCCAGGCCCTGCGCTTTGTGGAGTTGGAACACGCCATCGACAAGCTGCCGAGCGAGCTTTCCGGCGGCATGCGGCGCCGCGTGGGTATCGCGCGCGCCATCGTCAACCGCCCCCGGCTGGTGCTCTACGATTCGCCCACCGCGGGCCTCGACCCCATCACCGCCCACACCATCATGACCCTGGTGCTCAAGGAGCGCGACACCGCCGGGGTCACCTCGCTGCTGGTGACCCACCGTTTGCAGAACGGCCACCTGCTGGCGAATTTCCGCTACCAGGGCGCGGCGCTGGTCCCGGCCGCCTCCGACGGCGGCCCGCGTTCCCAAACCCGATTCCTGGTTCTGCAGGAGGGCCGGGTGGCCTTCCTGGGCGATCAAGAGGAGTTGAACCGCCAGCAGGATCCGTACCTCCGTAAGTTCGTGATGAGCCAGTGACACGTAGAAAACCAAGGAGCTGATCATGCCGCAAACCAAGAGACTTACCTGGGCTGAGCTGCGCGTGGGAGTGATGGCGCTGGTTGCCATCGCGATTCTGGTGGTGCTGGTCTTTCTGCTCACCGGCCGCGGCGGCCTGTTCCGCAAGACGGCGCAGCTGCGCATGTACTTTGACGACGCCGCCTCCCTCAAGGAAGGGGCCGTGGTGCGGGTCAACGGCATCGACGCCGGCAACGTGGTCGCCGTCGGCCTGTCGGGGCTAGCCGATCCAGGCAAGACCGTGGAGGTGGCCTTCGAGGTCCGGCGAGACATGCTGGCCCGCATTCCCTCCGACTCCCAGGGCTCCATCAACCCGGAGGGGGTCTTCGGCGACAAGCACGTCAACATTACCCGCGGCAAGTCGGCCACGCCGGTCGTCGAGGGCGGCGAGATCAAGAGCCTGGATACCAGCGATTTTCAGGAGATCGTTCAGCAGAGTTACAACACCCTGACGTCGCTGCAAGGCATTACTAAGCGCATCGACAACATCACCGCCCAGGTCGAAAAGGGCCAGGGCACCGTCGGCAAGCTGCTTTACGGCGACGAGTTCTACAACAAGATGAACGGCGTCGTCGACCAGGTCCAAAAGGTGGTAGCCTCGGTCGCCGACGGCCAAGGGACTCTCGGCAAGCTGCTGGCCGACGATGCCTTGTTCCAGCAGGCCAACAACACCATGCGAAGGGTCGACACCGTGGTGGCGGGCCTTCAGGCCGGGCAAGGCAGCCTGGGAATGCTGCTCAAGGATCCGGCCCTCTACCAGAACGCCAACGGGACCATCGACCAGGCCCGCAAGCTGATGGAGAACCTCAACGCCGGCCAGGGAACCGCGGGCAAGTTTCTCAAGGACGAGGCCATCTACAACCAGGCGGCCAGCGTCATCGGCCGCGCCGACACCATGCTGGAGCGGATGATCAGCGGCCAAGGGACCATGGGACAGTTGCTGGTCAACCGCGCCCTCTACGACAACGTCACGGGGATGACCGCGGAAGCCCAAAAGCTGATCAAGGACATCCACGAGAATCCCAAGAAGTTTTTGAGGATCAAGCTGGCGATATTCTAACGAGGCTGTGCCTCAGACGGCCCTGTGTCATTAACCGTTTTGGGGAGTTTGCTGGGATGTGAGGCGACGTGGCGCACGCTTCAGCGTGCCGGCGTGGGCTTCAGCCCACGCTGCGTGGTTTCACCCGCACCCTTCGGCGAGCTGAAGCTCGCCGCTG
>Ga0247727_10006536_pt1 | contig 22873 bp, 12 predicted proteins | sample WisWelCaveWW1625_FD_202498 | JGI IMG/M metagenome (GOLD analysis project Ga0247727, IMG submission 202498) | Biofilm microbial communities from Wishing Well Cave, Virginia, United States - WW16-25 | ecosystem: Environmental > Aquatic > Deep subsurface > Groundwater > Cave microbial mat | place...
GGATGGAGTGAGCTTTCCTGTATGCCGCGGTCCGTACGATACGTTTCCGCTCTGGCGCCTGGGAAGTCGCTGCCGATGTCGTTGAGGGATTCCTCGACGGCCGTCCGCGCCGCTTTGCCGGCTGAAGAGCCTCGATGGCGCGATTGAGCCGGTCGCGTTCGGAAATCAGAAGGGCAACAATCTGGTCGATTGGCATAAGTAGTGATGGTATCAGCTTGGTCGGTCTCGGACAACGGTTGGCCCTCGGCGGGGCCGGGGCGTGAACTCTAGTCTCCTCATCCTCTTGGGATTGTTCACTCGGCCGGTGGCGTTTTTGCTTTGCGGCCAGATGGCGGTTGCGTATTTCCAAGTACATGCGCCCCGTGGGTTTTGGCCGATCGTAAATGGCGGGGAGCTTGCGGTGCTTTATTGCTTCATCTTCTTGTACCTTTGTATCGCAGGACCGGGTCCGGTGAGTTTTGATCGGGTGTTCGGGAGGAAGACGTAGCGTGGGTTTTGGCGGAGGGATGCGGGGTTTGGGTACGGGTCGCCGTGGTCGGTTCGGTTTGCGTCCCGCGTCTGTCGGACTTCAGAGGGTCCAGGATGGAGGATTCGCTCGCTGGGAATGATTCTTCGGACGCCTCGTCTACGATATCGCGTTCCCTGCATGAGGAAGCCGCGCTTCTTCTTGCTCAGCTTGAGTCCGGCTTTTTTCGCGGCCTTGGCAAACGCAGCGCTGTCTTCAGGAAGGAAAGTCCAATTGGGACCGCCGCGCACCATGCGGAAAAGCGGAGAAGGCATGGCGAGTTTGCCGAGCACTTCCGCCAGCGCGCCCGGTCGGTCGCCGTGGCGTCACAGTGGTAGACTTTGAGATGCCAAGCGCTCGGGCAGTCTTTACGCAGATCCGACTGCTTGACCCAGAGCAGTCAGCCGTACCGACCAGGAGCCAGCGCAAGCCGCCTGTACGGCGGTGACGTTGATTCCGGATTTAAGGAGGTTGATCCCGGCTTGATGGAGAACGTTTAGAATCCGGACACCCTCGCCGGGTTTGTCCGGCACCGTCACGTAGTAGTAATCGACTTCTTGAATCTGATCGGCCATGGCCCACCTCCTCGGTTCGTCCGATAGGCTACTCCTCCTGGCGGCCTACCGCAAGTGTGGATTCGCGTATGGTTTTTCGTACGGAAGCGGGACGCGGATTTTGGTGCGTGCGGATTCGTTTTTTGGCGGAGGTGCAGGTGCCTCAGTCTTCCGGTGGCGCTGGGTCGGCGCTGTGGCGCAGAGCGGCACGAGCTTGCATAGCCAGTTCCGGGCTTCGGCTCTCGATGAGATCGCCTGCCTCGGCGAGGATTTGCTTAAGGATGTCCACCAGGTCGCCAATGCCGGTTTCGCGGTCAATAATTTCGGCAGTGGGTTCTACGAGCGATGGATCGCGCTCGATCTGCTTTGCAGCGCGCAGTGCGGCTTCCGTGGGCCTGTGTTCGATCATTGTGGCCATCCTCCACAGAGCAATGCTGCGCCTATTGAGCAACGAAATCAAGCCGGTGAGTTGTTTACGAAATCGACGCAGGCGTTCCCGCCACGAACGCTCGGAGGTGGGGGAAGCACGGCAGCAGGGAACGAGGTGCACGTTGGCCCTTGTAGTGGCGGCTCCAAAAGCGGAATTGAACAATGAAAACAATCGCCAGGCGGCTTCAGAAGCTTGAGGACGTGTTTGGGTTGGGACCAGAGACCGAGGCCGAGCGTCAATTGCGTGCGCGGATCGAGGAGGGACGTCGGCGTCTTGCAGAAGCACGGGCGCGCGGCGAGCTACCGCCTGAGACCAGCCAACGCGAGCGGGACGACCTCTCCGGTCTCTCTATAGTTGAAATCCTTCACCGCGGGCGGGCCACAGCTTCGTCTTCAGGAAGCCGCGCGTGGCGATGAGGCCGTTTGAACACCCGTGTCAAAGCTTAACCGACGACTCCGAAAACTCCGAGGCTCAGCAGGAGCCACGATCACTGAACGCTGACACTCTTGGAAATAAACCAGGAATAGGTGAACTGGCCGGCCGCCGTTCCCCCGGCCAGGAGCGGCGCCGTGAACTGCCCGACGTTCGGCGCGGGATCGGCGGAAACACCAAGCAACGCGATGCTGCCGGCGGTGATGTCGCCGCTCGCGGGGGGCAGCGCGCCGGTCACCGCCGCCGGAACCGTAAGCTGTCCCGCGCTGGCCGCCGACGTGCAGACGAAAACGGCCACTTCGAGAATCGGATCATCCAAGGTCCCGCCCACCTGGGTGCCCGAGAGTCCGACCACAGTGACGACCGCGCCGGCCCCGGTCCCGCCGCCTGTCCACTGCACGGGCAGCGGCTGATTGCGCATGATCGTGGAAATGGCGCCCCTGTTGGTCCAAGTGAAGCTGGCGGGGAAAGATGTTTGGGCGTTGAAAGCTCCGACCTCGCGGCCGCCCGAGCCGGTCAGGGTATACGTTCCGCCTCCCAGCGTGGGGCTGCCCGAAGGGGGGATCACCCCGGCGATGCCGGGCGTAAAAAAGTTCACGCCGTAGAAATTGTCTTCGTCAACAGGAATCGCGCGATTGCTCACGCCCGGCCCGTTCAAGACTAATTGGCTGCCGGCGTGGAGGGCGCGCACGGTTGGGGCGGACAGGACGTCGTTGAGCCCCCCGCGAAATCGGTTCACACTACAGTCTCCGATCTGGGCGACGGAAAGCCCGCCGATGAAGGCTACGGAATCGGCGCCGAATCTGGAAAAGGCGCCACCCACATCCTCGGAAACCAAGTCGAACGATCCGATGCCCGGGACGCTGAGGGAAATGTCGGTCTTGCTGACCGAAAACGCGCCGAAAGTCAGGGTCCCCCCCTCGTCGAGGGACCTCAGTTGCTGCTCGGTAAGAAAGGGGTGCCGGCAAGTAGCGGAGCCCCTGGAGGCGATGGCGAGCGAGCCCAGGTTGCTCAGGCGTCCTCCGTTGCGGACCTGAAGGCTCACGGTGCAACCTGTGGAAACGTTCGGGGGGAGCGTGAAGTTGATCTGGTCTAGGCCGGGCGAGCCGCTGGACCGCCCGGCGTACGCCGGCGTGATCTCCATGCCGCCTACGATCACGCGGCTGCCGCCGGCTGCCGTTTGATCGCCCGAGGTCCCGCCGTTGAGGTCGGACTGCGCATCGGGACCGGATCCGGTGCCCCAAATCACCAGGGATTCGTCCGGGTAGGCGGGCCGGTATTGCCAGGTCCGTCCATTGAAGCTGACGCTTCCGGTGGTGAAACGAACCAGGCTGATGCCGCCATTCAGGCTCGCGTTAGTCGCCTGGGCAGGGCCGGAACCGTTCTGGGCAGCCGTGGCGAAGCCGAAGTTACGGGCGACCACGCGGACCCGACGCAGCGGGCTGGTCTGGTTGTTGTAGATCACCCGTGCATCGTAGTCGCCAGGCGAAGTCGAAGAGGGTAGCAGGCCGGCGATCTGCGTGGCGAGCGTGTACCAGATCCGCGCCTCGACGGGAGTGCCGCCGGCAGCCGGGGTAAAGGTGACCCTGGTTCCGGACAGCTCGGTGGGGTACGGCAACGGGCCAGAGTAAATGGAGATGTTCGCCGGGCCCATGGCGGACCCGATCACCGCGAACCACGACCCTTGGGCGATGTCGGCGGCGTACGAACTCGCGTTCACGACTCCGGCATCTGCCCGGATCGAAGGCTGCGCCAAAGCGCTCGCGGTAAAAAGAAGAAAGGCTCCGATGGTAGAGGCTCGATGTGCGCTCATGACTGCAAGCCTACCAGAAGATCCGCGCCGCAGCGCCTTGGCGAACGCTTCCTCCGGGCCGAGACAGGGGATGTCGCGGGAGGCCCGTGGCTCAAACTCCTGTTTACCCCTTCGCTTCCCGCTGCTTCCTGCGTTCGGCCCAATACTTCTTCATACGGATGGAGTGAGCTTTCCTGTATGCCGCGGTCCGTACGATACGTTTCCGCTCTGGCGCCTGGGAAGTCGCTGCCGATGTCGTTGAGGGATTCCTCGACGGCCGTCCGCGCCGCTTTGCCGGCTGAAGGGCCTCGATGGCGCGGTTAAGGCGATCCCGCTCGGATATCAGAAGGGCAACAATCTGGTCGATTGGCATAAGTAGTGATGGTATCAAGTTGGTGTTCGCCACACAACGGTTAAGCGAGTCGGGCCGGGCAATGGACTAAGCCCCACACGCCGGCCGGTACCCCAGCACCAGTCTCAAATCTGGTGGACAGCAAGAAAGATGCGGACTTCATTAGCTACCTCAAAAGATTTGTAGATTTGTGGGTAGTGGCTCAGTTTGAATCCAGCAGAGCAATGATCTCTTCGACGCCCCAGATGTGATCCGAGATGCCAGCCTTGACCGCAGGGGTTGTATCGAGAGACATATGCTTGCGGCAAAAATTGTAATACATCATGTGCAGAGAAATGGCGGCAGCGTGGTTCTCGATTTTCTTCGAAAAGGCGTTGGTCAAGCGGGTGAATCGTCGCATGGACATCCGCATGGTGAGGTTTTGCCTCTCGATATAGCTGGTGCTCACGTGCTCGGGATCCGGGTTGCCGGTGACTATCTTGCGTTCGCAGGCAATGCACTCAGCCGGGCTGTACCGGCGGCGTCCCTCGGGGGTCTGAGTGTAGACCTTGACCAGCATGGCGTAATCTACTTTCCCCTCGAACGCCTTGGCAACGGCAGTGAGGTAGGCCGTCAGTCCGTCGCTAGTGAGTTGTACGCGATCCGCCAGCCGGTCAGCCAGGTCCTCCACGAAATGCTTTGCGGCAGTATCGTCGCGCTGCCCGAGTGTCCAGCATGGGATCAACTTGGTATCGGCGTCTATGGCCGCCCAGGTCCAAACATCGCCTGCGTACCCGCCACTCTCAAAGTGCTCGGGCTTGGCGTAACAAAAAGCCCAGATCTCATCGACCTGAATCCGGCGGCAGGTCAAGTTACGGAGCATGGTATCCTGATACGCAGAGCAGGCCGCACCAAGTTCTACGAGCAATTTGTCGATAGTGTTTCTGGCGATGCCGGTGATCCTGGAGGTTGTGCGCATGGAGCAGCCATCCACAAGGCACCGGACGATCGCGCCCCGCTTCGAAGTGCTCAGCTTGTTCATACTGAACATTTTACTTGACAATTTGCCAAATGTCAAGCATAATGTTCATTTACGCTGGCTTGACTGTATTGCAGAGTGCTATACAATGTATTACGGAGTGCAGTACAGTGGCCCCAATGCTGAAAGAGGCAAACAAAATAATGGGGCATACTGTTGCAACAAAAGAGGAGGATTGCTCGTACTAAACGTCCATGCCATACTGGGGTTGTTGCGGCCTTCTACTGGAGGTGTCGTGTGGACCTGAATAAAAACGCATTCCGCATCGTCCGGGCTCTCACCTCGGGAGACCCACCAGCGCGTGAAAATGGCAGAGCTGGCGGTAAAGTCGGTGGACCGGCGCGTGCTAAGGCGTTATCAGCGGAGCGCCGTAGGGAGATTGCGAGAAAAGCGAATCTGGCCCGGTGGGAGACCCGGAAAACTGATGATAAGCAACCCCACGAAACGGTGCCTGCCGCCGCGAGCATCAACATAAGAGGAAATAAGAACAACGATGTTTAGTCCTACACCAAAGCTGCGCGACTTGCATTATCTGTACCTCACCAAAGTGACAGGTCGCGTCGTGGCGCACTGTCTCGATCTGGATATCGTGACGGCAGCGAATCATATCGATGAAGCGGAGAAGCGGTTGAACGCGCTCGTGACCGTTCAGATTGAGGACGCGCTCGGCACTGGGAACTATGCGGCGTTGAACACTCCCGCTCCGAGAATCTACTGGACGATTTTCACCGAAACCTTCCGCAGCGGCAAGGTAAGGAAATCAAATAATCCTGTACTGTCGTTCAAGATTCCGGCTATCGTTCCCATGGAGCAAGAGCGTAGTTCCCTTGGCGTGCTTGCCGCAATGACTGCGGCTACATGACGTATAGTCAGTTTCTTGCCAAACTGGGCAGATTGCGCTTAGCCCAGATTGGAAGGTTGACCTATAGCGATTACGATGTGGCCCTCATCGCGGAACCGAACGAGGTGGTGTTTCCTTTTCCGTTCAAATCATACAGGATAATACTGGACAATGGTCCAGACTCAGAGATCGACGAAGAGATCATAGACGCATTGCTGCGTTGCTTCGGAAAAACCAGAGCAGAATTTGACCCACCAAATTGATGCGGCGATCCCGACAACATAATGAGGCAGCCTAAACCCATACTGAGCAACTACCGAGCATTAGCCGGAGATCGCCCAATCCTAATAGTCGCGCCAGGTATCAGGCCACGCTACAAGTCCACAGATGAACACAAACGTGCCGTGACTCCGAGAGAGGCCATTCTTGAAGGTGCAGACTATCTCGTCCTTGGACGGCCGATCACTGGCGATCCAAATCCGCGCGCTTCTGCCGAGCAGATCATTCAAGAAATGCGGGATGCGTTCGATGAAGTTTCGCGTGCCGCTCCAGCCTGAACTCCTCCGCCATCAAGGCGCCTCCTGTGTTCATGGTGGATAGGTGATCCGTGCGTTACCACAAAATGCTATCTGGCGGCACTGGTAAGCCGCACCTTGCCTTGGATGATCGCGCGCCGGGCGATAAGACACTCTGCGGTCGCGTGATTCCTGATCGACCGATAGCCTGGGGTTCTATCACAGGATTACTGGGAGACAATCCAATGCTCCGATGGGCAGCAACAACCCGCCAATGACTCAAGGCCGCCAACCCCTTGCTGCTAGCTGCTACTGCCTATGCGCGCTGACAGATGACAATCGATCCATAGATCACTTCGTTCCCCTGTGGCGCGGCGGCAAACACGAGCTGAGCAACCTACGTGTCTGTTGTATCGAGTGCAATATACGGAAGGGCAAGCGGGCACCAGAGGAGTTTATATCGGATCTTGCTCGTAAGTCGTTGAAATAACCCGTAAGTGTTTGAAAACAAAAGGTACTGATTCTATAAGTTCTACCGAGGGGTGGAATAATTGCACAATGCCGCTACCGATAGGGCGGAAAAGTAGTTGCCAGGTTGCCACTTTGGCCATAAGCCATAGAAAACAAAAGGTGTAGGGTGGCAACCTTGGGGGTTGCCAGGTTGCCACTTTGGCCCTAAGCCATAGAAAACAAAAGGGACAGGGTGGCAACCTTCGAGTTGCCAGGTTGCCACTTTGGCCATAAGTCATGGAAAACAAAAGGGACAGGGTGGCAACCTTGGGGTTGCCAGGTTGCCACTTTGGCACCTAAACCGTGGAAAACAAAAGGAGTAGAGTGGCAACCTTGGGGTTGCCAGTTGCCACTGAGGTTGCCATAGGCTGCCACCAATGAACGCACACCTGAACGCACACCCGATGGCCCAGCGGATCGAACTATGGCCGATCGACCAGCTCATTCCTTTTGCCCGCAACGCGCGAACCCACTCGGACGAACAGGTGGCGCAAGTCGCGGCCAGCATCGTGGAGTTTGGCTGGACGAATCCGATTCTCGTCGGTGCCGATGGCGTGATCATCGCCGGCCACGCGCGCCTGCTGGCGGCGCGGAAGCTCAGGATGGCCGATGTGCCGGTGATCATCCTCGACCACCTTACGCCCGCCCAGCGAAGGGCGCTGGTCATCGCTGACAACAAGCTGGCGCTCAACGCCGGTTGGGACGATGAACTGCTGCGGCTGGAGCTTGAGGAGTTGCGGGAGGGCGAGTTTGACCTCGATGTGCTCGGCTTCAGCGAAGACGAACTGGAGGCGATCCTTGCCGACGGGGACGAGCCGATCGAGGGCCAGACCGACGAGGACGCGGCGCCGGAGCCGCCTGAAACGCCGGTCACCGTCACCGGGGACATATGGGTCTTGGGCCGGCACCGGCACCGGCTGCTGTGCGGCGATGCCAACAACACGGCTGACGCGTGTATAATGCCAACTGTCAAGGGAACCCCAAAGTCGAAATTACGGAGGCTTCTCATGTCCATGAGAACTCGGCTGCCGTTTCTGCTGTTTCTTTTCGCTGCTTTGGCTCTGGCCCAGGACGATCGCGCCTCCGTTTCGGGCCTGATCACAGATCCCAGCGGCTCAGCCGTGCCGAACGCCACCATCGCGGTCACCAGTCTCGAGCGCAAGACGATCTCGCGGGCGTTCTCCAGTGACACGGGCCGCTACCAGGTCGGGTTTCTGCTGCCAGGCCGCTACAGCGTGACGGTCGAGGCCCCGGGCTTCAAGAAGCACATACGGGAGAACATCCAGTTTGTCGTCGCTGAGAAGCTGGGGCTCGACGTGACGCTGGAGGTCGGCGCGCTCACCGAGACAGTCACCGTCACCGGCCAGGTCGGGCTGCTGGAAACCGAGTCTGCCTCGCGCGGACAGGTGATCGGCCGACGGGAGCTTCATGATCTGCCCAACCAAGGCCGCAGTCCGTTCCAACTGGTCTGGGCCATCGCCGGTGTAACGCGCACCACCACGGGATGGGGATCGATGAGTCCGCAGGGCGTGGCCAACGCCACCAACTTCTCGTTGAACGGCGGGCGCCCAGGCGAAAACGAGGTGTTGCTCGACGGCGTCAGCGACGTGCACGGGGGCCGCCAGGTCAAGAATATTCCCACCACCGACACCTTGCAGGAGTTCAAGGTGATTACCAACCCCTATGATGCACAATACGGCCGCACCGGTGGCGGCGTAATTAGCTTCACCACCAAGTCCGGCACCAACGACTTTCACGGCGTGTTGTGGGAGTACCTTTACAACAATAAGCTGAACGCCAACAGCTTTCAGAATAATCGCGCCAGGAACCCGCGCCCTCAGGCCAACAACAACGTGTTCGGGTTCGTCGCCGACGGTCCTGTCTACCTCCCCAAGCTCATCGACGGACGCAACAAGCTGTTCTTCATGTTCTCGTATGAAGGCTGGCGCTCGCGCGGCACGGACCTTCAGAACTTCACGCTGCCGCTAGCGGAGCAGCGCTCGGGCGACTTCACGCGCTTGCTGGCCGCCAACGGCCAGCTCGTCACTCTGTACGATCCACTGACCACGCGTTCAGACGGCGCCGGAGGCTTCCGCCGGGAGCCTTTCCCAGGCAATCGCCTCCCCGTCGACCGAATGAGTCCCATCGCGCTGAAAGCCGCGTCCTTCTATCCACAGCCCATTTTTGCCGGCCAGGGTCCGGGCCAGGTGAACAATTATGTCCTGCCCACGCCGAACATTTTCGGCATCAACATGGTGGCTTCGCGCATCGATTATCAGCTCAGCCCGAGCAACAAAGTCCACTTCCGCTACTCCAATACTCCGTTTGAAGAGATCCGCGCCCTAGGCTGGGGGAACAACGTAGCTGAGCCGAGCGGCAACGCCCCCCTCACCCGCAATGGGGTCAACTGGAGCTTCGACTGGACTTGGGTCCTGCGCCCGCGCCTGGTCTTCAATCTGAAAGTTGGTCTCACCCGCTGGGAAGACTTCGCCGGCAACCTCATCGGCCGGGGCTACGACCCTCGCGAGCTCGGTTTCCCCGACAGCCTCGTCCGCCAGTTTAAGATTTTACAATTCCCGCGCTTCGATATCGGCGGCGGGTACGGTCCCTTGGGGACAGGCCGGCCGGGTAACCTGGAGACGGACTACGCCTACAGCGTTCAACCGAATCTCAACCTGGTGCTCGGCGGCCACGTGCTGAAAATCGGAGTCGAGTTCAAGCGCTTCGACAAGAACCGCATCGGGCTCGGCCTGATCAGCGGCGCCTATAACTTCTCGCGCGGCTTCACTCAGGCCAATCCGCTGCGCGGCGACGCTCTCTCCGGAAACGAGTTCGCGTCATTCCTGCTTGGCTATCCCGCGGGCGGCCGGGTGGACGACAACATGCACCCGGCCTACCGGTACTACTACTACGCGGGATTCATCCACGACGACTGGAAGGTCACGCCGCGGCTGACCCTGAACCTGGGCTTCCGCTACGACTACGAGGCGCCGCTAGCCGAACGCTACAACCGCATGGTGCGCGGCTTCGCGTTTGATCAGCCCAGCCCGATCGCAAACCGCGTCCAAGGTCTTCAACTCCGCGGCGGCCTGCTGTATGCCGGCTCCAGCGGCGTCGAGCGGCTGGCTTTCAACCGCGATCTCACCCACGTGCAGCCTCGTGTGGGCTTCGCTTACCGGGTGGGGCGCGACTGGGTGCTTCGCGGCGGCTACGGCCTCTTCTTTCTCGGCCAGTATGAGGAAGGTCCGAGCACCGGATTCAGCCGGGACACGCCGATCATCGCCAGCCTCGACGGCGGCCTCACGCCGAGGGTAACGCTCAGCAATCCGTTCCCAGAGCCGTTGCTCAAACCGATCGGTAACTCGCTCGGGCTGGCAACCAATCTCGGTCTCGGCGTGAGCGCCCAATACCTGGATCGGAAGCTGCCGTACTCCCAACAGTGGTCGTTTGGAATCCAGCGGCAATTGCCGGGCGGCTGGGCTGTGGAATCGGCATACTCGGCGAACGTTACCCGCCGGTTGCCGGTCGCCGCTTCGGTGAACAACATCCCGGCAGATCAGCTCGGCAGGCCGGCCAGCTTCTACACCGAGCGCGTGCCCAATCCGATGGCTGGGCTGCTTCCCGACAACGCGGCGAAGAACGGCGCGACGATTCCCCGGCAGGATCTGCTTCTGCCGTTCCCCCAGTTCACCGGCATCAGTTTTACCGGCCTCTCGATCGGCCGCCAGACCTACCACGGATGGCAAAACCTTGTGAGCCGGCGCTTCTCGGCGGGACTCACCTTCCAGGCGGCTTACACGGTTTCGAAGACGCTCGAGGAGGTCTCGTTCCTGAACTCGACGGATTTCAACCTGGATAACCCGACGGCCTCAAAGCTTGAGCGTCGGCTGCTCGAATTTGACGCGCCGCAAAAGCTGGCGGTGCTGGCAACCTACGAGCTGCCGGTCGGCCGCGGCAAGCCTTACGGCAACGCGCTCCACCCGTTCCTGAACGGGCTGGCCGGCGGCTGGCAGCTCAACGGCGATCTCACGCTGCAAAGCGGCTTTCCAGTCCCCTTCCCGAATGCGGCGCCGGTGGCGGCGCGTAGCGCCAAGCTGCCCGAGGACCAGCGCACGCGCGAACGTTGGTTCGACGTTTCGCTTTGGCAGGACCCGAATACCGGCCGCCCCGTTCCGGTCCAGGCGCCCTTCACGCTGCGCGACTTCCCGACCCGCTTCCCTGACGTTAGCTTCCCGGCGCTGAAGAACTTGGACCTTTCCCTGTTCAAGGATTTCCCGATCACCGAGAAAATGCGGCTGAACTTCCGGGCGGAGGGCTATAACATCACGAACACCCCGTGGTTCCCGCGGCTCGATACAACCAGCGTGACGGCAGCGAATTTCGGGAGTCTGAATCTGGCGCAGACAAACACGGTGCGCAGGTTCATTCTCGCGTTGCGGCTGAACTGGTAGGTGGGCCAAAACTGGATTCGACGGGACGCATGGTGGCACGCAAGGCCGGGTCGCTGTCGAGTGTGCCTGTCCGAGGTTGGCCATCGCCGGGTGATCGCCGCAAGCGACCGCGTTCAGCGTGATGACGTGCAGCCGACGCTGCGATTCGAGCGTTCGTGCCCAGGCGAGGCCACGGAACTTCTTCGCTACATCGGCTTCCAATACGACGCAGTAGAAGGAGACGGGATCCTTCCCTACCACCACGACTCGGAAGAGGGACTTCGCTCATTCGAGTCTACCTGCCGCAAGTTCCGCCGCTTCCTTGAACAGCAGCCTCGGTAGACCGGTCACCTACCCACGGATTCCCCCGAGGAGCCTTCAAAGAAGGAGAAAGTAGCGTAAGATGAACTCAGCCGCCGCTGCCACCTTCAACTACGTTTGGGGCGCCCTCGTCCAGCGTGCTGAGGCCGATCGATCCGGTTGAGCCGAGCAGAGTGAGACCTTTTATTGTATCTGCAACGCCTTACAGCGATTCTACACAGGCGAGCACGCGTCCGGAGGCTGTAGTTTGCGGGATAACCCTTTCGGGCGCCGGGGAGGTAATGCTTCAGGGGGTCTTCAAAGAGAGGTTAGTCTGTTGCCTCCCCGGCTTAGTTTCAATTCTAATATATGAATTCCTGGAGCGCAAGAGTTTTTTCCCAATTTTGGAAACTAACAGTTTCCTGAGTGTTAACATATTTGTTATCAACTACTTAATAAATCAGTCGCGCGGGAATCGCCCGCCGGGCCGTCAATGAGTCATCGCGTAGACTATGGTAGTTGAATGCTCGCAGCAGTCGTTCGGTGTGATTTCGGCTGAACACCAGTCCTCGGCCCATGCCAGTCGTCATGCTTCGGACACGCAGTCTCAACCTGCCGGTAGAATCGCAACCGAGTAATCAAGATCTCGAACGAGAGAAGGATTGTTGCCGCCGAGAGATCGCAGGTATTGAGCGGGAGATTCGGAATGGGAACCGGGACATCACGGGTCTCTGCATGGCTCTGTCGGACTGGTCAGCCGAGTTGACGATTCTTGAGGGAGCAGAAGCAGGACCGCCGCCGGATCGTTGAACCCGGCGGCGGCGTGGGGGGGGGTAGGCAGGCGGGGAAGCTCCTACTTGGCGGTCCGGTAGGTCCGCTCGCCGGACTCGTTCTTCGAGGACTCGATCTTGATGCGATTCTTCTTGGCGGCGGTGGAGATGAAGCCCCGGACGCTGTGGGCCTGCCAGTCGGTGGCCTTCCTGATCTCGGCGAGGGTGGCGCCCTTGGCGCGTCCGATCATCTCCAGTATTTTCGCGCCCTTGCTCTCGGCGCGCGGCGCGGTGGCCTCCTTGCGGGCTGGTTTGGCGGCCTTTTTGCTGGTCTTGGCTTTGCCCTTGGCGGCTTTCTGGCCCCTGGGCGGGCCCTTCTTCTGGCTGGCACCCTTCTTCGAGGAGGCCGTCTCCGACGCCCGCTGGGCGCCCTGTTGCGCAACGGCGGCGCCTGTGGCGCCTGTGTTGGCTTCTGCGTTGGTCATGTTCGTTCCTACTTCCTTTCTGCGCTGGTTCGCGCATGACGATTCATCACTCTGGTCCGCCGGAAAGGCAAGAGAATAATGACCAGTTCCGTAACGATTAGGCGAGCGGCGAACGTGTGGCGATCATAAGTCTCCGGCAGTACGCGCGGCATCGTGGAGTCGCGCTTTCCTTCCGTGCAGAAGGCGATCCAGTCCAGCCGTGTCTCGGCACTGCCGGATGGCCGGATCGATTCCGAGGTGGCCGACGCGGAGTGGCAACGGAACACGACGCACGCTGGTACTGGAATCGGCGGCTGGCCGACACCCGCGACTGGACCTACGAGACAAAGCCCCGGCTGCTGGCGCAGGGGACCGGCCGGATCAACCAGGGCGCCGGCGGCAGTTACGTGTGGGCGATCGGCTCCGCAAGCCAGTGGGTCCCTCGCCTGCTGTTGGGTTACGCATACGAAAAGTCCTGTACAAAACCGCGAACCGCATGTTATGCTTGCGGGCAAGAGTTGTAACGGGAGGTCCCAATGTGGACCAAACGGGTGATTTGTCCGCTAGCGCTGCCGCCTGCGGTGCGTGGAGAGCTCGGCGAGTCTCAGACTCTCTATGTCTCTCTAGTCGGGGCGAAAAACACACCAGCCACGCTGTTGCCCGGGTTCCTGAGTCGTGGTTTTTCACAACACGAAGACAAATCAGTTGTGTTAGCACCGCAACAGGGCGAGTCCTGTTGCTGCTTACCGCGTCGAGCCTCTCGTTCATCGCCATCATCGGCAACCAAGAGATTGACCGATTGTTCGACGAACGGCCAGAATGGACTTTTCAAGCCTGGTCGCGTTCACTCGTTGGAGTTTTATCCCTGCACCGGAAGGAGGGGAAGATCATGAATGGTGAGAGACTTTGTCTGGGGATTTGTAAGCTAGTTGCCGGGTGCTTGTTCGTGTTGGCGGGAACCGTCTCTGCCCAAGTCACGACAGCTACATTCTATGGGATCGTGACCGACCCAACGGGAGCCGTTGTTCCTGGGGCTACCGTAACACTAACCCACGAGGGCACGAGCGCTACCGCCACTCGGACTGCCGACGCGGCGGGCGAATTCGTTTTCGACTTCCTGCGCGTCGGTTCCTACACCTTGCGGATCGAAGCCCGCGGATTCAAGAAGTACGAGAGCAAGGGCATCAATCTGGCTTCGGCCCAGACGGTCCGCCAGACATTCGCTCTGGAGGTTGGGGCTCTCACCGAGACAGTGACAGTGGAGGGCGCCGCTCCTTTGGTCAGCACGGCTTCTTCCGAGCAGCTCCAGACGTTCGAAAACTTGAAGGTAATGGAGTTGCCTTTGGGCCGCCGCAATGTCAGCAGCATCCTTCGGCTGGCGCCTGGGGTGGACATCGGCTCCGGCCGGAGCCCGCGACTGAACGGAATTGGCGCTAATGGCACAGGCATCAGCGTCGATGGCACCGACGCCAACTCCAACCCCGAGCAACGAGGGATGGCCCAGTATGGAGCCAGGAACTACATCGACGTCATGAGCATTGACGCGGTTCAGGAAGTGCAGCTCGTGAGGGGGATTCTGCAGGCTGAGTTCGGCGGGGTGGTGGGCGGCCAGGTGAACCTCATCTCCAAGTCGGGCACCAATGCGTTTCACGGTTCGGTCTTCGAGAACTACCAGTCGCATGTGCTGAACGCTCGCAATCCGTTCGTGGCCGCGCGAGACGTGACTGGCAGGACGCTGCCAAAACCGCGCGTGGTTTTCAACCAGTTCGGCGGCTCGCTGGGCGGGCCGGTGATCCGCGACAGGCTCTTTTTCTTCGCCGCCTACGAGGGCTATCGCGAGTCGGCCTCCCGGCGGCTGGCTCCAACAGTCCCCACGCAGCCCTATCGCGACGAAATCCTGCGGGCGCTGCCTTTCCCGGAAAGCAAGATTCTGCTGGATATCCTGCCGTTGCCCATTGTACTCATCAACGACGACATTGGACGCTTTGAGACCATCGGAAACGCCGAAAGCCGCGAGAATCATGTCGTGGCGAAGGGGGATTACCGGGTGACGTCGCTCAGCAACCTGGCCTTCACCTACACCCGCATGCGTCCCTACGGTCTTGATCCCAATGCTGCTGTGGGCGGCGCCAACGATCGGACCTACAAATACATCCAGGACCGCATGACCGCCAACTTCACCACAGGCGGCGCCACGTGGACCTCCGAGAGCCGCTTCGGCTATAACTTCAACGACATGGAGCGGCTCGATTTCTTCTTCCTGAGGAAGGACCCCAGAGGCATAGCGGAGCGGGTTCAGTGGGGGCGCAGCATGCCCAGGATTGGGATTTCGGGACCTTCCGGCTTCGGCTCCGGTGGCGCGGAAATCTGGGACATGGACGGCAAGACGTATAGTTTCGAGCAGAAGATGGCTCGCCATATTGGAAAGCACTCGCTGAAGTTTGGCGGCAGGTACGCTCGCGTGGGTGGTTTCCGGAGCAACCCCGAAAACCCGGCCTTCTCATTCCAGAGCAAGGCGGACTTTCTGGCTAATATCCCCAGCGCTGTGGTTCCATCCTTTGGTTCTCCCCCCTACAAGTCGCGCATGTATGAGATCGGATTCTTCTTGCAGGATGACTGGCGGGTGACCCCCAAACTGGTTCTGAATCTGGGGTTAAGGTACGATTTTTATTCCAATAACGTCTCCGAACCCACCACGGACGTACCCGTGGGCTTCGTCAACCTGACGCCGCCTACGGATTGGCGGAAGTTCGACTTTGGGGCGGCGCTCGACCCAAAGAATCCCTATAACCACGACCCCTGGGTGAATCTGGGGCCGCGATTCGGATTCGCTTACAACCCGGACGGGAAGGGGAAAACGGTATTCCGTGGCGGATTTGGCGTCCTGTTCAGCCCGCAGATGCCCGCGGTAGTCAGGCAGGCCGTGGCGCATCCGGTGGTCCCTTTCCGTGTGCGCTGGAGCCTCGCAGAGGCCAGGGACCTCGGGCTGAAGTTCCCGGGATATACCGACGAAATGCACCAGATCGTTGAGAGGGAAAACGCCAGAACCGGGATTCGTTTCCCGTTCTCGGCCATCAATCCGGGGCTGCAGAACCCCTACTCGATGCACTATCAGTTCAACATCCAGCGAGCCCTGACTTCATCCATGATGCTCGAGACTGGCTACGTGGGGAACCGCGGGGTGAAGTTTATCATGCACCGCCAGATTAATTTGCCTGATCGCCTCACGGGCCTCCGCCCCAACCCAACAGTCATTTTTGGCGGACCCTACTACGTGGACAACACGCAAAACTCCAACTACAACGGCTGGCAGACCTCGTTGCGCAAGCGCTTCTCCCGAAATCTGTCGTTTGACGTGCACCACACATGGAGCAAGGCCCTGGCCACGGAAGGCGGTGATATCGGCGCCTACTACGGCTCGGACAACGACAGCGTCCTCATCCAGGAGTTTGACAACCCGAGGGCAGATCGGGGACCGATTCCCGGCGATGCGGGACATCGCCTTCTGGCCGACTTCATTTACGATCTGCCGCGGCTCTCGAACGCCAATCCCTTCCTGCGGCACTCGGTCGGCGGCTGGCAGATGGCGGGAATTTTCAGCTCACGGAGCGGCGAGCGCGTTATTATCACCCAGTCCTGCCCGTTCTGGCACTGCCGGCCCGACTACGTCGGTGGCCAGGCGGTACATAGCAACTGGAAAGAGAACTCCACTGCCCGTTGCACCCCCGGCGGCCGTTGCTCGGTCCAGTACATCAACCCGAGCGCATTCGCGCTGGTTCCGGTGAATCCCGGCACGCGCATCGCTGTTCGGCCTGGAACCGTGGGTGTAGGCGCGATCCGGAACCCCGCTACCTGGGGCCTGGATTTCGCGCTGGCTAAGAATGTCCGGATCACCGAGCAGGTCAACTTGCAGATCCGCGCGGACATGTTCAACTTCCTCAATCACGTCAATTACGGAGGGCCCAATGGCAACGTCAGCTCGGCCACTTTTGGCGAGATCAACGGGGTCAGCGGCATGCGGGTGATTCAGTTGAACGCGCGATTGAGATGGTAGCGTCGACGGCCCGGTCGATGCGGAAGCTCGACCGAAGGGAGGCTGTATATGCAAGGTAGGACTCAAAGGATCCTCAGCTTGGGTTTTGGCGTGCTTTTACTGGCGGGCATGGCTGTGGACCCGTTGTTCGGACAAACCACTTCATCGGAGATCCTGGGCTTGGTGACGGACCCCAGCGCCGCTGCAATTCCGGGCGCGAGAGTACGCGTCACACGCGTCGCAACTGGGGAGGCCCGCAACGCCATGACCAGCGCTTCGGGAGAATACAGCTTCCCCGCCGTCGATATCGGCGACTGGACCGTTCATGTCGAAGCGCAGGGTTTCAAGTCCCAAACCGTATCCGGAGTAAGGGTGGAAACCCAGCAGAAGGCCCGCATCAATTTCACGCTTGAGGTAGGGGCGCTCACCGAGACTGTTGAAGTGTCTGCCCAGGCGATCACGCTGAAAACCGAAGACGCCACGGTCGGGCAGGTCATCGAGCACAAGCGCATTACGGAACTCCCGCTCAACGGTCGTAACCTGACACAACTGGCCGTCATGGTGGCCGGCGTGCAATACGGCAGCCGGACCGGAGGCGCCGACGGCCAGGGCGGGTTCCCGATTCCGGGCTCCGGCATCTCGGTGATCGCCAACGGCCAGCGGGAGATCAATCAGAACATCTTGCTCGACGGCGTCGACGCCAAAGAACCTCGAACCCACATTACTGTTTTCACGCCTTCCATCGAAGCCGTGGAAGAGTTCAAGGTCCAGACGAGCTCCTATTCGGCGGAATTCGGTCAGGGCGGCGGTGCGCAAGTGCAGATCACCATGAAGTCGGGCACCAACAACTTTCATGGGACGATCTTCGAGTTCCTGCGCAATGACAAGCTGGACGCTGAGAACTACTTCCTGAACTTTCAGCGTCCCGCAGGCCTTGCACGTGCTCCCAAGGATCGCCTTCGGCGCAATCAATTCGGGGCAGTGGTCAGCGGGCCAGTGTACATTCCGAGGCTTTACAACGGCAAGAACCGGACCTTCTGGGCATTTGATTACGAGGGCCGCCGCGAGACGGTAGAAAGGCTCTTGGAACGCTGGTATCCCAGTCAGGATTTTCGCAACGGCAATTTCTCGGCACTGCTGACCCCGGCCACAAATCCGGCCACCGGCAGGCCGTTCCGAAACCCGGTCCTCATCTTTGATCCCAACACGGGCGTAGCGTTCCCGAATAACATCATCCCGGCCTCCCGGCTGCATCCCGGTGCGTTGAACGTGATCAAGCTCATTCCGGCCCAGCAATTCCAGCAAGCCGACATCCTCGACAATACCAACCGGGCAGCGGTGCCTTCGATCATCTCGCAGAACCAGTATTTTGCCAGGGTAGACCATCTCTTCAGCGAGAGCGACAAGGTGTTCGGGCGCATTGCCATCGACCGTTCCCGGCGGGACGAAGATTACGCCGTCAGTTCTTCGTGTAATGGGGGCTTATGTTACGACGAATCGTTTTGACAATTGGGCTTGCATGTCTGCTTGCGACCGCTCTCTTTGGCCAACAGGCCGGTCAGATCGTCGGGGTAGTTACCGACAGCAGCGGGGGCGTAGTGCCCGACGCGACGGTGAAGGCCACCGAGGTGGGTACTGGTTTTGTTCGCACCACCACGACGGGCACCAACGGCCAGTATGTATTGCCGGCCATGCGGCCGACTCAATACGAAGTAGTGGCCGAGTCTTCGGGCTTCCGGACCTTTCGGCGCTCGGGACTGGAGCTGCTGGCTAACCAGAGTCTGACGCTCAATATCACGCTTGAAGTCGGTGCGGTAACCGAGACAGTCAATGTGGCTGGGGCGGCGCTTCAGGTGAACACCAGCACCTCGACGTTGAGCGAGGTCGTGGACCGCGCGCGCATCGTGGAGTTGCCGCTCAACGGGCGCGATGCCGCCCGCCTAGCCACCCTGGTGGCCGGCACGGTGCTCCAGTCAGTGAGCGGCGAGACCGCCAAATCGATCCCGGGCGGGTTGCGGCTGTCCGCCAACGGCACTCCGACTGGCCGGCAGACCGCCTACAAGCTGGATGGGGCATCCAACACCGACTTCTATTTCCAGGAAAACCAGACGTTCCCGTTCCCGGACGCCTTGCAGGAGTTCTCCATCCAGACCAGCAACTACTCGGCGGCCACAGGCAACAACGCCGGGGCGGTGGTGAACGTCGTCACCCGGTCTGGGACGAACGAGTTCCACGGCGGTGCGTTTGAGTTCGTGCGGAACCGGGTCTTCAACGCCCGGAACTTCTTCGCCCGGGAGGCCGACTTCCTGAAGCGCAACCAGTTCGGAGCCTTCGGGGGCGGTCCGGTGCTGCTGCCGGGGTACGATGGTCGGAACAAGACCTTCTTTTTCGCGGGCTGGCAGGGGACCCGGTTGCGAGACCGCAGAAGCGCCCTGACCGCGTTTGCGCCGACCATCGACCAGCGGCGTGGGGACTTCAGCACCTGCGGGGCGCCGTGCAACCGGGCGATCCGGGACCCGCTGGGCGGCACCTTTCCGAACAACCAGATTCCGGTGAGCCGATTCGATCCGTCCTCGGTGAAAGTAATCTCGTTCATCCCGCCGGTGGGCGGCGACGGGTTCACGGTGATTCCGAAGCCCATCAAGCACCAACTGGACCAGGGGGTGACCAAGGTTGACCATCAGCTCACGCAGAACGACCGGCTGAGCGGGCGGTACTTTATTGACCACTTTCAGAACGCGGGGAGCTTCGATGCGGCCAACCTGCTGTCTTACCGCGGCGTCCTCGCGTCGCGGGTGCGGACTCAGAATTCGATGCTGGGCTGGACGCGGACGATAAGCCCGTCGGTGCTGAATGACTTCCACTTCTCCTACAACCGGATCCACTCCGCCCGGGGCCCCTATTTCGCGGGAGTGCCGAGCATGCAGGCCCTGGGCGTGCGGCTGCCGATCTATCCGAGTCTACCGTCGATTTCGTCGATCGCGGCCCAGGGGTTTTTCAGTATCGGCGACAACCTGGAAGCGGCTTTTATCCGGAACGGGTTTGAATGGAGCAACCGGACGAGCTGGGTGCGGGGCCGCCACAGCATGCAATTCGGCGGCGAGATCGCCCGCTACCGGGTGGACATCGACAACGAGTTCCGCCGGGCGGGACACTTCGAGTTCAACGGCAACGTCACGGGACTGTCGATGGCAGACTTTTTCCTGGGGCGCATCGGAACGTTCGACCACGGGACCGGGGAGTACAAGGACAACCGGGCGACCTACCTGGCGCTGTTCTTCCAGGATGACTGGAAGGCCTCTTCGCGGCTGACCCTGAACATGGGACTCCGCTACGAGCCGACCCCCCCTTGGCACGAGGTCGCTGGCCGCATCCAGCAATTCCGGATCGAGGATTTCCAGAACGGGTTACGGTCGCAGCGGTTCAAGAACGCGCCTCCGGGAATCTTGCTCCGGGGCGATCCAGGCGCTCTGCGGGATGGCGCGGAGGGGGATTACAACAACCTGGGCGGCCGCCTCGGCTTCGCCTGGGACGTGTCCGGCGATGGGAAGACGAGTGTCCGCGGCGGCGCGGGGATGTTCTACGACCAGCACCTCCAGGGAGACTTCAACAACGGCGGCGTCAACGCTCCACCGTGGAGCCTCCGGCTGAGCGTCACGCAGCCGCAGGGGCCGTTCTCGGACCCCTACCAGGGCCGGAATGATTTCAACACCATCACGGTTCAGGCCATCGGGCAACCGGACGCTCCGTTCCCGCGGCCAGTGCTGGCGACGACCTACGATGGGCGGCAGGAGACGCCGCTGCAGTACAACTGGAACCTGACGCTGGAGCGGGAGGTTATCCCCGAGTGGCTGGCGCGGGCGGCGTATGTCGGGTCGGCGTCCAACTATGGGCGCGACACCATCCAGTTGAACCCGGCGCGGTACATTCCAGGCGCTTCGACGACGGGGAACACCGACGCGCGCCGGCTGTTCGCTCCCGAGATCGGCAACGTCGAGTACTTCACCGAGGACCGGCGCTCGTACTACCACTCGATGCAACTCTCGCTGACCAAGCGGTTTTCGCAGGGCTTCACGGTCCTGGCGAACTACACCTTCTCGAAGGCCCTGGGCAACTACAACGACGAAGTGGCGCCGTGGTACATCCCAGGGGCCGGCAACATGCGCTACGGGCCGCTGGATATTGACCACCGGCACCGGTTCGTGATGTCGTGGGTGTGGGAGCTGCCGAAGACGCCGACCACCAACCCGTTCGTGCGGCAGGTGCTCCACGGCTGGCAGGTGACCGGGATCGGGCAGTATCAGACCGGTGGCCCGTATACGATCACGAGCGGCCGGGACAACTCGCTGACCGGTATAGGCCGCGACCGGGCGAAGCTGACCGGAGTGGACCCAAGCGCTGCGGCGGGGGCCGACAAGCGGGCGTGGTTCAACCCGGCCGCCTTTGCGATCAACGATATCGGAACGTTCGGCGAAGTGGGCGCGGGGGCCTTCTACGGGCCTCACATCTACAGTTGGGATATGGGGTTCCTTAAGACCTTCCGCATCACTGAGCGGGCAAACCTCCAGTTCCGGGCCGAGATGTTCAACATCTTCAATCAGGTCAACTTCAGCAACCCAAACACGCGGATAACGGGCGGCGGTTTCGGAACTATCAACTCGACCCAGTCCTACGCGGGTGATCCGCGGATCATCCAGTTCGGGCTAAAGGTCGTGTTCTGAGCGCCGGATAAAGGAGGCTCACGAAATGAGGACCCTGGTTGCATTGCTGTTGTGCTCTGCGGTGACGATCGGGCACCTCGCCGCCGCGCCCGTAGGAGCCGTTAAGGGTTACGTTAAGGACGGCACCGGCGCGATCGTTCCCGCCGCGACCGTAGTTCTGGTGAGCGAGGACACGCGTTTGTCCCAGCGCGCACGCGCCGATGAAGGAGGCTATTTTCAGTTCCTGCACCTTCCCCCGGGCAGGTACGAACTGACCGCGGAAGCCAGTGGCTTCCGCAAGACCTCCATCCGCGACGTCCTGGTGTTGGTGGACCAGATTGTCTCGCTCGACGTTCCACTCGAGGTGGGTCAGATCACCGAAGTCGTCGAAGTGGCCGGTGGAGTGGTTTCGTTGATCGAGCCGGACAAATCCTCCACGGGCGTGGTCATGGACCTCACGCTGGTTAAGGTCGGCCAGGGACCGGCCCCAGCGATCGAGCCGCCATACCAGGATGGCGTCAATCTCCCGCCGCCGGGCGGCGCTCAACAGCAACTGGCGGTGCTGGATTGACCGTGACTAGAACCGGCAGTATACTGACTGCGGCAAGTCATGATCAGCCGGATTGCCATCACACGACGGGTCGTGTTCCCGACCATTGCCGGTGCCGGAACATCCCTGTTCAGCTGACCAAGACCCCGCTTCGTCCGTGTGGGCGACGGCTTACGAACCAAGCAAAAAGGATCGCGACCATGGGGCAAGGGAAAGTGGCAGGTGTGTTTTTCGCGGCTTTGCTCCTCGCATCCCCGCTCCTCGCGCAGAACCCGTATGGACGCCTGACCGGACGTGTAACCGACCAGCAGAACGCGCTGGTCGTCGGCGCGCGCGTCGGTTTCACGCAAACGGAAACAGGCATCGGCGTTCGAGGCGTGACCAACGAACAAGGACTTTTCGATTTTTCGAGCCTCCTCCCGGGCACGTACCAGATGACGGTGACCATGCAGGGCTTTAAGACGTACAGCCGCTCGGGTCTGAGCCTCCGGGTCGGCGACGTGCTCAGCCTGGACGTGCCGCTCGAAGTGGGGGCAGTGACGGAAAGCATCGCCGTGACAGCCGAGGCGCCGCTGCTGGAGACCAGCACGGCAAGCGCGGGTCAGGTGATCGACAACAGGCAGCTCTCGGATCTGCCCTTGTCGGGGCGCGGCGTGAGTTTTCTGATGACGCTGTCG